>JACCDP010075498.1_pt1 | contig 23595 bp, 14 predicted proteins | sample 7445841 | NCBI WGS metagenome assembly JACCDP01 (sample SAMN15323441, study PRJNA562643) | freshwater metagenome | isolation source: river surface water | place: USA:Blue River Watershed | collected 2017-08-17
CGTGGCTGTAAGCGCGTTTCACGCCGGCGCCCGCCAGCCAGACGGTGAAGCCCTTCGGGTTGTGGTCGCGGCCGTTGGCCCCGCGCTGGAAGGTGGGCATGCGGCCGAACTCGGTGACGAAGGCGACGAGCGTGTCCTTGAGCAGGCCGCGGCCCTTGAGATCCTTGAGCAGCGCGGCGGCGGGCTGGTCCAGGATCGGCGCATGGACGGCGTACTGGTCGGCGATGCGCTTGTGGCCATCCCAGTTGCCGACCCCTTCGCCCATGGCGTAGGAACCGTTGAAGAGTTGGACGAAGCGGACCCCTTTCTCCAGCAGTCGCCGGGCGAGGAGGCAGTTCCGCGCGAAGCCCGCCTTGTTCGCGTTGGTGTCGTCCGCGCCGTACAGCGCGCGCGTCGCGGGCGACTCGCCGGAAAGGTCGGACAGCGCGGCCGCCTCCAGCTGCATGCGCGCCGCCAGCTCGTAGGAGGAGATCCGCGCGGAAAGGTCGGCGTCGCCCGGATTCCGCTCCAGGTGGCGGTCATTGAGGCGGCGCAGGAACTCACGGGTGGCCTGGTCGGATTCCGCCGAGATCCCGGCCGGCCGGGCCAGGTTGGGGATGGCGCGCTGGGCGCTGAACGCGGTGCCTTGGAAGGAGGCGGGCAGGAAGGCGCTGTTCCAATGGCGCGGACCATTCTGAGGGACCCCGCGCGGGTCGGGGATGGCCACGAACGCCGGCAGGTTCTGGTTCTCGCTGCCCAGCGCGTAGGTCACCCAGGCGCCCATGCTCGGGAACCCATCGAGGGTGAAGCCCGTGCCCATCTGGCTCTCCGCGGGGCCATGCGTGTTCGACTTCCCCGTCATCGAGTGGATGAAGCACATCTCGTCGGCCAGGTCGGCGAGGTGCGGGAGCAGGTCGCTCACCATCTTGCCCGACTGGCCCCGCGGTCTGAACGCCGCGATGGGCTTGATGAGGTTGCCGTTGGCGCCTTGGAAGGTGACCAGCCCCTCGGAGCCCGGCATCGGCGTGTCGTGCCGCTTGATCAGCTCCGGCTTGTAGTCGAAGGTGTCGACGTGGCTGAGCGCCCCGGAGCAGAAGATGACGAGGACGCGCTTGGCCTTGGGTGCGAAGTGCGGCGGGCGGGGAGCGTAGGGATGCGCCGGGTCGATGGGCGGGCGCAGGGGTGAGGCGGCGAGGAGCCGGTCTTGCGAGAGCAGGTGCGCCAGCGCGATGCTGCTCAGGCCTGACAGCGTGCGGCCGAGGAAGCCGCGTCGATCGAGGAGGTGGCTCATTCGAGGCGGAGGAATTCGTTGGAGTTATACAGCGCGCGGGCGAAGGCGGGCAGACCCTGCGCGGCGATGAAGCGGGCGGACTCGGTGACTTCCGCGGCGGCGGCCGGGCGCTGGAACAGCAGCTCGAAGGCGTGGGCGGCCTGCCGCGCCGGGTCATCGCCGGCCTCGCGGCGCAGTCGCGCGGCGAGGGCGTCCGCCCGTTGGAGGGAGAACCCTCCGTTGAGCAAGTTGAGCGATTGCAGCGGCGTGATCGACGCGGTGCGCTTGGGCTGAGGTTGGCCGGCGTCGGGGCAGTCGAAGGCCCCGAAGAAGTCGTCGAGCATCGCGCGCGGCTTGGTCTGGTAGACCATGCGGCGGAAGTCGCCGGGCTGGAAGGCCTGCTTGGTCACGTAGACCTTCACGTAGTTGTTCATCGGCTCGAACAGGTCGAACCCCGGGCCGCCCATGGTCAGGTCGAGCTCGCCGGCGGTGGCCAGCATGGCATCGCGCAGCATCTCGGCCTCGAGGCGGCGCGGCGGGTAGCGCCAGAGGTACCTGGCCTCGGCGTCGACCGCGGCGGCGCTCGCCACGAACCGCGAAGCTTGGCGGTAGCTCCGGGAGTTGAGGATCAGCCGATGGACATGCTTCAACGACCAGCCGTGATCCATGAGTTCGGCGGCGAGGAAATCGAGCAGCTCCGGGTGCGTGGGTCGGGAACCGTTGAGGCCGAAGTCGCTCGGCGTATCCACGAGGCCGGTCCCGAAGTGGTGATGCCAGAGGCGGTTGACGATGACGCGGGCGGTCAGCGGATGTTCCTTGGAGGCGATCCAGCCGGCGAGGGCCTTGCGGCGCTCGGCCTCGGGCGCATCGGCGGCGAGGCTGAGGCGCGGCCCGACCAAGGTGAGGCCGCCCGGGGCGACGGCTTCGCGCGGCAGCATCGGGTCGCCGCGATGTTTGCGCAGGGTGGGGCCGGGTTGCTCGAACTTGCCGACGTAACCGCGCGGCCGGGTCGTGCGCCGGGCCAGTTCGGCGAGCCCCTCGTCGCGTCGGCGGGCGAGCGCGGCGACCTCCGCGGCTTGCTCGGCCGGGACATCGCCCAAGGTGGGCAGGGAGGTGAGCCGATCCTTGAAGGATGCGGGCAGGCGGTCGTCCCCCGTGGCCACGAGGGTCCACCGGATGCCGTCCAGCGAGGTCTCGATACGGTAACCGGTGGCCAGCCGATCCTTGAAGCGTTGGTCGGCGAGGTCGCGGTTGCGGCTCCAGATCACGCGGTGGATCGTCGTCGCCTCGGCGAACTCCAGCTGCGCCCAGCCGGCGCCTTTCTCGGCGGAGATCCAACTGCTGGCGTTGCCGTATTTCCCGTCGTTGACGAAGCGCGTCTGATGGATGCTCTTACCGCCGGCGTACAGACCGGAGACCGCGACCTTCGCGCCCAGGGCGACGTTCCGGCCGGCTTGGTCGAAGACCTCCAGTTCGTCCAGGCAGGCCTCCGGGCTGGAAGCGGTCACGGTGAAGCGGACGAACCGGGCGGCGAGCGGGGCGAAGTCCTCCTCGTTGGCCAGGTGCGTGACCGGGGCGCGCAGGTGGGGCCGCGGCGGCTCGACGCTCCCCCGGACCTCCTCGAAGACGGCGACGTCCGCCGCGGTCGGTCCGCCCTGCGTCCCGGCGCGCAGGATGACGACGCTCCGCGCGTTCAGCCGGTGGACCCCGGCGGAGCGCAAGCCGCTCCAGCGGCGCTGGTCCTTCACGGCGGGGGAGCCATCGGCGAAGCGGCGCTGGTCGACGACGGCGATCTCGGTCTGGTCGCCACGGGTCGAAAGGTCGCCGTCGAGGTCGAGCACGTAGCGCGCATCCGGCGCGTGCGTGGTCCATGCGCCCCAGGAGAGCCAGACCCGCACCTCGCCGCTCATCGCCGGCTTCCACAGGAAGAAGTCGCGCCCCGGGACATCGGCGCGCCACCAGCGGTAGCTCTCGCCGAGGTTCGGGAGCCGCAGCGCATCCCCGGGGTCCTGGGCGAGTCCCTTCGCCACGCCCTTATCGTAGACGATCGGGTTGCCGTTGTCCGGCAGCTCGACCTGTTGCGTGAAGCGGATGTCGGCGTCGTCGGCGAGGCGGACGGTCCCGAGGTAGGCCTGCGGCCGGAAGCCGCGCAGCCTGCCCTCGAGCGCGGCCAGCTTTGCGCGCAGCTCGGCCAGACCCTGTTCGGCCGGCCCGTCCGCGGTCCGCAGCTCGCGCTCGCCGTGTCGCACGCCCTGCAGCAAGGCCATGAAGCCGTAGTAGTCGGTCGCCGGGATCGGGTCGAACTTGTGGTCGTGGCAGCGGGCGCACGCGAGCGTCGTGCCGAGGAAGGCGGAGGCCGTGGTCCCGATCATGTCGTGGAGCTCGTCGGCCCGCTGGTTGGCCGTCAGCACCGGGTCGGGCGATTTCACGCGATCCCACGGGCCGCCGACGAGGAAGCCGGTCGCGGCGTCCGCGCCGAGCTGGTCGCCGGCGAGCTGTTCGCGGATGAACCGGTCGTAGGGCAGGTCGGCGTTGAAAGCTTGGATGACGTAGTCGCGGTAAGGCCAGGCGTTGGGGCGGGCGAGGTTGGTCTCGAAACCGTCGGACTCGGCGAAGCGTGCCACGTCCAGCCAGTGGCGGGCCCATTTCTCGCCGAACCGGGGCGAGGCGAGCAGCCGGTCGACCGTCGCCGCGTAGGCGCTGTCCGACGGGTCGGCGACGAACGCCGCGACTTCCGCGGGCGTGGGCGGCAGGCCGGTGAGGTCAAAGGTGGCGCGGCGAAGCAGGGTGCGCGGTTCGGCGGGGTCCGATCGCCGCAGACCTTTCGCTCGGAGTCCGGCCTCGATGAAGTCGTCGATGCTGGCGCCGGTGGACGCTCGGCGGACGGGCTGATAAGCCCAGTGGTCGAGCCGCGGGTCCCGGAGCGCGGCGCGGTCGGCGGCGTTCTCCGGCCAGACGGCACCTTCGGCGATCCATTGCCGGAGCTTCGCCACCTGCGCTGGCGTGAGCGGGTCGCCCTTCGGGGGCATCTTCTTATCTTCGTCGGCGGAGGTCACCCGCTCGACGAGCGCGGACTTGGCGGGATCGCCGGCGACGAACGCCGGGCCGGATTCGCCGCCTTTGAAGGCGTGCGAGCGGGCATCGAGGCGCAGGTCCGCCTTCGCCTTCTTCGGCCCGTGACATTCCACGCAGCGTTCCTGCAGCAGGGGGCGGATCTCGGCGTCGAAATCCACGGCCGCTCCCGCGCGCGCGGCGGCGAGCCAAAGGCAGCAAAGGAGGATGGCGGCGCGGGCCATGGGGTGGGGGCATTAAAGGCGGTCCGCCGCCCATTCCAAGCCGCTTGTCCGTCTCGGCTTAGGGTGCGCTCCGGCCGCGGGCCTTGCTCTGCTCCAGCAAGCCTTTGAGTTCCTGGACGATTTCAGGGCGTTCCAGGCAGAGGTTGCGACGTTCGCCGGGGTCGTTCCGCAGGTCGTACAGCTGTCCCGGGGCCGTCGGGGCGCTCTCGGGGAGGGCGTAGCGGGCGAGCTGACCTTGTCCGTAGCCGTTGCCGCCGGAGCCCTGGTGGTCGAGGTATTTCCAGTCGCCTTGGCGGATCGACACCCCGGAACGGAAATCCTGCTGTAACGTGAAGGTCCGGCGCGGTCGGCCGTCCTCGGTACCGGTCAGCACGGGGAGGAAACTGAAGCTATCCTCCCCCGCGTCCTTGGGCAGGGTGACGCCCAGCAAGGCGGCGCAGGTCGCGAGCAGGTCGCATTGCGAGACGGTCGCCGTCGCGACACCCGGGCGCACCTGGGCGGGCCAGCGCGCGATGAACGGCACGCGATGGCCGCCTTCCCAGGCATCGCGCTTCATGCCGCGCCAAGGCGCCGCCGGGTCATGGTCATGGTCCGTCCGCATGTGCGCGACCGCCGTGGTCTCGGGGCCGTTGTCGCTGCTGAAGAGGATCAACGTGTTGTCGGCGACGCCGAGCTGCTCGAGGGTCGCCAGCAACTCGCCGACGACATGGTCCAGTTCGGCGATGAAGTCGCCGTGGGGGCCGGCCTGGGTCGCGCCTTGGAAACGAGGCGCGGCGAAGGAGGGCAGGTGCGGGGCCTGCGTCGCATGATACAGGAAGAACGGCTGGTCGGGCGCTCGCTTCACCTGCGCCTTCAACCACGCCCGGCTCCGCTCCAGGAAGACCAGGTCGACCTGTTCGTGATCGAAGCCCGGGGCGACCAGTCCGCGGCGGCAATCGTTCGCGTAAGGGTGCCGGGGCAGCTTCGCGGCGTCGAGCGGGGTCGTCGGCGCGACCGGCACGCGGTCGTTCTCGATGTAGGCGTAGAGCCAGTCCGTCGTCGGGCAGCAGGCGGTGCCGAAGAAATGGTCGAAACCCCGGTGGACGGGCCCGTCGGTGATCGGCTTCGAGAAATCGACCATGCGGATGCGCGCCAGTTCCCGCTCCGGGCCCGGGACGTCGGCGGGAGGCTTCGTCTGGTGGATCGGTGTGCCGGCGGCGGTCTGGAACGTGAGGCCGACGTGCCACTTGCCCACGGCGGCGGTGGCGTAGCCCTGGCGTCGCAGCATCTCGGGCAAGGTCAGCCGCCCCGCCTCGATCAGGCTCGGTCCGCCGACTCCCGTGAAGACGCCGCCGCGGTAGCCGGTGCGGAAACACATCCGTCCCGTGAGGAGGCTGTAACGCGAGGGCGTGCAGACGGTCGCGGCGGAGTGCGCGTCCGTGAAGCGGAGACCTTCCCGCGCCAGTCGGTCGAGGTTCGGCGTCGGGATCTTCGACCGCGGGTTGTAGCACCCGACGTCGCCGTAGCCCAGGTCGTCGGCCAGGATCACGACGATGTTGGGCCGACGCGGCGCGGGCGCGGCCGTCAGCGCCGCGGCCAGCAGGATCGCGGTAAAGCTCAGCAGCCGGCGGCTCACTTCGCGATGATCCAGATGTTGCGGTAATAGACCGGGTTGCCGTGCTCCTGGAGCTGGAAGGGGCCCGGGGTGTCGGTGATCGTCTTGATCCCGCTGCTGGTGGTGGTGCGCGGCAGGGCGACGTCCTCCTGGATCAGGACGCCGTTGTGGCGGACGGTGATGCGGGCCGGGGCGGTCCGCTGGCCTTGGGCGTCGAAGCGCGCCGCGGTGAACTCGACGTCGTAGGTCTGCCACTGCAAGGGCGGGTAGCACAGGTTGAGCTTGGGCGCGGAGATGGTGTAGATGCCGCCGCACTCGTTGTTCTCGCCCTTGAGGCCGAAACTATCGAGGACCTGCACCTCGTAGCGGTCCTGGTGGTAGACGCCGCTGTTGGCTCGGCCCTGGCCGCGGGCATAGGGCTTGAACGGCAGGAGGAACTCGAGGTGCAACGTGTAGTCGCGGAAAGTCTCCTTGGAGGTCGTCCCGCAACGCAGGAAACCGCGTTCGTCGATCTTTCCGTCCTTCCAGGCGGAAGCATCCTTGCCGTCGAAGAGCACCTTGGCGCCGGCGGGCGGGGGCGCGCCTTCGGTCGGGCTGTGCCGCACGACGCGCTTGAACGCGAGAGGGTCGGCCCCGGGGCGCGTCACGGTGAGCGTGCCGTCGGCCAGCGTAGCGCGGGCTTCGCCGGACTTCGGGGCGAAGGTGACCTTGGTGCCGTCCGCCTTGCCGTCCATCTCCACGCGCGGCGAGCGGTCCCAGCCATCGCCGGGCAGACCGCCCGCGAAGAGGACCAGGCGATACTGGTCGCCGCCGAGCGCGATGATGTTCGCCCCCTGGCCGGTCGTCGCGAACTCGCCTTGGAGCAGGAAGGCCGGTCCGGCCGCCTCGGCCGTCAGGAAGACCGTGGGCTCGGCCGGCTTGGTCTTGGGGGCGTTCGGCTCGGCGGCGAAGAGCGCGCCGCAGGCGGTGAGCAGCAGGAGTCGGGCGGGGGTCAGGGGCATGACCTTGGGATAGCCGAAGACGGCCCGCGTTCCACCCCAATCTGCCTTAACCGGCGATCAGCCAGACCGCCGCGAAGGCCGTCAGCCAGGCCAGGACCCCTTCGAAGGCATCCTGCTTGATGCGCTTGAGGATCTGCCAGCCGAGCAGGACGCCCAGCAGGACCCCGGGCAGGAGCACGAGGTTCGTCCAGAGCGAGGGCGCGGTGATGATACCGGCGTTCTGGCTGAACGGCAGTTTGAAGAGGTTGATGAAGAGGAAGAACCGGCAGAAGACGCCGAGGTGCTCCTGTTTCTCGAGCCGTTGCGAGAGCAGGAAGACCGTCATCACCGGCCCGGCCGCGTTGGCCAGCATCGTCACCGTGCCGGAGAGGAAGCCCATGCCCCAGGAAAAAGTCCGATGACGGGTCAGCTCGAGCAGTTCCGCACGCTTCGCCCGGAGCACGAGGTTGAAGCCCAGCAGGCTGAGGATGATCCAGCCGATCGTCACCCGGGCCACGTTGTTGTCGATGCGGTCGAGCAACCACCAGCCGAGCACGACGCCGGCGATCGCGGGCGGGATCATCGGGAGGATCCGTCGCCAGCTTCCGCCGTGGCGGTTGATGAGGTAGCCCAGCAGGTCGGCCACGATCAGCAGCGGCAGCACGAGGCCGACAGAAGCCTTCGCCCCGAAGATCTTGGCCATGAGCACCACGTTGAGCGTGGCGGTCCCCGCCAGCCCGGCCTTGGAAAGTCCGATGCAGGCCGCGCCCAGCAAGGCCAGCAGGAGGATCCACCCGTCGGCGGGCAGCAAGGTGTGGCCGGCGAGCCAGTCCACGGTCTCAGCGGGCGGAATCCGTATCGAAGACCAGTACCTCGAAAGGCTGCAATGTCACCGTGACTTTGGTGCCGGCGGCGAGCTTGAGCTCGCGCAAGCGCTGGTCGGCGTAGGGGGAGCGTAGGTCGAAGGCCGGCGTCGCCGTGAGCGTGGCCCGCGGCAGGTCGAAGACCTCGTCGGCGTCCAGTTCGATGGTCCGCGGCTGGTCGTCCGGGTTGCGCAGCATCAAGGTCGCCTGGCGGGGGTTCCAGGCCGCATAGCCGTAAGGCTCGAGCTTCAGCGGGTCGCCGCCGACCCAGTGGGCGTCGCGGAGCACGTCGGCGTGGGCGTGCGCCCACTTCGCGGCGGCCGCCACGTGGTCCCAGGCCGTCGCCGTCATCATCGACGGGGTGAGGTAGAGCTCCTGGAGCGAGGCGCCGTTGGCGAAGTAGGAGCGCACCTCGTTCTTCAGGTCGTTGCCCGCCTTGCCCACCTTGTCGCCCTGGAAGGCGCGGCCATGGACGACCCCGTGGTGCATCGCGGAGTTGAGCGGGTAGAGCGGGGCGGCCTGGACGAAGAGCTTGTGCGCGTAGCCGTCGCGGAACGTCAGCCACTTCTCGCGATCGTCGCCCTTGCCGGTCCAGCCGACGTCGGCGCTGTGCATCCGCCACGTCGAGTCGACGTGGTTGAGCCAGAAAGGCGAGGGCCAGGTCCCCACCGTCACGTTGATGAACACCGCCGGGTCGTCCTTGCGCAGCTGGCGGGCGACGTCGAGCAAGGCCATGAAGTGCGGGCTCACGCCATCCCCGGCGCGGTCCCACTTGAAGGCGTTGACGCCGCCTTCGCGCATCAGTTGGCGGCAACGATCGACGAACCACTGCCTGTACTTGGGGTAGGAGAGGTCGAGTTTGGCGTCGGCCGGGATGAGTCCCTGTTTCTGCGCCTGGGCGGTGCGTTCCTTGTCGCCGCCGTAGCCGCCCAGCGGCGAGATCCAGATGCCGAGGTGGGCGCCGAGCGGATCCATCTTGGCCTTGGTCGCGGCGAAGCCGCCGGGGAACTTCTTTTCGTGCTCCACCCAGAGGCCCTTGGAAGGCTGGTCCCAGCCGTCGTCGACGAGGTAGGAGAGCACAGGCACGCCCCGTTTCTTCACGAGCTCCGTGTCGAAGGCCCGGACCACGTCGAGCATGCGCGGTTCATCGACGCCGAACCCGAGGTCATACCAGCAGTTGTAATGCAGGAAGGGGCTGCTGGGGCGGGCGCGCTCGCGCTCGATGTAGCGCAGGAACGAACGACGGAGCTGGCCGGCCGGGGCGAGGCCGGTGACGGTGCCGAAGTCGTAGGACTGCTCCGTGGAGAGCGTGAGCGAGCAACTGAAGGCGGCGCGACCGCCCGCCGGGGTGACGAGGTTGGCCGACCCGGGCATCTCGACCCCTGCGAAGAGGCCGGCGCCGGCGAGCGGGCTGCCCGGACAGGAGCCGACTTGTTTCAGTCCAGGTGCGCGGACGTCGGCGAATTCGACCCCGTGGAGCTCGTAGGCCTGGTTTTCGGCCGCGAGGAGGATCGTCTGCCGGAAGTAGTGGGAACCGTCACGCAATTCGGCCCGCCACCGGGCCTTCACGCCGCGGTCCGAGGCGAGATCGGCCTCCAAGGCCTGGCCGTCCTTCAGGGGCAGTCGGCGCACCTCGCCCACTACGCTGAACGCGGAAGCGGGCAGGTCGCCCGCGGGGAACGGCGTGAACTTCGGCGAGGTCATCCGTTCGCCCGCCGCGGTGGTCACGTTGAACGTCCCCCGTTTGTCGCGGACGCCGACCAGCAGGAAGGTCTTACCGTCTTCCCAGACGAGGGCCACGGCCGGCGACCACGACAGGGCGGAGTCGGTGCCGCGATCGATGCGCGCGGAGAGGCTACGCACGCCTTGGGACCAGGGTAGTTCGCTGACGCTGGCCCGATTGGCGGCGCTGCGGAAGCCGAAGCTCGTCTTGCCCGCGGGGGCGGGGTTGATCTCAAGGATGCGGCCTTCGCCCACGGCGCCGGCCTCGCCGGAGTGGTCCTTGGCTTGCGCCTTGAGGTTCATCTTGCCCACCCGGAGCAGTTTGGGGTCGCCGGGGAAATCAGCGCGCGGGAAGGAGGCGATCTCCTGCATGGATTTTCCGTTGGGGCCGGCACGGACAACCACGCGGGTGTCCTCCAGATTGATCTCCACCTGGTAGGTGCCGTCGCCCGTCGCCACCGGGGTCGTCGACAGGCGGAAGAGTTCGGCGCCGCGCTGGTCGACCTGGGTGCCGCTGATTTTGTCGGCGATCTTGGCCGGATGGAGCCGCCCTTGGCGGAGTTCCCAGGAAGCCGAGAGCACCTCGTTCTCCAGCGTGAAGAGGTCGCCTTGCGCGCGGGACTGCGCCTGGCCGGGGGCGGGGCCGGCGAAATCGATGTCCGGGTTCGCGGCCTGGAGGCCGATCAGGGTGCAAAGCAGGAAGAGCGGGCGCATCGGGGTAGGGCACATTACCGCTGAGCGGGGGCGGGCTGACAAACCGTTTCTCCCTTCGCGGGCTGAGCACAAAAGGAGACCCCGGGGCGAACAAATCACCCCGGGGTCTTTTAAATTGGTCGGGCTGGAGAGATTTGAACTCTCAGCCTCTGCTACCCGAAAGCAGCGCTCTACCAGATTGAGCCACAGCCCGACACGAGGTTTGAGCAGAACCAATCCGCTGCCGGAGTTCAACCCAAATTCCTCGGCGTGGAGGTGGCCTTTTTGGGGCAATAATTCGACTTATGGCCTTTTCGGGGCCATCTTCGCGGCGTGAACTTGACCGTCCGCCGCTCCCGCGAACGCGGCCATGCCGACCACGGCTGGCTGCGCACCTGGCATTCCTTCAGTTTCGCCGATTACCACGACCCCGCCCACGTGGGCTTCCGTTCGTTGCGCGTGATCAATCAGGACATCGTCGCGCCCGGGGTTGGCTTCCCGATGCACCCGCATCGCGATATGGAGATCTTCAGTTACGTGCTCAAGGGCGCGATCGAGCACCGCGACAGCCTCGGCAACCAGGCGCAGGTCCGACCCGGCCAGATCCAGGTCATGAGCGCCGGCACCGGCGTCCGGCATAGCGAAGTCAATCCCTCGGCCACCGAGCCGCTGCACCTCCTCCAAGTCTGGATCCTCCCGGATCGCGGCGGCCTCAAGCCGCGTTACGCCGAGTGGACGCCCGCGCCGGACCAGCGCGACGCCACCAAGGTCCTGATCGTCTCCCAGGATGGTCGCGAAGGCTCCGCTCACATCAGTCAGGACGCGTCCGTCTACCGGGTCAAGGCGGCCGCCGCCACCCGCATCGCTCATACCCTCGCCGCCGGCCGCGGGCTCTGGTTCCAGCTGATCGAAGGCGACGTCCGCGTCGGCGACGTCGCGCTCGCGCCGGGCGACGCCGTCAGCTCCGAGGATGCGGGCGTCTTCGAGTTCAAATCCGCCGGCCCCGTCGAAGCTCTGCTCTTCGACCTCGCCTGACCTTTTTCTTTCACCTGCTACTCAATCCCTGATTGTTGCTCTTTTTCATCAGTACTCCGTAATCTGAACTCCGTAATCCCCGCACTTTTAACTCATGCCCACCCCTCACATCCCTCAGAAATCCCCGCTCCCCGTCCTCGTCGAAGCCGGTAAGACCTATTACTGGTGCTCCTGCGGACACAGCAAAACCCAGCCGTTCTGCGACGGCGCCCACAAGGGCAGCGCCTTCACGCCGGTCCCCTACAAGGCCGAAGCCGCCGGCATGGTCTATTTCTGCGCCTGCAAGCACTCCAAGAAGGGCGCGCTGTGTGATGGTGCCCATAAGGCTCTCTGAAGTTAGCCCTTTCAAGTGCCGGCATTTGGGCTAATCTAAAGGAGCTATGAAAAAACTCCCCTGTATCGTCGCCCTTCTTCTGGGCGTGGCCTTCATCCTCTTCGGCGTCGCGCACTTCGTGCCGGCCGTTAAGTCCATCCTGCCCGCCCCGACCCCTCCGAATGGCGAGGAAGCCGGCAAGCTCACCGGGGCTTTCTTCACCGGTCTGGCCGGTTCCGGCTACCTCGGTGTCATCAAGGGGCTGGAGATCCTCGCCGGCGTCCTGCTGATCGTGAAGTGCACCCGCGGCTGGGGCGTCGTCCTTTCCGGCGCGATTCTGTTCAACATCTTCTTCGTGAACGTGTTGATCATGAATCTCTGGAATCCGGTCGTGATCGTCATGGTCCTCGCCGGGCTCTACCTCGCGTGGGTCGGTCGCAAGGGTTTCTGCTGTCTGGCCTGCTGCGGTTCCGGCGAATGCCTCGGGACCTGCGGTTGCTGCAGCAAGGAAGGTTCCGGCTGCTGCTCCTCGGACCAGCCGGCCTCGTCCGGCGGTTGCTGCGGCGGCAAGTAAGCCAACTGTCCGTCCGTCGAAAGCCCCCGGCCTCGGGGGCTTTTTTGTACCCGGCCCGTCGGGCGGCGGCCTACTTCAGGGTGATCGTCACGCGGCGCAGGTCCATCACGCTCTTCCCGGGGATCTCGGGGGCGCTGAGCTTCAGCGTGGCGCGGCCGGGTTCGAGCGCGATCTCGCCCAGCGTCATCGTCCGGAAAGGCTTCATCAGCGATTCGCCATGGGTCGTCCGCGGGACGACGTCCTGATCGGTGAGCAGGGCGGGGTCCCATGCCTCGGTGACCTTGCCGCGCAGCACCCGCTCGCCGACGCGGAGTTCGAGCGTCGCGCCGACATCGGCCGCGGGGCAGGTGTAATCGAGCGTCACGACATAGGTGCCCGCCGTCATCACCTCGACGTTCCAGACGGCGGCGTCGGTGGGCTTCCGCCAGTTCACGAAGTAGGAGGAGTTGGGCGCCTGGGCGCTACGACGCATCTCGCCCGTGGGCGCCCCGTCGCGGGCGGGGAGCATCGTGATCGGGAATTCCCGGTACCCGACCCCCAAGGGACGCGGGTCGACCCCGCCGGGGCCGGCCCCCTTGCCTTTGTTGCCGGCGCCGACGTTCATCTCCTGACGCCAGGCGGTCACCGCGGCGGTCAGCTCCTGGGCCAAGCCCGGCAGGCGGGACTGCAGCGGCTCGGTCTGTCCGGGGTCCTGGGTGAGGTCGAAGAGGTTGCCCTTCGCATCCAGCCGATGCGTCTCGGTGCGCACGCTGACCTGTCCGCCCCAGGTCTGGAAAAGCCGGCGCGGAGCCCAATCGGCGTCGACGCCCTTGAGCAGGAGCGGAGAGAGGTCGCGTCCGTCGAGCGGCCGGTCGCCGACGCGCTTCACGCCGGCGAGGCTGTGGAGGGTCGGGCTGAGGTCGATGGCGCCCGCGATCGGCTTCACCGGCGAGCCGGCGGCGATCTTGCCGGGCCAACGGATGAACAGCGGGGAACGCACCCCGCCTTCGTCCGTGCTCCCCTTGATGCCCTTCATGCCGCCGGTCCAGCGGTGGCTGTTCGGGCCGTTATCCGAGAAGTAAACCACGATCGTATCCCCCTCGAGGTCGAGTTCCTTGAGCCGCGCGAGGATGCGGCCGACGTTGCGATCCTGGTTCTCGAGCATCGCCCACGCGCAGCGCGTCTGGTCGGGCTGTTCCTTGTCGGCCTGGGAAGCGACCTGTCCAAGGGGCTTGCCGCGGAAGCGCGCCCAGTCCGCGGCGGGCGGGGACCAAGGCGAGTGCGGCGTGGTGAAGGGGATGAAGCAGAAGAACGGCCGGGTGCGGTGTTCGGCGATGAACCGCAGGGCGTGGTCGGTGAGCACATCCACGATGTAGCCTTGGGATGGGCGCATGACCCCGTCCTGCTCGAGCGGCGCGTCGAAATACTCGCCCCAGTGGCCGGACGTGTAACCCCGGAAGGTGTCGAACCCGCGGGCGAGCGGGTGGTAGGGCCATTGGCTGCCGTTATGCCACTTGCCGAAGATCCCGGTGGCGTAACCCGCCGCCCGGAAGGAGTCGGCGACCGTCTTTTCCGCCAGGTCCATGCGTTCCTGGCCGGTCGAGACGCCGGTGACGCCGAGGCGACGGTGGTAACGTCCGGTCAGGAATTCGGAGCGGGTGGGGGAGCAGACGGGCTGGACGAAGAAGCGGTCGAAGTGCGCGCCGCTCCGGGCGATCGCGTCGATGTGCGGCGTGGCGAGCTGGCGGTTGCCGTTGAACGAGTAGTCGCCCCAGCCGGCGTCATCGGCCAGCAGCACGACCACGTTGGGCGGGCGGGCGGACGCTGCGATGGCCGCTCCGCCGAGGAGGCCGAGGAGCAGGAGGAGGCGGCCCATCGGCTTATTTCTTGGCGGGCAGGTAACCGAGCGAGACCAGGAAGGCATCGGTGGCGTCGAGCGTCTCCTGATACTTGGCCTTATTGAAGAAGCCGTGACCTTGGCCTTCGAAGCCGACCAGTTCGCAGCGGTTGCCCGCGGCCTTCATGACCTCGGTGAACTTCTCGACGGTCGCATAGGGCACGGTGGTGTCGGTCTTGCCGTGGAAGATGATCGTCGGCGGCAGGCCTTTCCGGACGTGGTGAAGAGGCGAGATCTCCGTCGGCTCGCACCCGAAGCGCGCCTTGTCCAGGCCCGCCCCGAAGCCTTTGAGCTCCAGCCCGGGGAATGGCGCCATGACCGTCCCCGGATTGAAGAGGACCAGGGCGTCGGGTCGGCAGGAGACCGCTTTGTCGTCGGTCGCAGGGTCGAGACCCGGCAAGGTCGCCACCGAGGCAGCGAGGTGGCCGCCGGCGGAACCGCCGCCGACCGCGAGGCGCTCGGGGTCGAGGCTGAGGCGGGTGGCGTTGGCGCGGACCCAGCGGACGCAGGCCTTGGCGTCGGCCACGCAGTCGGCAGGCTTCGCGTCCTGCCGGCTCTTCACGCGGTAGTCGGCCAGGATGGCGACCATGCCGCGTGCGGCCAGGTGGCGGGCCTGCGGCTCGAACTGGGCGGGCGTACCGCTGGTCCAGCCGCCGCCGAAGAAGAAGACGATCGCCGGCCGCGGCTTCGCGCCTTTGTCCGCCGGTTCGATGATCCAGACCTTCAGTTCGGTCGAGCCGACCGTGCGGTAGGTCTCGACCTTGGCGCCCGCGATGACGGGCGGATGGCCGCCGGCCTTCTTCGTCGGGGTTTTTTCCTGGGCGGTGGCGGTGAGCCCGCCGAGGGCGAGCAGGAGGAGGGAGGCTAGGCGCATGGGAAAGTCAGCGGGCACGACGGGCGATCTCGGCGTCGAGCCAGGCGAGCCGGGCGCTCGTCCAGGCACGGATCTGCCGCACATCCTCGTCGAAGGTCAGTTCACGCGGCGCCGCGTAGTCGATCTGCTTCCAGCGCGACTCGTTGCGGCGGATCGCCGGGCCGAGGGCCTGGGCGTTCGCGTCGATCAGGTCGCCGATCGCCTCGGCGCGGAAGGGGCCGGCGCGCAAGGTTTCCCAGCGTTGCCGGAACCGGGTCCGCATCGCCGGGTCGGCCCAAAGCCGATCGAAGAGCCGGTTCGAAAGCCATTCCTTCGCGCCCACGCGCGAACCGTCCCAGTTTCGTCCGAACGTCCCATCGTAGTCCCAGGGCACGAAGAAGAACCTCGGGTGGGGCACGGCCGTCGTGGCCGCGGGGCGGGCGAGGTAGTAGTTCTTGGTGATCCCGTCCAGGTTGCAGGTGAGGAGCACCAGCAGGTGGAAGTCGATGGCGTTCGCGAGGTCCAGTCGGGAGGCGAGCCCGGCGGTCGGATCCAGGAACTCGCGGTCCGGTGCTTGGCTGACGAAGCGGTTGAGTTCATCCAGCGGTCCCCAGACCGGTCCCTTGGTCGGGTCCGGTTCCCGCGGGTCGAACCCCGCGTGGCCAGGTTGACCGAAGTTGGCGGCATGGTCCACGGCCTTGTAAAGCACGCCCGGGGTCAGGTCGGCCGGGTTCGGCGCGGCGAAGCCCAGCAGGCGCCCCGTCACCGGTTGCATGAGGAGGTAGGCGCCGTGGTAGCGACCGTTGAGGTCGAGTTCGACGAACCGGCTCTGCGCGGCGACGCGCGGTTGGCCGGGGGCGGCGAGCGAGCGGAAGAGGTCGTACGACAGCTTGTGCCGCATCAGCGAGCAGTCGACGAAGGCCGCGTTCAGGATCCACTCCGGGTCCGCGGCCAGGTCGAGCGGGGCGACGGCCGACGTGAACCTCAGCGCGAAGGATTTCTTGGCGTAGACTTGCGAGGAGGAGCCGCGGACCCGGATCTGGGCCGGCAGCACGGGGGCCGGTGTGCCCGGGGTGTCCGCGACCAGCCTGACCGTGCAGTCGACCTTGGGGTCGGCGGCGATCGGTCCCTTGGCTTCGATCCGCCAGAGGGGCGGACCCTCGGCCGCCCGCGCCGCGCCGAGGGAGGCGAGGGCGAGCAGGACGAGGGAGGCCGGCCGCATGCGCTTACTTGCTCTTCAGCAGTTCGGCCATCGCCTTGCCCATGGCTTCACCGACGTCCATGTAGGTCTCGGCGTTGCCGTTGTAGTGGCTATTGCCGCTGCCGCCCTTGGAGAGCGGGTTCGCGTAGACCGTCGCCACGTTGCCCTTGAATTCGGGGTATTTGCCGTTGGCACCGTCGACGGCCAGCTGCGCCTCGAGGACCTTGCCGCCGTTGCCGGTCGAGCCCTTGGTGGCCTCGCCCAGCGTCGCCAGGACGAACTTGGCGCGGGGGGCGTCGAAATCCTTGCGGAGCTGCTTGATGAAGCGGACGAGGTTCTCCTCGTACTTGGCGGCGTGGCCGGCGTTGCCGCCGTCCTTCTCGCCCTGCCAGAAGAAGAAGCCCGCGACCTCGTAGCTCTTGGCGCCGGGGTAGTACTTCGCGAGTTCGCCGAGGACCTTCTTCGCGTTGGCGGTATCGTCATCGTACTGCTTGCCCGCGTACCACTCGATCGGCTTGCCGGCCTTGTCGACCCACGGCGGGGGCGTCGTGCCCGTGCCCTTGGCGGCGTCGGCCGGCCAGGTGTCGGGACGATCCTTGTAGCCGGCGTAGACCTTGCCTTCGAAGACGTAGCGTTCGCTGCCGGGCGGGAGCAGGTCCCAGCCGAGGCTGCGGTTGCCGATGCAGCTCTTGAGCAGCATCACCGGGGCTTCCACGGCGTCGCCGAGCGGATGGCCGATGCCGTATTCCGGCCCCATCGACTTGCCCGTGACCTTGAGGAACTCGTTGTTGAAAAGCTGCATCCCGCCGCTGCGGCCGACCATCACGCGGACGTTGCGGACGTCGGTACGCTCGGACCAGTTGCCGGCCGCGTCGACGAGGTGCTGGTACTTCTTCTTGTTCTTCACGGCGAAATCCAGCGAGCCGTCGGGCCCGGTGACCTTGCCGAGGCCGACCATGTTGGACTGGCCGAGCAGGATGAAGACCTGGACGGGCTTGGACAGGTCGGCGGGTTGGTCGGCGGCGGTCAACCGGGGGACGGTCAGGCCGACGGCGAGGAGGAGGGCGGTCAGGGTGGTTTTCATGGGGAAATTTAAGTCAGGATATCTGTCATGACCTTGCAAGGTTCGACGCCGGTGAGTTTGGCGTCCAATCCCTGGAACTTGAAGCGAAAAGCCTCATGATCGATGCCCAGCCGGTGAAGCATGGTCGCATGCAGGTCATGCACCGTGCTCACCTTGTCGACGGCGGCGTAGCCGAGCTCGTCGGTCGACCCGTGGACGAGGCCTCCGCGGATGCCGCCTCCCGCCATCCAGACGGTCATCGCCTTGTTATGGTGGTCGCGGCCGTTGCCCTGCGACATCGGGGTGCGGCCGAACTCGCCCGCCCAGACGATGAGCGTCGAATCGAGCAGGCCGCGACGTTTGAGGTCGGTGATCAGGGCCATGCAGGCGCGGTCGATCTCCGCGGCCTTGAGGGCCACACCGTCCTTCACGCCGCCGTGGTGGTCCCAGTCCTTGTGGTAGAGCTGGATGAAGCGGACACCGCGTTCGGCGAGGCGGCGCGCGAGCAGGCAGTTCGCCGCGAAGGAGCCGTCGCCCGGCTGGCAGCCGTAGAGCGCGAGCGTCTTCGGGTCCTCGTCCTTGACGTCCATCAGTTGCGGCACGCTCGCCTGCATCTTGAAGGCCATCTCGTATTGCGCGACGCGCGTGGCGACCTCGGGGTCGGCCACGAAACGCTCCCGGTGCAGGTTGAGCTTGGCGATGGCGTCGACGTCGCCTCCCTGGGAGTCGCGGGAGACGCCGGGCGGGTTCGACAGGTAGAGGACCGGATCGCCCTTGGAGCGCAGCTGGACGCCCTGGTGCTTGGAGGGTAGGAAACCGCTGCTCCATTGGCGGGCCGCGATCGGCTGGTTCTGCCCGCCCTTGCCCAGCGAGGTCAGGACCACGAAGCCCGGCAGGTCCGCGGCTTCCGTGCCGAGGCCGTAGGTGACCCACGAACCCATGCTCGGTCGGCCCGCGATCTGCGAGCCGGTGTTCATGAACATGTGCGCCGGGTCGTGGTTGATCGCGTCCGTCGTCATCGAGCGGATCAGGCAGATCTCGTCGAGCACCGAGCCGATCTGCGGGAAGAGCTCGCAGATCTCGGTCTGGTCGCGGCCGAACTTGGCGAACTTATGCTGGGGACCGAAACACGTGAGCTTCTGGCCCTGCAGCTGGGCGAGTTGCTGGCCCTTGGTGAAGCTCTCGGGCATCGGCTGCCCGTGCATCGCGGCCAGCTTGGGCTTGGGGTCGAAGGTCTCGAGGTGCGACGGCCCGCCCGCCATGCTCAGCCAGATGACGCGCTTGGCTTTCTGGGGCAGGGGCAGTCGCGAGAGGGCGCCGGACGCGCCCGGCGCGGCGAGGGCGGCTGGTCCCAGCAGCGAGGCCAGCGCGAGGCCGCCGACGCCTTGGGTCGTGCGGCCGAGGAAGGCCCGGCGCGTGAGGGCTGACTGGAGTTCGGGAGGCAGGCTCATTCGCGGGTGATGGTTTCGTGCAGGTTGAGCAGGACGCGGGTCACGTGCGTCCAGGCGGCCAGCTCGGCCGGCGCGACCGTGGTCGGCGGGGGCGTCAGCCCGACCTTCAGGAAGGCTTGGGCCGCGGCGGGGTCGGCCAGGTAACTCTTGCGGCGTTCGGCTAGCACCTGGCGGAGCGTGGCCAGCTCGTTGGCCTCGGGCGCGCGTTGCAAGGCCCGTCGCCAAGCCCAGGTCAGCCGCTGCTCGTCGTTGCCCGCGGTCGCGAGGGTGCGGGCCGCGAACGCCCGCGCGGCCTCGACGTAGGTCGGGTCATTCAGCAGCACCAAGGCTTGCTGGGGGATGTTCGAGCGGGTGCGGTCGGTGCAGGCTTCCTCGCGGCTTGGCGCGTCGAACGCGAGCAGGCTGGGGTGCAGGAAGGTCCGTTGCCACCAAACGTACAGCCCGCGTCGGTACTGCGACTCGCCCTGGTCTGCCGCATACGTGCGGACGGGGAAGTTCAGATTTTCCCAATAACGATCCGGCTGGTAGGGTTTCACGCTGGGCCCGCCGACCTTCGGCACGAGCAGTCCGGCGATCGCGAGCGCATTGTCGCGGACCAGCTCGGCGTCGAGCCGGTAAGGGCTCTGCCGCGCTAGTTCGCGATTGAAGGGGTCCGACGTCGCCAGTTCCGCCGGGGTGGCCGAAGCGCGGCGGTAGGCGCGGCTGGAGACCATGAGACGCACCATGTGCTTCACGTCCCAACCGGAATCCATGAACTCCACGGCGAGCCAGTCGAGCAAGGCCTGGTTGGGCGGGGGTTCGCCCTGCGCCCCGAGGTCGCCCGGGTTCTTGCTGAGCGCGGTACCGAAGAACTGCATCCAGAGACGGTTCATCGTGACGCGCGCGGTCAGCGGGTTCTCGCGGGACACCAGCCAGCGGGCGAGGTCGAGCCGGTTCGGCGTGCGCCCGTCGAGCTTCGGCTGGGGGAGGTAATGGGGGAAGGCCGCCTTCACGACCTCGCCGGACTCATCCATCCAGTTGCCGCGCGGGAGGATGCGGACCGTGCGGACGACGGCGGCCTTGGTGGTCACCAGCGACTTCGGCAGGCCGGCGCGGAAGGCGTCGTGCTCGCGTTGGGCCGCGGCGACGGCGTCCCGCTGGCTCTTGAGCGCCTCGGGGTGCAGCGAGAAGAGGTAGTCCCGCAAGGTCGTCTGCTCCGCGGCGGAGCGCTTGGCGGCCGGCTTCTGGAGGATCGCCGGAGCCTTGGCCGCCAACGCCGCGTCGGGCGACTTGGCCTTACCCTTGGCCTTCGCCTTGGGGGCCGTGGCCGTGGCCGGGGCGGCCGGGACGAGGTCGGCGGTCGCCTCCTTCTCCCAGGCGGCGAGTTCCGCGCCAAGCCCGCCCTGGGCGGTCTCGAGCGTCTGCCGGGCGCGGGTCACCGCGGCGGCCAGCTCGGCGAGCCGGCGCTCGTCGGCCGGGGTGACCACGAGCAGGCCTTCCTCGCGGCGGCCGATGTCGGGTTCATGGATGTCGGCGAAGAACGCCCCGAGGGCGTAGAAGTCCCGCTGCGTGAACGGGTCGAACTTGTGGTCGTGGCATTGGGCGCAGCCGGTCGTCTGGCCCAGCCAGGCCGCGCCGATCGCGCGCACGCGGTCCGTCAGCATCCGCTGCTGGTAGTCCTTGGCCTGGGCCCCGCCTTCCTCGGTGGTCAGCAGCAGGCGGTTGAAGCCGGAGCCCACCTTGGCCTCGAGGTCGGCGTCCGGCAGCAGGTCGCCCGCCACCTGCTCCAAGGTGAAGCGGTCGAACCGCTTGTTCTGGTTGAAACTCCGGATGACGTAGTCGCGGTAGGGCCAGACGTTGCGCGGGGTGTCGCTGTGGTAGCCGATGGTGTCGGCGTAGCGCACGACATCGAGCCAGCCTTGGGCGAGACGTTCGCCGTAGTGCGGGCTGGCGAGCAGGCGTTCCACCAGCCGGGCGTAGGCGTCGGGCGCGCGATCGGCGACGAAGGCATCCACCTCTTCCGGTGTGGGCGGCAGGCCGAGGAGGTCGAGGTGAAGGCGGCGGGCGAGCGTGCGGCGGTCGGCCTCGCCGACTGGGCGGAGGCCCTTCGCGCGCAGCCGGGACTCGACGAGCGTGTCGATGGCCGTGTCCACGGTCGGCGCGGCGGCTTTCGCCGGCAGGTCGTATGACCAATGGTTCTGGTAGGTGGCGCCCTCCGCGACCCAGCGGCGCAGCAGTTCCTTCTGTTCCTTGGAGAGGGTCTTGTGCGATTCCGGCGGGGGCATGACCTCGTCCGGGTCGGTCAGGAAGAGCCGCTTCACGAGTTCGCTCGCCTCGGGTTTGCCGGGGACGAACGCTTCCTTGGCCAGGGCGTCGGCGCGGACATCGAGACGCAGCTTGGCCTTGCGGTGGCTGGCGTCGTGGCCGTGGCAGGCGAAGCAGTTGTCCGAGAGGATCGGGCGGATGTCGCGGTTGAATTCCACCGGGTCCGCGGCCGGACACAGGGCGGCGCCAAGGACGAGCAAGACGAGGGCGGGGCGGGCGCTCATGGGGTAGCCCCCAAGATTGCCGTTCCCCGCCCGCTGGCTACCGTAAAAACCGCCCCGGGCCTACTTCTTGAAGAAGCGGTGCTCCTTGTCGCCGCCGCTGAGGACGAAGGCCACGAGGTCGAGGACCTCCTCTTTCGTCAGCATATTCAGCAGCATCGGGGGCATGGGGGAGACCTTGGAGACCTCGATGCTCCGGACCTGTTTGCGGTCGACGCCGACCCGCTGGTCGGGGTCGGAGAGGTCGGTGTTGATCTGCACCGTGTCCCCGTTGAGGTTCACGATGACCCCGCTCACCGTCGAGCCATCCTGGCGGGTCACCACCACCGGAGCGAACTGCTCGTTGATCTCCTTGCTCGGGTGGATGATCTGGTCGAGGAGGTCGCGCGGGCTGTAGCGGCCGCCGGCGCCCGTCAGGTCGGGGCCGTTCATGCCGCCGGCGTTGCCGTAGCGGTGGCAGGCGAAGCAGGCGGCGGCGCCGAACATCTTGCGGCCGGTCTCGAAGTCGCGCCCTTTGAGGCCGGTCTCGGCGGCCGTGGCCAGCTCGTCGAGCGTCCAGGCGGTGGGCGTGCGACCGGCGAAGATCGCGCCGACGTTCTCGTAGGCGGACTTCACGGGCGGATTCTTGGCGGTCGCGATGAGCTCGGCGTGGCGGGTGGTCTCCTCCGGCGTGAAGGTCGTGAGCGAGTCGTTGCGGATGAACTCGATGAACTTGGTGAAGCTGGAACCCCCGCGGTAGCTGGCCGCCCGGACGAACCAGCGGAGCTGCTGTTCGCGCAGCGCCGGCGTCCAGCCCGCCTTGAGCAGGCGCAGGCTGCGCATGAGTTCCATCTCCGGCTCCTGGCTGCCGGCGGCGGCGACCAGGCCCATCGCCTTGGCGGCGAGGGTCGGGGACTGCAGGAAACCGAGGGTCTCGGTCAGGAGCCAGTTGAGCTCGAAGTCGGCCGCGGGGTAGGCGGCGTCGTAGTAACGTGAGAGCGCGGCGACGCCCGCTTCGTCCGGCTGGCCGTAGCGGTGCAGCACGAGCTGCGCGAGACGCACATGCAGGAGCTTCTGCTCCTTGGTCAGCGTGGCGAAGTCCGCGGCGCGCAGGGCCGTCAGGAGTCGGTCGCGCAACGCGACCTGCGCCGGTGTCGGCTCAGCCTTCGTCGGCGCGACGCCGGTCCGCGGGTCGGGCTTGGCGGCCTTCGCGGTGTGGTAAGGGCAGGGCGCGGCCTGGCGGGTCAAGGCGAGCAGGGCCTCGAGCCGGGCGGTGACGTTCGCTTCGGCGAAGGCGCGGTCCGCCCAGCCGGCGGAGGGCTGGTGTTCGAGCGCGACGCGCGCCGAGAAGCGCAGCCAGCGGTCCGGGGAAGCGAGGTGCGGCCAGGCGGCGTCGACGGCGGCCGGGTCTTGCTTGCCGTGGAAGCGCTCGAGCGTCTGGCGGGCGACGGCCTCGGCGGTCGGCGCCGGGGGCGCGAGGCGGGCCGGCGCGGTCGACTCGGTCCCGGCGTAGGTGACGCGGTAAAGCCCGGACTGGACCTTGCGGCCGCCGATGGCGAAGTACATCGCGCCGTCGCCGGGGTGGATCAGCAGGTCGGTCACGGGCAGCGGAGCCCCGAGGATGAAGTCTTCCTTGGTGCCGGCATAGCTCGCGCCCTGCGCCTTGAGGTGCACGGCGTAGATCTTGCCCCAGCTCCAGTCCATGATGTAGAGCGCCTCCTGGTACTTGGCCGGGAATTTCGCGCCATAGCCGAAGGCCACGCCGGTCGGCGAGCCCGGGCCGATGTTGACGGTGGCGGGGAGGTTGTCGGCGTAGAACTCGGGATACTTGCCGGCGCCGTTGCGCCAGCCGTATTCGCCGCCGCTGACGACGTGGTTCACGCGGGTCGGGCGATACCAGGGCGTGTTGAAATCGTACTCCATGTCGGCGTCGTACGTGAAGAGGTCCCCCGCGCGGGTGAGTGCGCCGCCGTAGATGTTGCGGAAGCCGCTGGCGAAGGTCTCGAACGTCTTGCCGTCCTTGCTGATGCGGTAGACGATGCCGCCCGGCGCGAGCACGTGACGGTTATGGCCGCGGCCGTCCGGCAGGCGGGGCAGCAGGTGATCGTCGCCCCAGAGCGGGGCGACCGGCGAGGAGGCCGCGGTCTCCGTCTTCACGGCGTTGTTGCCGGTGATCAGGTAGAAGCCCTGCTGGTCGGGCGTCACGACGACCTTGTGGACGCCATGGTCGCTGCCGGCCTGGAACTCGCGCAGGAGTTCGGCCTTGTCCAGCAGGTCATCGCCGTCCGTGTCGCTGATACGGTAGAAGCCGCTGGGGAACTTGCGTTC
>JACCDP011171658.1_pt1 | contig 23593 bp, 17 predicted proteins | sample 7445841 | NCBI WGS metagenome assembly JACCDP01 (sample SAMN15323441, study PRJNA562643) | freshwater metagenome | isolation source: river surface water | place: USA:Blue River Watershed | collected 2017-08-17
CGGTCACCGGTGCACTCGTAGCTGTCGCTGGGACACTCGTAGCCGTCACCGGTGCACTCGTAGCTGTCACCGGTGCACTCGTAGCCGTCGCTGGGACACTCGTAGCTGTCGCTGGGACACTTGTAGCAGTCGGTTGGGGGGTGAGTGTGACATACGTGGTAATCCAGCTATAGGCATTGGCGACATGTGAATAGACACCGGGCTTACCGGCGAGGGCACAGCCATCGCCCCAACTGACCACACCAATCAGCTTGGGGGCATTCGCTGTATTGACAAACAACGGGCCACCACTATCGCCTTGGCAAGAATCAACGCCACCTTGGGGATAGCCAGCACACATCATCCGGGCGGTAATCCCACCACCATAATTGGCGTTGCAAGTCACATTATCGACCACAGGTACTGTCGCTTTGCGCAACACAGACGATACTGCACCACCCGAGCTGGTGGTCCCCCAGCCGCTCACAATTGCATTTACCCCATTGGCATACAGTGCAGTATCGCTGCTGGTAGCGATGGCAATCGGTGCTACCGCAGTATTGAGTGTGGCTGCACTCGACAAGCGAAGCAAGGCATAATCGTAGTCCATAGTGGACGCATTGTACTGTGGGTGTACGATAATTTGGCTAATCGTTTTGGTCTGGCGATAGGGGTTGGTACCACCAATGGTGTGCATACCAAGCTCGACCACCAAGCCCGTGGCACTATACCCCTGCACACAGTGGGCAGCAGTCAAAGCCCAGTTGGTGCTAATCAATGAGGCGCCACAGTACACGCCGTTGTAATTGGTGGGATGGAGCCACACCTGCCACGGGAATTCGTTGGCAGTGGCGATGCTGCCACCAACAATGGCCGGGGCAGCCAGCTGACCATGGGCGCTACGCACCCCAAGCAACACTGTACATAGCACGATGCAGCTGACAAGCCACTGAAACCGATTACGCATACTATATGCCCTTTCACCACACCACATATCTTGGCCGAATGTACTGATGACGGCTCACATCGCTGAAAAGTTTCATCCACATGAAAGTTGCATGATACGAGTTGATTGTGTATGCTTATGAAGTAACAACATTGATGAGGAGTTTTTGCGTGAGCAACGCCAATCACAAGCATAGCCAAGACGAACAAGATTACGATATTTCGCTCGTAGTCGGTTCCATATTTAATTACACTCCCAACGATGATCGTGAAATGTACGAAGAAGAACGCGAGCTCGTCGCCCAATTGCAGGATTACTTGCGCCAAGAAGGCGTCGAATACGATTTCATGGCCAATCCAGGGGCAGTCATTTGGGAGGGGGGGATCCGACAATATGGTGATTTATACCGCCTGAGTCAAATCGCCGTCTATCTCGAACAAGGGCGTGATATCACGCCGCTGTTGAACAAAAAATTCGACGAAAACGAAGACATCGACCCTTTGTTAGGCAAGGTACTCGAAGAAGAATTGCCGACGCGGTTTCCCCATTTCATACGACCTGATGGCGATCCGTTTTATTACATCCCCGTCGAATTCCCTGCGCCCATCGATTTGTTTTTCGATGACGAAGACGACGACGCAGATGCCCGCGAGGAAGAGGAAGAAGCCATCGAGCGCATCAGTGTGGGGTCAGCGAGTGCACTGCAGCGCGAGTTGTATCAGCTCCACGGCTATCTGACACAGATGCAAGTCCCCGAAAAGCACCCCGTGATGCGGTGTTTGGCATCACTACGACAAGCCGCCGAGTTGAGCGTCAGCAACGATTTACCGATTACCGTGTGGTAGGGGCATTCCTCGCACGCTTATGGTATAATACGTTGTTAGGGTTTGACCATACGAGGATCATCTGCCATGCAGGACATCCCACTTTTCCTCTCAGATGCGCCGAGCACATCACGGGACGACACGCCCCGTGAGCGGCGTTATTATGTCTGGACGGTCGGCTGTCAAATGAATATTTCGGACTCAGAGCGGCTCGAAAGTGCGCTCCAGAGTGTCGGGTATGCACCAGCCAGCGAGCCGAGCCAGGCCAGTTTTGTTGTCCTCAATTCGTGTAGTGTGCGTGCTTCAGCCGAGGAGCGAATTCTGGGCAAGTTGGGGGATTTACAGCGCGTCAAAAAAGCCAACCCCGACACCACGGTGGTGTTATGGGGGTGTATGGTCGGTCCCAACAACCAATCGATTTTCAAAGAGCGCTTGCCGGTGGTTGACCACTTTGTGTCGCCATCCGCAGTAGACGAGGTATTGGCGCTTGCGCCCAATCCCATTTACTCCATTGAAGAGCCCGCATTACCCGTAGCTGACTGGCAGAATCCACCGGTATCGGTGCATGTTCCCATCCAGTACGGGTGCAACATGTCGTGTGCATTTTGTGTGATACCGTTGCGACGTGGCAAAGAGCGCAGTCGCCCGCTTGCTGAGATTGTCGACGAAGTCACACGCATTGTGGCACGTGGTGCCAAAGAAATCACACTTCTCGGGCAAATTGTGGATTCGTGGGGGCATGATTTGCCGGGTCGGCCGACGCTGGCGACCCTGCTCCGTGCGGTACACGATGTGCCCGGCTTAGTGCGGTTGCGCTTTCTGACATCACATCCTGCCTGGATGACCGATGAGCTAATTGCCACGATGGCCGAGCTCCCCAAATGTCCACGAGAGATTAATTTGCCAGTGCAAGCGGGGCATGATGCCATGCTCAAGCGCATGCGGCGTGGGTACACGGTGCAACGCTATGTCGACCTCATCGGCAAAATTCGCACCGCTATGCCCGATATTTCGTTGACCACAGACATCATTGTGGGGCATCCAGGCGAGAGTGACGAGGAGTTCCAAGGCACCAAAGATCTGCTTGCCGAGATTCGCTTCGACAAGGTGCATATTGCTGCGTATTCGGCGCGCCCAGGCACACGCGCTGGCGACATGGAGACGGATCCAAGCATGGCGGTACCCGAAGGGGTCAAGCAGGCTCGGCGCATCGAGCTCGAGCGACAGCAAGAAGCCATTGCGACAGAGCGTAGCGCACGCTTACAAGACCAAGTCGTTGAAGTATTGGTAGAAGGCGAAAGCAAAGGCAAGTGGCGTGGGCGCACCCCGGGCAACTTGTTGGTCTTTTTCAGTAGTCCAGATGACTGGCGGGGCAGAGTCGCCAAAGTAATGGTTACTGCGACAAGCCCGTGGTCATTACAAGGGACGGTGTGTGGTGAAGTCACCCCGCTGGGCTAGTCACAACTGGTGGCTGGTACGCGATGTGGCAAGCATCGTCGGCATCATGCTGATTGCCACATTTGGAGTGGCGGTCGCGGTCGGCTGGTATCAGCAGGGGATGTGGCCGGGGCGGATGAGCATGAAGCAGCTGGGTACCAACGGAGTTGCGCTGGTAGTAACCGCGCAAAACGTGGCGTTCGTGCTCTTTGCCTGGTGGCGCACTTCATCGGCTCAGCTGTTGGGGGTGGTGCCACAGTGGGGATCAGTCCTGGTGTGGAGTCTCATCGGTGCCCCATTGGTGCTGGTGGTGAACATATTGGTTGGGTTGCTCTTTGCTACATTCGGGCTCCAGCAAAATCAAGCTGCCGCCTACCCGCTTGTGGCCGGTGACTACCAAGGGCAGCTGGTGTTTTGGTTGGTGGCAAGTCTGGTGGCTCCCCTCGGCGAAGAGATTCTCTTCCGTGGGTATTTGTGGGGTGCCATACAACGCCAGTACGGCATATGGTGGGCAGTAATCGGCACGGCGCTGATGTTTGCCATCGGGCATAGCACATCGGCGAGCCAAGGTGCCGTGGTCTTGGTGAGTCAGACCCTGGTGATGGGAGTACTGTTGGCGTGGCTGCGCCACATGAGTGGTTCGGTGTGGGCCGGAGTATGTGCCCATGCAATGAACAATAGCATCGCGGTAGCGATTGTGACCTATTGTGTGAATCATCCAGAAATTGGATGTGCGCGCTCGAGCTAAGCAGAGGCGAAAAGGAGTTGATGTGAGCAACAATAACGATACTGCACTACATGGCAAGAATGACCAACACGCCGCAATTGCAAGTGCCAAAGCAGGAAATTGGCAAGAGGCGATTCGTATCAATGCCCACTTACTCGGGTATCAGGGTGATTCTGAGGATGAGCGTATTGTGTTTCGCCGCGAAGAATTCCCACATGTCTCTGTGGCAGACATTGATGCACTCAACCGGCTCGGTAAAGCCTTTTTTGAGACGAACGATCTCGATAGCGCACAGCAGGTATACGAGCTGGTGATTGATATCCAAGAATACAACCAGATTGCGCGCCGCATGCTGCAGACCATCGAACGCACCCGCCGCGCTGATCCCAAACAGCGTGAATTTGTGGATATGCGTACGTATGCGATTGAAACAGGCAAATCGACGCTCACCACGTTGCACGTTGATACCAATCAGGCGATTAGCTTGGTGCCTGGTGAGCAACTCTACTTGCGTGCACCACAACAGGCTGTGGGTGCAGCGATGCCCGATGATGCCACCGCACTCGACGTATATGATGCCAATAGCGTTGCGATTGGGCGGCTCGAGCCACGCCTTGCGGCACGGATTATCCGTTTCATCAACCGCGGCAACACCTACATTGCGGCGGTGTTACGCATCAGCGAACGCCAAGACCAGATTGAAATCGTGATTCGTGAGTCGTATCGCAATCCGTACAACCTTACCCAAGACAACATTCACGAAGTATCATTCCCCGGGAAATTGGTGGATGAGAATGAACGACGGGTTGGCTTCGATGATATCGAAGATGATATTGACGATAGCGATACGAGTGATGATGAAGTGGAAGAAACGGAAACCGAAGGCGAAAGCTTTGGTGGTGACGAAGAAGACCACGAACGCCTCGAAACCCTCGATAGTGGCAACGACGATAGCGACGATAACGACGAATAAGCGTGTCAACGCAATCGCTCACCCCCCATGCGTACCTGATGACGCATGGGGGGTGTGTTGTGTGCCACGAGCAACGACCACTACATGGACGTGCGTGGCGCCAGCCTGCCGCAGCACCACAATCGCCTCACGCAAGGTGGCACCGGTGGTACAGATGTCATCAACGAGGATGATGGTCGCAGGTGCCATCCCGCCCTGCCATACAAATGCATCCTTGATGTTGTGCTGGCGCTGCATGCGTGAGAGATGCGCCTGTGCTGTAGTATTGCGCACGCGTATCAGATTGGTTTGCATGGGCATCTGCCGCACTGTTGCGACTTGCTGCGCCAGCAACACGGCCTGATCGTAGCCACGGGCGGCCACCCGCTGTGGCGCACCAGGAATCGGCACCACCACTGCATGCGGCCAGGCTGGCCATGTGGCCTGTGCTAACAATGTACCCAGTACGCGGGCGAGCCGCGGCTGTTTGGCGTACTTGAGGCGCAAAATGATATGGCGCATGGCTCCGGTATAACGATAGACGATTGTCACTGAATCAGCACCACAATCAGGTGGTGCTGCAGTATATGCGGGGCAACGAGCACCACAGTGGAGGCACAACGGGGTGCCATACTGACCACACACCAGACACTGATCAGGAAAAATCCACTGCCACAACCACTCCCACATGTACCACCTCCTACACACTCTACCGTTACCAAACACACAAAAGGTACGGCGTATGGGGACAATCGCTACGGTGCACATTGCAAAGATTTATCGTATTCTCATGAGAAAATGCTATAGTATGAGTGATATTTATGTGTTGGGAAGGATGAATGGGCGAAGAACTGACTTTAATTGTGGCGTTGATTCTTGCCAATGGTATCTTTGCGGGTACAGAGCTTGCAATGGTGTCGGCACGACGTGGACGACTCCAGCAAAAAGCCGATGATGGGAGCCAAGGTGCGACGGCCGCACTCGCACTCCAAGATGACCCCAATCGGCTCCTTTCGACGGTCCAAGTCGGGATTACCGTGATTAGCACGTTAACTGGGGTCTTTGGTGGTGCCAAAATTGCCGAAACCCTCATCCCACTCATCAGTGTCATCCCGTATGTGGCAAGCTATGCTGATACCGTGGCACTGGCACTCGTTGTGCTGATTATTTCGTACTTGTCGTTGGTGCTCGGTGAATTGGTGCCCAAGCGCTTGGCACTGCAACACGCAGAGTGGATTGCAGTGCGCATGGCGGTGCCGATGACACTCATGGCCAAGCTGTCACGGCCATTGGTGTGGTTGCTGACGCTTTCGACAGAACTATTGCTCAAACTCGCCGGACAACGAGATACCAACAACAGCGCCGTGACCGAAGACGACATTCGCCAACTCGTGCGCGAGGGCACGCAGAGCGGGGCAGTCGAGCATCACGAACGTGAAATCATCGAGGGTGTCTTTGGACTTGGTGAGCGTACCGTGCGCCAAGTGATGACTCCACGTACCGACGTTTATGCCCTGGAAGCCAATGCAACCATTGGCGAAACTGTGGATGCCATGCTCGAAAGTGGCTATTCGCGGGCACCCGTCTATGAAAAGGATCTCGACCATGTGGTTGGGGTGGTGCATGCGCGCGATGTGCTACGCTTGGTGCGCTCTGGTGATTTGACGGCACCCGTCAAACAGGCCATGCGCACTCCTTGGTTTATTCCAGAACAAAGTCGCGCCGCCACATTGCTGGGGTTGTTCAAGAAAAATCAGCAACACTTGGCGATTGTGGTCGGTGAGCTCGGCACGGTGGAAGGCATCATCACACTCGAAGACATCATGGAAGAAATCGTCGGCGATATCGCCGACGAATACGACGATGCTGCGTCACCCACCATTGTGCGACGCGAGGATGGCTCGTACCTCGTCGACGGGACTACGCCCATCGACGATGTGGTCGAACGCACCGAGTTGGCTGTGCGTGACGGTGAAAGTGCGCGCTTCGATACCGTGGCTGGCTATGCCCTGATGCTGTTGGGGCGCATCCCGCAGTCAGGAGATATCGCCGAGGCCGATGGGTGGCGCATCGAGGTAGTCGACATGGACGGGTTGCGCATCGACAAGGTGTTAATTTCTCGGCTCTAACATCCTGACTTTCGTGGCAAGCGTACCACCACATAGGAAATGTGGTTGTATACAGAGGGATTTTTATGCATATCATCATCGCTGGCGCGGGTCCAGCTGGGTTTGCTACTGCCAAGTGGCTCAATGACCGTGGACACCAGGTCACATTGCTCGAAAAACGTGATGTGCCAGGTGGCAAAGTTTCTGCATGGCAGGACGCTGACGGCGACTGGGTCGAAAGCGGCTTACATGTCTTCTTTGGTGCATACCACAACCTCCTCAATTTTTTGGCAGAAGTAGGGCTCGAAAACAGCTTTGACTGGAAACCAGCCGAGATGGTCTTTGCACTGCCCGGTGGGCAATACGCCTCCATCGAGTTTGTGCAAGGTCTCCCTGCACCACTCAACGGACTCGCAGGTGTAGCGCAGAGTCGGCTACTCACCTGGGGTGAAAAATTACGCATGGCGCGTGGGTTGCTCAAGCCGATTTTTGGCTCGCAGGCGTATCTCGATGCCCAGGCCAATATCACCTACAAAGAGTGGCATCTGGCCAACGGCATGGGGCAGAGTACCATCGACAAACTGATGGATGCCATGGCGCTCGCACTCAACTTTCAAAAGTGCGACACGGTTTCGGCCAAGCTGGTGCTGACGGCTCTGTTGCACTTTGCCAAGGAGACCAAAGCGCCCAAGATGGCGTTGGTCAAGGGATCACCGTACGAACGCCTATGGGTGCCGTTGATACAGCAACTGCAACAAAAAGGTGTCACGATTCGCTTTGAAAGTCGCGTCGTAGATTTTTTATATGACGAAACGACCAACAAAGTGGGTGGCGTACGCCTCGACAGCGGTGAAGAAATCCACGCTGATGCGGTGGTATCAGCGATGCCGGTCCACAGCCTGCGCCAAGTGATGTCGCCGGCGATGCGCAAACACGCCGTCCTCGACAACTTGAAGCACCTCAAGGGTCAACCGGTGATTACGACACAGCTGTACTTTGACCGCATGGTCACCGATGTGGATAACTTGATCTTTAGTTCGGGCACGCACATCAGCGTCTACGCAGACCTGACCCGCGTATCACCCGACTATCACAAGGGCAAGGGCTCAATTATCGAGTTGGTGGTTGCACCAGCCGAAGAGTTGATGCGCAAAAGTGATGACGAGGTACTTGGCACGGTGATGCGTGAATTCACCCTCTTGCACCCCGAAGCAGCCAGTGCCACACTGGTCAAATCACACATTGTGCGCATCCCCAATTCAGTCTACTCGGCGCGACCAGGAGTCGAGCAGTACCGACCCGACCAGGCCACTCCCATCCCTAATTTCTTTTTGGCGGGTGACTACACCCAACAGGAGTTCATGGCGTCCATTGAAGGGTCTATTCGCAGTGCACGGCGAGCCGTCGAACGGGTTGACACGGCTATTGCCAAAGGCGTTCTTTCGTAGTCCCCACGGTGCACCTAGGCACTACGCACTATCACACAACGAGGTTACACGATGTCGCTTCCCGAGCGTATCATTCAAGGTCGGTATCGGGTCATCTATGCCATTGACGAACAGCACGGTGTAGCCGTGTTTTGTTGTCGCGACGACCACAGCGGTGGGCTCGTCTATGTGGCCGAATGGACGACCAGCGATCCAGCATCTCAGCAACAGCTCGCTGACAACGCTAGCCGCATCAGTGCCATCAACGACGCACACGGCGTGTTGTTGCCACTCAGTGCGCATAGTGCCACAGAAACGGGCTACATGGCGGTGTGTACTGCACCTGGTGGCCACGATTTGAGCCAGACGGTGCGCATGCGCAATGGCGCCTTGGCCCCTGCAGAAGTCACCACCCAGACGATTCGACTGCTCGCACTCATCGACCAACTCAATCATCATCAGCCAGCACTCTTTTTGGGCACACCGACGCCCTATGATGTGGTGGTGGCCGATGACGGCTTGTGGAAACTGATGCCCTTTGCGCTGATGCGGACACGCACCACCCATGCATCACCCTACCGGGCGCCTGAGCTCGTCAACGGCGGGGCAGTCTCGGCGGCTAGCGACGTCTATGCGGTAGCCAGTCTTGCCTACTACGCCAGTACCGGAGTCGCACCACTCACCGCCGAAGTGCTGGCCGGTGGAGCAAAATTTGTACCGGCACGGACACTCAATCCACAACTGAGCGAAATGTTCGAGCAGGTATTGCTGCGTGGCTTGCAAGAAAAAGTCGCCAATCGCTATCAATCAGCGGCTGAGATGCAGATTTCGTTGGAAACCATTGCCACCCTGGGCAATCGGAGCACGAGTATTACCGATATGCCAGTGGTAGATGTGCCGCCGGTGGCAGCCGATAATCCATCACCAGTGGCAAGCAACGCAATCCCGAGTGCGATGCTACCCGGCAACTACCAAGAAGCACCACCGGTCGTCAATATCGCACCTGGTGCATCCAGCAATGTGCGGTTGGGGTGTCTGGTAGCGGTAGCCATCACACTGACGCTCCTCGCCATCATGTTGTGTATCGTGCTCCTGCTGATTGTACCCGGGAGCCCGTGGCGCTCCGTACTCGGAGATAATTTCGTCAGTTCTTTTAATTTCGCTGTCACGACTTCCACGCCCGCGCCGAGCCCTACCAGCAAGGCGATCGTGGCAGCGACCCCAACGAGCGTTCCGACCGTGGCCGCCAGCAATCGTGTCATCGACACCAGCAACGTGGCCAACCTGCAGGTGGGTAGTGTGATCACAAGCACCGCATTTGGACCGGCAGCATGGTCACCTGATGGGCAGAATATTGCGATTGCGGCCGGGGATGTGGTTTCTATTCACGAGGCCGTCCAATTCAGTGAAACAGAAGTGTTTCGTGGGCATGTGGGTAATATCACCACGCTTTCGTGGTCACCTGATAGTCGTTGGTTGGCCAGTGGCGCCAACAACGACGCCATCATCCATATCTGGGATGTGACCAACAACAGCGAAGTCATGACGTTGCGTGGTCACGACGGCTGGATTCGTTCACTCGCCTTTAGTCCGGATGGGCAATATTTGGCGAGTGGCAGCACCGATCTCTCTATTCGCATCTGGGACATTGCACAACAACAAACGGTGGCCGTGCTCACCGGGCACACCGATTTGGTAGGGGGATTGGCGTGGTCGGCTGACAGCCAGATCCTGGCCAGTGCCTCACGCGATGGCAGTGTGCGCCAGTGGGAGGCACGCACTGGCAACGAAGTGGTCGGGTTTTCGTTTACAACACCAGCCAACCCCGATGATCCCAACAAGGCGCCGTACTGGGCTACTGGGCTCGTGTGGAGCCGCGACGGCGATACACTGTATGTGGGTGCGACAAGCGGACTTATCACGCAAATCGACGCCAGCAGCGGCAGCATCATCCGCACACTCCAAGGGCACTCCAGCTGGATTACTATTCGTGGACTGCAGCTGAGCAGTGATGGGAGCACGCTGTATAGTGCAGGGCTCGATGGGCGCATCTGCGTGTGGGACACGGCAAGTGGCAATCAAACTGCATCGTACCAACAACACGAACTGAGTATTTTTGGGATTACCCTCGACCCGTTGACTGCACGCCTGATTAGCACGAGCGATCAAGAGGGACGCTTGCTCATCTGGGATCTAGCAAATGAGCAGATTCTAGGGACGTTTCGAGTGGGCCAGGGTATCCCCACAGGCATCCGTTATGCCCTCGACGGCACCGTGATTGCGAGCACCGGCTACAACGGCACGGTGCGCCTGCATCAAATCGACCGCCAAGAGGATTTGTTCTTGGCCGGGTACACGGGTGTCGGTCAAGATATCGCCTTTTTGGGGACGAACCGCTTTGCCATGATTACCGCCGAGGACACGCTCAGCCTGTATACACCCGAATCACAGACCCCACAGACGCTGCAGGGGCTGATTGGGCGTCCGCTGGCGATTGCGGCCTCACACGACGGCAAGTTTTTGGCAGTCGGCTCAAGTGAAACCATCCAAATCTGGCGTGGTGACACGGTAGGCACGTCGTTTACGTTGCAGACCACCCTCAAAGACATCCGTGTCGCCGAGTTTGCGCATACCAGCAACATATTGGCCGTGGTTGGTGCAGGCGAAAAGCCTGGCTACGAGCTCTGGGATGTCACGGCACGTACATTGCTGTGGCATAGCGACGACGCCATCTACGACATCGACTTTATGAGCGATGGGGCGCACGTGGTAGTCTTGAACGCCGAAAACGTCGTAGAAATTCGCACATTTACTGCAGACACCGCAGTGCGCACCATCAAAAGCACCGATCCAAACGGCTTTGCGGTGGTCAAGGCGTTGCCTGCAGATAATTTGATTGTGACCGCTAATTTTGCGGGTGTGCTCACGTTTTATGCTGATAGTGGTCAGTCCGTCGCAGAAATCACACAAGAGGATGGTATCACCGCCATCGGGGTGAATCCCACAGGGAGCGAAATCGCTGTGGGCAATCGCGACGGCTCGATTACGCGTTACGTGTTGCCGTAACGCACCATACACACACAGAGAGAAGGGGTGTCATGGCCAAACAAAAAGTCGTCATCGTGGGAGCTGGTCCAGGCGGGCTTGCGTCAGCTATGCGCCTCGCTAAAGCCGGCTATACCGTGCATGTCTACGAAACCCACGATCGTCCCGGTGGACGCACGCGCGGCTTCGTCAAAGACGGCTATGCCTTTGATACTGGACCGACCATTTTACAGGTGCCACGCGTCTACCATGAACTCTTTGACGAGTGTGGGCTCAAATTCGACAATTATGTCAAATTACTGCGGGTGAGCCCCAATACGCGCCTCAAGTTCTGGGACGGCAGCATGCTGGATCTCGACTCCGACCTGGACAAATTCAAGGCGCAGATTGGTGCGTGGCGGGCCGATTTACCCGAAGCCTTTGACCGCTGGTACACGGAGCACATCCGCAAAAACGAGATGGGCTACAAGCCATATTTGGGTACACCGGTGCGCTCGATTCTGGGGTATCTCAACCCGCGGGAAATCAAGGACGCGCTGAGTTTCCGCCCATGGGAATCGCTGTACGACCACTATTGGAATTACTTCAAAGACGACCGCTTGGTCTATGGTCTCAGCTACCCGGCCAAATACCTGGGCATGCACCCCACCAAGTGTGCGAGTGTGTTTAGTCTGGTGTCGTGGCTGGAGTTCAACGACGGCATCTGGTACCCCGAGGGGGGCTTTGCAGCGTTGATGCGCGGCTTTGCCCAAGCCGCCACTGATCTGGGTGTGACATTCCACTACAACACGCGCGTCACGGGTGTGGTCACATCGCACAACAAGGTGCGCGCAGTACGCCTCGCCAATGGCAAAGAAGTCGCCACCGACATTGCGCTGTTTAACGCAGACTTCGGCCATACGCTGAGCACGATGCTGACCCCCGAGCAGCGCGGGCCGTACACGGATCGCAAGCTAAACAAATTCCACTACTCGTGTTCGACGTTTATGCTGTACCTGGGCGTCGACAAGCAGTACCCTGATTTGGCGCACCACCAGCTCTATTTGTCGGAGCATATCCGCAGCAAAGAGCCGCCGTATGTGGACGATTCGGCACTCGACGACGTCGATCCGTCGTTTTATGTGTGTAATCCGACCATCATCAATCCCAGCAGTGCGCCAGCCGGGCATAGCACGTTGTTTGTGCTGGTCCCCATCCCCAATACCGATCATGGTGTGGACTGGGAGGCCAACAAACAGCGCTACCGCGACCTGATTGTGTCGCACATGCCGATGCTGGGCTACCACGACATTGCCGAGCATATCGTCAGCGAGACGTGTTATGTGGCGGAGACGTGGCGCGACGAGTTTGATGCCTACAAAGGGGCCGTCTTTAATTTGGGGCACAACTGGGCGCAGCTGGGGCCACTACGGCCACACATCCGCGCCGACTGGATGCCAGGCTTGTACTTTGTGGGTGGGGCGGTGCACCCGGGCAGCGGCTTGCTAACCATCCTCGAGGCAGCTAAGAGTGCGGTGCACTTTATTGGGCAAGATAATTGAGAATGGATAATTGAGAATGCAGAATTGAGAATGCAGAATTGAGTATGCAGAATTGAGAATGCAGAATTGAGAATGCAGAATGCAGAATTGAGAATGGACAATTGAGAATGCAGAATTGAGAATGGACAATTGAGAATGCAGAATTGAGAATTGAGAATGCAGAATTGAGAATGCAGAATTGAGAATGCAGAATTGATAGTTGCAAACAAGCGGCAGCGCCTTTGCGTGTGTGGGGGGGTGCGAGCCATTATGATGCGCTGATATCTCCCAACACCCAGCGCATTTCGCGGGCGCATGTTATGCGCCCATACACACACGCACAACCCCAGCCACGTCGCCGGCGTGGGTCTGCACGCACTGCCAGCGCCGGAACCAGGTAGCCTGACGGCGCGCAAAGGCGTGCGTGTTGAATTTGATGCGTTCGGCGACGGCATTGAGGTCTGCGGTACCATCACACCACGGCTGGAATTCGCGGTAGCCGATGCCCGACATGGCAGGCAACTCCCAGCCATACCCCATGCCCCGCAGGTGCAGCACTTCGGCGGGGAGCCCCGTCGCCAGCATGGTGTCGACACGGGCATCGATGCGGGCATACAGCGTGGGTGTATCGCAGGTCAACCACACCACCACTGGCGCAAATGTCAGCGGTTGCGCTTGGCGCAACTGCGAAAATTGCTGGCCGGTGCTGAGACACACCTCCAGCGCCCGAATGATGCGGCGTACGTTGGTGGCATGGATCTGACGCGCCGCCTCGGGGTCGAGTGACTGGAGTTGTGCATACAACGCGGCGCCTCCCTCGCTGGCGGCACGCGCTTCGAGTTGGGCACGCAGCGCGTCATTGGGGGGGATTTCGGGGATACTCCAACCCTCGAGCAAGGCTGCCACATATTGCCCCGTGCCCCCCACCACCATGGGCAGGTGGCCACGGGCGTGGATGGCGTGGATGTGGCTGAGGGCAGCATCACGGTACTGCGCCAGCGTGTAGGTATCGCTGGGGTCGACGATGTCGAGCATGTGGTGGGGCACTCGTGCGCGTTCGGCGGAGGTGGCCTTGGCGGTACCGATGTGCATGTGGCGATAGATTTGACGTGAATCGGCCGAAATGATTTCGCCGCCGACCTGCTGTGCCACGCTCAGTGACAGCGCGGTTTTGCCCACGGCCGTCTGCCCCACAATAAAGAGCACCCGTGGCAAGGTCATAGCGCATCGCTCGCCGGCTGGTCGCGCCACAAGTGCTGGTTTTGGTCGTTGAGATGACCATCGCGGGCAAACAAGGCATCCACACGGGCACGGTAGCGTGCATTGATTTCACGCAGGGCAGCCTCAGCATCCATGTCATGTGCCATGGCGGTCGTTGCCAGTGCAAAGAGTTGCGCCCCCAATTCCTCGGCAGTGGGGGGCGTCGTGGGAATATCGCTCATACGCATGCCGTAGCGCTTGGATTTGTTGAGGAGTGCCATGGTAGCAGTCAATGCCGGCAAGGCCAGCGGCACACCGGCCAGTGGACTTTTGGGCGTATCAGCACCAGCTTCGCTCTGCTTGATGCGATACCAGTTTTGTAGCACCGCCTCGCTGTCGGCAGCTTGCATGTCACCAAAGACATGGGGATGGCGGCGGATAAATTTGGCAGTCACCTGCTGATAGATGTCGGCCATGGTAAAGCGGTCGGCTTGGCGCGCCATTTCGGCTTGCATCAGAATGTTGAGGAGCACATCACCCAGCTCCTCGAGCAGGCTGGCATCATCGCCACGGTCGAGGGCATCGATGGCTTCGTAGGTCTCTTCGAGCAAGGTGCGTCGCAGCGATTGCGGTGTTTGTTCGTGATCCCATGGGCAGCCACCCGGACCGAGCAAGCGCATGATGACATAGGCGATACCGGCGGGGCTGCGCTGATCGGCGAGTGGTGCGACGGCAGGCAGGTAGAGGGTGACCGGAAAGGTGTGCGTCTGTGCCACCACATCCACAAACGTGTGCCAACTGGTTGTATGTGCGGCGAGCACGGCCACGCGCTGCGTCGGGGCATACTGCTGCTGGAGCTGGAGCACAACCTGTGCGAGCAGGTGTGCGCTGTGTACATGAAAAATCCAGGCCGCGCTGCTCGGCTGGACGGGAAGTGGATAGACGGGCACAGCATAGGGGCGCGTGGTGTGCGTGCTCGCCCACGACACACGCGCATCGGGGACGGGCACAAAGTCGAGCGCATCGCAGCACTGCACCCCAGCCGTCTGTGGATATTCACCGATGCGTGCGTAGAGTGGGGTAATGAAATCGCTGTCAGGCGCAACAATCTGGCATTGGGTGGGAGCCTGTTGTAGCAGATAACGCACGGTAGCGTCGCCCCACAGTGGGTGCCCAGGCACGGCGTAGGTGATGTCGCCTGATTGCGCCAACAGGGTGTCGCCAATCAGCTGAGCGGCATTGGGGGTGTCGAGCAGGTGGTCAAAGGCTAGCACGTCGCGCAGATCGGCACACACCGGATGCACCCGGGAGCGGACAAACGTCCCGGGTGCAATTGGAGTTGAGGTCGTCACGCCAATGATGGTAATCATACAGACTCACCCTCGGATTATCAGCTAGGGCGCCGGAGTTGCACTCGGCTCAGCGGGCACGGCGGTAGGAGCGAGCACAATCGTCTGATCGGCCTCACCCTTGGCACGCGCCTCTTCGATGAGCTTGGCGATAGCATCGTTGCGACGCTGATTGAGCTCTTGGGGAATCTGTTGTTCGACGCGCTCGGGGATGGTACTGGGGTCGATGAGAGCGCGTTGCTCACGTGCAATCAGTTTGATGATGTGGTAGCCAAACTGTGATTTGACGGGTGTGGTCGTCATTTCACCGGGCTTGAGATCCTCGAAAAGTGCCTGTTCGAATTCAGGCACAAACTGTCCTTTGCCGACCCAACCCAGCTCACCGCCGGAATCCTTGCTGCCCGGATCAATGGAGTGTTTGGCGGCCAAGGCGGCAAAATCACCACCATTATTCAATTCGTTGGTAATCGAAATCGCCAGCGTTTCGTCTTCGACGAGGATATGGGCGGAGTTGGCTTGCAGCTCCGTGGATTTGGCTTGTTCGGTCAAGTCCGCAGTTAATTCGCTGCGCACGGTATCGGTGGTCACCAGCGTTTCAGCAAGTTGCTTTTGGAGCACGTAGTAGGTGCAGAATTCACGAAAGGCGGTATCGGTGGCGCCATCAAAGCCCAGTTGGTCGCGGATAACGGTATCGAAATCCTGTTGGCTGTTTTGGGCGACCAACGTGCGGAATTCTTCGACCTGTGCGTCAACTGCGGCACTCGTCGCCGTAATTTTGCGCTCCGTAGCAATACCAATCAGCACGTTTTGCACCACAAACTGCTCAATGACCAGGCCTGACAGTTCTTCGCGGGTCGGTTGTTGGCTGATTTCCGTGTTTTTGGCCATCCCCGCTGCCAGCAAATCGACACGCTTGTTGAGCTCTGTTTGGCTCAACGATGTGCCATTGACACGCGCCGCCGGAGGATTCACGAGGTCCATCGGGTTGGTACATGCGGCGACAACGAGCGTCATCATCACCCACAACATCAATCGGGTCAAGCGGTCCATGGAGTGTCCCTTCTTTGTGGATGATCCACACATCGTCTAATCGTCGTCGCCGTCGCCATCGAGTGACAGCACGGCCATAAAGGCTTCCTGGGGAATTTCCACATTCCCCACCATTTTCATGCGCTTCTTGCCCTCTTTTTGCTTTTCGAGCAGTTTGCGCTTGCGCGAAATATCACCACCATAACACTTGGCCAGCACGTCTTTGCGCATGGCACGGATGGTTTCGCGCGAAATAATCCGGCTCCCCACCGCCGCCTGAATGGGCACTTCGAACATCTGGCGCGGGATGAGTTTGCGCAGGCGTTCCACGAGCATTTTGCCTTGGTGATAGGCGCTGTCTTTGTGCACAATCAACGACAAGGCGTCGACGGGGTGGTGGTTGACCAAAATGTCGAGCTTGACCAGCTCGGAGACTTGGTAGCCAGCCAACACGTAGTCGAGCGATGCATACCCCTGCGTGCGTGATTTCAACTGATCGTAAAAATCAATCACGATTTCACCCAATGGGATACGGTATTTGAGTGCGACACGTTGTGGGTCAAGGTGCTCCATCGCCTCAAATGCACCACGTTTGCCTGTCACCAGCTCCATGATGGTACCAATGTATTTGGTCGGTGCAATCACGGTGATGGCCATCACGGGCTCTTCGATGGAGTCGATGTGTGCCACATCGGGCATTTCGGATGGATTAGACACGGTCACCATATCGCCCGTATTGAGGAGCACGTTGTATTCCACACTCGGAGCCGTGATGAGGAGCGTCAAGTTGTATTCACGTTCGAGGCGCTCGCGCACGATTTCCATGTGGAGCAAGCCCAAAAAGCCACAGCGGAAGCCGAAACCCAACGCCGCAGATTTTTCGGGGGCAAAGGTCAGGGCCGCATCGTTGAGCGACAGTTTTTCGAGGGCTTCGCGCAGGTCGTTGTAGGCGTTGGCTTCGACCGGGTACAGACCGGCAAAGACCACCGGTTTAGCAGCGCGGTAGCCGGGCAAGGGTGAAGTAGCAGGCTGGGTAGTCATGGTGACGGTGTCACCGACTTGTACGTCACCGATTTGTTTGAGACCAGTGGCAATGTAGCCCACCTCGCCGGGACCGAGTGAATCAACGGGCACCATGGTGGGGTGGAAGTAGCCGATTTCGAGCACATCGGCATCGACCTCGGGACCCATGAAGCGCACTTTGGTATTGCCAGTTAGCACACCTTCGATGACGCGCACATAGGCGATAACGCCCTTGTAGACGTCGTAGTGCGAGTCGAAAATAAGTGCACGCATGGGCACATCGATTTCGCCTGACGGCGGGGGTACGCGTTCGATGATGGCATCGAGGATTTCGCGGATGCCGATGCCTTGTTTGGCGGATGCGCGCAGCACGTCTGCGGCGGGTGTGCCCAGGATATGCTCGACTTCGGCGGCCACGAATTCGGGATGGGCACCAGGCAGGTCGATTTTGTTGATGACGGGCACAATTTCGAGGTCGTTTTCGAGGGCCAGATAGACGTTGGCGAGCGTCTGGGCTTCGACGCCTTGTGAGGCATCGACGACCAGCACGGCACCTTCGCAGGCGGCGAGGGCGCGCGAGACTTCGTAGGTGAAGTCGACGTGACCAGGGCAGTCAATCAGGTTGAGCTCGTAGGTTTCACCATCTTTGGTGTATTCCATGCGTACAGCTTTGGCCTTGATGGTAATGCCCTTTTCACGCTCGAGATCCATGCCATCGAGCAGCTGATCACGGCGGTCACGGTCAGAAATGGTGCCGGTGACTTCGAGGAAACGATCCGAGAGGGTAGTTTTCCCATGATCAATATGAGCAATGATGGAAAAGTTGCGAATGAGACGACGATCACGCATGTTGCCAGCCCCTCACGGTAGATAAACGAATGACAATCATTCCTTAACAGCGATTTAGGCAAACCACTGTATAATGCGGTATTATAAGCACATGGCGTGTACGTGGTTGTACACACACGCACCCAGTTTTTAGTATAGCATACTCATCACGCATCTGCGTGTATCCACTGCAGGGAGAAAGGAACCGTCATGCGACATCGTTATGCGCGCCAACTCCAAAACGTCCACGACGATTTGTTGCGGATTGGTAGCCGCGTCGAGCACGGACTTGCCGACGCCATGCGAGCACTCACTACTGCAGATGCTGCGTTGGCAGCGAATGTTGTGGCAGCCGATCGTGAAATTGACCGCACCCATGTGGCCATCGACGAGCAGATTTTTGAGTTGATCGCGATGCAACAGCCTGTGGCCAGTGATCTGCGGACACTGCTCGCCACGAGTGCCATTGCCAGTGAACTCGAGCGCGCCGGCGATTATGCCAAGGGCATTGCCAAGCGGGTGAGCTTGTTGCTCAACCAAACACCGATTGTCCCTGTACCCGCTACCGTCGGGCGCATGGGAGAATTGGCACATGGGATGCTCAATGAGTGTCTCGATGCGTATGTCAAACGCGATATTGCGATTGCGCGCAATTTGGCAGATACGGATGCACTTGTCGATGCGCTCGAAGACGAAGCCAACGAGCAGATACGCACCATGATTCGTGGTGATGTATCGACACTCAACAGCGGTCTGATTTTGATTGAAATCACCTACATGCTCGAGCGCTTGGCCGATCGCACCACCAACATCGGCGAGCGTGTGATTTTCATGATTAATAGCACCACCGAAGAGCTCAACAAATAACCGACCCACACCCAAAGGCAGAGCGCGCAGTCATGCGGCGCGTCCTGCCTTTTGGGTGTGCGCATGATGATCGACCGCAGTGCAATCCGTGCTGGACGGTTGTTTTTTTCACAACATACCCAAAAACACCCCCTCCCATGTGCGTTGCACCACTGTGCAGCCACATATGTGCTGTATATAATGAACGTAGACGATTACGTTTTAGCAGAACTGTACCGCCATGAACCTCGATCAACAGTTACGTACTGAATTCCCCACATATACATTGCACAAGTGGTATGTGCAATTCCGCGAGTTGAAAGCCACCCAACCCGATGCGGTGCTGTTTTATCGGCTCGGTGACTTCTACGAAGCATTCGACGACGATGCCAAACTGGTCGCCGAGCTGATGGATGTCACGCTGACCTACAAAGAATTCGCCAGCGACAAACAGGGCGGCAAACATCGCTGCCCCATGGCGGGCATGCCCTATCACGCCGTTGAGTCGTATGTCAACAAATTAGTGGCCGCCGGCTACCGTGTCGCCATCGCCGAACAAATCAGCGAGACAGCCTCGAGCAAAAGCGATACGCGACCACGCTCCGTCTTTGCTGGCGGTATCGCCCAGACCAGCAGCGCCAAAGGCATGGTCGAACGCCAGATTGTGCGAATTGTGACGCCGGGCACCGTCGTCGACGGCACCTTTCTCAACGCCGCCACCAACAACTACATCGTGGCCCTCATCAACGAGCGGGGTGGCGTCGGGTTGGCGTATGCCGACCTGAGCACGGGCGAATTCGCCTGCTGTGAACTGCACGGTGCCCTCGCCCACCAGCACGCCCACGGCGAATTAGCACGCCTGCAAGCGGCCGAAGTGCTGGTGAGTGACGATACGAACCAACGCATCGCAGGCATCGATCCACGCAACGCGGGGCTGCAGAGCGACCTCGAATTTATGACCAAAGAAGAGCGCGACATGCTGCTGCCCCACGAACGGGTGGCACGGCGCGTCGAACGCGAAAGCGCGGCACGCTGGGCCAATGGTCATATCACCGCCCTGCCCGGCTGGCGCTGGGAAGCACGTACCGCCGCCGATGCCGTGTTGCGCCATTTCGGTGTGAACACGCTGGCGGGACTGGGACTCGCCGAACGCCCGCTGGCCGTGCGGGCTGCGGGCGCACTGCTCCAATACGCCCAAACTACGCAGCAGACGACCCCTGCGCAGTTGCGCAATTTGCGCCCGTATACGCCTGGGACGGTGATGTTCCTCGACCCACAAACGCGGCGCAACCTGGAGATTCTCGAGGGGGTGAGTGGCGCCAAAGGCTCACTCATCGGCGTGCTCGACCTGACACGTACGCCCATGGGGGCACGCCTGCTACGGCGCTGGGTGGCGCAACCACTCATCGACCGCGTGGCGATTACGCGCCGGCACGATGATGTGGCGCGCTTTGTGGGTGATACGCTGGTACGCAACACCATCCGCGAGGCACTACGGGGCATCGGCGACCTCGAACGCATCGTCAGCCGCATGATCCAAGGCGTATCGGTGACGACCCCGCGCGACGTGGTGCGCCTGCGCGATGCCCTGCGCCAGCTGCCTGCCATCGCCAAGGTGCTCGGACAACGCCAGACGGGCGCCATGCCCGTCATCACGGACGACGATTTGTTTGGCGACACACCCGCACCCACGCCACCCGCCAGCATCGACACGTGTGGCGATGTGCTGGCCTATATCGAGCAGGCCATCGACGACGAGCCCCCAGCGCTGCTGGGCGCATCCAACTACCTGCGTGGTGATCTCGATGTGCCGCGGCGGGTCATCCGCCCTGGCTTTGTGGCCGAAATGGATGCGATTGTGGCGGCCAGCCGCGATGCGCAGCGCTGGATTAGCGAGTTGGAGGGTGTGGAGCAACTGCGCACGGGCATCAAGTCGCTCCGCGTCGACTACAACAAAGTCTTTGGCTATTACATCGAAGTCACCAAGGCGCATGCAGCACTGGTGCCCAGCCACTACATCCGCAAACAGACGCTCTCCACGGGCGAACGCTACTACACGGACGAGCTCAAAACGTACGAAGACATCGTCATCAACGCCCAAGAGCGCCTCAACGAACTCGAGCGCCAGGCATTTTTTGATATCGTCACCCAACTGTCGAGCGCTGGTGGACGCTTAGTGGCGGTGGCACAAACCATTGCCGAGCTCGATGTGGTGACCACACTCGCCGAAGTGGCCGTGCAGAACCGCTATGTGCGCCCGCAACTGTTTGACGACGCACGCCTGGTGATCCGCGACGGGCGCCACCCCGTGGTCGAACAACACCGGCGCGGCCAGTTTATTGCCAACTCGATCACCCTCGACAGCCAACAGCGCCAGATTGGCATCATCACGGGTGCCAACATGACGGGCAAAAGCACGGTGATGCGCCAAGTGGCCTTGATTGTGCTACTGGCCCAGATTGGCGCGTATGTGCCGGCTAGTCATGCCGAAATCGGGCTGGTCGATCGTATTTTTACGCGTATCGGCGCCCAAGACGACATCGCCACGGGGCAGAGTACGTTTATGGTGGAAATGACCGAAACGGCGGCGATTTTGGCACAATGCACCAATCAGAGCCTGCTCATCCTCGATGAAGTGGGGCGCGGTACCAGCACCTACGACGGCATGGCAATCGCCCAAGCACTGATTGAATACATCCACAACGAGCCACGCCTGCGCTGCCGTACGTTGTTTGCCACGCACTACCACGAGCTGACGGGATTGAGCGAACAGCTCACACGCCTATGCAACCTGCATATGGCGGCCGAGGAGCACAACGGCGAGGTGGTCTTTTTGCATGAATTGCGCGACGGCAGCGCCGACCGCTCGTACGGCATCCACGTGGCACAGATTGCCGGCATCCCACGCGCAGTCATCCGCCGCGCCGAGGAGCTGTTGCGCGCGCTCGAACACGAGCGCCGCAGTCAGTTGCCGCAGACCCAACAGGCGGCGCTGTTTACGCCGGAGCCGGCACCGCCACACCCAGTGCTGACGCGCTTGCAGCAACTCAATCCCAACGAACTCAGCCCCATCGAAGCGTTGACGCTGCTGTTTGGGTTGGTCAACGATGCCAAACGATGATGCACCACGTCTGCCAGGGTGATGCGCACATCGACGAAGTCGCCCCCGGACATTACCGGCTGGCCATCCACAGCGATGGTACACGCTACTGCAACGCACAACTCGACGACTACCACCACCTGCCACGGCATGAGTACCCGTGGCAGGCGCCGCTGCGACTGTCGCTATGGGCCAAAGTACCGGTAGCGGCGCCGGGGACATATGGCTTTGGTTTTTGGAATGCGCCGTATTCACCGCTCACCAATCAGTGGCCCAGCCTGCCCGCCACCGCATGGTTTTTTGGGAGTGGGGCAGGCGACATGGCGTGGACGCCGACGAGTACCGCCACGGGCTTCAAGGCGGCCACCCTCGACACACGGCGCTGGCAGGCGCGCCTGATGGCCCCCTGGGCACCACTATTGATGCTGCTGATGCGCCTGCCGCGGGTGTATGTGTGGCTGTGGCCACGCCTGATGCCCCACCTCGGGCTGGCGGAGCAGATGCTAACAAGCGATGGCGAATGGCACCACTATGCGCTGGAATGGCAGGCGCAGCAGGTACGCTGGTACGTGGATGATGTGTGCGTGGCACATGCGCCCTGGGCACCACAAGGTAGACTCGGATTGTGCATCTGGATCGACAATCAGTGGCTGGCGGCCACACCGCAGGCAGCACTCGGATGGGGGCTCGTATCAGCGGATACGACACTCGAGGTGCGCGATATGGTGGTGACACAGGGATAGGGATGATGCAGTCACGCCAAGCACATCGATGCACGGGATAGACGGGATGGGGACGACATGGCATACATTAAAAAAGCTAGTTTGTATTGGTGTGACATCATGTGCATTTGGACACATTGATTGCGCGTGATTCTTGCTATGATACACACGTGAGGTGGAAATATGACATCTATTGAACACGACATTCTGCAACAATTCGCACAACTTGATACCCACACGCAACAACGCATTTTCATGCAATTACACGCCTACATGCACATACCTAAAAACTTTGATTTCAATGCATGGCGTCAAAAAGTACATACCCTCAATGACACTCAATCCACGGATGATCATGCGCTTGATGCCCTACGCGAGTTGCGTGCTGGCGAGGATGATGTGTGATGATTGTCGTTGATGCAAGTGTCGTATTGGCAAGTTGTCTCGCGAGTGAAATGAATAATGGTTTATCTTGAATTACACGTTCCTTTAAATTATTTTTTGATGTGTATACAAAAAATGTGAAGTGCA
>JACCDP010339435.1_pt1 | contig 23590 bp, 23 predicted proteins | sample 7445841 | NCBI WGS metagenome assembly JACCDP01 (sample SAMN15323441, study PRJNA562643) | freshwater metagenome | isolation source: river surface water | place: USA:Blue River Watershed | collected 2017-08-17
AAGCTGATACACTTGTTCACGAAGCCTCGGCCAAAGAACGTAAAGCTTAGGAGGGCAACGCGTGACACACACCCCGAAGAGTGGGCAGCCTTCATCGAGTACGCCCGCCTCGATGTGGACGCAATGCGCGTCGTATACGGACTGCTCCCAGACTGGAATAGTCATGGAAGTGAGCGCGCCCTCTGGCTGCTCGACCAGAAAATTAATGACCGTGGTATCGCCATCGATGTTGGGCTCGCCGACGCTGCACTACGAGCTTTTCAAAGAAGCATACGATCTCTGGCTGAGCGAACCCGAGTTCTGACAGACGGCGCCGTCGGCTCGCTGACGCAGCGCGACAAGTTCCTTCAACACCTCGAGACTAAGCTCGACTTTGCACCGCCGGATCTCAAGAAGGGTACCGTCAGCAACTTGCTGCAAAGCGATATTCGCGGAGAGGTGCGCGAGCTGCTAGAGATCAGACAACAGGCTTCAGCGACGTCTCCTGCCAAATACAAGGTGTTGCTGAAGGCGACGAGCGCCGACGGGCGCTTGCGCGGCACGCTCCAGTTCTGCGGTGCATCACGTACCGGGCGCTGGGGCGGCCGTCTGTTCCAACCTCAGAACCTGCCCAGGCCGACGCTCAAGCAGGAGCAGATCGACATGGGCATCGAGGCGATGAAGCTGGACTGCGAGGATCTGCTGTTCGACAACGTGGCCGAGCTGTGCTCGAGCGCAGTGCGCGGCGCCCTGGTCGCGTCGCCTGGTCACAAGCTGGTCGTCTCTGACCTGTCGAACATTGAAGGGCGCGTGCTGGCGTGGCTGGCCGGCGAGAACTGGAAGACCGAAGCCTTTAGGCAGTTCGACTATGGCGTCGGGCCTGACCTGTACAAGCTGGCGTACGCCAAGTCCTTCAACAAGAAGCCTGAGGACGTCACGAAAGACGAGCGCCAGATCGGCAAGGTGCAGGAGCTGGCCCTGGGCTACCAGGGCAGCGTCGGCGCGTTTAGCAGCATGGCTGCGCTCTACGGCGTGTTCCTGCCTGAGCATGAGGTGCGCGACATTGTGGACGCATGGCGCAAAGCGCACAAGCGCGTCGTGAAGTTCTGGCACGACCTGGAGAGCGCGGCGAAGGATGCGATCCGCGAGCCTGACAAGCGTCACATTGTGCGCGACCTGGGCGTTACCTTTTCGGACACCTGGCTGCGCATCAAGCTGCCGAGCGGGCGTTACCTCTGCTACCCCAACGCGGGGCTGAGCGAGGGCTCGATCGTCTATGAGGGCGTCAACCAGTACACCAAAAAGTGGGAGGTCATTGAGACCTATGGCGGCAAGCTGGTCGAGAACGTCGTCCAGGCTGTGGCGCGTGATGTCCTGGCTGCTGGCATGTTCAAGGCCGAAGCTGCCGGCTACGCCGTCTGCCTGCACGTTCATGACGAGCTGATCACTGAGACGCCTGACGATCCGGCGTATAACCCGGACGGCCTGGCTGCGCTCATGTCAGCCAACCCGAGCTGGTCGATGGGGCTGCCGCTTGCTGCGGCGGGCTTCGAGACCCACCGCTACAAGAAGGACTGACGCATGTTTACGCAGCTCCAAACCACCATACCCATGAAGACGAGCAAGGGCGACGGTCTCGCCTTCGCCGTCATCGATTACGGCATCGAGCACGACCTGCTCTGGGTCGTCGCCCTGGACGACAGCGGCGAGATCTGGTGCGTGCCTAACGGTGAAGTTCGCATATCTGCTAACTGGTCTATCGGCAGGAGGATCGCATGACCCCCGCAGGACGCCTCCAGAGCTATTTAAAGCACGTTGTGCAACATTCCGGTGGTCAGTACCGGAAAGTGCGCTGGGAGGGCCGCAACGGCTGCCCAGACTGCTTTGTGTGGTGGACGTGGCCCAGGGCCGCCTTCATTGAGATAAAGGCTCCAGGCGACCGCTACAGCAAGCTACAGGAGCGTGAGATCGAGCGCATGCAGCGCGGGGGCATCCCGGTCTACACCGTATCGACGATCGAGCAGATCGACTTCGTCGTGTCGGAGATCCGCTAACGTGGCTAAGTTTACACCTCACGACTACCAGCGCCCGGCCATGCAGTGGCTGTACGAGAAGCCGCGCTGCGCCCTGTGGATGCCTATGGGCGGCGGTAAGACGGTCACGACGCTGACCAGCCTGGACAACCTGTCTGTGATCGAGGACGTGTACCCAGTGCTTGTCCTGGCGCCCCTGCGCGTTGCGCGCACCACGTGGCCCGACGAGATCGGCAAGTGGGAGCACCTCAAGCACCTGCGCGTCTCGCCGATCATCGGCAGCGCCAAGGAGCGTCAAGCGGCGCTTGACACTAAGGCCGACATTTACACCATGAACTACGACAACCTGGTGTGGCTGCAAGAGGCCCTGGGCACCGACTGGCCGTTCAAGACGGTCGTTGCGGATGAGTTCACGCGGCTCAAGAGCTTCCGGCTGCGCCAGGGGAGCAAGCGCGCGGCCGCCCTGGCACGCGTTGCGCACACGAAGGTGAGCCGCTTCATCGGTCTGACTGGCACGCCGAACCCGAACGGCCTGCAAGATCTCTGGGGCCAGACCTGGTTTCTGGACGGCGGTGATCGCCTGGGCAAGACGTTCAGCGCCTTTAGCGACCGCTGGTTTGCTAAGGGCTGGGACGGATACAGCCTCAAGCCCCTGGCATCGGCGCAGAAAGAGATCGAGGATCGCCTGCGCGACATCTGTCTCACGGTCGAAGGGCTGCCGGTGCACGAGCCTGTGCGCAATTACATCCGCGTCGATCTGCCACCGAAGGCGCGCAGAGCTTATGACAGCATGGAAAATGACATGTTCGCAGAGCTCGAAGAAGTTGGTATAGAAGCATTCAACGCCGCCGCGAAGACTATCAAGTGTTTGCAGCTCGCCAACGGGGCTGTGTACACGGACGACGCCGGCAACTGGGAGGAGGTGCATGATGCTAAACTGGATGCGCTCGACAGCGTTATCGAAGAAGCCAACGGTGCGCCCGTCCTGGTGGCCTACCATTTCAAAAGCGACCTGGCCCGCTTACAAAGCCGTTACCCTAAAGGCCGGGTACTGGACGCTAAGTCTGACACGATCCGCGACTGGAACGCCGGTCGGGTGCCACTACTATTCGCTCACCCTGCGTCGGCGGGTCACGGGCTCAATCTCGCAGAGGGTGGCAACATCCTCGTCTTCTTCTCCCTCAACTGGAACTTAGAAGAGCATTTGCAAATCATCGAGCGCATCGGGCCCATGAGGCAGGCGCAGGCAGGGCTGAAGCGTCCTGTGTTCGTGCATTACATTATGTCGCGCAACACGGTGGACGACCTGGTCCTTGGCCGCCTGCGGTCCAAGAAGTCGGTCCAAGAGATCCTGCTCGAGGCACTGAAAAGGAAAAACGATGAAAGCAATTAAAGATGTCAACGAAGAGATCAACGAGGTCGCAACGCTACCCAAGCCTAAGGCAGCCGAGATGTTAGGGCGCGCAGCCGCTCTGCTGCACGAGCGCGGCCAGAACTACGACAAGCCGGAAGGCGAGCGCTCCATGATGCGCACGGTCGCTGCGTTCAACGCCATCACCGGCCGGGATCTCACAGAGGCGGAGGGCTGGCTGTTTATGCAGCAGCTCAAGCAGGTGCGGCTGTTCACGCGATCGGGCTACCATGCTGACAGCGCCGAGGACAACATCGCCTATGCGGCTCTTATGGCCGAAGCCAAGGAGCGCGAGGCCTAGCGCTTAACCGCCATTGGGTGGCGGCAGAAGCAGCGGTCGGCGTCAACCCGGCCGCCGATGGCGAAGCCTTCGAAGTAGGGGGCGATCGTCTTCCACTCGTCGATATCCATCTGGTCTAGCACATTCGGGTCGTACACCCGGCGCATTGGGACCATCTCGCGGCTCGCATAAGCGCGCTGCATAACCGTAGTGTCCGGGATGGCTGCAATGCCTTCCTCAGCCTGTTGAGCCGTAATGTAGCGCCCATCAGGCAGACGGACGAGGCCCGTGTTTCCGATGTCGCCGATGTTGGCCCATTTCTGGCTCTTCACAAAGTCTTGGACGAAGGGCAGGTAGTCCTGCTTGGGCGCGCGGTTCTGCTTGCCTTTGATCTGAACGATCTCGTCAGGAAGCGGATTGTTGTCGATCCACTCGCGTTGCTTCAGACCGAGATTGGTCTGGTACGTCCTGGTCCAGCGCGGATCGTTCATGTCGATGCCCAGGGGGCCAGTGACGGCGTTAGTATCCGCCAGGGCATCAGCAGTGAGCTCGTCCAACACGTCCCGAGGTATCTCGGCGAGCGCCGCCCGTCTTCCGCCTGGCCGCGTCTCGATCGTCACATGCGGCTCGCCCTTGGCGTCACGCAGGGAGAAGATCCGGCTGCGGCCAGACAAAACATCGGGGCAATAGCCGCCGACGCAGTGGCCCATAGTGTTACCCTCGTACTCCAAGGCTTCCCGAAGCGCGCGCTCACCCGGATGAGCGGGTTCTCTGAGAGCCTCGTCCAACTCGTCATTAGATAGCCCATAAGGCGAGCGGTAAGGAGGCGTGCCTTCTGGCGCTCTCAGCTCGACCCAGCGTAGACCGCGCGGGTTGTCCTCAGCATATTCCTTGAAGGTGTGGATCGCCGGGCTATCCAGCGCAGACAGCGCAGCCCGCTCCATTTCCTTGACGCGGTATTGGTTTATCTTGCCGACATGCTCCACGGCCTGCGGGAATGTCATGCGGCCCAGGCTCTCCGGACGCACGGCGAGATCCATCGGCAAGCCCGAGATCTCAGGGTTCAGAGCGTTGTAAAACTCATCAGTGAAGTGACCGAGATCAAGGCCCCCTCCTGAGATGCCGTACACTTTGTCCGTTGCGGGAACCTTAGCGAGCCAGGGCATCGCCGCCATAGTCTCTCCGCGAAGGTTGCTTCCAGCGCCGGGCATCCCACCAGCCGGATTGCGAGGGAACATGATTTGCTGGATGGGATCTTCCATCAGATAGCTATTGACCGTTGCCTGCCACTTTTCAGGCGTCATTTCTGGGTCGTAATGCAAGCCCCGTTCAGCAAGTGAGCGAAGCGGGTCGTCCGGCGATCCGAAATCGTTCTTATAGTATTTCGTCAGCGCGCGCTCGAGCCATTGCTGCTCAGGAGAAGGGCCGCCCGTCTCTTCTGGGACGTAATCCGCAGTAAGAGCTTGACGTAACCGATCTTCCGCATTGCGCGGAACAACAACCCCATAATCCTCATCGGGTACCCAGCGCATGGTTTTTACGCCCATGCCTAAGGCCCCTTGGCGCGCAGCTTCTTCAGGCGATGCGTTGCCGTAATCTAATGATGGCTTGTCGACCCACCACTGGCCGCCACGAGGTTTCGACGCAAGCGGAGGCAGCCCAGGGCCTGGCGCCGGCAGCGCAAGGGGCTTGGGAGGCGCAGGCAGCGCGAGCGGCGGCTTGACCGCCAGAGGGCTGCGCGGCTTCTCAACCGCCTTGGGCGCCTTCTTAGCTGCGCTCTTTGCGGCCTTTACGGCAAGCTTCGACAGCAGGCCCATTAGCAGCCATACTTATCAGCAAGCTGAGCCATGCCCCCTCCGGCATAAGCCGGGCGCTTGGCCTTCACGATAGCCTCTTCAACGACCTCGTCCGGCGACTTGCCGGTAAGCCGCGAGGTGCGCTCAATCACGTCATTGACAATGCCGATCATTGGACCTGGCGTGTAGGACGCATCCTTAGGCAGCTTGATGCCGGCCCACATAACGTCTTGCGCCTCTACGGGCTCGACGCCGAGCTCATTGCGCGCCAGGTTGGACAGCGCGTCTTCATAGATGCCGTACGTGTTTGCTGGGGGCATCTGAAGCTTTGGATCCCATCCGCCGCTCATCATCTGCTCGTCCAGGGTCGGCCGATCAAGATGGCCGAGGAAGTTGCTGGAGAAGTTAAAGCGCTTGGGATTAGCAATGCTCAAACCGCCGCCGCGATTAATGATAGCCTCGTACTGGGCGACGTTGGGCATAACGCCGTACTTGCCGCCGCCGATCGGATAAGGCAGCTCGAACGACGCAAGAGGCGTAGGCATCCCCTGCTCTGCCAGGTAGTTCATGTAGAGCGCCAGGCGCAGGTTGGCGTCGGGGTCCATGCCGCCGGTTGTCGCAGCCATTGCGTCAGCAAAACGCTGCTTAAACATGTTGCGGCCTTGTTGCTCCCCGAGACCCTGCTTGAACATATCTTCGAGCTGGCCCATCGCGTACCACCGCTCTGCCCCAGGGTACTGAGAGCCAAGCTCATACGCCGCCATAAGCCGCGCCAACGCATCAGGATCGTTCGCCATCTCCGCGTACTTGTCGATGGTCGCCTGCTTTGCGGGCCTGATGCTAAGCGTATTGCCTTGGAGCGGGTAGTCCGCAGGGTTGACGTAATAGCGCTCTTCTGGATTGAAGAAGGGCGTATACCCCTCTTCCTTCATTTCGCTCATGACGCGCGCACGCTCTTTCTGGAGCGCGGCAGCTTCTGGGCTTTCGCTCTTCGACAGAAACTCTTTGCCCGTGCGCTTATCGATCTTCGTAACCGGAGGAGCGGTCTCGGGGTAGCGCATAGCCAGCTCTTCGCGGCTGTAGCCGGCGCTGCTAGGTGCGCGCTTCTCAGCGCCAGAGACACGACGTACGATAGACGGCGCTTGGGGCTTAGGTGCTTGGGGCTTTGCTTTGGAGCCCTTTTTGGCGACAGTCTTAGCGCCCTTTACCGCCAGCTTACTAACGATGCCCATTACCGGCGCCCTTTCTTAACTGCCAAGCCGCCCTTTTTCTTAGCGGTGCGCTTCGCTGCTTTTACAGCCAAACGCTTTGCGCCGCCAGCCCCTCGCGCGATTAATGGTCCAGCGACCGGAATAGCCGACAGCGCAGCCAAGCCGGAGAACTGCTCGATCTGCCTGGCGGTTGCCGGGTCACCTGCTGCACGAGCGTCGCGAGCCATCTGCCGGATATCGGCAAAGTCACGCACGCCGGCAAACGGCGCAAAGAGCATGTCGCCGACAAAGCCTGCCGGATCTTCCTTGATGCCTTCGTAGAGCATGCCGCCAAAGCTCTGGACGTCGCCAGGGATCTTGCTCGGCGTGCGGTAGCGGTCCTGGGCGTAACGAGCTGCGGTGCGCAATGCGTCCTGGGCGCCCTGCTCAATATACTCAGGGCGCTCGAACATCCGCTCGGTTGCCTGGCGCCGCCGCGCCCGTTCTACTGTGTAGTCAGGCATTACCGCACTCCGTACTTGGCCATCAGGCCACCATAAGCCATAGGTTCGGCCTTCGGCTTGCGGACCTTAGTGCCGTCCGACAAGACGAAGAACTCTTCCGTCTCTTCGACGACTTCAGGCTGGCCTTGCGAAGCCTCAAGGGCAGGCGCTGCCGCCCCGGCAAGCAGAAACGGCGTGCGGTACTGGCGCTGCTTTTCAGCAAGCCACGACCCTGCGCTACCGATACGTGACGTGACCGGCTCGAGCATGCGGCCCGCAGCCCCAGCAGCACGACCGCCGAAATAGGCGCCCTCGCCAACGACGCGCGGCATTGTGAGCGGAACGGTCGCCAGGTTGAACGGGCTCAAATAGCCTGGCACATCCGCCGCCATAGGCAGCGCCTCAAGGCCGATACCGGTGAGGCCAGAGCCGATAGCCGCGCCGCTCGTGAGCCGCTGCAAGCCGCGAGGCTCCCAGGAGCTCAGGTTCTGCGCAGCCAGGGTGTCCAGCAGATCCTCGCCGCTCTGCGGCGCGTACTCAGCCAGGAGCTCTTCTTTCGTCTTCGGCGCGCCTGTCTTTTTAGGAGCGGAAACGCGGATCTGATCAGGAGCGCCCATGGTTTCGGCGAGCTGCTTGCGGTACGCAAAGCTGGTGTTCACGTTGTTGCGCATTAGCGACTGGAGCTTGCGCAGCTTCGTGTCGACGTTGGCGCCAGGCTTTAAGCTGAACGTGTGGCGGATGTCGCGAATGTTGTTCGCGGCGTCCTCGTAGTTCTTCATGACCTTGGCGTAGCCAGGCACTTGCTTGGCGATGTTGTTGCGCACCTCGTTGTACACGCCGCTGGCAATGCTGAGCGCCGCGCGGTCGCCGTTAGCAGCCAGATTGTCGATGATGCCGCCAAGGTTCTGCTTCAGTGCGTCCATGCCCTCAGGCGTGTGGTACTGCGCAGGATCGAGAGCGCGCCACTCGTCGACCTTGGCCTTGACGTCCTCGTACACCTTAGCAGCCGTCGGGTTGCGGATCTGGTCGCCGTAATAAGCGCGATCGCGCAGCTTGCTCAGCGTGTCGTCAATCCCATCGAAAGTGAGCACAGTGGCGTCCTTGCTGACGTCCACCATACCTGCTTTGTACGCCTGCGATGCAGCTTCCTGCTGATCGCGCAGGAGATCTTCAGCCTGGCTGACGACGTCGTCGATGTTGCCCCCGCCGCGCATCTGCTCGACGAAGTTCACTTCGCGGGCGGTGCGCTCGCCAGCGCGGCCGCGCTCAAAGCCAACGTCAGCCGCACGGCGGATGCTGTCGCCACCGACGCCTGTGGTGATGCCCAGTGCGCCAGCGGTAGTGCGGCCAGTGATCTGTGCCGCCTTCGACGTAACTGCCGGCACTGCCTTCGTGAAGATGTTTGTGGCAGCAGTGATCGGATCGACGTTGCGTGCGATCTGGCCAGCAATGCGCTGCGCCGTTTCGGCCTTTTTGCCGAGCTTAGCAATCTTGGCAGGCAACCCGAGCTTCGTAGCCCCGGCGGCGCCCCCCGTTAGGAGGACAGCGGCGTCTGCCAGAATGCTTGCCGGATTACTCGCCAGCTCGCGCTTGAAGTTCTCCATGCTGCCGTATTTATTGACGTAATACTGGCCGAGTGCATCGGCGCTGCTTTCATCAAAGTCAGCGACGCCCAGCTTGCCAAGAAGGGCACCGCCGAGCTCAAGGACAGACTTGGCCGTTTGCAGCGGGCTTATAACAGCCTCAAGGATGCTGCCGGCTTCGCTGGCTACGCTCGGGATGAAGTTGATGGCAGCGCTGCCCAGGGTCTCGCCCCAGCCAAGACCGTCGCCGCCCTCAGGGCCTCCACCGCCAGGGCCTCCACCGCCAGCGGTAGTGGCTGCCGCCGCCTTGTCTTCGTCGGGCTGCGTGAGATCTTCGTAGACAGCGGCGCCACCAAACTTGGTTTGGCCCTGTTCGCGCTTCTCAAGGACAGCGTTGGCCGCTGCCTCGGCCTGGGCCGGATCGATGCGCAAGCCGTTTGCGTCGCCCATCTCCAAAAGCATCTTGGTATAGACAGCCGGATCAAAGTCCTTCTGGCTGGCGTATTCGCCCAGGAGACGCTCGTTTTCTGGCGACATCCAGCGCGGGTTCATGACCGGCACGTACTCGCCAAGCGCAGCGTTAATCTGCGCGGGGTTGTAGCCGCCGGCGCGCAGCGAATTGACGCGGCGCTGAATGCCTTTGAGAAGCAGATCGCGGCGTACTTTGAGGTTTTCCAGAGCTGACTGAGGCGTCATGCCCGGCGTGATCGTCGTCTCTGCGTAAGCTTGCTTTTCGTTGCCGGTCAGGGACGCCCCGAAAAACTTGTTACGAACAAGCATATCGAGCAAGTTCATCTCTTGCCAAAACGCAGACTGTCCTGGCGTGCCGATGTTGCTGCTAAGATATTTTTGCAGCGCGTTCTCAATACGGCCCGGAAAGTCCACAACCGTTCCGACGAAATCAGGGTTGAAGTTCTGAAGCGCGCGGTCAAGGCGCGCGAACGCGTCGACGTCCGTCTCGAACTTAGTCTTGTCGTCGCCCTCGAGCGGCGTGCCTTTTTTCGCCTTATCGAGCTGACGCTGTAGCTCTTCGTTCTGCAACCGAAGGCGCTCGAGCTGCTCCGCAGCAGTCGGCGCGATGTACGGCAAGTCAGCCTGGCCACGCGCTGTGCTGGTCTGGGTCTGACCGAGATTTGCTTCGGCCGCCCGCTCTCGCACTGTCGGGGCCTCTTTAACTGGAGTTGAGAAGCCGGCGTACGGATCAGATGATTGCTGGACCATTACTTACCAATCCTTCTCTTTTCCAGCTTGGTAGTGTAGAACTCCATGCCTATATTCTTTGGATCTTTTGCCAGCTCTTCCGCCTGCGCAGCGGTAAGAACTGGGGGTCCACCAGGAGAGCCAGGGCGCGCCACCCAAGTATTAGTCTCTGGCACATATACAGCGTCGTTAAAGGGGTTCTTCGACGCAGCGCGCAGCGACTGTCCGGCTTGCGCAGCAGCGGCCTGCTGCAAGCGCAGGCGCTCGGTGCCAACATCCAGCGCGTACTTCTCGAGTAACATTTCGCGCTTCTCTTCAGCTTCGCGGGCTGCTGCTTTCTGGGCGCCAAGCGTTTGAGCCAGATTGCCCAGGCTCTCACCGAACGAGCCGGTGCGCGTCGGCTGGCCAAGAGCGGCAGCGATTGCGAGCCACTTCTCACTGGCAGATGGGCCAACGCGGCGATCGCGAAGCTTGGTACGAGCTGCGTCGAGCAGATCGATGTGCGACTGGATCTGGCTGCGCACGCCCTCATTCGCAAGATCAAACTCTTGCTGAGCCTGTGCGTAATTCAGCCCGCCGACCGGCGCAGCGTTGTTGTTATCGTCGTCACCGTCCACTTTAGTTCCTCCGCCCAATCCGCCTGTGGGGCTTGCCGACGCCGTTGGCGCGCCGGCAGGTGTAAAATCTGGCTCAGGGACATCAACCCTCCAGCCCTCTTTCCGCAGGATCGCATCCGCGCCCGCCTTACCGTGCTGCTGCACGAGGGTCGCGTAATACTCTGGGGAAACGAGGTTCTGGGCCATCTTAGCCGCCAAAACCCTTGTACAGAGCGGCTGCTTGGCCGATTGTGCTGAGCAGCGACGGGCTGTAAGCGCCTGGTATTTCGGTGCCGACCTTCGTCGCCGCCTGCGGCACGGCTGCCTGGACGCCTTGCAGTGCGCCTGTCATAGCCTTGATCTGCTCTTGCGGGTAGGCCTGGCGCGCCAGGAAGTCTTCGCGAGCGATGTCGAGGTTCTTCTGCGCCAGAGCTTGCTGCTGAGCACCGATGTTCTGCAACGCGCCTGCACCGGCCAGCTCTTGCTGCTGACGCTGCTGTGCGATATCTGCGAGCTGGCCTGCTGCGGCGAGTTGGCTCGATGTGTCCGCACCGTATACGTTAGCCATCTGCTGGCCCAGAGCCCCCATCTGCTGCCCAGCCTGAGCTAAAGCACCCTGTTGCTGGAAGCCCAATCCGCCAGCGGTCTGAGCAAGCTGTGCTTGACGCTGAAGATCCGCCTGCGCCAAACTAGCGGCCTGGCCATAGCCCTGCTGTAATGCCTGTGCCTGCTGCGCGGAAACGCCCTCCATCGTGTCGCGAAGGGCGCGGCCCATCAATTCAGCTTGACGCGTACCGCCAAACTGACCAGCGCCAATCATCTTGTCGCTAATGGCAGGCAAAAGCTGTTCTTGCAGCGTGCGCGCGCCCAGCGCCCCAATCCGGCCCACAACGGCTTCTTGGTAGGGGTTCATATACTGATTGATGTTTTGTACCGCCGTCTGCCCAGCCTGCCCCAAATATGGTTGCGCCATGCTCAGGCCGGTCGGTGTCGTGCTCTGCGCCGTGTATTGGCCCGCCTGTTGAAACGCGGGCTGAGCGACGCCCATGGCCGATCGGCCGAAGATGTCCTGCGTCTTGGTTGATGCGGTGCCGAGCTCAGGGCGGAACGTGAACGCGCCTTGACGCGTCGCTTCGAAACCCGCCTGCTGATCCGGCGCAAAGTCAGCAACACGCGGGATCGGCTTACCAGATGCGTCGACGTACTCTTGGAACGGGCGCGCGGCGACAGCCTTCTGGTTAGCGAGGATGTCCATCGCATAGCTTGTGTACCAGTCTGGCAGGATCGTCTGCTGAGTGGACGAGACAGGAACCGCCTCGACGGGCTTGCCCTCTATCAGGAAATCCAAAAAGCCCATTATGTACGTCCTCCTGAAAGGTATTTCTCAGGCCGCTTAGCATTAACACTAAACTTGCCTTTAGCCAAGTTGCGCCCTTTGTGTTTACGAAGGTTAACGCGCAGATCGTCGAGACGTTTTGCGCCTGCTTTGCTAGAGCCGTCGCCCAGGAGGGCCACAGTCTCTGCGTCAATCACGTATTCGCCATCGCTCAGCACAGCCGGAATGTCGTCTGAGCGCCCTGTGCCAGGGCCTTCAACGGCGAAGCTTTCGCGGGACGAACCACGCGCATAGCCCATTGAGCCGCCGTGCGCGGCCTTACGGGGCTGTGCGCTGCGCTGATAGAGATCTTGCGCAAAGTTAACGAGCTCGGTTGCGTTAGCGAAGGGGCGCTTCTCAAGCGCGTCCATGAACTCACGCTCGGCTGCAAAGCGCACATCCTGCGGAACGCCGGCGTTCATCATCGCGCGCTGCCAACCTTGGTAGGTTTGCGCCCAGTCAGGGAGGTTTGTCAGGTTCTGTTTGAAGTACGGCTGATCGACCTGCACTGTCGGGTTGTTAGCGAATGAGGAGACATTGGTCGCACCGTTGCCTGGTAACGTGCGCTTCTGGCCCGTCGCTGGATCGATATATTGCATCTCCCAACCGCGCTGTGCGCCGCCCCAGACCCACGTATTACCGTCAACAACCTGCGTATCACCGAGCGTCTGGTTGGTGGTCACGCCGGTAAAGCCCGGCTCGCGGCCGTAAACCTCAGGGCCCGCGCCTGCCGTGACGCGATTGAACGTCTCTTGGCCCAGCGTGCCGGGACCGAAACCAGCGTAAGGCGACGTTGCGCGAGCGAGATTGATGTCGGGCGAGATGTCCATCGCCGGGCCCATGGCGTAGCGATACACGTCAGCAGCAGAGCGCGCAGGCGGTGCCGCGTAGTCAAGGCCGCCAATTTTAAAACCACCCGCGCTTGGCGCCGGCAGAGACACAGAGAAGATCGGGTTGAGCGCCTGGCTGCCGGTGCTCGGCGTTTGCGCAGTAAGCGAAAGTCCATCAGGCATGGGTATTGAAGTCATTAGCCTTGTCCTTCAAGCATCGGGTAAGCTCTCATCGCCCATTCCCGCCAATCATCGAATTGATAAGGGTTTGGCGGGTTGCGCTGCGCAAATGGCTGCGCGCGTACGAACCCAGCGGCCCAGTCTTGCCATTGTGCTTCGTCTTCTAGTTTCCCAAAAGACCAAGCGTCTCCGTTCGACAGTATAACCGCGTCGGCCCATTGGAGCAAGGTCAGTCCGCGCGGATCGATCATCCGATCACCGTGCCGTCGCCCGGCTGCGTATGCGCCAAGATCAGACCCATCTGATAGTCGCCCCCAACCGTGTTGCTTTCGAAGCGGAAACGCAGCTCACGGCGCTGCGTCTTGAAGTAAATAACCTGATCCTGCGGTGTCGGCGGCGTTTCGTAAATGGTCATCGGATCGCCGTTAACCTCAGGTGCTCGAGCGTTGGCGCGGCCCATTACCTGCACCGTCATGTCGCCAGACTGCACAAAGTCAGGCTCTAACATCAGCACCTGAATGGCCTTGTTGGTCTGAGCCGACACCGGCAGAGACAGATCGCCCGTCTCAAAATACGATTGGATCGGCTGGATGCTCTGGCCGTCGATCGCGTCAGTTCCCACCTCATGCACCCAAAGGCGATACTGCGGATCGTCGCTCTCTTCGGTGATGCGATCAAAGCCTGCCTCAGTGATGCGAACATCACCATCCTGCGTGACGCGCGTGTCGTTCGGCGTCAGGTTAGGCTCAACACCCGTCATGAGCGGCTTACGGAATACCGTCGGGAACGTGCCAGCACCGCGACCACCTTCTGGCAAAGGCGTGTCGTACCACGTGTTTTCACGCACGTTGTAGATGACAGCATGGTTTGGCTCAGTTGACGTGCCCTTGGGGAAACACCACCAGATCTCGCCGAAGCGCGGAACCTTGATAGCAAACACCTTCTGCCGATACGCATAATTGAGGTTATCGAAGAAGAAATTCTGGTTCATCTGGTTCTCGACCTCGCGCACGACGCCGTTGAACATCAGGAAGCGGTCAGAACCCACCCAGAAAAAGATCCCGTCATACTCAATCACGCTGTTGGCGCTCATGATCGAGGTCTGAGTGCTGATCGTGTCAAACTGGAAAACAGCATCGCCGCCCACAAAAGATGCGCGCAAGAGGCTGTCAGCCGACCACAGAAGGCCAGACGGTGAGTTGCCGGGACCGCCACGCAATGGCATCCCCTTAACGAGTTTCTGGCCAGTAATGTTCGCAGCGCCCGACCCCGCCCCCGTAAAGTCAGACGGATCGCCCGGCGTTGACCACGCCACATAGCCGTCGTTTCCGAAGATGAAGGTGTACGGATGCAAGGCCACCACCCCACCCGTCAGGCTGTAACCTGTCGGAAGGTTGGTTACCTCGGTCAGCGGTGCAGTGCCAAACAGATCGCCAATGAAGAGCTGGCCGCCGTTGCTGTTGCAGATGCAATTCAGGTTCGGAGCCACTTGGGCGAGGATTTTATTCGTGAAGTTGCCCAGCAGATCCGTCGCCGTCTCGACGTCAAACTGCCACATGTTGGCATCGCTCTCAGTCAGCGTACTGGGCGTGCGGTCATAGATGATAGACGTGTTGTACGTGCCATCCATATAGAGGCGCTCCACGAGGTTGGCAGATCCTGCGTGGATGTAGGTTAGCTGGTCCGACGTGTAAGCATGCAAAGCGCGGGGGATGCCGCGCAGATATTTGTTTGCAGAGCGATAGCCCCAGATCTTACGCGGCAAGCCACGCTGGAAGCGCACCCAGCTCCCATCAACGTAGTTGTCGCCCTCAAACTTGGTACCGTCACGCTTGATGCCGGGCGCTGATCTGATCTGTACGACGTTATCTGCCATAGCCCTGCCTTATGCGTAATACTGAATGACTACAGAACCACCGGAAGCGACGCTGATTGAGTAGCTATTGCTCGGCGTAACTGCGACGTTGGTGTATGTGACTGACGAGGCCGACTGCCCCGTGGCGTTGGGATAGGAGCCCACTTGAGACGCGCCGGGGAACGAATAGCCAAATGCAGTGGTAGTGCCGCCCGCGCTGCCGGGGAGGTACGCATCCCCAACTGCCACGTAGTACGCGCTATCGCCGTAACCAAGGCTGCTGGAGCTTGCGCTGCCCGACACGCTCCATGTGCCGTTGACGGGAATAAATGGGTACGGGCCGCCACCGCTATCCGAGAAAGAGAACGTGTTGTTGGGGTAAAACACAAAGGTACGAGAGTTGGTGCTGAGCGGAGATCCCGTATAGCCGCTGTTCAAAAGCCCGGCCACAATATTCGGCTGGTCAGCGACCGCGCTCGCAGAAATCGGCAAAGTGTTTGCGCCAGACCCAGACCCAGCATTCGACACACCGGCAGACGCGGCAGACGCTCCACCAATGTAGTCGCTCGTACTGTCACCGCCCCGCCCAATAACTGCCACGAGATTGGTAACGCCAGCAGGCGCGACCCACGTGCCGCTGCTCGTAAAGGTAACAGTCTGCAAAGACCCCGCGCCCGACGACGCCTGACTGAAGCCGTAGCCCCTTGCGCTTGCCGCACCCCGTGTGATGATTGTCGGCATCAGGCGGCTCCTTAGTATTTGGTCTGAGAGGCCAAAACCGTGAACGTGGCGCTACCCGTCTTGATGATCGTGTAGGTGTAAACGTCAACGCTGCTAGTGTTCCCTGACGACGGCGCGACGCCACCCTGCCAGCGCGTCGTTACGCCACTTGTGGTGCCATCGACCTGCACGACGTTGTTGTAATACGCCGTGCCGCCATTGGTGGCGAGGAAGGCAACCGTGATCGCTTGGCCCGTGCTGAGCAACGTGTTGAGCGATGTGGTGCCGTTACCGCGCAGGTTAATTGTCCAGTTACCAGACGCGTTTGACGTGTAGTAAACGACGGACTGGGTCGTAACGTCAAAAGCAATCGTGCCAGATGCGGCAGTCGCGCTGACAGTAGCCGTCTCAGCGATGTTGTTGAACACCGCAGCGAGAGCCGTTGTGCTGCCTGTAAACGTCTGGCGGCCCGTGAAGGTGTTGTTCGACGTCGGGTCAAAACCAGACGCTGCATTGGTGATTGTAATGCCGCCCGCAGAGTTTGTGACGGTAATACCAGCGCCCGCAGTGATCGTGCTCAAGGTGTAGCCGCTGCCGTTACCGATCAGAAGCTGTCCGTTGGTCGGCGCAGTGCCGGTGCCCGTACCACCCTGAGCGCGCGACAGAGGCGTCGTAAGACCAGACAAGGACGTGATGTCGCTGTTTGCCCCAGAGGCAGCCGCAGACATCGCAGAACGCGCCGCAGAAGCGGAAGCGGCAGTAAACAGGCTGATACCCGTTGCAGTGCCGCCGAGGTTGATCAGAGCGCCGCCAGACGTGGTCGAACCTGTACCGCCCTGCACAACCGACAGAGGCACAGCGAGGCCAGCGGTCGATGCGTCAACGACGTCAGTGCCGTCCGAATACAAAATGGCGCGAGCGCCCTGCACGATTGGAACGCCCGTGACCTGCGTCGTGGTGCGTACACTGAAGTCAAAGGTGCCTGTCGTCTGGTTCGACACCCAATACTGCTGCGTCGTGTTCGGAACCACAATTTCCATGTTCGCAAGCAACGTGCCGACGAAGCGATAGGCGATGCGGTTAAGCTCTGAACCAGAAAGGGTGTAGGGGCTCGTCTGGCCAGTCAGGTCGATAGACGTATAGTCGAACGCAAACACCGCGTTTTGGCCGAAACCAACAGTGTACCACGTAATTCCATCGGTCATGATGGTGCAGCTATCGTCAATCGCAAGCGTTAGCGTGCTGCTGCCGTTGATTGTTTCGCCGCCCGACGGGTCAACCGTAAGGTCTCCAGTGCCGCTGTTGCGAATGTTGACGTACCAACCGTTAGTCAATCCAGCCGCAGCAGGAAGATTTACGGTCCCCAGCGCACCAGTCCACACGTAAGTCGCGCCGCGATCCGTCGAACCAAGGGTAAAACTGCTGTTAAATTCCGTGACAGGTGTGTTCGTTGAGAGCGTGGAGCCGGTCGCGGTCAAACCGTAACCCGCCAAGGCAGAAGCCTGCGCCTGCGCAGTTGACGCGCCCATCTGATAGGTGCGCCATGTACCGGCGACCGTCGTGTTGTCGACCAGATAAATTTGCCACTGCTGCCCCTGCGGGATTGATGCGATCGTTCCGCCAATGTTGTTCTTGATCGTAATGGTGCTGGGACCGAGGTTGTTGAACAGCACCGTCTGGCCCGTTGCCGTCTCGTCGGCGGGCGGCATGGTGATTGAATAGGCACCCGTTGGCGTAACATCGATGATGCGCGCAACAGGCGTGAAAAGAGTGCCGCTCTCGAGGGGCCACTGAAGCTCAGTGTCAGCCGTTAGCGACAGCGCCAGATAGGATACGTCGGACGGATAGATCGTCGATCCGCCGAAGACCTGTGTATAGGTGTTGGTCATTAGGCCTCCTTACGAACCGCCGAGCGGTCGAGTATCTTGGCGAGATCTTCGCCGTTAAGCATTGCGGCAGAGCGGTCGTACATGTTCTGCCAAACAGAAATGCGCTCATCATTCTTGAGGAACGGCGTTGCCTCGAGCAGCGTGCCATACAGCAAAAGCTGCGGCGCGTAGTCGGTGAGCCAGTTGGTCTGGATCTCATCATCTAGCAGCGGCGGCAGTTCGTAATACAAGATCTCGAACGGATACGAGTTGTTAGGCGTCGGCGTGATCAACCAGTGATTATAGTCGTAATCGCTGTAGAAGATGGGCTCTTCGGTCTGTGAACGGTCAGGCCAATAGCTAATCGCATACTCATAGCCGCGAGAGTAAAGCACCTTACGCGTGTCGAACGAAACCCCGGTTCCGATGTTAACCGACACTGTATCGCGCCAGCGGTCGGGCTTGCTGTACACAGACTGGCCGTTGAGAAGGGTTCCCGTGACGACGTTGATAAAGCCCTGAACCTTAAGTTCGCGGGCGATACGGCGCTCAGCCAAATTAATCAGGCGCGGGATCTGTTCGTAAACAACAGGGTCGGACGCGTAAGACGAGCCGCGTTCGAGATAGCGGCGAACGTCCTGCTGGAGCGTCGTAAAGGTCATTGTCTGTGCCATGGCGCAGTCCTACAGCATTTTATGGCCAAATGCCACGGTCAGGAGAGATACTCAAAAACAAGGGCTGCGATAGCGACGACGAGAGCGCCGAACGTCATTTTGCCCTTCGAAACGCCCTTCTTTTCGCCGAGCGGCAGTGTCTTGCCGATGACGGCTTTGGCGGCTTCTTTCTTAAGAAGGTCTTTAATGTTCATGTCTTAAACTCCTGAAACCCAAGAGAAAAACTTCTTGGTCTTCATCTTGCGGTCATCGAGACCATGAGTGCCACCATTTATGCGCTTTGTTAACGCCAAAATGGAAGCGTCGTTAACGCCCTGATCGCAGATGCCCCAAAGCTTGTTGCGATCGAAGAACCAAAGAGCGCTCTCAAAGCAAAGCTCATTAGCAACCAGATCAGGATTGGTCATGACGTCTGGCCGACCGATATAGTCAGCGAACGCCTGATAGTTGGACTTGCCAGTCAGTTGGAGCGCGCCGCGTCCTCGGAACTTCCATCCGTCTCCGCTTCCTTCGTCCCCATTGCCCATGCGATTTGCATAGACACGATTGGCAATCTTTTCCGGCTTGCGTTCGTACGCAGCAGCCAGCGCGTCAGTCGGAAAGTATTTACCGAAAATGCCGCGCAGACCTTTCGCACCATAGTTCAGGTTCTCCGAGAACGCCTTGAAGTTACCGCTCTCGTGCGCCGTCTGAGCAAAGAAGTGCGCAGCGCGGCGGGGCGACAGCTTGTAATAGTTCATGGCGGCCTTCAGCGTGCCGGGGCCAAAAGCCCCGTCAGCCGTGACGCCAATCTTCTGTTGGAGGTTTACGAGGCTCATTTGTTCGGGTTCCTCCAGTCTGGGAAGTCCTGCTCGTCTACGACGCCGTCACCGTTCGCGTCATAGCGCAGATCGTGGCGGTGCTTCTCCCACGGGGCCATGTCGTCATCGTCGTCTTCTACCGCTTCAGTCAGCTCGACAGGCTCTTCCTTCTTCTCGAAGAACGCCTCAGGGGCCGGTGTAGGTTCAGGCTCGACGGGCGCAGGCTCAGCGGGCTTTTCGTCACGAGCGTTGGCGTTCAGGCTCAAGCCGCCCAGTAAACCAACGAACGCACCGACGATCGTGTTGAACGCGGGGCCGATGATCTCGAAGACCTTGTCGCTGTCCACAACGTCGTTCGACACGAACATGCCAGCCACCATTGCGGCCACCACAACGAGGATGACCATCGCCAGAGTGACGACAGCCATGCGGATCGTGAACTCGATCGTGTCCTCGATGCCGTCTTGTTTACTTTCGAAGCGGTCCCAGAAGCTCATCAGTTATCCCTTTCAGCCAGCGGGTTCGCCAGCGTTTTGGTAATCTTGTCGTTGACCTGAGCCTCCAGCTCCTTAACGCGGCGCTGCTGCTCGAGGTCTTGGGCTCGTAGCTCTTGTATAATAGCACGTTGAGATTGCAATGTCTCCCTCTCTGACACTTGCGTCCGAGCGGTCACTGCATCGACCGTCTGGCGGGCGCTCATGACACTGCTACCGAGGCTTGAAGAGAGCGATGCGAGGTTGTCTGACAGGTATTTGGTGGTCTCCAAGTTCATGCGGATCATGCGCTCGTTACTGGCCTGCTGCTCTTTCATTTGGGTGAACTCTTCACCCATTGCAGCGTAAGTCGCCGTCACTTCCTGCATGGTGAGGAACTGCTGGTAGACTTGAAAGCCACCCCATAGTGCGCCACCAGCCCCAGACAGAGCAGTGGCAACAGCAAATAGTTTACCACCAGTAAACTTAATACCGCCGATCTCGACGGAGGTTCCTTCGGGTTTTTCATCTTCGTCATTCATACTGATCCTCCACCATGTCGTCCCACAGCCGATCTTGGCCCTGCATCATGCGGTAGAGGGCTAAGTTTGCGTCTGGGATGCGACGGTTTTTGTAGATGTCTCTTGGTTGGTAGAACGGCAAATCGGGGATGCGCGCCTGCGTGTAGGCGCTGTACCCGGCAGGCACAGCCGCGAGCTGCGCCATAGTCTCACCGTCCTGGCTGTTCACGTCGCCAATGTCTGTCGGCTTGTCGACGGCCATCTCGCCCTGCATGCCAAGCAGCTCGAGCTGCTGCGCCTGGCCGGATGGCGTGGTCGTGTCGCTGCCGATCACCGTTGTGATCACTGGCGCGAACGTCGGACCTTCAGTCGGCTGGATCGAGTAGGTTACGCCAGCCGTTTCCGTCGTGGTCTGTTCGCCGTATTGTGCTGCATATTGCGCGTCAGCCTGTGCCACAAAAGCTACACTCTGGAGGCTGGCTTGCAGAACCGTCTCGCGCGGAAACAGATCCGCCTCTTCAATTGCCTCGCTCTGGAAGAAGCGCACGTTGCTGTCTTTGCGCGTGGCAGTGACCACTATAGTGCCTTCGGAGGAGGGCAGCCCACCCGGCAGCAGACCCGGAGGGGGCGGCGGGTCGTTAGCGTCCTCAGCGATTTCTTCTTGCGCAACCTCTTCTGACACGGCCTCCTCAACCGCCTCAGTGGCAGCCTCCACCACAGGTTCTATAACAGCCTCTTCTGCCGCCACAGCCTCTTCTACAGCCACCTCGGCAGCCGCAATCTGCTCTTCTTGCTGTGGGATAGCGACAGGGCTTGGAACGGGCGTTGGCACTGGCGAAACCGACACAGGCGTAAAAACAGGCTCAGGCGATGTGGGCGTGAGTATGCCTGATTGGTTTTGCAGGTTCTGGACATTGCTGCCGTAGAAGAGCTGGATGTTGTCTGACGAGGTGGGGCCTGTGATGCCAGCCGATACCATGTGCCACGTATTGGCTAAGCTTCCATAGTTAAACTGGATCTTGTTGTCCGAGAACAAGCCGATCTCAAACGTGACGCTGTTGTTCGTGCCATACTCCTTGGTGCCGTACCAACCAAAGAGGGCGCTGCTCTCTGTGATCTTATAGTAGGGGTTCCCGGCGCTGATTAGATCGGTCCAGTACGCGTAGATCGTGTTGCGCTGCGCCTGCTCCATAGGGATGCCATCGCAGCACAGGTTGTTAGGCCCATAGAACGACACGAAGCCGTTCGAAGAGACCCACGCGGATGTGTAGACGTTGCCGTAATACTCAAACGGAAAGCCAAACTGCACAAGGCGCGTGTTATCATCGCCCAGATTGGTCGCCGTCATAGTCTGGGGCGAGCCAAATAGCTGCGGCGGTATCAGGGTAGGATTATAGTCCTGTGCCCATGCAGGCCACGCGATCAGCGCTGTGAGGAGGACTTTTGCTTTTCGTCCCATGCCGCAGCGGCCTCCTTGCCGATCTTGCCCTCAAACGGACAGGGCGTGCCTGCCATCTTCATTGCCTCAAATACGCGATTGTCTTGGCAAAGCAGTGACACGGCCGCCACGCGCATCCCCATGTCGTACAGCGTCTTGCTAAGCTTCAGAGCCTCGCAATTCTTGTCGCGGATGGTCTTGCCGCCAGAGATGCCGAGGATCTGCGTCTGGACGGCCCCAGAGACGCCTGTGGTGCAGAGATCCTGCGAATAGCTCATCATGCTCGGAGCGATGGCTGAGGGCGGCGGAGAGGTGATCTTCTGCGTCACGCTCTGGGTGCTATCCGACACGCTCACCGACTTGCTGTCCGACACGTTGACGTTGTTGTTCTGGTTAATGTTCGTGTTCTCAGACGTGCTCGTGCTCTGGTTCACATTCGTGTTGACCGAGCGGCTGTCATTTACGTTGGTGTTTACGTTGACGCTCTCGCTGGTGGACACGTTGGTGTTCAGGTTCGTGGAAGTGCTGACCGCCGTACTGTCGTTGAAGTTGCGGTTCGTGTTGAGGTTCGTCGAGGACGACGTGCTCTCATTAAAGTTCCGATTGGTATTGAGGTTGGTGCTGTTAACCGTGCTGGTCGTGGTGCTGTTAACAGTCTGATTGATCGTGCTGGTCGAGGTGTCGGTATTGACGTTGATGTTCGTCGCGGTACCCGACTGGATGTTGTTGTTCGTGTTGGTCGAGGTGCTGGTGGTGTTATAGTTCGTGGTCGTCTGGGCAAGCACGAGGCTCGACCAGCCCACAGCGACAAGGGCAAGATAGCGCTTGTTGACCATGTTACTTACCCAGAAGACTGACGAGCAGCATGATTATCCCGCCCGCGCAAGCGATCAGGATATGCTCAATGCGCTTGATGCGGAGGATGGTTTCCCTCCAGCGCTCTTCTTCCTTGGTCTCGAGAGCCGTAAGTCGGCTATCTACTTCCTTCAGTGAGGCCACCAATAATCTCCATCATTTCAAGTTCCTCAACTTGTAGATGGTCGACAGGTAAACACCTGTCAGGGTGTCAATCAGGTTAGCGACAGCCCGATTGCCCTGACAGATGTCTTCGTGGTGCTCCTCGATCCATTTAGCATCAGCCTCCAGCGCCTTGAGGCAGTCGCTGGGGGTCTCTTTGGGGGCAGGGATAGCCCCGATAAGCTTGAACGCGCCCTGATAGGCCTCAACGAGGTTATCTAGGGCATCAATCACTTCGTCGTAAAATGCGCCCAGAGCCACATGCTTGGCGTAGCTGCCATGCCCAAACTCTTCGTCTTCATCGGAAACGCGCCAATGCTCAAAGTGAGCAAGGTTGCGGGCGTAGAAGACCCGGCTGATTAGTTGCTCAATCATTAGGCGATCCTCTCAGACGATAGAATTACTGACGGGGCTGCCGGAGCCACAGCGCCAGCGGCGATGTAATCCAGCGTAACAGCCGTATTTGTAGGTAGCCACATGACCTCTACGTATTGGCCAGCAGTTACTTGCTCGTACAGCACGATCTGAAAGAAGGCATTCCCGCCGTCAGCAGCCTTAGGGACATTGATGACCGTATTTGAATTGGCGATGTCTGTGCCGCTCTTGCGGAACCAGATATTGACCTCATGATCGTTTGTGTCGCTATTCGCAAACTGCAAGGACGGCGCAATCATGTACGTGCCAGCCGCTGTAAATGTGATGCGGGTCGGGTTGCCACTGCCGTTGTTGGCAATCGAGATGCCAGAGCTGAAAGCGGTGGTGCCGATCAGGACAGCCGTTGCAGTGGATGTGCTGCCCGTCTGGTCAATCGTGCTATACGCTGATAGGTAAGCGCGACCAGACAAAGAAGCGTAAGGCAGCGCGCTGGCCGAGTTGCCGATGTCGGCAGCAGCCACTTTGCGGCTCTCACCGCCCTGTACGATCTCAAGCAGCTCGGTTCCAGCAAGCGGCGTAGAGGCCGCTGTCATGTCCGTGATTTTGACGTTTGCCATTAGGGCCTCCTTAGCGGCACTGTATCATGAATTAGAAGAACGGGAAAGGTCGTGTCGCAACTTGCCACTGCAAGCGCCAGTTACCCCTTCCTATAGGTTACCAGTGCATGTCGACGGGAATTGGCGAGTGCAGCCCGGCCAAATGATGCGAACAGCGCCAGCAGCGCCGTAGCCCGCGATGTTTCCGTTACCCGATGAGCCGCCGCCACCGCCATAGAGACCGCCATTCCCTGTATTAGAGCCTTGTCCTGCCTGTCCTCCGTTACCGCCAGAGCC
>JACCDP011432683.1_pt1 | contig 23590 bp, 31 predicted proteins | sample 7445841 | NCBI WGS metagenome assembly JACCDP01 (sample SAMN15323441, study PRJNA562643) | freshwater metagenome | isolation source: river surface water | place: USA:Blue River Watershed | collected 2017-08-17
GCCGTTACAGATGGAGGGGGGGGGTGGTAAGGCGAGGGAGGTCCTCCCCAGGTCTGGTGGCATGATGACGCCATCTTCGCTAGGTTGTCGCTAGAAGTTGTCAGAGATTCGCCGAAGATTCACCCGGGATTCGGGCGGCGGGTGGCAAGATTCGTCGTCGTGTAGTGTTCGCGGGATGCAGATCCCTGGTGTGGGCCGGCAGACTTGGAATTAGAGAGAGGCAAGTACGCACGCGCGGCGGGAGGCCAAAGTCGGGCGGCGGGAGGACAGTGGGGGGTCTGAGGGGTGGTGTATGAGTTTCGCAGGACAGGGGGAGCACGGGGAGCGCAGGGAAGGGTAGCTAACGATGGCGTTTGCTTGCAGGCTATCATGTCACTGTTGGACAGCATCGAGAGGAGGTTCAGGGAGCTCAATGACCAGGTGGATAGCCACATCAGACGCATGGAGGAGGTTGAGAGACAGCTTAACGAGCAGCTTGGGGCTAGTGGTGTCAACGTGGATGCGATTGAGACGGCCTCTTCATCCTCTGAGGACTCGATGGACCTCATGGCTCAGCAGATGCTTGAGAACGTGGAGGTGGTGTATGGCATCCCGAGAGGTGTGACGTGGAATGATTGGGTGTCGTACATCGAGGAGGAGGACGATGACAGCTCTGTGGCGTCTGATAGCACCATCCCTCAGATGTTCACGCCATATCACTACCAAGCTGACTCTGATAGCGACTCTGACACCGATACCATAGTCGATGAGTGGGCTGATCCTGCCAGAAGCCCTAGCTATAACGACATCATCCGCTCGCGTGCCGAGAGCATCGACTACTGATCAACTGACTTCAACTGGTGCTTGCACCCTGGGCTTCGGCTCAGCATCAAACTCTTGCTTGCTTGCAGATGTCTCAGATCTCCAGCCTCACCACCGACTCTGACGTGCGCATGATCGAGATCAACGAGCATGAGACGGCCATGATCACGGTACGCACTGATCGCCATTTGACCCTGGTGTTCAGTAGCTGCACCATAGACGTCTTCGAGAGGGATGGGGTAGTGTTCACTAGGCAGCAGTATAGAGACCCTACCACCACCACCACTACCACTACAACGGCCTCGCCATCAAGCCCCCCGATGAGCCAGACGGAGCTGGACGACTTCGACATAGCCGAGACCCAGCCCATGCCGGGGGAAACTCAGCTAGAGGAGACTCAGGCATTCGACTATGAGACACCCCCGAGCCCTGCTGAGCTGATCACCTTCAACGACAAGACCTTCATGGCTGCCATGGACAAGGCTTGCTCGCGGCTTGATAGCTTGCGCATGGATGATAGCTTCGATGGATGCAGGAGCAGCTTGGATGGGGAGTTCATCTTCGAGGAGACTCAGCGAGAGTCATTTGATTCTGATGCTACTAGAGAGGAAGACATGTTCACTCCTGGGGGTCTGTACATCCCCTCGTACCTTCGCTAACATCAACAACGATGCTGCTCTGTTCAGCCCCTTGCAGATGATAAGGACCCGTTCTGGGAGTTCGTGGACGAAGCCGGTGGCATCGACCCCTTCGTTGACAAGCTGTTCCGCTTCAATGTCCTGTTCTTCTCCAATGACCTCCCTGACATGCGCGTGATCGAGCTCGTGTATCCCGAGGAGATCATGGGCGTGATTGCGGATCACTTCCCCCCTGGCAGCAACCAGACTCAGCTGATGCTGAAGAACGGGCGCAATGACTACCTGTGCCCCTACTTCAAGATGCTGGCTGTCAACTACTCGGAGCGCTCAGTGACCAACTACAAGCTCCAGACCTTCATGCAGCGCACGGGCATCCTGGGAGTGCACTCCAAGTGCGATCAGGCGATCATTATCGGCTTCTCGCGTGGCGATGAGAGCGGATCTCCAATGGACATCCCCATCCAGTACCGATGGATCCCTGTTGACATGATTGAGCCTGTCTATGTGGAGACTCTGCTGGAGAATCGGCCTCAGACGCATGAGCGACTCATGTCCATCCCAGGTCTGTCCCTGCCATGCTTCGTGCCTGATGACATCCACTGGAACATCATGAAGTACCTCCGCCATCCCTGTGCCCAGCTAATCAAGGACCACCGTGACCGTTTGCTGTCGTGGCTTGCGTACTGGGATGACCACTTCAGGATCGTCCTCGCTGCAGCGTGGTGAGCCCGAATTCAAGCTCCTGGGCCCGTGTGATCGGTGCTCAAGGTCCAAGCAGGGCTGCGATCGAGTGCTCAAGTGCAAGCGATGCAAGTGCCGTCACCGATGCAGCATGTCCGACCACGAGCATGAGAAGCGAGCCTCCGAGACTTGGAGGATGTTCATCACTGGGTGCTTCACCCACAGCGACATCGCCCGATATCAGCTGTACCTGGAGTCCAACCGCTTTCAGGGCCGGTCTGTGATGAACTACACCGAGGCTGGCCAGATGCTGGAGAGGCTTCTCAAGACCGTGCACGTGCAGGAGGAGGTCCCAGAGCTGCGACTGGACATGCTGCCTGATGAGATGAAGGCCTTCATTGGTGCTCATCCCGTGTGGAAGGTGGAATGGATGAAGTCGGGCTTCTACATGGCGAGCATGAGCGAGGCCTACTCCAACCAGATCATGGGCGAGTCCGAGATCATGAAGATCGGCAGGGTGTTTGCCTACCCCCCCAAGCTGGTAGACAACTGCAACCTCGTGGACTACACCACAGCCTTCAAGACCTGGACAGCGTCGGTGATGGCACCTATGACGGTGATCGTCTCGCCTACGATGGCAGGCTTCAACAGGGAGACGGCTGAGGTGACATGGACGACTGTGCGGATGATGTCTCATGTCATCACGCACGAATACATCATCAGCGCGACTGTGGTGGGGCGTAGCATGATGATGACTATGTAGTATTATAGACAGACTGATCAATTTTCACCAAAGACACCATAATGGCCTCTACCATATTGCCCGTGCTCACCCCTGAGATGAAGGATGAAATCAAAGACCTCATTAGCGGAGTCCTTAATCACAACCTCCAGGTTCTTGGAGAGGTGAATGTTGGCGTCTTTTCTGCTGCATCAGTAGCTCTGTTGAGCAAACCAATCACAAACGACGTTCTGATCTTCTCTGATGACGATGTGCCCAATGGGTCATTCCCTGGTCTCGCAGGAGACTTGTATATCCAGCGGATCGACAATGGCACAAGCGCCAAGCTGTGGTTCAAAGCCACCGCGGTGAACGGTGATGATACGACTGGATGGAAGGAGGTAGAGCTACTACCACCTGCCTAGGCGTTTTAGTAGGCTCGTGGTTAATTTTCACCAAAGCGAGCCATGCCGAGCCTCCCAAACATTGGTAGCTATGGATGCGAGTCGAACGCAACCGTCACCGCCACAGCAGATGTGGTTGCTACAGTCACAAGCACCGAGACAAGCACGGTCACCGCCACAGCAGACGTGGTGGCTACCGTCACAAGCACAGAGACGAGCACAGTCAACCAGAATGTGTACGTGAAGAACATTGATGCTGTCAGCGTCGATGCTGACCTCGTGAGCGCAACCGTGCTTGTGATCAATGGAAACACTGTCGACGTGGCTGCTATCGAGGATAGTCTATCTTCGCTCAACAATCGCGTTGACGTGGTTGAGGGTGACGTGATTGCTCTTGATGGACGCCTTGATACAGCTGAAGCAAGCATTGGCACCCTCCAGGGTCAGATGACAACGGCCAACGCCAACATCAGCACTCTCCAGGGTCAGATGACCACTGCCAACACCAACATCAGCACCCTCCAGGGTCAGATGACCACTGCCAACACCAACATTGCGACACTGCAGACGAAAACGCAGAATGTGACTGCAACGAGCGGAGTAACCACTCTGACAGGTGACATGTACATGGGGACGTACCTAGGCAATCTGTATCCTCGGGTGAGGTCTACGCGTGTCTCTCTTCCGTCAACATCCAGCATCACCAACATCCCAACCTGGGCAACAAGAATCAGCATCTCAGTCACAGGTGCTGGTTGGTCTCCGTCCTATCAGCCGAGATTCACGTTCCTGAATCCAGCCGTCTCTCTAACATTCAGCGTGGCTGGATGTGTGACCGGAATCAACACGTCAGCCATAACAGCGTTATTGACTGGTGGTAACGCTATGACATGGCCAGCTGCTATTGCAACACAGGCCAATCACAACGCCTTCGCAACACTGATGTATCTTGGTCCCAACACTCTCGGCAATAATCACTATCACCTATCCGGCAACGCCTCTTTCCCTTCAGTCAGCAACGCGTCATCTGTGTTCAATGCCATGGTAACAGGTAGTGGTGTTTCAACAATCACAGACATCACATACGCTGGCGCGACAAGCGGATGGATGGTCATAAGCTGGGAATAGAGAATCGATATCAATCAAACCAATGCTTCATTTTGATCACTTTACCATGCTGGTGGCCCTTGATGAGGGAACACCAGCGCAGCCACGTTGGGCTGTTCGTTTGCTATGAGTACACCATCTTCACCCATGTTCTGAAACAGAGGCAGTATCTGATCCTGCATGTCCGCATTCGGAGGAGGCATGGCAAATGGAAGGGGTTCGTCGTCCATGGCGGCCTCTTGCATGAAGTTGCCAGCCTGATCAGGCTGAGGCATAATGCCTTGCGGGGGAGGTAGGACAATATCTGTTTGGTTGTTGGGCACTTCAATCTCATCCCCATACACCCAGGCTAAGTCGTCCTCTTCATCAGGGTTGTACTCGAACACACCCCCAAACACTTGATCTGACATGTTGTTCGTTCTTTGGTGAAAATTGACCGAGTGGCTACTAAAACACATCCAGGCTAAGCACCCACACGTACCGCCCTCTGCATCTGAGGACGAGAGATACTTCCACCCATAGGTCGGCTTGAGTAGATGCTTGTCATACGCGGGCCGCTTCCAGAGTAGGTCTGAACAGGCACATCCGCAGCAGGCGGTAGATCCGCAAGACCAGGGGGTGCTTGGCTACCCGGCACAATATCAAGCGTCCACGATCCATCGAATGGCGCTGACGGAGAAGGGCCATGTGCAGGATGAGTCCCAGGGGCAGCATAGCCGGCAGTGGCGGGCTGGGGTGTATGAACATCATTGATGCGGTGGAGCGTGACTTGACCCATGGGAGTGGTGACATTGAGAGCGGCACCATGGTTGGTTGTCCCACTCGGCTGATCGCCTTGCCTTGCTGAGGGGTTGGGTCTGGCATTGAAATCGAGTCGCGTGGGTTGAACTGGGGACATGATATCACCTGCAGGCTGACCAAACGCGCGTCCCCTGTCCATGTTCGGCAACCTTGACTGCATGAACAGGTCATTGCCGTAGTACCCGTCCACGGCTCGTCCATCCATATGCGATGATCTCACCGGACGCAACTGAGCCTGAAGTCCTTGATTGCGAGCGAGACCTGTCACAGTCATACCGCCAGCTCCGCCAGCGAAGCGCTGACTCCAGACGGCCTCTGAGGTGAACGAGGCGTAGGGCATTGCTCCCACTGGGGCAATGCTTGCGGGAGTGGACTGGTTGTAGTTGTTGTTGCCTGCTCTAACGTTGATGACATTCCCAGACGCCTGAATATCCATGCGACTAGCTCTGGGATCAAGATTAGAAAGAGGAACAGCAGGAGTGGAATAGCCAGCATTGAAAGCGCCAGGTACCCCTGTTGTTTGATATCCTGAGACGCCATGGGAGACTCGGACGGACGCGATGGGAGCAGGGGGCTGTCGTACAGCGGAGAGTCGTCCTCCAGTCTTCTTGGGCGCAGGGGTCTTCTTGGCCCTGCTCGATGACTTGGGCTTTGGCTTGGTTGTCTTGGGTGTAGATGTTGACTTACGCGGCATGCTTGTCTGTGGTGAAAATTGATACACAGGTCGATAAAAACAAAGCCATGCAAGTCAACGACGGACACCAAGTATGGCCTCGAGAAAGCAATCATCTATGCTGGCATTGCTGTCATCGCTTTGAGCAGATTCCTGCTTTCCTGCCCGTGTGCTCGCCTACCAACCCTCGCCATGTTCGCTTTCATGGCCTGTTCTGCTCGTGGAACGGCGTCAAAGCCTACTCGTTTGCCGAGGCGCGCACGAAGAAGGCCCATTCGCATCAGAGTCTTATCACGCTCTTCGCGTTTCTCACCTATCATCGACCCACCTACTGCCCAGACCCGGCCTCACGTCACCGCCACGACTGTGTCTGTCTGAACATGTTCAAGGGGGTCAGCATGGCGCAGCGCAAGGAGGTCCTGATGGCGTTTGGAGGTACCATGTCCATCACCGACTTCAGGAGTGGCTTCATGATCATTAAAGACATGGATATGCTCTATCGATGCTTCCCTGACCACATGTCGAATATGGCCTCCATCACATCAACACCCATGCTTCGGTGCTTCACCTACAGCTTCAGCCTAGAGGCGCATGACAAGGGCAGAGTAATGCAGTACAAGGAGCAAGAACAGAAGAAGGAGGAAGCACTCGCAGCTCCACCAATGAGAAAGCGGATCATAAGACATAAGACACTGTTTGATTGACTGACTTAGACATCCATGGGATAGTCGATCGTCCACTGCTCGTTGGTCACACGGTACGAAGTGTTGTCACCAGGATACACAACACCCCTCAGCAGAGTGACCACAAGACCGAAGCGCTCGCTATTGCGATAGTAGCTGAACTTGAGAACCGGCACGATGTAAGAGCCAGCCGTCACATCACAGGGAAGCACAGGCTGGATCTCACCATCGGTTGACTGGGTGAAGAGATCCGCATCAGCCACATCCTCGAAGCTGACACCGTCCTCAGAGCGCACGCGCTTGGTGGAGAGGCGAACACGCATCTCGTCTGGATACACAGCAGGGTTGCTGGCGGGCTTGATGAAGTCGTCGTCGAACATGAAGCGCGATGAGTTGATGGCACCTGGCTTGAACTTGCCAGGATCAGAGAAGATGGCATCTTTGACCTTGTCCCCCACGGACCTGGCCCAGCGCTCGAAGTTGTACACCTCCTGGTCAGCAGCCCCATTCATGGCGAAGACAATGCGATTCCAGTTGCAGCCGCTGTAGCAGACACGCATCTTGGGGCCAGTGACGGTGAACTCGCGAAGAACCCCATCAGGATGGACATTGCGGATGGACCCTCGCACCCACTGAGCCTGGTTGGGCTTGTCCTTGGGCTCATAGGGGGGGAGCACCTGCAGCTGGTCAAGGCGATCGCGAGTCCAGTTGGTGAAGTACTCCGCAGTGTAGGTCTGGTTGGTGCTTGAGGACATGGTAGAAGATTGACGTCTGCAATCAAACACACGAGGTGTTAATAGAGGCCCTTCTTTGACATGGCCCCACCAGCGCCAGGCATGACAGGGGGTTTGATCTCTCGCAGACTATCCTTCTCGGCTTTCTTCTCCCTGCGCTTGCGAGTCTTGTTCACACCCGACAGATCTTTCCCGCCCCGAGACTCATTCGAATTCGAATCCGAAGATTCAAGTTTTGGCGGGCGATTTCGAATCTGGTACCAGTGTTCGAATTGGCGGGAGAAGACCATGTTGGGGTCTTTTTGACTCAAGTCGACAGCCAGGAAGGAGTGAAAGTCGTCAGTTGCGTCTTCGAAGACGGCAATGAACTCTTCCTGGTCAAGCAGGTGCGAGCACTCCTTATAGAGGTCATCAATGCACGTCTTGTCATGCGTGCTAAACAAGCAGATCAGAGAGCAGTTCTGACGCACAACCCGTGATAGACCACCATGCAAGGACTGGCATATGATGATCATGCTCAATGACACTCCTCCTGCTAGATGGCGATGGCGTAGACACAGAGACACGAACCAAGGCTTGTCGAGAATCTTCATATGCGACAAGTCATCGAGTAATAGACACGGCCTTGGCCATGGGGCTGGGTCTAATAGGGGCTGTGCATCACGCTGGTCAAGCAGGTACTCCTGTCGTGTGGTCAGTGGCTTCTCGTCCATGAGAGCTTTGTAGGCCTCTAGGTACTCCTGGTCTTCCTCGTATCGCTCCTTAGCGGCCTTGAGCACGTCCACAATGGTGCTGATGATGGTCTGTACTTGATCAGCAGTGGATGCAGTGAACACGTTCTCTTCATCCAACCCCATGTGATCCCAGAGATGTTGCTGTGACTCAGCAGTGGGTGAGATGACAAAGACAAGATCCTTCTGGAACACGGGAGGCGAGTGTTTGATGTAATACGACATGAGGCGAACAGCCGCTGTTGATTTCCCTTGACCACGTTTAGCCACGTACATGCCCAAGATAGGGGGTTTGGGCACCCCGTCAGGCAACTCAATCCTATGCACCTCATTGGGATGGTGTGGAACAGAGCCAAGATTGACTGACTTCATCTGTGGTGAAAATTACTGCTCATGCTATAAGACTACTTCACATCACATCCACGACACTGGCTTGCGGGGAATGGGAGCAACAGTGGTCTGTTTGATCTCCGTCTCGTCAGGGTCCTCCTCCTCCACAGGTTTGGGCTTGCGCACGTAGGCTCGCTTTTTCTTTGGAGGGGGGCTGGTGATGATCGCATCAGCGGCGAGGTCTTGGCTAGCCGAGAGGTTGGACGTGAGTCGCTTGAAGATGAAGTCGGCAATGCGAGATGCGCTCTTCTCCTCATCGGTAGGGTCAGTGGATGCCACAGCCACAGTGGGATCTTTCTTGACTGGCAACAGCCTGTGGATAGGCAGGGGTTTGGCTTCAGCTTCAGGGATGGGTGGGTCGCCAATGATCCCCGCGCCATCGGCGTGAGGTTCATCCATCTCGGGGTCATAGGGTTCATCCTCATTGTCTGGGATCACCACAGGACCCTGTACAGCTTGGAGAGGGATTGGTTTGGGTTGCGGCTCCTCTTGCACCTGCACACTGAACTCCTTCTCCGCTTCCAGCTTCTCCTGTCTCTTGCGCTCGATGTTAGCCATTCTCTTCTCTCGGCCCTTAAGAAACGCAAGGCGCTGTGCCTCTGTGAGCTGTCGCTTTGGCTTAGGAGGAGCCTCAGTAGCCTGAGCAGGGTCAACGATGACATTGACGGCTTTCTTGGCGGGCATGTTGGTTGTTGTTGTCTCTGGTGCAGATTGAATCACACGCCACAAAAGCAGAAGCGATCATGAGTACCAATGACAATGACCGCTGGAGCCATGCTATCTCAGCGCAGGGCTTGGTCGAACAGAGGACTCGGCTCGCAGAGCTCGAGTTCATGAGAGACCTCTTCTATGAGCGTCTTCCAGTCGGGACTGACGTCTCTGAAATCGATGCCTATCTTGCCTCCATTGAACAGGCCATCGTTAAACAAGAGACCGTCCTCAATGAGCAATTCCCGCCAGAGCGACCCGACATCGACCCAGAAACAGGCAAGCCTATCACCTACAGGTATTACTCGGCTTCTCTACTTAAGCAGCGTGCAGCTGGAGGACGGGGAGGCTGTATCGGGGGTCCCGATCAAGGCCTCATTGACAACGTCCCCCACGGACAAGACATGGATCCTTCCTCCCCTGACGGACAACACGGAGGTGTACAAGATCAACCTCCGCAACCTCAACATCTTCCACACATGGCCGTCAGTGAAGGAGAACAAGGTGATCACCATCTTCGAGGCGGCGTCCCCGAATGTGGGGACATCGTTTGAGATCCCAGCCGGCAACTGGAATGCCTGCTCACTGGCGAACTACATGAACACCCTCTTTGAGGCGGAGACTATGATGGTGCGCATGAGCTACGACTCGGGGCGGCTTGGCTTTCACTTCACGATCCCCATCGACATCGTCGAGCCTACCAACTGCCTGGAGCTGTTTGGCTACCCGACAACGCCTGTGGCTCTGGTCTTGAACACCACCATGTCCCAGCAGCCTGTCCGCATGTCAGGTCCTACCCGCCTGCATGTCAACAGCTCTCTGCCTCTGTATACCATCCCACCTTCGGGTCGACTCGGGACGGTGCCTGTGGATGTGGGGTATGGGGAGATGCTCTCCTACTTTGACGAGAGTGATGCTGACCCCGTGCTGTGCAGCGAGCAGCATCTCCGCACAATCCGCATACACTTGACCGATGAGAACAACGAGGAGTTGACGGCCTACGAGAATATCAGCTGGGGCGTTGTTCTAGCTCTGACCCCTGAACCCAACCCTGGCTTTGTACCTCAGTAGACGAAGACTAGGAGTGTTTAATAGCCACACCATCAATTTTAACCAAAGAAGCAACAATGAGCACTGTTCTACCCACTCTCCATCCCAGCATGCATGGTCGCGCTCACTCTCATCTAGGCGATCTTGACCGCCAGGGCCTTCTTGAAGCGCGCGTCGTTGGAGATGAAGGCGGCCGCACTGCTGGCGAGGTTGACGTGGACATACGCGTACAGCGTGATTGGTCCTGTAGCTCTATATAGGACCGAATACTGGCTGCTCATGTTGGCATTCGAGCCAGTGACAATGTCTCCGTTGGATACGTTGGCTCCAAGGATGCTCGACCCCAGGCTGAAGCTGAATCCAAGCGTGAGCTTCCTGACTGTCACTGCTGCTGTTGAATTCACCCCTACTAGCGCATACACGATCAGGAGGTACAACCCTGGCTCCACGATGTTAATCACTCCGTAGTCATTGACCGTGTTCTCGCCTAGCGCTAGCACGGGAGGGCTGGATATCATCACGCCGTTCACGATGTGGCCAAGCTGGCCTGCGCTTGGGATGACTGTTGACGCCAGGTCAAGGTTGCCAGTGATGCTCACGTCGGAGGTGAACGTGGTTGTGCTCGCTGTTGCACTCTGATGCTGTGTCTTGTTCTCGAGTGTTGCTATGTCCGCTTCAGCAGTGGTCACGCGTGAATCAAGAGCCACGATTTCGGCTTCGGCGGTGGTGAGTCGTCCATCGAGTGCCACTATGTCCCCCTCTGCTGCTGTCATCCTGAGCTCGAGTGCATCAATGTCGATCTCCACCTGATCAACCCTGTCCTCGAGGTCGTCCCACTGCTGGCTAATGATCTGTGTCGTCCTCAACTCTCTACATTTAATCTTCGGGCACTGGAGATTGCTGTTGTAGTGGCGATACGTGTTGGGGTCCATCTTTGGTGAAAGTTATAGCTCCTTCGACAATTTTCACCAAAGACAGCATGTCATCACCACCACGTCGCCACTCCTATTCGGAGGGAATGAAACACAAGCCCCACGAGCAGCTAGCCAGGCCATCATCGAACGTTATCAAGGTCAGGAAGACCCAGAAGCAGCTTGCTATCGCCAACAACATGCTCAGGGGGTATGCTCAGGGCTCTTATGTGCGAGATACGATGCGCATGATCGTTGCTCACAACAGGAGGCTCAAGGCCGAGAGGAGAGCCAAGCAGCGCGTGGATTGGGCTGATCGATATCCAGGAACAGAGATACACCGCCCTCTCCCAAGGCGTCACGGGCCAAGCGTGTTCTTTATGGGCTGACAAGCAATTTTCACCACAGACGAGCATGACCGTGTATCCAGCAAATGAATACAAGTTCGTACGCTTCGAGCGTTCGAAAGTGGCGGGAAAGAAATACGCGGCAGTCCTTTTGAACAAGAAGACAGGGCGGGAAGTTCGAATCAACTTCGGGGCGCGAGGCTACTCGCAGTTCAAAGACCGGGCGGCGGGACTCTACTCATCGGGTGATCATAAGGACCCCAAAAGGCGGGCGAGCTACAGGGCTCGTCATCGCGGCGAGGGTGATGCTAGCAAGAAGTACTCAGCAGGGTGGTTCGCGTTTCATTATCTGTGGTGATGGCAGATAAAGCAATCATCATGAACAACAACTGGTTCACCATCAAGGGCGAGCTGGCCTACATACCTCTTCGCGGGGCCCGTGGGGCTGGCAAGACCGCCATCGTGCTGGCCTCTGACATCCCCAGGATTGCCGAGCACAGCACAAAGTGGTCTGCTACGAGCAAGGATGGTCATGCTCGAGCTCATTCCAAGCTGTTGAAGAGGTCTGTGCTCCTGCATCGCGTCCTCGTCGGCGAGAAGAACATTGCCGAGGGCATGGAGGTGGACCACATCGACCGCAACGTCCTCAACAACCTTCCATCGAACCTGCGCATAGTGAGTAAGTCCACTAATCAGCGCAACAAGCGCGTGGCCGGAGCTCTGGCTTCGCGAGGTGTGGGCTTTCACAAGCGAGATGGCAAATTCCGAGCTCGGATTCGGCTTCCGTCGAAGAAGGAGAAGTATCTGGGCTACTTCGCCACCGAGGAGGCTGCCGCTGCCGCCTACCGCAAGGCTTTCGAGGAGCTGTATCCGGACGAGGTGGCTGCCGTGTTCGCCGAGGGCGTGAAGGAGGGTGTGAGGCAGGAGGAGGCTAGGGGACCCAAGCAGATGACAATCAACCACTACTACGCCAATGTTCAGACTTGAACGTATGTAACATTGTAGCTCTGGTATCAATCTTCACCAAAGACCATGCCTACTAAGAAGCAACCAAAGACGACGCTCAAGAAGCGCTATATTCCAACCCGCTTCCGCACTCAGATGCGCTCGCGTTCGCTCGCCTACTCAATGCTGCTTGAGAGACGCAGGAAGGCCTATCTCAGTCGCACGGTACCCATGGCGTTCGGCTAGCGTTTTAATAGACACCATGCCAATTTTCACCAAAGTAAGCCAAAACATGTCCTCATTCACGAAGATCCGATCTCGCGCAGGCGCCTTCACGAAGGCCGCAGCTTCTGGCTTAGGGTCCTTCACAAAGGCAGGCAGGAGGTCCAAGATGAGCAGTGGGAGCGGAGAGATGATGAGGGAGCAAGTCATGGACTCGGGGGTCGGCCCAGCCATGGATGCCAGCACGGCCCGCCAGCAGCTGAGCGGCATGAGCATGGCTTCGAGTTGAATGACTTTTGTAGGCTAGGAGTCAATTTTCACCAAAGACAAGAACATGGCGACATGCACTGTAGTGTTAGCTGGACCCGCTGCCAGCGTCAACGGCCACTGCGAATTCACGACCAGCTTCGTCCCCCCTCATCCTGTCAGTGGGCGGTCATGCTATTTGAAGGTCACCAACGTAGCGGCCATGAGAGAGCAAGGGCTCAACCTGGCTCAATTCACGACCTTCTATGTGACCATGGACATCGCTCAGCCCTACTCATACGCCAGCATCAACAACATCATCAATCAGCCAGCCATCAACGACGGACGGCTGGTACACAGAGATTGCCGCAACAGGGTGGTGGCTGTCATCAGCACGGGAGGCGTTGGCACGCTCGATGAAGCCGCAGGGGGGTTCAGCGATCAGACGCAATGCACCTTTCCACGCATCCTTGTGGAGATCCCTGATGGCCCTCAATATGTGACTGTTGGCATCTACAAGGCACATGGGGACATGAACGACGACATCCAGCAGCTCGGAGTGGTCTTCGAGCTGACCGCGATTGACTCGGAGGAAGAGCGGCATCTTGCCATCTAGGTTGATGTGCTTTTATAGCTAGCACATCAATTTTCACCACAGAATAGCACATCATGGCAAGCGCTCAAGTCCTCCCCAAAGAGCTTCGGCTCTCCGCTCCCGCGACCATGCCCCAGGCCAGGTCATACCTGTTCAAGCAGCAGTCCGTGAACAGTACCTATGAGCCTGGTGCCTCTGGGACGATCCAGATCAACCTCCCTCGGCTTCAGCGGTCCTATCTCAGCAAGGATAGCTACCTGAAGTTTAGGATGGCAATATCGTGGGACAATGACGCAGTTGGCAACCCAACAGCACCCTGCTTCGACCTCCCGGGCGCCTTCGGTCTGTTCGACCGCATCGAGATCTATGACTATCTGGGTTCAACTCTGCTAGAATCCACCTCTGGTCATGGCCAGCTGCTGGCATTGCTCATGGACACTCAGACTAGCACTGATGAGCTCCAGTTTCACTACGGTGCTACCAGTGGGACAAAGGGTGGGCGCGTGATCGCGGACAGGGATGTTCCAGCTGGCGTGAACTCGTGGTCGCTCATGGGCCCTGGCTCGGGAGGCGTGTTCACGACGACTCAGAATGACGGCACTGACACCTACTATTACGAGTTCACTATCCCTCTCTTCTCATTCCTAGGCCTGCTTAGCCAGAAGTTCGCTCCCCTGCACAATGGCTATACGATCCAGCTGACTCTCAACACCGCTGCCCAGGCGCTCGGCTTTGCCAGCGCGACTGGGACTAACACGGGGACTGCCCCAAATACCTATGTCTTGAGCAACGTGTACATGTGCTGCCAGGTCCTCGAGCTCGGTCCCGTGGCCGAGAGCATGCTCATCAGCAGCACACAGGGCCAGCCCTTCGTGGTGCCGAGCAAGGCTTACAGGAATTACATAGGGAATGTGCCCGAGCAGGTGTCTTCTTACAGGCTGGACATGAATCTGAACGTGGCCTCATTGACCAACATCCTGTGGATCATGCGAGAGGCGGAGTACCAGAACAACATCCTCTACAAGTGCCTGTCCTACCGCATTCGTAACTTCCTGAGCTCGTGGTACTTCCAGTACGGCAGCACTATCCTACCTCAGACGTCTGGTATTCAGTGCTACGCTCCCCCTGGCGCGCTGCTTGACGAGGGCAAGGGAGGGTTCAATGAAGCCTACTGTGAGCTCATGAAGGCCAGGCACGCTCTGAACTCGTCCAACTTCAACAGCATCATTAGCAAGGACAACTATTGGATTGATTCTGCGGCTGCTGGAGCCGCTGAATATTCCGGTGGTGCTGGCAACGTGGCCACCACTATGGCTCTCACTGCCAACAACATTGCCGAGACGGGCAAGTTTGCGGGTGGTCTCGACTTGGAGCTCGTGTCTGGCCGCAGCAATGAACTCGTGTGTGGAATGAACACCAACGGCATGAACACCTCTATCAATCTGACCTTCAACCCAGCCACTATCGCGGCGGTGGTCAATGCAAGGCTTGATTTGTGGGCCGAGTATGACTCGTTCATCAACATCAGTCCTGGCATTGCAACCACGGTGTCCTTCTAGGCCACGCGACGCGCATTCTTATGGCGTGAGATCCAATTTTCACCAAAGTAAGGTACAACCAACATGAGCGTGTATCTGATGACTACTGGCCCTGCAGAGGATCTTGAGATTGGCTACCTCGAGCATCCCACTAGGACTCTCCCTGACCCTAGAGGCTTCCCGTTTGATAAGCAGGGACAACCCATCTTATTCGACCAGCCTCATATTGATTCGTTTGATGTGTCCCAGGCGACCACCCTTGACCTCAAGTCTAACCCTCTTCCCTATCAACGCTTCATTGGTCGCGGCATTGCAGGTCAACCACCCCGGCAAATCAATCAACCTGACTTCTTGAGCATTAACGACGACATCGTGCTCCAATGAGGACCCGTATCACGCTCGGCTCGCTCTCCCATGCAGCCTGTATCGACGGCAAGTGGTGGGAGCTGCTCAAGCAGTTCGTCACGCTCCCTCCAGCCGTGGTCGGGTCGGCTTCTAACCTAGTGACCTTTGAAATCCCGCCCATGCACGCGAGTGGCTTGGCCAGCTACGATAGAACCTACTCCGTGACGACGGACACAAGGTGCCTGCGAACATGGACAGAGACCTCTGTGGTGCTAGAGAAGCCGCTCACCTTCATCACGCGTGGCCAAGCAGACGCCAAGAGCTTTGATCGGGTGACCATCACTCGAGAAGCGTTTGACAATGACTCATTCCTTCTCAGGGATGATGCGACCTACAGTCATGCCGTGTTCATCAAGGACAGAGTTGATGCCACGATAGAGGGTTGGGGATATCAGTGGACAGTCAGGATGGATCAGAAGTGGGTCTGCCCCTATTATGAGCTTCACCGTCCCGAAGACATCGTGTTCAGATGTAGGCCGATGTACAGTGCAACTGTGATGACGACTGGCAGTCCAACCTTAGATGTAATCCACTCGTTCATCCAGACGGCTCTTCCTCGGGCCTTCCGAGATATCGATGTACGGACGGAATGATGATGCGCTCGCCGGATCTGATGTTCTTCATCACGCCGCATACGAGCATGCCTCTGTTCCACTGCCCCTCGTAGACCCAGTAGAAGCCAGTAAGGATGCCAAAGCCATGGGGGATGCCATTTTGCATGGTCCCCATGTAATTGCGTCCGTCCACATACCGATAAACAACATGACCGTTTGGCACGTATTGATCACCCATCATGAAGTCGGCTTCATAGATGACAGGTGTGTTGTTCGCGTTCAATTCCATCATCATGCTGCAGATGTTGCGTATCCCTGTCATTCAAGCACAAGCATGGGAGAGAGTCAAGCACAGGCTTCACGTGGCTCCCCTGACCGTCACCAAGAAGCTCAACATCGTCCACGAGCATCGCGTGACCAGACTCACGGGGCTCGTTGTCTACGTATGCCAGGATGAAGTGGACACGCTAGAGTGGAGGAGTCCACTTGAATTCAAACGACTCAAGCCAAGGACAACAGACATGTGTATCATGTGCTTCAACAGGGACATCAGACTCAATCACAGGGAAGGAATCATGGTATGTGCGTGGTGTGGCTTCGTGTGCGACGACCACGCCGACCAAGAGGCATCATCCTACACACAGAGCTTCGCGCTCATGACATCAGGAGGGGCTCTTCGACACAGACAACAGGTGCCACGAAGACACACGGACTGCTGCTACAAGCGATATAATCACTTCAGGGAGACGCTTGCCAGAATCCAGGGCAAGGAGAAGGTAGATATCACTAGAGATCACCTCTCGCGCATCGAGGAGGAGGTGGCAAGACGAGGTCTTAGCAGCGATGATCTTACAGGCGAGACGATCAAGGCCATCCTCAAGCATCTCAGGCTTGTGCAGTATTACAACCACCGCTACTACCTCCTGTCTCATCTCACAGGCGAACCTCTTGTGACATTCAGCAAGGACCACTGTAACAGACTCTTCGCCTTGTTCGTTCAGATTCAGAAGCCATACGCGCTTCACTCCAACAACCGAGCCAACATGATGAGCTACCTCTATGTCATCCGCAAGCTCTGCGAGCTACAAGGGTGGACTGAACTTGCCAACCAGCTACCGATGCTCAAGAGCAGAGCCAAGATCGTGCAGCAGGATGAGATATGGAGGCGCATTTGCAGGTCTCTGGATTTCCCATTCATACCCAGTCTACTCTGACTCCTCGAGAATGGGGCAGACGGTCATGTTCATCTCTCCGATGCTGAGACCCTCATAGGCCAAGTTCATCGCCCCATCCTTGTCGAAGCTGATGGACATGCTCTTGCCGAGCTGGGGCTTGGCGAACTTCTCAATGTACTTGATCAGGTAAGATGCTCGCAGCGAAGGGAGGTTGTTGTAGACCCATACCAGCCCTGTCTCGGCAGGGCACACTGCGATGCTGGTGGTGTAGGAGTAGTTGGTACCTTTGGCCGCAAACGTCAGGTGCGTGGGATGGTCAGTCACTTCAGCCTGGGCGAAGCTGACAGTCAGCTTCTTGGCTCCATGGGACAGATCCTTGATGCTGCGCATGAAGTCGGTGGTAGGGATCTTAGCCACAGCATCAAAGGTCAGCGTTGGCAGGGAAGGTTGCTCCTTGGGGAGATCGAGCGAGTAGAGGGACGTCGTGCTCACAATGCCGTTCGTGGGATGGTAGATGACGAGCTTGAGCACGTTGGGCGTCTCGGGGTTGATCTCCATCCTCACAGAGTGGACAGCCTGCACGCCTCGAACGAGTTTGTAGAGGTGCTGCATGTTCACACCAATGAACAATGCCTTGCTAGGGTCCTCCTTGAACTCGTAGAACGCGGGCGACCGTAGATGCACTGCCACTGCTGCCACCTTCTCGGGGTCAAGAGCAACAATCGACAGCCCCTCATGGCTAAACACGAGATTACAATCAGACACAATATCCTTGAGAACATCAAACAAGACCTTGATCTCAGTGGCTGAGTGGGCGAACTCCATGAGCGAGCGAGCGTGTTGAACTTTGTTGCCTGTGAATCAATTTTCACCAATGATCACAAGCACGTTGATGATGTCAGTCCTGCTGGCAGCTGCGAGCGCTATCAGGGACATCCGATGCATGAATTTTTACGGACTCGAGACCCAGAGAGCAGGGCTAGTCTGTGACTGGCAACATGATCCTATTTGGTATCTGGACAGGCTCCAACGCGACCTTGGCATCAACACCATCCGCTTGCCCTTCAGCTACGAACTAGTGAAGTACCATTCCATGGACACCATGGACAGGTTCATCAAAGACTGTCATGCTCGCAACCTCAGTGTCATCCTCGACTGGCACAGGACATGGGCAGGGCATCAGGGAGCCACCCCCGAGGAAGGGATCACACGACAAGAGTTCATAGACACATGGATTCGGGTGGTCAAGAGATACCCTGATATCATGGGGATAGGTGTGTTCAATGAGATTCAGACCGAGGACTTTGACTACGCGAACTCTTTGCATGCTGATGTGATTGCGCAGGTCGAGAAGGAGGTGCCAGGTAAGTTGCTCTACTTTGCGGGCTGCCCTGGATGGGGTGGCGACTGCTCGCTGATGAACCTCACTCACACACCCACGTGGAATAGGACCTTCATCGAGGTCCACAAATATGTGTTCAGTGGCGCGTCTGACATTGCTGACTGGAACAGGTCCATGCCAGAGTCGATCCCTGCTGATCATTGGTTCGTGGGTGAAGTGGGGTGGAAGCATGATGTGCCCAAGGAGCGCGAATGGGCTGAGAGGTTCTTGACCTATCTCAACGCACGCAATATCACCAACGTATGTGCATGGACAATCGCTCACTCAGGAGACACGGAAGGATGGTGGAAGGATGACTGTGAGACGTTCAACTACGAGAAGGCTTCATTGTTGAGGTCATTCTGGGACAACTCACTCAAGCGCATTCGAACCATGTCTACGACTCCTCCCGTGAAGCTGCTATATCGAGAGCAGGTGGTAACACCACTTCTCCGAACTCATTCATGCGCACGATGAGGTCTTTGCTATCATCTACCCTCTTCTTCTTGCGTCCTTTGGTGATGACCAGGTTGGTGCGAGTGCAGTCCAGGCGATCGCCATTCACGTGGGTCACTGGGACACCCTCTGACACCAGGAGATGCAGGTACGTGGTCACGAACCTCCCTTCCTTGCGCTGAACGAACAGGGGGTAGCCAGCCGAAGAGAGCCTCCATCGATCAGAGGCCGCATTGACTCTGTCAAAGTCCTCAGGTGAGACCTTGGCAAACACGCATCCTTGTTTCTTGGGCAGCGCGACAGATAGGAGATGATAGGGCAGGGATGGGGCTGTGTTACAGACGTCTTGAACGCGAGGAGCAGCACATGCCTGATCATGCATCTCCATGGCTTGCATCTTGGCATCAATGTAGGTCTCGCACAATGTCCTCAGGTCTGCCAAGGGGAAGAGCATGCACATTGGAAGCCACATGACGCTGTGTGTGATTATAGAGACTGAACCAATTTTCACCAAAGTAACAGACAATGGGAGAAGCTGAAGCGCAAGCTGTGGAGGACCTCATCAATGTCCTTGAGCAGCATGTTGCAGAGAATCCCAACTCAACTATTGGAGAGTTTCAAGCCAGGCTACGAGGTGGAAGCGGTGCTTCCGAAGGTGATATCGTTGAACAACCTGGTGCCAGTGGTGGAGGTGGAGTGAGAGAGGCCCTAGCAAGAGCCAATGCTCCCCAACTCGAAGGAGGACCTAGTCTAGCTGACAGGGAGCGTCAAGTCCGAGATGCTGCTAGATGGGTTGGAGGGGTGGTTGCAGGAGGGGTGGGTGAACGCATGGCAGAGGATGAATATGACCGTCTGAAGCGGCAGATGCATGACTACATCCGTACCAAGGTCAGGGAACACAGAGACCAGGCTATCGACAACATCAAAAAAGGACTCGATGACAGGGTGCACAAGATCATGGGTGCAGGGAGGGAGCGCATAGAGTCTATCTTTGGTATTCATCACTCTCATCCCGCTCCCACATCGTCGGCAGGAGGGTCATCGTCGGCAGGAGGGTCATCGTCGGCAGGAGGGTCATCGTCGGCAGGAGGGTCATCGTCGGCAGGAGGGTCATCGTCGGCGGGCGGGACACCTCCTCCCACACCCGATACTGCACCACCTCCTGTGATGCCCTCTCCCAACATGTCACCCATTGAAGAGGAACCTGATGATAGCACGCAAGCTAGCAGCTCACTGGATACCGTCAACCCTGTTGTTGCTCCCAGGACTGTGGAAGCCAGCAACTATTATGCGCGCTCATTCGCTGGTCCTGCTCCTGGTGCATCCTTCACAGGCTCTATTCCAATCACCGGCTATGGCTCTGCGCCCTACTACAGCTACGGGCATGCGCGCGTCACTCGTAAGCCTCCTGCAAGAGCAGCACGACGCCGCAAGCGCACTCGCAAGACTGTTCGACGCGTACAAGACTGATGACAAGATGGCTGCATGCTACAACATGTGGGGAGGGGTTCGTCATGACCTGCTGCAGAACAATGGCAACAGGGACCCCAACTTCCACCCCCGGCTCATGGCTCTGATGGCCGAGTGCTCTCGGATGGACCAGGTCAAGCTGCTGGAGCTGGACATGCAACCCCTGGCCGATCAGCACAACATCATCAGCTCCAAGAAGCCCTACCTCACCTCCAGCGAGCATGATGCCCAGCTCAAGCTCATCTCGCCCATGCCAAGGTGGTATCATGACTTCGCCTTCCCGGCTGACAAGTATGCCATCAAGAAGCAGCTCACTGATCAGCGCAACATTGCCGCACGCCATCACGAGCTCAAGCCCAAGGAGGAGTACATCATGTCCAGAGCTGATGCTGACAGCATCATCGAGAAGGCCTGTGCCGTGCTTGCTCTCCCACCCATCTCCAGCGACAAGGAGTACTACAACACCATGGCAGCCTTGCTGGTGGTGTCAGGGAGGCGCAACTGTGACATCGCGGCTCGATCCAGCTTCTACCCCACCTCTCATCCATACCAGACCACCGTGCAAGGCCTCTCCAAGCAGCTCAAGACCACTGCTCCATGCGTCATCCCCCTCCTGTGTCCATATGCTGTGTTCATTGCCAAGTTCAGGGAAGTGCGTGCGTTCAAGGACCTGGACAGCCTCAGCTCGCGAGAGCTTGCCAACGTCATCTCCTCCAAGATCAACTCGGCCATGAAGCGTGTGACTGGGGTGGTGCTTAGGCACACGAAGCGTAGGAACATGTATGCGCAGATGTGTTATGAGCGCAGGGACAGTGAGAATGGCTTCCTTACCGGTGATCAGGCCTGTAGCCGCAGTGTCTGGTTTGTCCATGCTCTTGGCCACGCGATGCCCGACTTGAGCTCGACTGAACGCTATGACCTGATGGTGTTCAAGCCTTAAGCAGTCGTAGGATGAACCAACAAACAAGCTCAATGACGTTCACTATCATCATCATTAGCAGGCTCATGCAAGCCACTGTTATCTTGTTCAGCTCCATCATGCATGCCTTGAACCCCGTGTCTGATGTCGATGTCATTGCAGGCCTGTATCATGTCCGACAATGGAAGCGAGAACAAGTACGCGGTCAGGATCAAGGACTGTGGAAGCACCTACGCCAGGAAGCTGTACGACGTGGATGGCTTTGTTCTCATGGACGAGGCTACAGGCGACTTCCTACACGTCTACACGCGGCTCATGAAGGATGCCTTCGATTCGGGTCGACTCAGGGTCATCCATAATGTGAGAGATGGGTATGTGTACTTCATCACCAGTGACGAACAGAGGAGGAGGTTCCAGAAAGAGCGAAAGGAAGGTAGTGACATCAGAGTGGTCACTTACTATGTGTACATGGATAAGGAGTGATCTCTTTGTTGGCCCGGAAGCACTTAAGCCTCGACAGGCATTACAACTACTCCTATTACAGTCTAATTGCCCCTGCCAGGGAAGAAGCCAGTGGCATAAGAGCCCTTCTCGGTCTCATAGCCAGCACTGGCACTTGACACATGGTTGCTGTTCGCGTTTGAGACTCCACCGCACGTGCCGTCGTATTGGGTCCTGAGCTTGACATAGTGGTAGAAGGTCTTGTTGTAGCCACGCACGTTCCTGTTAGTCCCACGCTTCTTGATCTTGTCTGGAACCTCCTGACCGTGAAGCTTGAACTCAGCGGTGATGATGCGCTTCATGGCATATCCCATAGCCGTGCTGTTGTCCCGGATGCCAGCCTTCTCGAGCTCTGTCTTGAGGTCGTCCAGCATGATGCTGTCCTGAGAAGACCTAGTCACCTCAACGACTGTGAGATACATGTCGTCACCCTGACCTGTCATAGCCTCCTCCTTCATGTGGATCATGCTCTCAAGCGGCACAATCGGAGAAGGCTTGTAGGCCTCAAGGATGATGTGCGTGAAGGCCGCCTTGTAGCGCTCCTGCTGGATGATCTCCTCGATCTCAGGCTTTGCCACCATCTTGTTCGCGTTTGCCCAGTCTTCGCGCTTCGCCTCGACGCTGACGAATTCATTGGGGAATTCGAAGAAGTGGCACCTCTCCATCGAGTCCACAGGGAGGAACTCGGGCACATCATTCATCAGGAAGAAGCCAGTGCCGAGGCTGTAGTGCATGCGCTGGTTGCAATACAGGGCTCTGGCCATGATGCCCTCCTTCATCGACTGGAATGCCTTGATCTTGGAGCCATCGATCTTGACCTTGTTCTTCGAGTCGCGGGAAGGAGGAAGCTCTGACATCTTGATGATGCGAGCAAGCTCCGCTTCAGCCATCCAGCCAGTCTGCCTGAACGCCTCACTCCCAGCACCATCACCACACGCGAACACGGTGGTAGGGATGGTCCTGACATAATGGCAGAACGCATTCTCCAGGAACTGGAACAAGACAGACTTGCCACTGTTGCGCGGGCCGTAGATGATGTAAGTTGTCTTGTCCATATCGCCAGCGAGAGCCCGAGCCACAGCTGTGAGGAACAAACCCTTCATGCCGGCCTCCGTGTTGCTGAAGATGGGGTCGATGATGTTGTTCATGACGAAGTCGACATCATCCTGGACGCGCATCGGAAACAGGGACTCGATGCGATGGAAGGTGTCGAAGATGCCACCGTCGACGAAGCGCCCATGGACACCACGAACAGGAGTATGAAGGAACTCGTAGAAGCCATTCGAGTAGGCGAGCTTGCGAATGCCCTTCATGACGACATCCTTGGGGAAGTCGATCACCGTCCGCTCCTTCATCGACTTGATGCTGGTCACCACCTTCCTCGCATGCGCCGTGTCCTCGGTGAATGGGACGTCTGTCCATTCCTCCTTGATGGCGTTGTAGGTCTGACGCCAGAAGTTCAGGTTCTGCACTCGACGAAGAAGGAAGTTGTCCACGTCTTCCTTGCCCCTGAGCCACACCCCATTCTCCGTCGCATAAGAGCAGCTGTTATCGCGGATGTAGCAGCCTTCCAGAGCCAGGAGAGCAATCCTCGATGCAGCAAGATGGCCTCCATGACGGGCAAGGACGATGGGGTTGGGGAAGCTCTTGATGTCGATGTCGAGGGTGGTCTTGATCGGCTTGAACTGGAGCTGAACATGGATTCCCGTCTTGTCACGCATGATGTCAGAGAGCCGCATCAGGTCCGCAGCCAGCAATACCCTCGGCGGGTACACCAGCATGCCATCATGGATCAGAGATACC
>JACCDP010942212.1_pt1 | contig 23585 bp, 14 predicted proteins | sample 7445841 | NCBI WGS metagenome assembly JACCDP01 (sample SAMN15323441, study PRJNA562643) | freshwater metagenome | isolation source: river surface water | place: USA:Blue River Watershed | collected 2017-08-17
AGTTGTGGGTTTTAGCTTGATATGTAATCCGCTTACCTTCGATACGTCCGCAGAGCGGCCTACTCAGTCGTCGCTGGAGTGGGTTTGAGATTGTTATGTAATCCGCTTACCTTCGATACGTCCGTCGAGCGGCCTACTCAGTAAGCGCTGATTTGGGTTTTAGCTTGTTATGTAATCCGCTTGTCTTCGATATGTCCGCCGAGCGGCCTACTCAGTCGTCGCTGGAGTGAGTAGGTTTTAATCATCATCTTCATTGTCATCATCATCATCCGAATCGATTTCCTTATGATTTTTTTCTAAGGCATCGAATTTTGCCTTCATGGTAGGGTTATTCTTTACCAGTTTTTTGATCGATAAATCATCCGCTTTATCATTGGCAATTCGCAAATTTTTCGCTGACTTCAACAAATTATCTTTTGTTTTTTCTAATTGATTAATCGATTCATCGATGTTTTTAATGGCATCAGCAAAACGATCCGTAGCAAGACGATAGTTTTTACCAAATGCATTTCTAAATCCATCCAATTGTTCTTCAAACTTGCTGATATCAATATTTTGGTTTTGAACACGAAGGAGTTCGGTTTTATACACCATGGAATTTAACGCAGCATTTCGAATTAGGGTAATGATAGGAATAAAAAATTGAGGTCGCACCACGAACATTTTAGGGAATTTGTGTGAAACGTCTACTATTCCAGCATTGTAATATTCATTATCAAGTTCAAGCATAGTAACCAACACGGCATATTCACATCCTTTCTCTTGACGATCTTTATCGAGTTCTTTAAGAAATTCTTCGTTTTTACGTTTTTTAGCAGTTCCGTCTGATTCGTTCTTCATTTCAAACATGATGCTTACAATTTCATTTTTGTTGGCATCAACATCACGAAAGATAAAATCCCCCTTACTTCCCGAACTTGAGTCATTGTCTTTCTCAAAATATGAATTAGGAAAAGCGGCGGACCGAATTTTATTAAACTCAATGTAGCAATGTTCTTCAAGGGTTTCTCCAACCATTTTCGTAGAAAGTTTGAGTTTTAAATCCTTATGGCGTTCAATTTCCTCTTCTTTCATTTTAATAATATCTTCCTTCAATTTTAACTGTTCTTGATACTGTTGTTGAAGGTTGCTCTCGTTGAGTTTCAATTCGGTGTCCTTATTGGCAAGGGCATTGATGAGTTGATCTTTTTCTTTTTCTAGTGCCAAGGTTGCTTCCGAAACCTTGAGCTGTTTTTCTAGTTCAGCATTTTCTAGTTTAGCTTTCATTTCATTTAATTGAAGCGTTGCGGCGGCTTGTTGTTCTGAAAGCGCTTTCTCTCGGGCATTGATGACTTCTTGGATTTTTATTTCAAATTGAGCTGCTAACAATTTCTCAGCCGCCTCTTTTTCTTTAGCGGCATTCTCGAGCCTAACGTTCATCTCCTCTTCGAATTGATGGTCACGTACCTGTTTGAGGATATCCGCATATCCGGCTTCATCTATTTTAAAGGCTTTTTGGCAATGAGGACAAATAATTTCGTTCATGGTTTTTTATATTTTTTGAAATTTGACCGCAGGTTAACGACGTTCATGGAAATTCATAACAAAAGACGGAAAAAAAAATGAGTATCGAATATGGAATATAGATGAGCTGTAACTTTTCTTTACAATTGAATTGAATTGTCATGAAATCAAAACGCAAATCACGAAGAGCTACTGTCATTGTATATAATGATCAAGGAATTTTACTTGCTCGTATGAAAGGTGATTCCCTTTGGTAGTTGCCTGGCGGTTATCCCGAACGTGAGTAAATTATCTAAATAATTGGTGTGGGTATTATGGTTTTATTTGTATTGGACATATAAATGTTATTTTAGCTAATATAATGTTTATCAATATGAATAAGTTACCACATACAATTGAAGCAATGGAATCATTATTTGTGAATGCAAAACGTAGATCCATACTATTTCTTTTAGTTGGAGTCCTATGGTTCGCCTGTTGTGTGTACATTTATGCAAGCACGTCAAATGAATACCTAAAGAACTCCTTAACCGTATTTTTTGGTATTGCTATCTGTGTTTGGGTTTTTGGTACTGCTTTCCAATTATTTGTTATAAAGAAAACCTCTATCCCTTTAAAGGAGATTACTGATGAGCGAATTGGAAATTTTACTAGCGATGAGGTGCGCGCCATGTTCAAGGAAGTGTTGGGTAACACGGTGTTAAAGGAAAATCCAACCGTGTATATCAATAGCCTTAGCGTTTATAATGCCTTTGCTATGAATACGCTATTTAATTTCAATAGGCCAACAAATGCCATTTATATGACACGGAAGTGTTTTGATGTACTAAATAGGGAAGAGATTTTGGCCATTCTATATCATGAAATGGCTCATTTTAATAAATATATGTACATGGAATCCAAGACATTAAATCTTGGCACATTGTTCTTTATGTTTTTACCTTTTGCCTTCACCGTATTAATTCCAGGGGTTATTCTAAAAGTGATTTTTGTAATTCTAATGATTTTTCTTGTGGCTTATGTTTGGAAAAAAATTCGAGCCGTGAATGAATTTGAGGGACATGCATTAGAATATTTGTGCGATACCAAAGCTGCTCAGCGCGTGGGGCCTTTGGCTATGATCAATGCTTTAATTGTGTTAAGCCGAGAAAACGTAAAATTGGATTTAGAAACGAAAAAGGATCGAATCAAGAAGAAAGTAATCAATACAAAACCAAGAATATTGGTGGATTGGACTCATTTTGATAATCACATTGTTAACGGAAAAATTGAACAAGAGGAATATGATCAATTAATTCTAACCTTGGAGAAAACTCAGAATCCTAAGCTCATTGCAGATTCGGAAATTGATGAGGACGGATCCTCGCATCCCAGTCTTACAAATCGTGTCTTATTTCTCCATCGTAATTTTGCAAGTCAGCGTGTATAGATGAGTTTGAAATTTTCTAATCCAGAACAATTTATAATTGGGTATTCTACGTCTCGTTATAAGGGCTACGAGACCAATGATTGTGTGGTTAAAGCATTTGCCATATTGTTTGGCATATCTTACGATGAGTCACACGGATTTGCTCGAGGCTTTTTTCAACGTGATGAACGAAACGGAACAAGGGGATTTACCCAAGGGCTTCGTACTATGATGAAACATCCACATGCGCGGTTTAATGGCCATATTACGGAGTTGGAATGCCGTAGCAATGATACTGTAGGTTCAATTCAAAAAAGGCATGTAAAAGGCATGTTTCTTGTGGATACATTTGACCATGTATCGGTGCTTTGTGATGGCGTTTGGTTAGATTACAAAGGCTTGATTACCTCGAATTCGAAGGTTAATGCCGTTTATCGATTTAGTGATTTTGAGCATTATGCGACCATTCGATCTCAATTGGGACAAGATAAGAAAAAGGAAATTGATTGGCTAACCCTAATACTGTTGGCGCTTATAGCTTATGCGGTATTTTTCGAAGGGGATAAATTGAAGCGGGATTTAAACCGATTAAAACACTGGGTTACGACAGAAGTCTTTTAGTCTTTAGCCATTTAATTTTCTAACTTTGAGCTAAATCGTTGGTGTATGAAAGTTGCAATTACCGGAGCAAGTGGTCACGTTGGTGTGGCACTCATTGAAGAGTTAACCCGTCGTGGTCATCAAGTTCGAGCCTTGGGATTTAATGATGTAGACTATTTTATTAAGAACAATATTGAATATGTTAAAGGACATGTGAATGACCGCGCCTCAATTGAGCAACTTCTTAGCGGTTGTGATGCCTTGATTCATTCAGCTGCCGTAATTTCAATCAATGGAGGACAGGGTGGACATGTACGTAAGGTTAATGTGGACGGGGTGCGTAATGTCATGCAAACTGCCCTCGATTTAAACATTCAACGCGTGGTGCACATTTCATCCATTCATGCCTATGATCCACTTCCTAAGGATGAGACGTTAGATGAAACACGAAACTTTGTGGATGATACGGCCTTTGCTTACGATCAAAGTAAGCGGGATGGACAATTAACGGTAATGGAATTTGTTAACAAAGGATTGCCGGCATTAATTGTAAATCCAACCTCGGTAACTGGACAGCCCGAAAATAAATTATCACTTCAGGGAAAAGCCATCTTAGATATTTATCTAGGTAAGATCCCGGCAATGTTTGAAGGAGGATACGATTGGGTGGATGTAAGGGATGTGGCCTCATCCATTTGTAATGCGCTAACCATGGGTAGAGTAGGTGAGAATTACCTGTTGTCGGGAAAGTATTACACCATGAAGGAAATTGTTGCCATTGTAAGTGAGGTAAAAGGAAAGAAAATTCGAGTAGCCAATGTACCGGTATGGTTGGTTCAGATGGGCTTACCGTTTGTAAAGTTACAATCGCTTATCACCGGTAAGGCACCGCTTTATACCAACGAATCGATTGACATTTTACTTCATGGGAATTCAAAGATTAGCCATGAAAAGGCGAAACTTGAATTAAATCATAATCCACGTTCCTTTAAAGAGACTGTGGCCGATTTAATTGCCTGGTTTAAAGAGAATGGGTACATAAAATAATAACAAATGACTGAACAGTATTTTCAATGGATTTCATGGGCATGGATTGCGATTGGAATCATAACCTTTATCTATTTATTTAAACAAACAGCTCCGTATGGGAGACATTCCAATGAACGTTGGGGTCCAATGATCGATAATCGCTGGGGTTGGTTTATTATGGAGGTATTTGTGCTTGTGATTCTTGCGTATTTCTTATGGGATGCTAAAAAACAGCTGAATGTGGTCAGCGGCATCATGGTCGGACTTTTTGTGTTTCATTATTTTAATCGATCGATTGTCTTCCCTTTACGACTCAAGACAAATGGTAAAAAAATGCCGGTGATCATTATGGTGTCTGCCATGCTGTTTAATACCATGAATGGTTTTTTTATGGGATATTATTTTGGGAATTTCGCTTCGTACACGATGGATTGGTTAACAGATCCACGATTTATAATTGGAATGATTGTGTTTTTCACAGGAATGGCCATTAATTGGCATTCGGATGCGATTTTAATAAACTTGCGTAAACCGGGCGAAACCGGGTACAAAATCCCGCAGGGAGGATTGTTCAAATGGGTTTCATGTCCTAATCTGTTGGGTGAAGTAATTGAATGGGTAGGTTTCGGAATATTAACTTGGAGTTTACCCGGATTGGTATTTGCGATATGGACCTTTGCCAATGTAGTCCCTCGAGCTATTTCTCACCATAAGTGGTACAAGCAAAAGTTTCAAGAATATCCACAGGAGCGTAAGGCAGTGATTCCTTTTCTTTGGTAGATTAGTTATACATAATTAAATCGTACTTCATTTCACCATTATGTTTTTGTGATTAATTATATTTATTATTAATTCTAATAAAATTTTTATATGAAGTGTCTTCTGCCTATTTTTTTGTTATTCATGAGTTGGCATGTTTCGGCTCAAACGAAACATGCATTACTAATTGGTATTTCTGATTATCCAGTGCGACCGAATGGTGAACGGAGTTGGGTAGATTTAAGTTCTGAAAACGATATAAAGTTGGTTAAAAACATGTTGCTTGGTCAAGAATTTAAATTAGCAAATATTGTTGAAATTGTTGACGAAAAAGCTACAGCAAGCAATGTGTTGAGTGGTTTAGATGTTTTATTAAGTAAATTGAAAACCGGGGATATAGTTTACATTCATTATTCTGGCCATGGCCAACAAATTGCAGATTGGGATTCGAAAGACTACCCGGAAGTAAAGTATATTTCAAAAGATGAGGGTGAAGATGGATTTGATGAGGCATTCGCGCTATATAATGCCCCAATTGATTATTTTGAAGGTTATCGATTTAATGAACACTTAATAGACGACCAATTGGATTATTACGTATCGGCTATTGAAAATAAAATAGGAAAGACCGGTCATGTTGTTTTGGTGTTGGATGCGTGTCATTCTGGTTCTGGAACTCGTGGTTCGGAACCTACAAAAAAACGTGGGATTAGTACAGTCTGCGCCCCAAAAACGTATAAAAAGACCTATTTTGTTGACGATAACAAAGGATTTAAAAGTGGAGAAGGAATTAAATCCGTTTTTATGGGGTGTAAGGACGAGCAGGTGAATTATGAGATTAATGTTAATGGCACGGGATATGGGTCGCTTTCTTATGCTTTGGTTGAAGCAATTTCAAATTTAAAGGATAAATCAAGCTATAAAAATGTTTTTGATTTAGTATATGGAAAGCTTCTTATAAACTCCGAAGGTAATCAAAATGCTGAGATGGATTTTGATGAACCTAATGCTTTGTTTTTTAGTGGTAAAACAGTACCTAAATCTGATTATTTTGAAATAATTAATTCGGTTATTAATTCAACTTCTGCTGAAATAAGAGCGGGTATGATACATGGCATAAGCAAAGGGGATTCGCTTGGGTTTTATTATTTAGATCCCACGAAATCAAAAAAAATATTGAGTAGAGGGATTGTGGATGAAGTTTTCGGATATTCATGTAAAGTTACTTTAACCAATAAGCTTCCAATGATTCAAAAGGAGGATTATTCATTGTTCAGTGCAAAATGTATTTATCAAGTTTTAGAAGGTCAACAACTGAAATTAGCCTTGGAACTTTCGGATAAAGAATCAATTAAAATAATTAAAAATGAATTGAAGGATATGCCGAATATCAGTTTGGTTGATCCCAAAAAAGACGCGCCAAACTATTACTTGAAAGAAGATAATAACAAAAACGTACGCATTGAAATCCCTTTCTCCGGTAATCCATTTAAAGAAATGAAGCCATTGTCCATGAACAAGCAAGAGGACGTTTCAAAACTGGCGGAATATTTAAAGCAAGCACTTCGTATCGATTATTTCACGAACTTGGAATTGAGTGATGAACGAATTGATGTTACAGTTAAATTAAATCCAATGAATGATTCCTTGTTGACAGCTAAATTGAAAGACATCCGCTCAAGGGATCCAAATTATAACAATGTTACAAATGTTCGAGGTTTTAATATGGAAGTAGTAAATAATTCGAGTGATTTGATTTATTTACACGCGGTGTATATTGGTAACAATAAAATTATTTCTGAATTGACTTTATCAAAAGACGGAAAAGATAAATTCGTGAAATTGTATCCAAATGTTTCAAAGAAAGCAAAGGATTTTGAATCTATAATTACATTTTGTTCGCCTGATCTAGATTGTGGTGTGGATAGAATATATTTCTTTGCTAGCCTTGAGAAAATGGATTTTTCGGCTGTTGAAAAATTAGGTGAAACCTTGAGTACCAGAGGCACGGAGGATGCTTTTATTCGTATGATAAGTGACGGTGCAGCTGGAAAAGATCAATCTGCCGAATCAGTATCAGGTGTACAGTTAATTAAGTATGAAATCAATAATGTCCCGTTAAATTAGTTCTTTATGAAATCAGTAATTTTGTTTTTTTTGGCATGTCTAGCCATTCACGCAACTGCCCAACGTACCTTCCACATTTCCTATGACAAAGTAAACGATACGTGGAGCTATTCCCAAGTTAAACTGATAGATGGTAAATCGGAAAAGGTTCCCCTTAAAAAACGCTTACCAAAACTAAAAGAAACGGATATTGTTGAAGTTGAAGTGGTTAATTATAACCCCTTTCTTTATTATGTGGATATACGACAGGAGGATAATGTAGTTACAACAGGAGGTACATCAGGTGTAGCTGGAATTGTAAACCTATTGTCAGGCGGACTACCCCTGCTTTCTGGTTTAGAGATGGGTTTGTTGGGAGGTGCCACGCGAGGAGAAACAGAAGCCGTTGACGCAAGCAATCAAGAAGAATTTAATTTGTATCGGAAAGATGCACAGTTAGTAACTATGCAAATAAATAATTTCAATGCCAGATATAAAAAATTTCAAGCTGCGATTGAACGTCTTGAATCCGAAAATCTAGCTTCAATCAAGGAAGAGGTGGTAAATGAACTCGAAGCATGTAAGAAGGAGTATTTTAATCCAGAACAATTGCTTACAGAGTATTTTCCGAGCATGAAATTACATTATCTAAAGGCCGGGGTAAACGATGACCGTTATAAATCAAATATGTCAGACCTTGAGGAGAAAGTAAAGCAATTTAAAGGAGAATTAGTCTTGGTGGAAGGTTCTTATACCAAAGAAGCCATTCAACAGCTTATTAACCAAGTTAAAAATGTAAGCTTTAGCCAAGAGGTGAAGTTTCAGATGGGTAAATCTCAACAGTTTTCCAACGTTACAGATGGCGACGATTTGGCTAAAAATGAGGTGTTATTCGGTAAGCGCTTTGTGTTGAATTTTTACAACAGAAATGACCTGAAATTGAAAAATGAAGGGCAGTCAGGTGGTTATGGAGAACCAACCTTCGTTCGATACTATTGGCCAAATCGATATTGGACGCCAAAAGGAGAATTAGTGAACGAAAAGTGTGTAGGGTGCCAACCTGTAGTCGCGGCGGAAGGATTGTATGATGGAACGCCCCCACGAAATTTATTTAAACTATGGGTGGATATGCAACGGGATAAGCCAGATGAATGGCTTGAAAAAAATCCATTAGTAGAAGAGGCAATAAAAGATTGGGTGTTTTACGATACGAACGGAGTAGTTGACTATGTCAGTGTTGCCCCAACGTATGAAGAAGATTTATCTACCGCGTGGGAAAAAGAATTTGCTAAAAGCTATGATTCAGACGAGCTAGAAAACAAGCCTCACCAACGCAGGATGGTTGAGTTGCCAGTAAACGGAGGTTTCAATGTGGGTTGGACCTCGGGGATTTATGCCGTAGGGGCTTTGGGGCCGCGCTACCAGTATAGCCTATCGTCGAATGCAACGATGGATTCGGTGCAATTGAACGGCGCTACCTCTTCGGCCATACTTCCGTGCATTGGTTCTCAAATGGATTTTCAGTTTTTTGGCAACAAAACGATCACACCTACGGTTAATTTAGGCGCAGCGGTGGATTTTTGGAACGAACGAGAAATTCATTTTCTATTGGGTGGAGGCCTACGCTTTAAAGCCTTTCCTTACCTGGGTTTGAGCGCAGGATTATCCTTTACGCGAATGCAGGTATTGAATGAGCAGGTTCGCATTGGCGACATGTTAGAAGGTAACGAATCTGACTATTTAGATTCAGAATCTTTCAAAACGATTAATGGTGCACCGCTAATAGAGAAAAAATACCGTCCAGGGTATTATTTCGGCATCAACATTACCTTTTAGTGTTTGTCTGAATTTTTTTTTAGCTGAAATAACTTGAAAATTGCTTGAAATATACGCATGATAAGGGTTGCCATAGTTTTTTTTGTTCTAAAATAGTTGTTTTTCTCAAACCATGGCTTTCAAACGGCTAATTTTGTTGTGTACCTTCATTGTAGTGTGTGATGCAACAGGCCGTGCTCAGCTGATCAATGCAGATTTATGGAAACTCAGAAAAGAATGGGGGGGGTAGTTTGAACGTCTGTAATGTGAACCTTTGTTTTTTAACATATGAAACTTATGCCGATTCAAGCGATTGGGATGTGATTTATTCCTAAATTAGTTTAAATACTTAAACCTATTCATATGTTGTTTTTTATAATTTTTGGTACACGGGGTATAACCATAACAAAGGAAGATGGTATGTTTCACTGCCCATCGTGTACAAGCAGCCAAGGTTATCGATTTCGAACGGTAAGAAGATTTTTCACTTTGTTTTTTATTCCCTTAATTCCTTTAGATAAAGTGGGAGAATATGTTGAATGTGACCGATGCAGCAATACATTTTATCCACGGGTCTTAGAACAAGTGCTTCCCGATGATAAATTTAATGCAGTGTATGAGGAGGTGATGCAAAATACATTGGTGAAAATGATGCTTGCTGACGGGAAAATTGAAGATTCTGAAAAATATATGGTGCTAGCCATCCTCAATAAGTTTGGTTCATCTGAAATTCAAATTGACGCATTGGATGGGATTATCGCTAAGGCGAAAAATGACAGCAGAACCATTGTTGATTATCTGAAGCAAATAAAAGCTTCATTAAATGAAAATGGAAAAGAATTAATCGTGAGGAGTGCTATCTTAGTATCAATGGCTGATGGCGTAATGGATGATGCTGAGCGCACTTTAATTTTGCGAATTTCCAGAATACTTGAATTCTCTGATAATAGAACCAATGAACTTATTAATTCAAGTTTAACCAAGGGAGCCCAATAACTTTAAGATTGAGTTTTTTAATAGGGGAGTATTTATTTAATATATCCCATTTGTTGAGCCCAAATTAACAAGCCGATTATTGCAATTATCCCAGCGATTGCATTGCATCCGGAACCTAATGTATCTAATACGCCATCGCCTTTACTACGAAAAAGTAATCCAAATAAAAAAACAACTACAATAATACCTATAACCAATCCCATAATACAATTTTTTAATTTTTTAAGCCATGAATTTATTAATAAATACTGTATTTTAGTAAGTGTTTTCAAAAAATCGATTCTTCAATCTTTTCGAATAGTGTTTTGTAATCATGAAAGTGTATTTTTTAAGGGCAGTTTTTTTTCGGTATGATTAAACAGGTATTCTTTTTTATTATTTTTTCGACGCTTACCTTAAGGGCCTTTGCGCAGACCGATGCATACAACCAACTCAAAATTCAATACGACTCATTACGAAAAGTAGAGAATCACGAAGGTGCCTTGCTTGTTGCCAAGCAAATGAGTATCTGGGCGCTTCAAAATGAAACAGATACCAGCTTGAGGTATGCTGTGAATTTGAGGTATATTGGAAACTCTCATGAAACATTGGGAAATACGGATTCTACTATTTATTATTGGACCAAGTCCGTTGTGTTATTTGAAAAACATCATCCGAAAATTCCTGACTATATATCTATTATAAACAACCTTGGGATTTTGTATTCTGAATTGGGTGATTACAAAGTCGCAGAACCATATTTTAAGCAAGCTTTGGAGATTAGAAAAAAAACCTTGGGCGATGAGCACCCGGATGTTGCATCGAGTTTAAATAACCTTGGGGTTTTGTGTTCTAATATAGGTGATTACCAGTCTGCTGAGTCCTTTTATAAACAATCCTTAGCAATTAAAAAGAAAGTCTTTGGCGAAAAGCATCCTGATCTTGTATTGAGTTTAGACAACCTTGGGCAGTTGTTTTCTGACATAGGTGATTACAAATCTGCTGAGCCTTATTACAAACAATCTTTAGCAATCTTAAAGAATATCCTAGGCGTAAAGCATACAGATTATGGGGGTGGTTTAATGAGACTTGGGATTTTGTATTATAATATGGGTGATTACCAAGTCGCAGAGCCCTATTTCAAACAAACCCTTGAGATTTATAAGCAAAACTTAGGCGAGGAACACCCTGACTATGCAATGACTTTAAACAACCTTGGGAATTTGTTTTCAGATATGGGTGATTACAAAACCGCAGAGCCCTATTACAAACAATCCATTGAGATTTATAAGCATTCCTTAGGCGAGGAGCATCCTGATTTTGCAATGAGTTTAAACAACCTAGGGCTGTTGTATTCTGATATGGGTGATTATAAAGCAGCTGAGCCTTATTACAAACAAGCCCTTGAGATCAGAAAGCAAGCCTTAGGCGTAGATCATTCTGATTATGCAGGTAGTTTAAACAACCTTGGGAATTTGTACTCTGATATGGGCGATTACAAAGCAGCTGAGTCCTATTACAAACAAGCCCTTGATATCAAAAAGCAAGCCTTAGGAGAAGAGCATCCCGACTATGCAGGCAGTTTAATGAATCTTGGGACTTTGTATTCTGATATGGGTGATTACAAAGCAGCTGAGCCCTATTACAAACAAGCCCTTGATATCAAAAAGCAAGCCTTAGGCGAAGAGCATCCCGATTATGCGGATGCTTTAATGAACCTTGGGGTTTTGTATTCTGATATGGGAGATATTCTGTCGGCGGAGCCCTTATGCAAGCAATCCGCGGAGATCTACAAGAAAGCCTTTGGCGAAATGCATCCTGATTTTGCTTCGAGTTTAAACAACCTTGGTACTGTGTTTGCTAAGATGGGCGGTTACCAGTATGCTGAGCAATATTACAAGCAATCCCTTGAGATTAGAAAGCAAGCCTTAGGCGAAGAGCATCCTGATTACGGTGGTGGGTTGATGAGTCTCGGGCTATTGTATTTTGATATGGGCGATTACCAATCTGCGGAGCTCTTGTTTAAACAATTTTTAAATATTTATAAGAAAGTATTGGGAGATGAACATCCTGATTATGCGGTCGGTTTAATGAGTCTTGGGAGTTTGTATTTCACAATGGGTAATTATCATTCAGCGGAATCCTTATATAAACAATCCTTAGCAATCAAAAAGAATATCTTCGGCGAGGAGCATCCTGATGTTGCAAGGAGTTTAAATAACCTTGGGATGTTGTATTCTAATATGGGCGATTACCAGACTGCGGAACCCTTATTTAAACAATCCTTAGCAATCAGAAAGAATATCTTCGGCGATGAGCATCCTGAAGTTGCAAGGAGTTTAATGAGTATTGCGGTTTTTTATTCTGAGATGGACGATTACCAGTCTGCTGAACCCTTCTATAAACAATCTTTAGAGATTTATAAGAAAGCCTTAGGCGATGAGCATCCTGAATATGCTGATGGTTTAATGAATCTTGGAAGTTTGTTCTCTAATATGGGCGATTACAAAGCTGCAGAGCCCTATTACAAACAAGCCTTGGAAATCAGAAAGCAAGCCTTGGGCGAGGAGCATCCGGATTATTTAAGCAGTTTAAACAACCTTGGAACTATGTATTCTGAGATGAGTGATTACCAGCCTGCGGCGTCTTTTTACAAACTTTGCCTACATCAGAAATTAAAAATTTTGTATTCAAATTTTTCTTGGTTATCGGAATTCGAAAAATCAGCATACTGGCAACAAGAAAAAGACTTTTATGAGATTATGAATAGCTTTTCAGTTTCAGCTGTCGATTCTGTTCTTTCTTGCACTGAGCTTTCTTATAATGCCAACATCATCTCCAAATCCCTTCTCCTCGAAACCTCCCGTGAACTTGATCAGGCTATTTCACAGTCATCTGACCAAGATCTAAAGGCACAATTTGCCGAAATGAAACAACTGCGCAAACTCCACAGTAAAATGCAAAGCGAAGGATCCACCAACAAGGAAGTAATGGAACACTGTAAAATACAGGCAGATTCCTTAGATAAAATTCTGGTGAACAAACTTGGAGAATATGCGGCTTCCAAACGCAAATTCGAAATCACGTGGAAAGATATTCAATCCAGTCTTACATCTACAGATGCTGCCATTGAGTTTGCACGTTACTACGACGATAAAGACAGTTTGTACAACTATATGGCTTTGGTGGTGCGGTCGGATTATGAGTATCCGAAATTAGTCACCTTAGGAGAAGAGGATGCTATACGAACAGCTGTTCAAAATAAAGATTTCTCAACATTGTACAACGAAGCATGGAAAGGTATCGATAGTCTGTTAGTGGGAGTAAAGCGCGTTTATTTCAGTCCTTCTGGAGAAATCAATAACATTTCTTTTTCAGCCCTCTGCATAGAAGAAGGTAATGAGTTAGTCGCCGCGAATAATCAGAAAAACAGGGGAGTAGTTACTGGAAACAATAATACGCCCACTAAAGCTTGTAATGCAGTGTTAATGGATAAGTATGAACTTCACCAATTGACAACCACACGATACTTAGCGTATGGTAGTTTGACAAAGGAAAAACCAATGCAACCGAGTCTTGCTCTTGTGGGAGGCATTAACTTTGACGATATTCCTGATAAAACCAATGAAGCCGAAAATGAGCAATCGAATGAATATTTTGCTTTTCACGCCAACTTGAACAAACAATTTGCTTCCACCAATGGCAAGAAACGAGGGAAACGCAGCAGTTCGAATTATGGGAAAAAGATGGATCCACTGCCTGGCACCAAAGAGGAAATCTTAAATATTGGCGGTCTAATGAATACCTCCAATTGGAAAGTACAAACTAGAAGCGACAAAAAAGCAGGAGAATACGAGTTTAAAAAAGAATTGGAAACCAAAGCTCCGGGTGTACTTCACTTCGCTACGCATGGTTTTGCTTTCCCGGATGAGACGAAGAAAGAAACCAATATGGAAAAGGAAAGCAACTACAAGGTTTCTGAAGACCCGATGGTGCGCTGTGGCTTAATGTTAAGCGGTTCAAATATCAGTTGGACAGGAAACCCACAAAAGATGATCGAACAAACAGGTGATGATGGCATACTCACAGCAGCTGAGGTTGCCAACTTGGACCTATCCAATACCAAACTTGTCGTGCTCTCTGCCTGCGAAACTGGCCTTGGAAAAATTGAAGGCTCTGAAGGAACTTTTGGTCTCAAACGCGGATTCAAACTCGCCGGTGTGGAGCAAATGATCGTCTCCCTCTGGTCTGTTCCTGATAAAGAAACCATGGAGTTGATGACACTTTTCTACAGCGATTTAACCAAGACCCTGAACCCTGTCACCTCTTTTGAAAAAGCCCAAAAGGAAATGCGTAATAAATATCCAACTGAACCTGAGAAGTGGGCCGGGTTTGTGCTGGTGAGGTAGGGGTTTTCTTATTTTTCAACCATGAAAAAACAGTTATTATTCTTCATTTTACTTTTACTCTCAACGCTTTCTTTTGCGCAATCTTCTTTGGATAGTCTGAGGTTGGTGTTGCCTGAAAGACACGATCCCCGTAGTTTTATTACAAATTTTCATCAATATGATTCAATTGATAAGGTAATTACCATTAGTTCTGATGGAAGAGCTTTTTTATATGACATAAAGACTAATTATCGTCTTGCTAAATACAAGCTAGATAAATATTCTTCTATTTCTAGAAATAACAAATATTATATTTCTAGGTTTGATGGTGAGACTTCAGTACTTGATTTTAATCATCAGGTTAAATTTAAATTTGGTGTTTCAAATTGTATTTTTTCTGATTTCATTGACAATGATTCAACTGCAATATTCGCTTTTGATGACGGTAAAATCGTTTTTTTAAACTTATTTGACTTGACATCGCGCAGTTTTGACTTCAATTGTGACTTTTCATCGGTTGTTTGTAATTCAAATAAAACTCATTTATTGATTTGCGATCGAAATAATCAATTAAAAGTACTTTCTACACAAAATATGGAAATTGTTTTTCAAGATGAAATTATTGAAAATACTAACTCATATTTGTGTCTATTTGATTTTATTGAAAAAAGGGATGAACTCATATTATATTTCAATAATAAAATTGAAATAACGAATATTTTATCCAAGGACAATTTTCAAATTAGATATGATGGGGAGGATTTTGTTTCATACTATTACTCCTCATATTTAGACTGTTATTTTCTTTCTGATGAGGCGGGTAAGGTTTATAAATTTAATCTCAACTGTAAATCAAAAATTGAAGAGATTCACAAACATTCATCTATTGTTACTTCATTGTACTATTCAAAGAACTTAAACATTTTGTTGATGGGATCATTTGAAGGAAACATCATACAGTATCATTTTTTTACGGGTATTAATTACAAAATTGATAGAGATTATGATATTCCATTTTTTTATAATGAGGATCAATTTCGTGACTATTGTAAAGGAATTATTCCAGTAGTATTAGAAAACACATTCTATTTCGTTGATAATAAGACTAATTCAAAAGATCAATCAACCGTTAATTTCCTTCAAAAAAATGATAAAATCCTCTTCTTAAAAGATGGAATCTTTCCTGAATTTCAGAAAATTAAAAAAAGAGATGTTACAAATAAAATTCAACTAAAAACTGCAGATACGTGTATGTTCATTTATCAATTAGGAAATAACAAATACCTTTTTTGTTTTTGGGATAGTGTTCTCTTTTATAACTGTGAACTAAAAAAATATAAATCAATATTTTTCGACGGTTGTGAAGATTTTTTTTATGATTCGATAGGAGCCAATATTATTTTGAAAAGTTGGATTTCGGGAATAGGTAAGTTTAACCTAGAGCATGATTTAATAGAATATTCAACTGTTCATGGAGATAATTGTTTTGCAATATCTCAAGATACCAATTTTGTTGCTTGCGGTGATGTAAATGGCATTGTTAGCTTATTGAGTTATTCGAATTTGCATGTTTTGGATAGTGTCAATTTCAATGCAGATAACCCTATTAGAAATATTTCATTTTTACAAAGCGGTAATGTCATCGCTCGTGCTTCATCTTCAAAATATGGAATAATAAATTTTAAAGAAAATATTTATTTGGAAATATATGATCTACCCAACAAGAACTACCTAATCAAACTCTCCAACTCCCCTTACTACATGTGTTCCAAAGATGCGAGCAAGATGCTACATTATGTCACGCCAAGTTTGAAAGTGATTGGTTTTGAACAGCTTGATCCGGTGTATAACCGTCCAGATATCGTTTTGGATAGCATTGGGAAATATTTCGGCGGTGCGGATGCTGAGCTGGTAGCCAACTACCGCCAATCTTGGGAAAAGCGCATTAACAAACTCGGCTTGGATGTTGACAAATTAGGTAAAGGAGAAATTGCGGTGCCTAGTGCAGAAATTGTTCGGGCCGATGATATTGCTTATGAAAACAAAACGGGCGAGCTGGCGATTGAAATTTCTGCCAATGACGCGAAATATCCTTTGCGCAGGCTTAATGTGTATGTCAATGAGGTGCCGCTATATGGTTCAGCAGGTATCTCCATCGCGCATTTGAATAAGCAAGTTTGGGATACGACCGTGAGTGTGCCCTTGAGTATAGGTGAGAACAAAATCCAAGTGTCGGTGATGAACGAACTCGGTTTGGAGAATTTCAAGTACCCGATTTATGTGAATTACACGCCCGAGAAAAAAATTGTGGCCAAAACCCATTTTATAGGGATTGGGGTAAACGAGTTCAAAGAGAAAGAACACAATCTGAAGTATTGTGTCGATGACGTGACAGATTTAGCAGCCGAATTTAATAGCAACACGACCGTCACCAAACTCTTTACCAACCAAAACGCGACACGCGAAAACATACTTAAACTCAAGCAATACCTCAAGGACAGCACAACGGTAAACGACAAGGTTATTATCTCCTGCAGTTCACACGGTTTACTGGACGACTCACTGAATTTCTATTTGGCCACCCATGATGTTGATTTTAACAACCCCAAAGCCCGTGGATTAAAATATGAAGAATTGGAAGGCCTACTGGATGGAATTCCAGCGCGACAAAAGCTGCTTCTTCTCGATGCATGCAATAGTGGGGAGAATGATAAGACGGAATTATTGAAGCAGGATCTTGCTAAAAATCAAAATAACATGAATGTTAAAGACATAGAAGGGGCAAAAGGAGTCATCATTCAATTAGAGGAAGAAAACAAAAGCAACTTCAAGAAGATGAATGAACTTTTTGTGAATGTAAGAAACAATACCGGTTCAGTAATTATTTCCGCAGCGGGCGGTCAAGAGAGTGCCTTGGAAGCAATCGAAGTGAACGGGCAAAAGATCGAGAATGGTGCGTTTACTTATAGTGTGTTGGAATTCTTAAAAGCCAATGAAGGGAAAATGGAAATTCTCACAGTTAATAAACTGAAGCAATACGTTGAGAATCGGGTAGAGGAGATTACCAATGGAAAACAAAAACCAACCTCACGCCAGGAAACCATGGAGATCGATTGGGGGGTGAGGTAGAAATCAGTAAATTGCGAAATGAAAAAACAGTTATTATTCTTCATTTTACTTTTCTTCTCAACGCTTTCTTTCGCTCAATCTTCGCTGGACAGCTTGAGGTTGGTGTTGCCGGTGGGGCACTCAAATAGTATCAGTTGCGCAGTATTTAGCCCGGACGGCAAACTGGCGCTCACGGCTAGCGAAGATAACACCGCGCGCATTTACGAAGTAACTAGTGGCAAGGAGCTGATGGTCTTAAGTAGGCATTCAAATCAGGTATACTCCGCAGTATTTAGCCCAAATGGCAAGCTCGCGCTCACGGTAGGGAAAGATGGTTTGGCATGCATTTGGGACGTCGTTTCGGGCAAGGAGCCTAAAGTAATAATCGGGGGGGTCTCTTCCGCAGTATTTAGCCCAGACGGCAAATTGGTACTCATAGATAGTCGGGATGGTACGGTACACATTCACGAAGTAACTAGCGGCAAGTGGTTGAAAACTTTCAAAATCGATAATGGTTATTTTGGATCCTGGGTCTTTAGCCCAGACGGCAAACTGGCGCTCACAAATAAACTACATGATAACACTGCTCATATTTATGATGTAGCCACAGGCAAGGAGCTAAAGGTGTTAAGAGGGCACACTCGGTTTATTTTTTCAGCAGTCTTTAGCCCAGACGGCAAATTGGCGCTTACAGCAAGTGTTGACTCCACAGCGCGAATTTGGGATGTCGCTTCGGGCAGGGAGCTGAAAGTGTTAAGAGGGCATACTCGTGCTGTACATTCAGCAGTATTTAGCCCAGATGGTACATTGGCCCTTACGGCGAGTTCGGACCATACAGCGCGCATTTTTGAAGTAGCCACAGGCAAGGAGTTGCAGGTCTTAAGCGGGCATACTGATGATATAACCTCAGCCGTTTTCAGCCCCGATGGAAAATTGGTCCTCACTGCAAGTTTGGATAAAACTGCTCGTATATACGAAGTATCGAGCGGCAAAGAGCTGCTTGTCTTAAGCAGGCCAAGTGTAGTCAATTCAGCGGTCTTCAGCCCAAGCGGCAAACAAGTGCTCACGGCCGGTGGAAAATCCTTCGATTCAGATGAGGAACACATCCCTCACATTGATGATGATAACACGGCGCGTATTTACGAAACAGCTACCGGTAAAGAGCTGCAGGTATTAAGCGGGAATGCAGATTATGTATATTCAGCGAGCTTCAGCCCAGAAAGCAAACGGGCGCTCACGGCAAGTTGGGATAATACCGCGCGCATTTGGGACGTCACTTCGGGAAAGGAGCTGCAGATGTTCAGCGGGCATAAAGATGTTGTCGAATCCGCAGAATTTAGTCCAAATGGCAAACTGGTGTTCACGAAAAGTTATGATAATACCGGGCGCATTTGGGACGTCGTTTCGGGCAAGGAGCTTAAAGTAATAATCGGTGGGGTCTATTTCGGTGTCTTTAGCCCAGACGGTAAGCTGTTGCTCACGGTAAGTTATGATAGTATCGGGCGCATTTGGGACGTCTTTTCGGGCAAGGAGCTACAGGTCTTAAATGATAAATTAATTTGGATCAGGTCTGCGGTCTTCAGTGCAGACGCTAAAATGGTGCTCACTACAGATCATAATCTCAAAGGTGATAGTATCGGGCGCATTTGGGACGTCGCTTCGGGCAGGGAGCTGCAGGTCTTAAGAGGGCATACAAGTATTATAAATTCATTGGAATTTAGCCCAGATGGCAAATTGGCGCTCACAGCAAGTTGGGATAACACCACGCGTATTTGGGACGTCGCTTCGGGCAAGGAGCTGCAGGTCCTAATCGGGAATGAAGGTATGGGGAATGTATTTTCTGGAAATTCAGGAGTATTCAGCCCAGACGGCAAGCTGGCGCTCACGCTATATGGGGATGCTACCGCACACATTTATGAGGTAGCGAGTGGCAAGGAGCTGCAGGTCTTACGTGGTCATACAGGTTTTGTTTATTTCGCAGTATTTAGCTCAGACGGCAAACTGGCGCTAACGAAAAGTTGGGATGGTACCGCGCGCATTTATGAGGTAGCAAGTGGCAAGGAGCTAAAGGTCTTAGAATGGAATACAAATTTGGTCATTTCCAAGATATTCAGTAAAGACGCAAAGTTTGGTTTAACCATGAATAAAGACCAGAAAACCATTCTTTGGGACATTGCAACCGGAAAGCCTATTTACGAGCGCATCCAGCTCCTCAACAACAACTGGCTCGTCAAACTCCCCAACTCTCCTTACTACATGTGCTCCAAAGATGCGAGCAAGATGTTGCATTATGTGACGCCAAGTTTAAAAGTCATTGGTTTTGAACAACTCGATCCGGTTTACAACCGCCCGGACATTGTGTTGGACAGCATTGGAAAGTACTTTGGGGGAGCTGATAAAGTTTTAGTGGCCAACTATCGAGAATCTTGGGAAAAACGCATCGACCGCTTAGGCTTGGATAAGGAGAAGCTGGGTAAAGGTGAAATTGCGGTGCCGAGTGCGGAAATTGTTTCTGCCGATGATATTGCTTATGAAAACAAAACGGGCGAGCTGGCGATTGAAATTTCTGCCAATGACCCGAAATATACTTTGCGCAGGTTTAATGTGTATGTCAATGAGGTGCCGCTCTATGGTTCTGCGGGTGTTTCTATTGCGCATTTGAAAAAACAAGTTTGGGATACCACCGTTAGTGTTCCACTTTCCGTTGGTGAAAATAAAATCCAAGTATCCGTTATGAACGAACTCGGTTTGGAGAATTTCAAGTATCCAACTTACGTAAATTACTCCCCCGAAAAAGAAATTGTCGCTAAAACCCATTTTATAGGGATTGGGGTAAACGAGTTTAAAGAGAAAGAACACAACCTGAAATATTGCGTTGATGACGTAACCGATCTGGCAGCCGAATTTAAAGGTAATAGCACTGTAACTAAACTTTTCACCAACAAAAATGTGACACGCGAAAACATTCTCAAACTCAAGCAATACCTCAAGGACAGCACAACGGTGAACGACAAGGTCATTATCTCTTGTAGTTCGCATGGCTTATTAGACGATAGCCTGAACTTCTTCCTGGCCATGCACGACGTAGATTTTGCGAACCCGAAGGCAAGAGGCCTGAAGTACGAAGAACTTGAAAGCTTATTGGATGGCATACCGGCTCGTCAGAAATTACTATTGTTAGACGCGTGCAATAGCGGTGAAAACGACCAAACGGAGTTGCTCAAAAAGGAATTGGAACAGAACCAAACAAAGATGGATACCACCCAATTACTTGCCGCACGGGGAGTAGTGGTTGAATTAGAGGAGCAAAACACCAACAACTTCAAGAAAATGAGTGAATTGTTTGTCAATGTGCGCAACAACACCGGCTCGGTCATCATCTCCGCAGCGGGCGGCCAGCAAAGCGCATTGGAAGCCATTCAGGTGGACGGAAAGACCATCGAAAATGGCGCCTTTACCTACAGTATATTGGAATGCCTTAAACAAAACGAGGGTAAGGAATTAAAAGTAAACACCCTCAAACAATACGCCGAAAAGCGGGTAGAAGAAATCACCAACGGCAAACAAAAACCCACCTCGCGCCAAGAAACTATGGAGATCGATTGGGGGGTTAGGTAGAATGAGTTATATTTGATTTTAAAATTTTCAACCCTATTCAGGTAAAAGGTACTTTTTTTGAATGAAATTCAAAACGCGATTATATTGGTTATTTAATTCACGAGTGTTTAAGCTCTTGTTTTATTATTTTCTTGTCATAGGCCTAGGTTGGCTATTAAGTTTAGTATTGAGTTTAGATTTCATGAATGTACCGCGATTGGAATTGGATGCGGCCAATGACTTAAGCTTAAATGATTTACATTACAAAATAAATTCACGAACACGCAAATACGTCCCCGGGACAGATATCATTTTAATTAATTCCGGTGATTTAGATCCGATCAAGTTTCGTCAAGAACTGGCCGATTTGATCAAGATCGTTTCCTTGTACGATGCTAAAGTCATTGGTGTTGATCATACCTTTTCAAAAGACCCTCAAATCATAGGGTCTGCTGCCCTATTAGAAGAGTTATCTGAAAACAAAAAGGTGGTTTTAGCCTTAAATACTCAAGGGAAAGATCATTTAAAAATACAAAACGCGACGTATGGAACGGTTAATTTAATTCAAGAACCGCAAACCGTCCGCAGGTACGAGGGCGGAGGACAAACGTTTGCTGCGCAAATTGTTAGAAAATTTGGTGTTAAACATGAAATACCCGAAGATCCCTTTTTAATTAACTACGTCGCCCCTGAATATCAAACCATAACATTTGATTCGCAAGCAGTAAAGGAGTTAGCCTTTTCAGAACCACGCGTTATTCCTGTTTTCAATGCCCACGAAGTTATGACCGCGACCGATGCGAGCATGATTGAGGGTAAAATTGTACTCATTGGTCATTTCGGTAGTACCGCATTACGTGATATAAAAAATGATTTGGAAGATAAATTTTCAGTGCCTTCTAACGCGAACATGATTTTTAGATCACCATCTATGCCTGGTGCATTAATCCATGCGAATGCTATTGACAACCTGCTTAGAAATGAAGTTCGATTTATAGAGATTTCCGCCACATGGTGGTTCAAATTTTTAGTGCTATTGTTCATCTTTGCCTACCTGTATTTCCTTATCTTCATGGAAGCGGGCAAGGTAGTTAATATCTTATTGATGCTGGGCTTGAGTTTACCTGCCTTGTATGTTGTCCTTTACCTAATGCAATATAATTGGTATATAGAAATGGGGAGTACCTTGCTGCAATTATTGGTCTTTGAAGAAATGGTGGAAATTTTTACGCCCGTATACAACTGGATTCAAAACAAATTAAAACCCGCTGAACTATGAAAAATCGATTTCCCTTACTTGCAATACTTGCGTGTGTTAACATGAGCTTTGGGCAGGTACAACTCTTCGTTAAGAAAGGCAGTTTAACCGTCGGGAAAAACACACATCAAGCAGGGGCTGTAGTATCCCTAAAGTCCACTGATAAAGTGGTAACCTCGGATAAAACAAAAGCCATAGCGAAAAAACAAGCCCAATTAATTGAATTAGAGAAAAACAAAACCTACACGTACAAACAATTGGAGAAAAAACTGGACGGAAAATCCAATTTTACGGAAGCCTTTATAAATGCAGCCACCAGCCAGCAAGTCGCACAAAAGAGCAATGCAGGAGCAACGCACCGGGGAGTCGGCGATGATCCCATGGCATTTTATCCCTTGGATAGTATGACCATACTTGCGGATAGCTTTTCACTGGAAGTAAGTCCTAATTTAAAGTTAATGTCGGATGTTAGGCTTTATCGAGTAGGTGCGATAGACACCTTGGTTTTTTCACGTGATTACTTCACCTTTACGCTCACTTCCTTGGAACCTGGTGCGTATAATTGGGAATACAGAGCCAAGGTTGGAAACGGTAAATATACTTTTAAGAATATATTTTTTATTCCAAATCCGAAAGAAAGGGCCCTATTTAAAGAAGAACTAAAGCAATACCAAGCTGAGCTAGCTCCTTTTTCGGATGATATGCGTGCTTTGCTTTTAGAGGAGTTTTTAATGTTGAACCGTTGGGTACTGGGGTCACGTTCCAATTATTAGAAATGTTATTTTAATACTCGATAAAAATGAGAAAGTTTTTTTTTTTCCTTTTAGTTAGTTTAATTTCGAACTTCACAGGACAGCAAATTCAAAAAATTATTTCATTAGATAGTACTTTGCGAGAACATATCCGTCAAGAGAATGACGAATTAGTTATTTCAACGGCATTAGCCTATTTAAATGTTTTGGATCAGGATCAAAGTACAGATACCCTCAACTATCTGTTTTTAAATGCGCATCTAGCTACTCGGTATAATAACCTCAAC
>JACCDP010282231.1_pt1 | contig 23584 bp, 19 predicted proteins | sample 7445841 | NCBI WGS metagenome assembly JACCDP01 (sample SAMN15323441, study PRJNA562643) | freshwater metagenome | isolation source: river surface water | place: USA:Blue River Watershed | collected 2017-08-17
AGCACGATCGCGGCGTCGAGTGTGAACGAGAAGTGGCGGATGTAGTAGAGGTCGTACTCCAGCTTCCGTGCGGCGTCCTCAAGGCTGGCGCCGTAGGGGTAGTTCACCTGGGCCCACCCGGTGATGCCGGGTTTTACGAGATGGCGGAAGTGATAGCACGGGATCTCGCGTTCGTAGGTTTCGACCAGCCGCTCCCATTCTGCCCGGGGGCCGATCAGGCTCATGTCGCCGCGGAACACGTTCCAAAGCTGCGGCAATTCGTCGAGGCGGCTGTTGCGCAGAAAGGCGCCTACGCGCGTGATCCGCTTGTCACCGGGCTGGGTGTATAGTGAGCCGCCTTCCGCCACGCGCATTGTCCGCAGCTTGAAGAGGCGGAAGCGTCGTTGGTTCAAACCCACGCGGTTTTGGGCGAAGAATGCAGGACCGCCGTCCTCAAGGCGGATCGCCACCATGGCGGCGGCGATGAGCGGCGCCGCGGCGAGGAGCCCGACGGTTGAGAGCACCACGTCGCTGAGGCGCTTCAGGTGCACGTAAACCGGTTCCCGCGCCACTTTGAACCCTTCTTGGAACAACCAGGTCGGGTTGATGCGGTAGAGTGGAATGCGCCGCCAGTACTCCTGATAGAATAACTCCAGCGTCAGCGTGGGCACGCCCGAGAAATGTAAATCCGACAACTGGCGGGAGTCGGCCTCGCTGAGTCCGGTGGCGGACTCGCGGACTACGATTGCCTCCAAGTGACGACCTTCGCGCGCGATCTCCGCAAGGCGATCGCCGAGGGGGAGGGGGCTTCCCGAGCCAGAGGAGGCCGTGTGCAGCGGATGCAGGCGGAGCCCGAGGCCGTTGCGGTCGCACTCGCCGGAAAAGGTGCGGAAACTCGCCTCATCGCCGATGAACAGCAGGCTGCGCGCCTCGCGGCGCCGCAGGCGGCGCAGGTAAAGGCTGCGACGGTAACCGAGCGAGATGGCGGCGTAGCCGGTCATGGCCAGCGCGGTGACCAAACGGCTGGTTTGCAGCGCATATCCTCCGCTCGCCACGGCGTGGGTGATGAGCAGCACGAACAACGTGGCTCCGGCGAACGCGACGAGGTGCTGGCTGGCGTAGTCGACGCTCAGCATGTCTCCGCGAGGGTTGTAGCCGTCGACGAGGTACAGGGCGATCAGCGTCACCGCGAGGGGAGGGAGCAGAGCGGCGAGCACGGGTTCCCCGACGCCGCGCAGCATGAACGCGAGGTTGAAGACGCCCACGCCGCAGGCCACGTCTAGCAGCAGCAGGGTGAACGTCGTGTAGCGGCGGCGCATCAGGGGGAGGGTTGCAGGCCCGACGTGCCCGGCAAGCGTGCCGGCGGCGCATCGTGACGTCCGTCGAAGTGGCGGAGGATTTCGCTCCAGCGCGCAACCGCCGCCGCCGCGGTGTGGCGGGCGGCGAAGGCATGCGCTGCCGCTGCGTAGCCCTCCCAAAGGCGAGTCTCGGAGGCGAGTTCGCGGATAGCCCTGGCCGCGGCCGACATCGCCCCGCGCTCCGCCGTCAACCCGAGGCCATTTTCCCTGACCACCCCGGCGACTTCGCATTTTTCGGGACCGATGAACAGCAGGGGTCTTCCGGCCGCCGTGATTCCGTACAACTTGCTGGGGAATACCAGTCGCTCGCAGCCGGGGAGCAGCGTCACGAGGTGCAGGTCCGCCACCGCGAGGCTTTCCGATAACTGCTCGCGGGGCTGCGGCGGGAGAAACCGTACGTTCGTCAGCTGCCTTTCCTCCACGCCGCGGCGCAGGTCCGCCTCGCCCGCTCCGGAACCGATGAAGAGCACGGTGAATCTTGGGTCGTCCCGCAGTTCCTCCGCGAGGTCGAGCACCGGCGGCAGGTCGTGCACGCGTCCGAGGTTACCCGAATAGGCGATCACGAACTTACCGCGCAGCCCCCACGTCTCCCTTAACTCCGCTGGCTCGCCGCGCGGCAGGGCGCGTATGCCCGCGGGAGCCCAGTTGGTCGATGCGAGTATTCGGTCCGCCGGGACCCCTGCTTCAGTCAGCACGGTCGCCATGTCGGTGCCCAAGGGGACGCACGCCGTGGCCCGTCGCCAGAAAAGGTTCCGTAATCCGGATAACACGCTGACCCACCGGTGGCGGGTGAGCGTGGCGGCGATCTCCGGGTAGATATCCTGCACCCAATGGACGAGGCGGGCGCCTCGCAGCAACGCGGCCGCTCCGGCGGTGACGCCGATCAAAGGCGGATCGGTCATCACGACCACGGCGTCGCCCCGCCGCGCGAGACGCAGCACGGCGAACGCCGCCGCGGCGTGGAAGAGCACAAACGCCGCTAGTTTCGCTGCGCGGGACTGCGGTTGCTGGATCACCCGCCGGACGGAAACGCCCGCGCGTAACTCTTCAGCTGCGACACCCGGCCGGTGTGCCGCCGTGATCACCACGACCTCGTGTCCCGCCGCGGCCAGCCCCTCCGCCAGATCGGTCAGCAACTGTCCGGTTGCCGGCGTCTCCGGCCAATAGAAGCGGTTGACGAACAGGACTCTCACCGGCCGCTCCGATCCCCCGCGTTTGACTGCCGTTGCCGGCTGATCTCCTCCGCGATGAAGCCTTCGTAACGAGCCAGCAATCGGCAGTACTCAAACCCGGCGGCTCCGTCGAGGAACCCTCGCCGCCACCCGTATTGATAGAGGAACCGCAGCAGCGGGCGGGCGGGCAGGTGAAAACTCAGGCGCTTGATGGCCCGGCGGCGGCTCAAGGCGTCCCGGCCGAAAAGCCCGCGCCAGGACGGCTTCGCGCTGGCGCCTAGGTGGGCGGCAGCCTCGGCGCGCGCGTACCGGCGATGTTTTCCCAGCCATTCCTCGGTTCCGCCCGACGAAAGATCATGCAGGTAGCCCTCCTTCAGCCAGTCCATGCGCGTGCCGGGACGCTCGCGCTGACCGTGGCCGACTTCGACGAACTCAAAATCCGGAATTCGGGTAAACCGCGCCTGGTAAGCCGGAAAATCCGTGCAGCGGGGAATCCAGCGGCCGCGCCACAGCATGCGCGGGGCAACGTAGAAGCCGTCCACGTCTTCGCGGAGAGCTGCCTGCCCGCATTCTGACATCAGGGCCGGCGTGAAGCGTTCGTCGGCGTCCAGGTGAAACACCCACCGATGACGAAAGGGGATCTCCCGCTGCGCGAAGTTCCGCTGGTCGGCGAACGTGTCGAACGGGCGGTGAAAGGTCCGGGCGCCGGCGGCGCGCGCGATCGCGAGGGTTTGGTCGGTGGAACCCGAATCGAGGATCACCATGTCATCGCAACCCGCGACTGACTCAAGGCAGGCGGGCAGGTCTATCTCCTCGTTGAGGGTGAGGATCAGGACTGAGAACGGGGCGCCGGCGATGGTCACGAGGACTCAGGCTGCCGTTGGTGGTGGCTGGAATCCTCCGGAGCAGCCTCTCGGGATCGCGCGTAGGCCAGTCCAGCGAAGAAGAGCACCCACCAGACCAGCACGTTGGCGCGGTTGCCGAACGGGAATTCGATCAGGGCGTAGGCTATGACGATTGCGAGCCCCGCCAAGAGGTAGCCGGTGATCAGGGATTTTGTGACGCTCCGGCGGCACAGCCAAAGGGGAATTGCGGCGCATGCGACGAGCAGCGCCGTGCCGATGAAGCCGTGCTCGGCCAGCGCCTGCAGCCAGTCATTATGGGCGTCATTGTAGAAAACCGGCAGTCGGTCTGGCGATTTCCGGGTGTTGTAGAAGCCGTAGAAGATGTGGGGGTAGGAGGACATGCCCCAGCCGAACAGCGGCTTGTCCTGGGCCATCCTCCACGTGTTGTGGTAAAGTAGGGAGCGGTCGCCGATTCCGCCCATCGCCTGCATCTCGGCCAACTGGCTCCGGCTCGTTGCAAGGCGGTCGAGGATGGTGCTGCTCCCCACGAACCAGGCACTGCCGATCATCCCCGACCAAAGCGACGCCAGCAGGAGGAACGGCGGCAGCATGCCGAGTCCGCGTTCTCGTCTCCTTCGCGCCGCATGCACCGTGGCATGAATCGAAGCCGCGGCCAGCAACCCTATTCCCAGGAGCGTGCAACTCCGTGAGCCGCTCAGCGGCAGTGTGACCGCGATCAGCAGCACGCAGAAGGTCACGAACGCGAGTGGTCCTTGGAAAATGTCCCTCGATTGGATCGTGCGCACGTAGTGCCACCCGAGCCCCAGAATCAGGGCCAGCATGAGCACGCTGAACGCCCCCCAGTGGTTGTGATAAACAAACGTCGCGAAGTAGCGGGGCTGCGGCACGGCAACTGCACCGAAGTAAATGCCGGAGGAGCCCGATAGTTTCTGCAGGGTACCCAGCACGGCGAGTACTACGGCGTTGAAGGCGACGAGCAGCAGAAGGCCGCGTAAGACGCGGCCGCGACGGACGAAGAGCAGGAGATTACAGGCCGACAGCCACACGGCGGCGAAATACCACAACGATTGCCGTCCCAACTCCGGTCGGGCCGACGATGGGAACCAGCGCGAGACCTCGGTCAGCGCGAGCATGTTGCCGCCGCTGGCGGGCATCTCGCGCAGCGAGGGTTGCAGGCCACCGGCCAGTACCAAAGTACAGAACCCAAGGAAGGGTAACAGGCATGGCCAGAGCACCGAGCGGGTCGTGCGCCAGAAGGCTTCCCGGGTCAGCCCGACGAGGGTGATCAGCGCCCCGACGCTGGCGAGCACGGTGAGGGGCACCCGCACCATTTCCGCCTGCCCGCCGAACGCCCACGTCGCGGCCAGCACCAGCACACCGACGTGCGCGACCGTGGCGCCTTCGAGCCAGTCAAGGACCGGCGGTTCCGGTTCTCGGAACGGCTTGGCAGAGAATTGGGTGGGGGCGTTCAAGGAGACTTCTTCACTCCTTCAGCAGAGCCTTGTGGGACACGCGCTGGAGGCATGCTCCAGGCTTTGGAAGCCGGTGTGAGGCGGAACAGAGGAGCCGTCATTTTTGACTACGCGCGCGCTTTGGAAGCGAGCGATCGACGCAGTTCCGCATAAAAGCCGAGTAGCTTGGAGGCCGACGTCTTCCAGGAAAAGTTTTCCAGAACCCAGATTCGCGATTGTTCGCCGCGCTTTCGCAGTTCCGCCGAATGGCATGCGAGGGCCGCGCTGAGCGCAGTGGGATAGGTCGACCACGGTACACACCACCCTATGCCTTGCTCGTTAACCTCGCTCCAAGGAGTCGTGTCCGTGACGACGGCCGGCAGCCCAGCGGCCATGGCTTCCGCGATCGAGAGGCCGAAATTTTCGTCGTGGGACGGCAGCAGGAAAAGAGACGCACATGCGTAAGGGGCCGGCGCCGCCGTGCCGTCGTGGACAGTTGCCCTGGATTGGAGTCCGAGCGCGCTGATTCGGGCCGAAACCTCGGCCACGGAGTATTCCTCAGGTATCCCCACGATGAGCAGGCGCCAGTCCGGCGGTGAGAGTTGCGCCCACAGTTCGAGCAGCTCCATCAGCCGCTTCTTGCGGTGTAGGCGGGAGTAGAAGAGCGCCACGCGGCCGTTTTCTGGCGTAGGGATGCTCGCTTTCCAGTGCTCGCGGGCGGCAGCCGTCGCTTCCGCGGAGGGAGCGTCCACGCCGTTCGGCGCCACGCAGACGGGCTGGCGGAAACCCAAGGCGGCGATGTCGCGCGCTTCTTGGACGCTCGTGGCGTGCCAGCCGTTGACGGCCGCGAGGGCGCCGGGATGCAGCAGGCGGTCGGCGAGGGCTTTCCTGAAGCGGTGATGGTTCCAAGCCCAAGGGCTCATCATCCCGCGGGGCGAAAGTACGAGCGGGGCCCTGTTCGCGCGCGCTGCCTGGTGCGCGTAGTGGAGCGTCCGTAGCCAAAGCGCGTGATGATGCACCACGTCCGCACGGTCTGCCTCCAGGCTAGTGCTAAGTCCTCGCGACCAGCTGAGGCGTCCGGGCCAGTTCCGGCGGAAAATCCTGAGTCGCAGAGCACCTTCGGAGGATGAAGTGCCCGCTTCGGGCGCCGCGGGACCTGTAGCCAGCAGGCTGACGTCGTGTCCGAGCTTTGCTTGAGCAAGTGCCAGCGCCCGCACGGAACGGCTGGGGCCGCCGTGCTGCCGCTCCAGGCTGGGGACGACCTGCCGGATGATCATCCCGCCTCGGGTTCCGACCGTTCGTGCAAGGGCCGGCAAGGGTGTCCTGCGCAGACCGTGCGCGGCGGCAAGTCCCGCACCACGACCGACCGGGCGCCGACCACGCAGAGTTCACCGATTGTCACCCCGGGACCGACGAAGACATCCGCGGCGACCCAGGCATTGCGGCCGATGGTGATGGGCTGCGCCACGAGCGGCATGCTCCAGCGGTTGAAATCATGCGTTCCGGCGCATAGGTGACAGTTCTGGCTCACGTTCGCCCCGTACTCGAGGGTGACGGGCGCCAGATTGTAGACGGTGACGCGGGGCCCGATCATGGATCGGGGCTGAAGGTGAAGTTTCCAAGGAAACGTCACCGTTGCGGTCGGGAAGATAACGACCTTTGAAGGATCTCCGATTTGGGCGCCGAAAAGCCGCAGGAGCCTCGCGCGAAATCCGTGCCAAGGGCGGGGGCTACACCGGAATAGGGTTGATTGGATCAGGGTCCACAAGACCCGCAGAGCCACCTCTCGCCGGGGGTATGGCGTTTCGGTGCCTTCGGCCAAATACCTCGCGTTTTTAGCCACGGATGTGATTCGGCTGCGGTTCCATGCCTTTAGGCGGCGCGACTCAGTTGTTCAAAGCGCCTGAGCAGCAGGCGGCACGTTTCGCAATAGTCGAACTTCCTGGCCGTATCCTGCGCTCGTCGGGCGATCGCATTTCTGAGAGTTCCGTCGCGCAGTAACCGCGATAAGATCAATGCTATTCTTCGCGGAGAATCTTTGGATTCTTGATCGAACTGGAAACCGTTTTCCCCGTCGAGAATGAGGTCTCGGTAGCACTCTAGGTTCGACACGACCGGAACGGCTCCCGCTGCCATAGCTTCTATGGGCGCGATGCTTAAACCTTCTCCTTTCGCCGCTCGACTAGGGTAACAAAACACATGGAGCGAACCGTAGATACCCGCCAATTTTTGAATGTCGAAGACAGGTCCTTCAATGCTGAGGCGATCGCCTAGGCGCCCACCGAAGGTCGCCAGTAGCTCGTCACGGTACGCATCCCCACCTCCTCCTTGCGGAATGCTGAAGGGGCCCACGAGTCGCATTTTCCAGGCCGGCAACCCGCTTTCCGACGAAAGAAGTACTCCGGCTTCGAGCATCGCCTCCAAACCCTTTTCTGGATGAATTCGGCCGATGTACCCGATTTCGATGACACCTTCCCTGGCTCGCGACGACCCTGCGGCGTGGTGAAGGTCCCAATCCATTGGGTTTGGAAATTGGAACAAGCGGGCTCGGAGGGCGGGATTCTCGCGGAGAGCCTTCTCCGCGACGGCTTTACTCGTAGGAAGGATCAAATTCGCGTTCCCATAAAAGCGATTCTGCCCTTTTGGCATTCGGCCCAGTACCACCGCTACCTTGCCTGCGCTTCGCCGCATCGCACCGAGGTAAACGGGTAGGGAGACGGTGTTGCATACAACAATATCACCTCTCGGAAGATTACGAAATACCCGCAGGCCCCAGAGAAAATCCAGGATCAGGTTCGCCGTGAGTGATCGGGTGTGATTCCAGCCCGAAATACGCAGGTGGGTGAGTCCATGTTTGACTTCACGGCTTGGCAGCCCTGGCCAGCGACGGGAGATGATTGTCACTTCGTGACCCGCGTCCGCCATGAGTTCCCCCAGTCGGAGCCAGATTTTCTCCGTAGCTCCCCCGGCTACGGCGGGCACGGGGAGAAAGTAGCCCATCACGATGGTGATCCGCATTAGGAGGAGCGAAGGGATTGCAGCGCTGCCAGCAAGCCGGCCGTGGCCCTCGAGAAAGTGTAGCCGCTGATTCGTTCCTGAGCTTTGCAGGCCCACAGGAAAGGGTCAGTGCGCAGGTCCATGAGGGCGCTTCGAAGACATTCTCTCAGGTCTGCCGTCGATCCGGATGAGCAAACCCATCCCGTGACTCCGTCCTCGACCAGATCCCGTTGGCAGCCCACGCGTTCGCTCACCAGCGCGGGCACGCCCATGTGCATCGCTTCGTTCACCGCCAGGCCCCAAGTCTCGTACAGGCCGCGTGAGGGCAGAACGAAGACGTCGGCGAGCAGGTAGCGCGCGGGCATTTCGCTCTGATTCGCGAAAGGAAGGAACTTCACGTCAGCTTCCGGATGGGAGTTGGCCAGCGCACTTAGTTCATCCCGCAGAGGACCGTCTCCGACGAAGAGAAGCGTCGCGCTGCGATCGTGGAGTTCGATGAACGCCCGCAGCAGTTCGACGGGTTGCTTCGCCGGAAGGAATTTTCCCGCGAATAAGATCACGGTTCGCTCAGTTGAAAGGCCCAGTTCGGCGCGGAGCGCTTCAGCGGCGCCTTGGTGATCGGCGCGCGCGGGATCGAAGAGGCTGTCGTCCACCGCGTGGGGCGCGAAGAAGAGGCGTTTCTCGGGCACGCCGAGCGTTCGGAAGTAGTCGCGATTGGCGAGGCCAACCGTCAGGAAGGCGCTGAATTGACGATAAAGTAAACGCAGCAGCAGGCGCTTGGGCCAAGCCGGAGGTCCGCGGCCGATGAAGTGGGAATCGCCGCGAAAGAGCAGGGGAATCCCCCGGAACCGGGCCCAGCGCACGACGCGGAGGTGGCTGCGCCACATGTAGCCGAAGAGCAGGATCGCGTCGGGCCGCCATGCGGCGAGGCGCCTGGTCAGGTCGGGGTTGTCCAGGCCGCGGAAATGATGCGTGCCGGGATCTGTCGCGACGTTGGGTACGAATTCGCTCTCGTAACCGGATAGCAGATCGACGTCCCAGCACAGCGCCGTTCCGAATTGCCGGTCAGTCTTCTGGGTCACGCCAAAGTCCCAGAGATAGAACACGCGTAGCTCGACCTCGCCCTGCATCCGCACGAACCGGAACCAAGGGCTATAGTACTGCGTCGGGTGCGACAGCACCACGGCGAGGCGTACCTTAGGCGAACCGGAAGCCTCGACTTTTGGCTGTTGATCTCGACTAACCAAGGCGTGCTCTTTTTTTCCGGAAAAAACCGATCCTGCCCTCTTGGGAGCCGTTCATTGAGCGATATTGCGGATCAGAAACGGGATGCCGAGCACTGCGATCAGACCCTGAAACATGGAACTGAGCCAGATCGCGAGGTTGGCTTCCGTCTGAAAGGCCCAAGCGGTGAGGATGATCATGAACATCCCGGCATAGGAAAGGAGCGGCGAGTTTTCCGTGGCGCGCTGGGCCTTACGGAATAGAAAACCGAACAGTATTCCTATGACGATGACGCCGGTCAGGCCAAAGTTGGCGTAGGCCTCGCAGATCATCCCGAAACCGATGGTAGCGTTTCGCACGGTCACTTCATCTTGCAGTCCGTAGTAGATGCAAAGAATGTCGGTCGCGATGTGCGCCTGAGGCTTTTCCGGCCAGAAGAATCGCGGTATGAATTGCCCGGGCACATGCCGGTAAGTTGCTCCTCCTAGGTAGGGGAGCGGATGGGGAGAGTTGGCGACGACAAGGCAGAGGATGTGGAAGACGGAGGACCGCTCCAAGAGCTTCTTCGCCATCGCTTTCTCCTCCTCCTCGCGCGAGGGAGTAAGTCCGGCTTCGATCCACTCGGTAAGAAATCCCGGGAGGTCTTGCACCTCGCGCCGTGAGGAAACTTCTTCGTTGTTCCAATACTTGCTCCGCATCGTGGATTTTCCGTTGTGCAGCAGGGCGGCCACGGCGAACACCACGGCAGTTGCCGCCAGAGGGAGCTTGCGAGCACCGGTCACATACCCCACGAGGGCTAGCACTACGACCGACATGCCGGTAACGAGGAAAAGCGTGGCGAAACTGGAGACCACCTGCACGGCGAGCATCACGCTGAAAAAGCCCTTTTCCGAAAGAGACATTCCTCCGAGGCCCCAGCGCCGGGATTCGGAGAAAATGGTGACCATTCCGACCCCAAAGGCTACGGCTCGGATCACGCTGTTATATTCGTAGGGTATGAGGCTTGGATAAAAAGTGCTGATGAAGGCGTAAGCGGTGGAGACAATCAGGCCTTGTAGGACGAACTTCTGCAGGTCCTTGGTCAGTACTTCGCTGGTGAAAAAGGATGATTTCCCCGGCCAGCCGCGGGTCACGAGGAAGGCGGAGATTGCCGACAGTTGGAACGCGATCAGAGTCAGGGCTGATTCAGTGATCACCTCCATATCGTAGGCGCGCACGGCCAGATGGCCCGACAGTAGGGGAAGGGCGTAGGCATTGGCGGTCATCAGCACAAAGACCTCGAACGCCGGAAGGCCCTTGGCGCCTTTACGTGCCCAGACCAACGCTGGAACCACTGCCAGCGCGAGCATGGCCAGACCTAGGTAGAGGTGTGACGGCTCCCCGAGCTTGGAGGTGGCGCCGTAATAGATCAGCAGGCCCAGGGTGATGACAATGCCGCCCGTGAATAGCCGATCAGTAGGCAAGGAGATGCCCGCGTCGGCGCGCCGCAGTTCATCAGCCGGAGGCGTCGTGGTGTCTTCAGGAGTCACGGAATTCGGAGGATAGGCAAAACGACTTGGGATTCACGAACGCTGAGCTAGTGGCGCTGCCAGCGGGGAGGAAGGTGGAGCGGAGCTCTCGGGTGCTGGGATCTCGAAGGAACTAAGAGCGCTGCGGCGATCGGCTGGACTGGATAATCTGCTGGTAAAGCGCGAGGTATTGCGCGGCACATGTTTGGACCGTGAAGCGCTCCTCGACGCTGCGGCGGCATTCTTCTCGGGAAATCCGTCCAACCGCCCTCACGGCTTCGGGGCCATCCTCCTTACCCTCGATGAAGTAGCCGGTGCGTCCCGGCTGGATGATCTCCGGCGTTGCGCCGCGGGCGCAGGTTATAACCGGCGTCCCCGCGGCTAGGGCCTCGATGAAGACGATGCCGAAGGGCTCGTCCCAGCGGATCGGCACGATCATGGCCGCGGCGGAACCGAGGAGGGCGTTTTTGCGGGCGTCGTCGACTTCGCCGATGTAGCCGATGCCGTTGCGGCCCAGATGCGGTGCGACCTCACGGTTCCAGAACTCGCGTTGCAGGCCGGTTTCGGCGTGATTACCGGCGATGAGCAGTCGGCAGCCGGCAGCACGGGCGACCGCTATAGCGACATCCGCTCCCTTGATCGACTCGACGCGACTGAGAAAGACGAGAGGAGCATCGGCCGGCACGCGTGGGACGAAGGTGATCTTGTCGAGCTCGACAAAATTCGGAACCGCGTGCCAGCTGCCGCCGCGCGGACGGCCCATGCGACAGATGAACTCGCTGCAACCGGTGAAACGCAGGGATCGGCCCCCGAGGCGGGCGGCCAAAGCCAGGCCGCGGCCGCCCGTGTGGCGCTGATAGGACATGACCTTGGGCAAGGTGGTCGGCAGCAACGGTAGCAGGTAACCTAGCCGTGAGAAACTGTGCAGGACGTCGGGTCGAAAGACGCGGACTGCGTGCCGGAGGAAGAGGGCATTGCGCGCGGTGTCTATACGGTCGGCGGAGCGGCGACCCGGCCAGCTGAAGAGGCGGGCCTCAGGCGTGCGCGACTCCGGATGCGCTACGAGTCCGACCTCGTGGCCGGCCGTGCGGAAGTGGCGCACTAGAGCGTCGACGATACGCTCGATCCCGCCGTAGCCGACGGGTGGCACGGGGATTTCCGGATCTGCGGTTAAAAGGATGCGCATCAGGCGGAAGCCGGTTTTTCCGGGTTGTTGCGTTTCAGGCGAATCGCCGGGAATTCGACCCAGCGCCAGCTAAGCCACGCGAGCGGCAGCGTAGCCGCGACCGTCTGGACAAAAAACAACAGCGGAGAGGAGGGCCGGAGGTGGGCAGCTATAAAAAGCTGCTGGACCGGGTAGTGGTAGAGATAGAGGCCGTAGGAAAAATCGCCGAAGCGATCGCATGCGGTCCAGGGCAACGAAACGGCGAGGGCGAGGACAGCGAACGGCAGCAGCACCGGGCCGACGAACGGATAGGCTCCGCCGGCGAGCATGAGCACCGCGGCGGCGAGTGCGCCCCGACGGATCGACGGACCGAAGGGTAGGGCTGTACGGAACACCCAGAGGCAGGCGCCGGCGATGAAGAACGCGAAAAGCGCGGCGAGTTGCAGCAGATACCAGAGCTTGGTTACCCAATAAAAACCGGCGCAACGCGCCAGCAACCACGGGGAAGTGGCGAACAAAACGGCGGCGCCGAGCGTGATGCCGAGCAGAACCCGGCGCCGCCCGGCCCGCAGTAGGCCGAGCGTGCCGAAAAGGCCAAGGCCGGTGTAGCAGAGGAGCTCAGGGAAGAGGCTCCAGAGGGAGCCGTTGACCACGCCGGCGGCGGGGTTGTCCACGAAGAGGGTGCCTATGCCCGGCTGCAGGATGCGGACGGCGGCGTTACGGGCGGCGTAGGCGAGGGTATCCGTCGCTGAGGCCGACGCCACGGGCGACAGCGCGAGGCCGAGCGGCACGAACACGAGGGTCGTAACGGCGAGGCAGGCCCAGAAGCCGGGCAGGATCCGCAGCGCACGTTTGATGAAGTAGCCCCAGACCGACCGCGAGTTTTCGAAACTGCCGGCGACGAGGAAGCCGCCGACTACAAAAAAGCAGTGCACAGCAAGCGCGCCGAGCGTGACACCGGCCAAGGAGTGCAACGGATCCCGGCCGTAACCGCCCACTTCCCAGCTGTGGCCGGCGATTACGACCAGAGCGAGCGCGAGGCGGAGGAACGCGAAGGCGTTGCGCCGGAGATCGAGGGCGGTGGCCAGCTTCGGCGTCCGGGGCGAAGGCGGCTCGGGGCGGAGCATCTTCACGGGGTGGACGGGCCGCCGATGGCGGCGTGGACAGCGTGGAGAAAGAGGTCCTGCTCGCGCTCCCAGTTGTAGCGGGTCTGGCCTAGGTGCCAGGCGCGCTGGCGGGCGGCGGCGACGCGTTCGGGCGAGGCGAGGTAGGCGTCGATTTGGGCGGCGGCGAAGGTGGGATCGGCCAGATCCGCCAGCATCCCGGCCGGGCCTAGATCTGTTGCGAGCTGCTGCTGGGCTCGCGTGATGGTCAGTACCTGGGGCAGGCCGGCGAGGACATAGACGAAAACCTTGTTGGTGAGGCACAGGTTGCGATTCTCCGGTACGCACCGCTCGGAGGCCAAACCGAGGTCGGCGGTGGCGGCCAAGCGAACCATCTCCCGGGAAGGCGCGAAGCCGAGAAAGCGGATCGGGCGGTGTAGCCCCGCGGCTGCGGCCAGCGCCGAGAGTTGCCGCACGAACGAACGGTCGACGTGGCCCCGCAGGCAGAGCTCGCACGGTGTCGCGAGGCGCGCGAGCACCGGAATCATCTCCTCGAGACCCCTATTGGGCCCGACGGTCTGGCTGAACCAGTAGAGCTGCGCCGGCCGGTCGCGGCCGACGGGCCCCGGAGTGGCGGGGGCAGCCGGGGCTTGATCCAGGGGAAATACATTCAGGATGACCGACGGCCGGACTGAGTAGTCTTTCGCGATCGCATCGGCGATCAGCGGGGCGGCCGCCGTGACGTGGCGGGCGGCGGGTAGGTAGGTGCGGATGATATCCCGAACCGTCGCGCGCAGCACCGGGGAGCGTTCGACGTCCACGGTTTCCGTTTCATGGTGGTCTTCTAGGTCGAATCCAAAGCCGACTCCGCGTCGTCGGGCGGCATGGGCGACGGCGGGTAGAGCAGCGAGACAGTGGCCGATGTAGTAGTCCGCCGGCACACTCGCCGCGGCGCGGGCGAGACGGGCCGAGTCTGCGAAATGGGCGCGCGCGAGGAGGGAGCGGTACCGCAGGCGGCCCGGCAGGCGCCGGGCGATGCGTTGGAGGCCGCTTCTCAAGACTCCGAGCGCTCGCGGTGAGCGGGGGAGCTGCGTGGCCGGCCAGTCGGTCTCGGCCAGAAGAGCGCGGTCGAGCGGGGAGTTGGGCGGATAGTGGTCGGCGGAGACGACGTGGATCTGGTAGCCAGCGGCTACGAGAGCGGTGGCCTCCTTGAGCAGGCGCGGCGTCGACGTGAGATGGCCTGGCGTGACGAGGCAAATGCGTTTGGCGTTTTTCCGGGACATCGGACGATCAAGCCCAGCTGGTCGAGGCTAGGAGCGGCGAATCGGCGTGGACGAAGAGAAAATCGGTCTGCCAGAGCGCGCGGTCGAGCGGTCGGTAGTTGAAGCCAAATACGTCGTAGAGGCGGTAGCCGCGGGCGGTGAACGCGGCGATCACTTCATGGACGAGCGGCACGGGGCCGATGCGCAGCCAGGACGTCTCGGCAAGAATTACCTCGGCGGTGCCGAAGAGCGGACCCGCGCCGGCGAGCGCGGCTAGTTCGTGACCCTGCAGATCGAGCTTGAGGAAATCGCAATCGCCGAAGCCCTCCGCCGGCGCGAGGTCGGCGAGCCGGACGATGGGGAGCGTCGTCACCGATTCTGCCGCGAGCGGGCGGTAGTCAGCGGGGATGATGCGGCTGTTGCTTTCCTCTGACACAAAACAGGCAGTGCCGGGCTCGGCGCCGAGGAGTGCGGAGCGGAAGCGAAACTTCGGACGGGTGCGGCAGAGCTCGGCGAGCGCCGCAGCGAGGTGCGGCTGCGGCTCGACGAGGAGTATCGACGCGGCCGGAAAAACCGCCGCGGCGAGCAGCGCCCATTCGCCGCGGTAAGCGCCAGCGTCGATGATCTTCCGCGGGGAGAAACCGGCGGCGCGGAGATTGGCGAGGCGGTCGGCCAAGGTGATCGCGCCGGCGCGGCGCCGGAGTTTCGCTTTCAGAGACTCGGGGAGGAGGCGGAGCATGCTCAGGAGGAAAACAGGTCCGCCTCGCGCAGGACTTCGGTCAGCCGGCCGCGGTAGTTCCGCCATTGCCAAGCGGCGGCGGTGGCATGGGCGGATTCGCGCATGGCGCGGAGCTCGGCTCGATGGTCGAGACACCAGCGAACGTTGTCCGCGATGGCCGCGGAGTTGCCTGCGCGGATGAGGAGGCCGTTTTTCCCGGGGCGGAGCAGGTCCGCCGCGCCGGCGTGGTCGGTGGTGATCACGGGTAGGCCGCGCGACCAGGCTTCGGTCGCGACCATGCCGAAGCCGTCGCAGAGCGTCGGGAACAGGAAGGCGTCGCTCGTGCGGTAGTGCTCCATTAGTTCGTCGCGGGGCACGGAACCGCGCAGCTCGATGCCGGGCGGGAGCGGATGGACGACGCGGTCGGGCAGGGCGACGGCGCCGAAGACGAGGAGGCGTGCGTGGCGGCCGAGTTCGCCGGTGCGCCAGGCGTCGAGGACATAGTGGGCACCCTTCCGAACGCTGAACGTGCCGGCCCAAAGCAGCGTGAGCGGCGCGTGGTCGGGCTGGCCGCCCCGGACGGCGAGGTCGAGCGCGGCCACGGGCGGGGCGCCGTAGGGGACAACCCGGACCTTGGCGGGGTCGAGTCCGGCGGGCGCGAAACTGCGGCGCGTGAACTCCGAGGCGGCGATGACGACGGACGCAGCGCGAAACTCGGCGTGGCGGCGGGCAATGCGGCGCGCCTCGCGCGCGGCGGTCCAGTGGTGCCACGGAGTAGCCAGCTCCGGAAACCGGGCTGTCTCCCGGTCGAGGATCGCCTGCGAGAAGGTCGATTCCGGCGCCGGCATATCGTAGGCGACGGGCAGGCCGAGCTCACGCGCGCGCGTGATGGTGGCAAGGGAGGCGTGTTCGAAGGCGTAGACGCCGGAGAGTCCCCGGTGGAGGCCGGCGGCGACGCGGCGGTCGAAGTGGTGCTCGGTGTGCTCCCAGACGAAGTCGGTGGCGCGGCCGTCGCGGTCGAGCCGGCCGACGGCGAGTCGGAGATATTCGCCGAACGGATACGAGACCACTCGGTCGGCGGGGACTTCGGTGACGGTGCGGCGGCGGAGTTGCCGGCCGAGGTCGTAGCGGACAAGCCGGGCGGCGGCGATGGCGCAGCGCTGGACGCGGCTAGTGGGATCGCAGCGGATGCCGGTAATGTAGCGTTCGAGCTGGCCGGCCTCGTGGACGGCGCGCGCGGCCTGCTGCACGAACGGCGCGACCGTGGGGTGGAAGATGCGCACGCTCATCGGGCGGGTGCTGCGAAGCGGCCGGCGCGCACCTGGAGGCGGCGGGCGCATTTCCAGCCGACAATCCGGCGGGCCAACTGAAAGACGCGGCCGCCCAGCGGGGCGAAGCGCGCGCCGCCCAGCGCGCGGGCGCGGTCCTCGGCGTCCGTCACGAGGTCGTGTGCTGCCGGGTAATAGTCGTAGGCGAAGCGCTGCATTAGGTCCGCGGCGGCGGCGCGTAGCGTGGGCGTGTTGCCGAGGCGGAGGAGATTTTCCGCGGTCAGGGTGGCGGCGAGGTGGGCGGACTCGAGGTGCCGGCGGGAGCGCTGGCCGCTTAGGCTGCAGGGAAGTGCCGAGCGGTAGAGTGAGAGTGCGTCGGCGCAGTGGAGGACGGCCGTGGAGGCGGCGACGACGCGGGCGAAGTATTCGCCGTCGTCGTTAAGCGATAGGCGCTCGTCCCAGGGGCCGGCGGCGATGGCGACGGCGCGGGGCAGCAACCAAGCGGCTGGGTGCATCATGCAATCGTCGGTTGCGTAGCGTGTCAGGTAGTCGTGCGGGGTGAGATCAGCGAAGAGCGGATTGGCGAGGTGGGTATGCGCGGCGGCGGGATCGTCGGTGAAGCGGGCCCAACGTGCGGTGAAGATGGCGCTGGCCGGAGCGGCGGCGGCGCGGGCGAGCTGGCGGGCGATTTTCTCGGGCGCGAGCAGATCGTCTGCATCTAGAAACTGGATCCAGTCGCCCGTGGATAAGCGGAGGGCGTGGTTGCGGGCGGCGGCGGCTCCGCGGTTGGGCTGGGTGACGACACGCACGCCGCGGTCGGCGTAGGTGCGGGCAATGGCGAGGCTGTCGTCCCGGGAGCCATCATCTACCAGAATTATCTCAGCGCGCGGGTGGGTTTGCGCGAGTGCGGAGTCCAGCGTCGCACGCAACCAGGGTGCGGCGTTGTGGCAGGGAACGAGGATACTAACGAGCGGGGCGGACACCGCGATGGGATCAGGCGAGAGCCCGGCGCCAGCAGTGGCGGAAGTAGTCGCGCTTGGAGTCAGCGACGTAGTGGTGCATGACGGCGGCGGGCCGATGGGTCTCGGGCGGGCGCGGCAGCGTGATGTAATCGGCGGCGGGGGCGACGGTGCAGGGGCGGCCGGCGACGAGCATGGCGATGAGCGCCTGCTCAAGGTAGTAGCTCGTGCCTTCGGCGGCGTGTAACGCCCCAGTCCAGGCCTCGAGGCGATCCCAATCGAGCTCTTCGCTACGGAGGCCGGTGAGGCCGACGTTGATCAGATCGGCGAGGGGAGCGCCGGCGAGGCGATTGAGGATGGCGCGCGAATAGCCGTAGGAGGTATCGCAATCGACGGCGTGTAGCGGTTGCGCCGGGGCATCGGACCAAGCGACCAGCAGGTCGGGCCGGCGGAAGAAGAGGAGGTCGGAATCGACGATGAGTTTCCAGCCGCGGCCGCCGAGGTGCGGGTCGATGAGCTTCCGGATATTGGGGTAGTTGAGCCAGCGTTCGCGCAGGTGCGGGTAGCGGGCGGCGGGGAGAAATTCGTCTAGGCGGGCGATGGCGGAGGCGCGGTCGACAAAACGGGTCGCGGGAAAGAGGCGCGCGAGCGCGGCGCGCCACCGCGGCGCGAGCGAGCCGTCGTCATATATCACGGGCGCGAGTGGTCGGGCTGCATGCCGGGCGAAGGTCCAGAGGCAGAACGCGGTCTGATACCAGAAACGCCGGCCGGTGAGAAGATGCAGCTCCACTGGCGCTGCGCCGGGCGCGGGCGGCAGTAGTCCTGGGAGGTGGGCGGCGGCCTCTTCCATGGCCGCACGGCCGCGGGCGGTGCGCCATTGCTCGACCGGTCCGCCAGCGCGCCAGGAATCGACTATTTTGCCGCGCGGCAGATGCCAGAGCAGGTAGGCGGCTCGCCCCAGCCGGAGTCGTTGCGCAAGGGTTGTCATGCGATGTCAGGCGAAGGAAAAATCCAGCCAGTCGTTGCTGCGGATTCCGGTAAAGCCACGTTGTGCAGGTGGGATCGCACCGATTGAAACCGCATCCACGATTCGCGGCATGAGGGCCACGAGTTCGGGCGGCTTGGTGTCGGGGTGAATATACCACGCACGAGGATCGCCGAGGTATATGCAGTTCAGTCCGCGACGGAGCGCAGTCCGGTGGACGAGCACCTCCGGCGGTAGGGGAAAGGGCGGAATGATCCGCCGAGCCAGGCGACTGGCCACCCGCTCGCCGAGGCCTGTGGGCAGAAGCGAGGGGTCGGAGAGCCATGGGCGGTAGTCGTAGACCGGGAACAGCACCCGGTTGACGAACGCGCCGATTGCGTCCGCGAACGGGCTGGCGCCGGAGACCAGCGGCAGAAACCCGGCGAGACGCTCTCGGTCGAGCAGGTGTGCCCGGGTGCTCAACCACGGGCTGTTCCAGCCGAGGGAAAACGGAATGAGTGGCCAGGAAGGTTGCCAGCCGTTGCCGGCGATTTGCGCGTCGAGCAGGGGAGACGTGTGATCGGTCAGGGGCGGAGCGATCCGGGGACTCGCGGCGAGCGCGCGGGAATCTTGTTCGAGGGCATGGACGGCGGCCGGCAGCCAGCGGTATCCAGGCGCTTGATGGAGCACGATGTCGGCGTCGAAATGAGCGACGTAGCGGGTACGAGGCCGATCCCAGCCGGCGAAGTAGGCGGTGAGCGCGTGGCCGAGGTGATCGTGCGTCCAGGCGGTGGCGCGACCGAGGTAACGTCGGTTGAGTGCAGGGGTACCGGGGGCGTTCGGGTCAATCCACTCGACCCGATCGACCAAGCCGGCGTCTAGCCAAGCGCGACATTTCCGCCGCAGTTGATCGATCCTCGACGCGAAGACGGAGGCCGGAAAACGGCTGGGCGTGTGCAGCAGCGGGGTCGACTGCGGACGGCAAGCGTCGGCGACGATCAGGACCTCGCCCACCTGTGGCCGATGGGTGGCGACCAGGGCGCCGACGGTCGTATCAGCGTAGGCGAGATCGCCGGCGCAGACGTTGATTTGCAGCGTGATCTCGGCAGCTGCGTTCATGGTTTCCGGGCGTTAGCGCCGGCGCGCGGCAGCCACCATTTCCAGGGATGATTGGAAACGACGCTTCTCGAACCGCGGAGGCATAGAACGAGCCCGCGGAGAAGGATGCGGAACAGCGAGCGGAGGAGTTGCTGACGCCCTGCGTAGGCCGGAAAGGCACCCAACTCCGGCTGGAAGGTCCGCAAGCCACGGACCGAGTTAAGTTGGCGCGAGACGCGCCCGTAGTCGCTGCGTCCGTGGAGCAGGCGGACATCCCACATGGTTGCGTTGGGGTAGTCGCAGAGGAAATGAAACTCGTTGGGCAGCGGGGCGACGCGCAGGGCCGAGTGGTAGAGGGTGTAGCGGAAAGTGGGTTGGTCGGCGGCGGGCGGCTGGCCCTGGCGGGCCAACTCGCTGCGGAAGCGCTCGAAGTTCGTCCGCCAGTCGCGGAAGAACGCGGCGGTGGAGCCGGTTTTGCGGAAAGCGACCAGGCCGGTATTGAATTCGGCAAAGGTGCGTGGGAGACCCGGGAGGTCGTAGTTCCAGCCGCGGTTGACGTCCGGCACGAGCGCGAAGTCAAAACGGTCGAGCACCTCGAGTACGGGGGACAGATCGCCGAGCACATGGGTGTCGGTATCGAGAAAGACGATCCGTTCGTAGGGTGCTTCGAATGCCAGGAGCTTGTCGATCGGCTTGTGCTCGACGGGACCGGTGGGCGTGCGAATCGCGCTGAAAGGCCCGGGTGCTTCGGGCGGGTGATCAGTGATCAGGCAGATCGAGGCCTCCGGATGCAGGGCACGCAACGTGGATGCCGAGTGCCGGGCCTCGGCGAGGTAAGCACTGCCGGTGGCGACGTAGACGAATCCGCATGAGGTCATTGGAGGCCGGCGTTGAAATAGGGTCGCAAGGCGGCGGCGCGTTGCCGCCGCGGCGAGCCGCGCGGCACGGCAATAAAGTTGAAGTAGATCGAACCGGAGAAATCGAAGCCTGCCACGGCGCGATCGTCGGGCAGCAGGTGCAGGGTTGCCGGGCTACGCTCGTCCACGGGGTGCTTCGCGAGGAGCCACCGGTCGAAGTCAGTGGCGGGAAAACGTTCGATGATTTGCCGCGGTGAGGCACCGAAGCGGACCAGTGCCGCGGGATTGATTTCGAGAATCCACATCGGCCCGGAATCAGCCAGCCAGTCCGCCGGACAATCCGCGAGGGCGTCGGCTTCCGCGCCTTCGATATCGATCTTCACCAGCGCCGGAATTCGGTCGGGGACGTATTCCCTAGCCGTGGCACCCAACGTAAGGGCGGGCACTGTGACCGGTTCCGAGTCAGCTTTCTGGGCCGGGTCCGGAACGAGCGACTGCTCGAAGGTAACCTGGTTCTGTGGACGGATGTAGAACGTAACCGAACCCAATTTCGATGTGAGCGCGGCATGGATCGGAAGGACCTGCGGAGTCTGCAGAAGTGAACAGGACTCGAGGAGCTTCTTGTGGACGAAAGGGGATGCCTCGATCGCGACGACGCGGCCGCGGTCACCGGTGCCCGCCGCCATGGCAAACGTGTAGAGTCCTACGCTGGCGCCTGCATCGATCGCGGAATCTCCGGGAAGCAGCCACGCGCGAATCAGGGCGAATTCCCAGTGATCGCCCGCGTTGCCGAGAAACTGCTCGACCGAGTCGTTCCATTGGGGATGGCAAACAAATGGAAACCCCGGGTCGCGATGCACGAATGGCCGGTGGCCGTGGCGCCGGAGCCGGCGTCGGGCGGCGTTGATGTTCCACTGGCGTCTGAGGGTGTCGAATTGGCCCGACGTCATGAGTCGCGCGGCCGTGGCAAATTTTCCAGCAACGCTCATAGAAATTGTAGCTTCGACCGTCCTTCGAAGTGGCCGCACGCCCCCTGCCAACGAATGTGTGCGGCGCGCGACTTCCACGCCTGATAGGTGAACCACGCCCTCAGTTGGCGCAGGGGCACAGACCAACCCGGAACCGGGGGCCAAACACATGCCCCGTGACGCGAAAGCACCTGCACCCACGAGGACGCAATGCCGCGGTTGAGTCGCGCGAGGTAGTCGGGCGATGTGCGGCCGGAGGGAATCAGATGGGTGAGCGACAGCGTCGGAAAGTAGCCGACCGACCAGCCGGACCGGAGGATCCGCAGCACGATGTCGTTGTCGCCGCCCGATGTGAGCGCGGAGCCCTTGCGGTCCGGCTGAGCCACGGCGGTTTGGTCGTCGAGCCAGCATTGGACCGAGCTGCGGCGCAGGGCCATGCCGGCACCGATAGGGGCGCAGGCGGGGTATTCGATTGGCCCCGATAAAGGGTCGCCGCGCAGTGCGGCGATCTGTGGATCGGGGCCGAGATCACGGCAGGCGAGCAGACCGAGGAACTCGGCGAGGTCCGGGGGTAGGGGAGTTTCGAACTCGGGGACGCTGCGGCCACCGAAGGCCCCGACGTTGGGTTCGGCAGCGAAGATCCGGAGAATTTCGGCGAGATAGCCGGGATCGAGTACGTTGTCGTCATCGACGAGGACCACCACATCACCTCGGCTGGTCCGAAGTCCGGTACGGCGGGCCGAAGTAAGGCCGAGGACGGATTCGGAGACGATGCGGAGGTTGGTCGGTCCGGCGGGTGCCAGTGCCTCCAGCGCAAGTCGTGGGGTGGAGGCGTTGTCGACGAGAATTGTTTCCCAGCGGTCCGCCGGAAGGGTTTGAGTGCGGAGGCCGGCGAGCGTACGATAGAGTCGGCCGGCATGTGGATTATGAGTCGGTATGACGACGGAGAGGTTCATTCGTCAGGGACTTCTGGGCGATACCCGCGCCGTATCCGGAAAGGTCAGCGGCCGCGAAGGTCGGGGGGACGTAGGCTGGGCTGCCAGCCGCGCGGGGCTGGGTGGGATACCCGGCGCAGTACCGCGACGAGGAGCTTCAGGCAGATTTGGCGAATTGCTTGAGCCATAAAATTTTATCCTCGCGGGTTTTGAGGAAGGGGTTGCGGAAGAGCTGCTCGCCGAGGACGAGCAGGTCGATGTCGGTGTTGAGGAAACATTCCCAGGCCTCTGCAGCTGTGCGGACGATGGGTTGGCCCGACACGTTGAAGGAGGTGTTGATCAAAATCGGGACGCCGGTGCGCTGCTTGAAGGCGGTGAGCAGGCGGTGCATGTCGGGGTGAGTCTCGCGGCGGATGGTCTGCAAGCGGGCGGAGTAGTCGACGTGGATGACACTGCCGATCTCGCTGCGGGGAAAATCGAGGCGCTCGCGCAACGAGGCGAACTGGGCGGGCTGCGGCGCGCGGCGCGCGGGCACGAGGTTCGCGGTGTACTGCATGAAGTCGCTCGGCTCGTCCGTGTCGAACCACTGCGGGCAGTCCTCCGCGAGGACGAGCGGCGCGAAGGGTCGGAAGGACTCGCGGAATTTCACCGCGAGGTTGAGGCGCGACTGCATGCCGGGCTGGCGGGCGTCGGCGAGGATCGAGCGCGCGCCCAGGGCGCGGGCGCCGAGCTCCATCCGGCCGCGCACCCAAGCGACAATCTTCCCCTCGGCGAGGCGGGCCGCGACGAAATCCTCGAAGTCGCCTGCGACCGGCACCTCCCAGGCGTCCGCCTCCGGTGGCACCGCACCTGGATCGCCCCCAAGGTAGAAGCCGCGGGCGTCCACCGCCAGCGGCGCGCCCGCCCGTCGCTCGCGCTCGTGGAGCAGCGCAGCGCCGAGACCGCTGCCCATGTCGCCGCCGACGGGCGAGTTGAAGACGCCGCGGAAGATGCCCGCGGCGCGGAGCTTGCCGGCCGTGACGCAGTTCTGGGCGCAGCCGCCGCAGAAGACGAGGTTCTCCTCGCCGGTCTCGGCCCGCGCGAGCCGCGCCATCTTCAGGACCTCCTGCTCGAAGATGTGCTGGAGCGAGGCGGCGATGTCGATGTGCTCCGCGGTCAGCGGGTCCTTCGCCCCGCGCACCGGCACCCCGGTGGCGGCGGCGACGAGCGGCAGCGACGCCATGAGCGAGTCCCAGTTGAACCGGACGGGCGCGCGAAGCCGGAAGCCGCCGCGGTCGTCGGTCTGGAAGAGGCGCCCGAGGGGCTCGACGAACCGGAGGCTGCCGTAGGGGGCGAGGCCCATCACCTTGTACTCCGAGCCGAACGAGTGGAAGCCGAGGTAGTGCGTGACCAGCGTGTAGAACATGCCGAGGCCGTTCTCGTAGGTCTGCTCCTGCAGGATGCGCATTTCGCCCCCGTCCACCACGCCGAAGCTCGCGCTGTAATCCTCACCCTTGCCGTCGACGCAGAGGAAGGCGGCGCGCGCGAACGGCGAGGTGTGAAATCCGCCGGCCACGTGCGTGAGGTGGTGCCAGGCGAACCCGAAGCGCGCCTGCGGGAACAGCGCCCGCGCCGGCTGGGTGTAAAGCCCGGGCCAGCGCTCGGGCACGAGCCGTCCGAGGGTGCGGGTGAAGGCGTTGCCCGGGCGGCCGCTGAGGTTGAAGAGGTGGCTCTGCAGCGGCTTCTCGGCGAA
>JACCDP011513817.1_pt1 | contig 23579 bp, 18 predicted proteins | sample 7445841 | NCBI WGS metagenome assembly JACCDP01 (sample SAMN15323441, study PRJNA562643) | freshwater metagenome | isolation source: river surface water | place: USA:Blue River Watershed | collected 2017-08-17
CTGTGGAAAAGTTGAATATAAAAGGACTCGCTAGAACATGGTTGGCAAAAAGTATTAACGATGCCGGCTGGGGACAATTTATAATGATTCTTTCAAACAAAGCCGAGAATGCTGGTTTGAAAGTAATTGCTGTAAATCCAAATGGAACAAGCCAAGAATGTTCTAGTTGCGATGTCCTGAGCTTGCCGAAGGGTGGTAACAAAGTTAAAAAGCCGCTATCCCAAAGAATGCACAATTGCCCTGAATGTAAGGTCAGTTTGTGCCGGGATTTGAATGCTTCAATTAATATCAAGAACCGTGGGACACACGGTCTTAAAGCTCAGTCAATGTCCTCATAGAGGAGTCACTGAGAATCCCACACTCATCCGAAGGGGAGTGTGTGGAGTATGTCACCTAAATTTATTTCCTGGAAGTCCCTGATTTGGGGTATATTTTAATCATCCTCATCAGGATCTAAATCCTCTTCTGTTAATTCCTGATGTGGTACAGCAGCAATAATGGCATCTATGACTTTACCTACTGGTAATATCTCTATACCAATTTCAGGAAATTTTGTGCCTTTGGGAACAATCGCTCTTTTAAATCCCAGTTTTGCTGCTTCCTTTAATCGTAGTTCCATTTGGGAAACCGATCGCACTTGTCCGCCTAATCCTACTTCTCCAATTAAGACTGTACTAGGATCAACTATCCGATCTCGGAAACTAGCAACTATGGCAACGGCAATTCCTAAATCTACGGCTGGTTCTTCTACATTTAATCCCCCCGCAGAAGCAACATAGGAATCTAATTTGGACATAGGAACACCAACACGCTTTTCTAATACTGCGAGTATTTGCACTAAGCGATTATAATCTATACCTGTACCTGCTCGGCGAGGAGAGGGATAACTGGTAGGGCTAACTAAAGCCTGTAATTCCACTACTATTGGTCTTGTTCCTTCACAAGCAACTACAATCGCTGTACCCGGAGCAGGGTCATCACGGTTGCCTAGAAATAATTCAGAAGGATTATCAACTTCCCTTAATCCTTGAGACACCATTTCAAATATACCAATTTCGTGTGTTGCTCCGAAACGGTTTTTTACAGTTCTTAATAGGCGATGGGAGGCAAAGCGATCGCCTTCAAAATACAATACAGTATCAACTAAGTGTTCTAATACTCTCGGTCCGGCAATCGTGCCTTCTTTGGTAACATGACCAACAATTAACATTGTAATATCTTCATGTTTAGCTACCTTCATCAAGGCTGCGGTACATTCCCTGACTTGAGCTACTGAACCCGGCGCTGATGTCAAAGCTGGTAAAAATACAGTTTGAATACTATCTATTACCGCCACATTTGGCTTTAAAGAGTCTATCTCTCGTAAAATTTCTTCTAAATCCGTTTCTGGCAATATATATAAGTCCGCGCCTATACTGTTAGGATCTATAGGTTGTTCAGAATTTGTCACTGGTGCTTGCGGATCTTTATTTTGATTATCTTCCGTGACGATAAGAGGAGGTTTGGACATTCCCAAGCGAGAAGCACGCAATTTTACTTGTTGTCCAGACTCTTCTCCAGTAATATAAAGGATACGATATTTTTGTGCTAATTGGTTAGATACTTGTAGTAGTAAAGTAGATTTACCAATACCAGGATCACCACCAATTAATACCATTGAACCGGGAACAACACCACCGCCTAAAACTCGATCTAATTCGCCATAACCGGACTCCCAACGAGCAATTTGGCGATCGCTAATTTGGTCAAAAGTCAGAGATGATCTAGCTTTAGCTGGTTTACCATGGGATTTACTATGACCTCCAGCTTGCCAATTTCCCACCCCACCCCGGCTAGGTATATCCCCCAGAAAAGAGCTAATATTCTGCTCAACTAAAGAATCGTAAGTGTCACAATTTGAACATTTTCCGAACCATTGGGAGAATTCCGCCGCACAATTACTACAGATATAAATGGTTTTTGGCTTTGCCATGCTTAAATTTTAGATAATAATCTTAATTTTTCATTAATTCTTGGAAAAAACTGAAATTTAATAATAGTAATAGTTAGAGCCTTTTCCAAATGAATTCAGGTAATGATATCTTAATATTATGATATTTAAAATTAATCATGAAAAATTTTAGTTAAGGAGCATGAGAAAACTTGGAAAGTCATAAAGAAAAAATCCTAGTAGTAGACGACGAAGCCAGCATTCGTCGGATTTTGGAAACACGCCTTTCCATGATTGGCTACGATGTGGTGACAGCAGGAGACGGAGAGGAAGCTTTAGAAATATTTCGCAAAGCTGAACCAGACCTGGTAGTTTTGGATGTAATGATGCCAAAACTCGATGGTTATGGTGTTTGTCAAGAATTACGCAAAGAATCGGATGTCCCCATTATTATGCTCACTGCCCTGGGAGATGTCGCGGATCGCATCACCGGTTTAGAATTGGGTGCTGATGATTATGTTGTTAAACCATTCTCACCCAAAGAACTAGAAGCGCGGATTCGTTCAGTATTGCGACGGGTGGACAAAACTGGTGCAAATGGTATTCCTAGTTCCGGGGTAATTCATGTCAGCACCATCAAAATTGATACAAATAAGCGTCAAGTTTATAAAGGTGATGAGCGGATTCGCTTAACCGGGATGGAATTTAGCTTATTAGAATTGTTAGTCAGTCGTTCAGGTGAAGCTTTTTCCCGTTCAGAAATTCTGCAAGAAGTATGGGGATATACTCCCGAACGCCATGTAGATACTCGTGTTGTGGATGTACATATTTCCCGATTACGGGCAAAATTAGAAGATGATCCCAGCAACCCTGAACTAATTCTCACCGCTAGAGGTACTGGTTATCTTTTCCAACGTATCCTAGAACCAGGAGAAGAGTAGGAAGTTAGGTGACAGGGAACAGGTGACAGGTGCTACACCACGGTGACAGGTGACAGGGAACAGGTGACAGGTGATAGGTGACAGGTGACAGTAAGAAGTTTATCAATGACAACTGACTAATGACCAATGACTAAATCAGATCCCAATCGAGTTTTACGGCGTTTGCCCTTAGTAGTTGGGGGTTTAGGTGCTGTACTTTTGTTAATGAATCGCTTATTAACACCGGAACTGACAAACTCCCAAGCACGTGGGGATGTGCTGGGGGTGATTTTGTGTGGGGTGTTAATTTTAACTGGTTTAATTTGGCAACAGGTACAACCGCGCAAACCTGATACAGTAGAACTGATTGGAGAAGAGGGATTTTTTTTAGCAGGAGATTTATCAGAAACCGCGAAAACAGAATTAGCCTGGGCATCGCGGTTATTATTAACAAATACAGTTACGCGATCGCTCATAGTCTACTATCAAGGTAAAGTTTTATTACGTCGTGGTATTCTGGCTGCTAAATCGGAAGTAGTCCCAGGAACAATTTTAAAAAAAGTATTGGAAACACAAAAGCCAATTTATCTAGTTGCTTTGTATGTTTATCCTGGTAAAATCGAATTTGATTATTTGCCGGAAAATACACAAGGTGTAATTTGTCAACCAATTGGCAAAGAAGGGGTTTTAATTTTAGCGGCAAATGCTCCCCGCAGTTACACAAAACAAGATGAAAACTGGATTGCGGGAATTGCCGATAAGTTAGCTGTTACTCTTAAAGGTTAAGGTTTGAACCTAATTTTGCTGTGTTTTAATTTCAGACGTTGCCTGATTGCTGGTAACAGATCCATCTTGAAGATACCAAGTAGATTGCCACCAGAGAAAAACTGCCAACATAATGGAGGCTAAAGTAATCAGAGCCATTGCCATGAAAGTAGTGTCTATACCTATAATTAATGCGGCAACAGGTACATTGGCCAGATCGAGCATTTTAGGGGATACAGACGTAATCTCAAAGCCAGTTAATAACTGAGCATTAAAGAAAGTGACTCTGTAAAAAACAGTGCTTAATAAGCACATACCGATAATAATCCCCAGTGATCTTGATAAAGCCAATAAACCAGAGGCTATCCCTAATTTTTTCCGCTCTACCGTTTCCATAACTGTGTTACTGATGGGTATAACAGAGATTATTAGCCCCAATTCTATGAGAATGCCTCGGACACAAAAGCCGATAGTAGTTGACTCAGGATTCAAACTACTGGCAGTCCAGCAGCCAATTTCTAGTAATAAAAGGCCAATGAAGCTAACTACCTGTTCCCCAAAAAGGTCAGCAATAGAGCCGGCGATTGGTGCAACTATTACTGATGCCAATGGTAATAATGTCAGTAACAAGCCGACCTTTTGGGGGGAATAGCGCAAACCTAATTCCAGAAATAAAGGGAGGATTAACTGAATAATACCAACGATCGCATAAATCATGGCAAACAACAGTAAGTTAAGACTGAAGCGGGGAAAACGGAACATTCTTATATCAAGTATTGGTTCTTCTAAAGAAGATTCTAAAAGTAAAAAACTCAGTAGAAAAACTATAGCCAGAGCAATCAATATTACCTCTAAAGGATGGCCAAAGCCCAATTCTTGTATTCTTGTCATTCCCAACACAAAACAACTGAGTGCAAGAGACATCAAAAACAATCCCATTACATCAAAATTCTTACGAACTCCGGTACTAACTGAAGAGGGGAGATATCGGGCTACAATGAAAGTGGCAATCATCCCAATTGGCAGATTCACCCAAAAAACTAACCGCCAACCTCCAAAACTAATCAGTAGTCCACCCAGTCCTGGACCCAAGGCCAATCCCAGAGAAGCAAGTCCAGTCACCCAGCCCAAGACACGCCCGCGATCTTCTTCGGGAAAAATTTCTGTGATAATTGCGTTACGTAATGCCCAGACAAATACAGCACCGAGTCCTTGTAATCCTCGAAAGGTAATTAACAAGCCAATATTGGGTGCTAGACCGCAAAGTAGTGAACTGATAGTAAACAGCACTAAACCGCTTAAAAACAACAGTTTTTTACTATAGATATCACCTAAGCGAGCCACACCAAGTACCAGCACAGTCAAAACCAGGGTGTAAATTAAAATTATCCACTGAGCAATTGGGAATGTGGTATTAAAGTATTCGACAAGTATAGGAATAATGGCACCGACTATGTAGAATTCCGTAGCAATCATGAATGCGCTTGTGCCGATACCTAAAGTCGCCCACCATTTTTGAGATTTACTTAGCTCATCTGTCATATTGTATTTATGCTTATAAAAGTGCTGAATATTTTTCAGTAGAAGGAAAACTGACTCCAATCTGCTTGTTTGTGAAGTTTGAAGTGCTAAAGACCGATAATCATCCTGGGTGTGAGGGATTCATCCTCATCTAACCCAAATTCTTCACCACTGGGATCGAAAGTTTCTGGATCTAGATAAGTGCCGAAAATGCGATCGCAAAAGGTGAATATATCACCAAGATTTTTATGTTGATATTGAATATCACTAGAATGATGTACTAAATGATATCTTGGTGTTACCAAAATCCATTCTACTGTTCTCATCCAAGGTAACCATTGAATATTACTGTGAACAAAAAAAGTAAAAAATGAATAAGCAAGCACACAAGCAAAGGTGATATCCAAAGGAATTCCTAATATAGGAAACGCTATAAAATCCCATTTGACGATAATCTTAGCCATCAAGGAATTTTTATTGCCCTTGAGCCAATACATAGGCTTTTGCAAATGATGCCATGTATGAGTTCGCCAAAAAATAAAAGTATGATGCATTAACCAATGATTAAAATAGGCAATCAAATCTTTAATCAAAATAGCAATAATCAGCCTGAACCATAAAGGCATATCTAAAACTGATGTCCAGTCTACGGAATGAGTAACTGCTTCGATAATCGGGAAAATGAATAAATCGTTTACATAAGCATAAATTTGGGCAGAAAGAACTATAAACAAAAAAATTATCGGTAGTTCTCTGATATCTTGGAGAAATATAGGCAAATATTGAATTTTGCGGAAAGTTTGTTTAATTTCCCATAGCCAGAGGATCGTACCCGATATCAACAGTGTTAATAAAGGGATTAAAAGCTGTTGCATAAAATGGAGAAAAAAATTCATAGTCAAAAACTAAATGCAAATGTGAATTCAATATTTTACGTAGATAATTTTAATTTGTGCTTGTGGCAAGTAACTAATATTATGATTTTTTACTATATTTATCTACTTCTGCTATAGCAAAAACTTCATCATTACTAAGAATTCTGTTTTCAGTCCGAGCTTTAGTTAAGATTTGGTCAGCAATTTCGTCAGGTACTTCTATCCCTTTTCGATACAATAAAAACCGGACATTTGCCCGACCACTATAGGGACCCACCTGAATACCATAGTCCAACCCAATTAAACCTGGATCAACTGCGGAGTAAACACAAGCCGCTATATCTTTGTTATGTTGATGTTCAGCTTTAAGAATAGCTGACGCATGAACTCCCATCTGCGTTAGGAAACTATTTGCTCCAAAAATTGGATATTTATCGGGAATTTCTAACTTACAAAGTCTAGCAACTTCCATACAGTATTCTCTAAGGAACACTAAATTTCTATCATTCCCAATACCCTCCATTTGCAGATTAATCATGATTAAATCTAAAGGGGCATTACCAGCACGTTCACCAATACCAAGAATAGTCCCTTGGATACAATCAACCCCCGCATTTACAGCCGCTAGGGAATTTATTAATGCTAAACCTCGGTCATTATGACCATGAAAATCTAAGCGGATTTTGAAACCTTTTTCATCAAAAAAATGTCGCAGATGTTGAACTATTTGCTGTGTTCCTTTGGGAGTTAAATAGCCTACTGTATCACAAATAGTAATCTCTGTTGCTCCTTCTTCAATTGCCGCCTGACATAAACGTTCTACTATTTCTGGTTCTGCTCTAGAAGTATCTTCAGGAGAGAAATTAACAGGTAAACCTAGTTGAGTTGCTAAACCAACACCAAAGCGAGTTAGTCTTTCTAGTTCATCTACTTCCCACTTTTCTACATAACGACGGATAGGAGAACAAGGAATAAATAAATGGGCAATTACAGGATGACTACTACTCTGACGAATACTTTCAATAGCATAGATATCTGCCTCCACCATGCGTCCTAGTAAACCAAATCTGATATCTAAGCCTCTCATTTCTGCTCCTTGACAAAGAGCCAGAGCTTGCTTATAGGCTATTTCCTGTCCAGGAAATCCCACCATCGCATCGTTAATTCCCGAATCGTTAGCTAGGGTGAGTAAGTCCAATTTTTCCTCTAGGGAGGGAATACGATTAACGCCACCTTCTAAACCATCTCGTAAGGTTTCATCACAGAGCTTAATAGATTTTAAGTTGTTGCTTAATGATTGATTCCAATTATATATTAAATCTTTTGCTTGCATAATTTAATTTACCTAAAATACTTTCAGCTTCTGCGATAATTTCCAGTTTTCAGGCTGGGGACTTGATAGGGTTGATCAGGGATTCTTCTGTTTTCCAGACACCTTTCTCTAACTTTAATATCTCTAGTCCTTCTTTCAATAATTTCATCCCCTGTATGAAATTATCTGTGTCTCTTGCTAAAGCAATTCTGATATATTTCTCACCTTGAGTAGTATTGTGCCAATAAAAGAAAGTTCCCGGTAAAATATAGACTCCCTTCGCTTGAAATAGGAATTCTTGTAGCTCTGTGGACTTGATACTGGAATCCTGAATTTTACACTAAGCTAGACAAGTTTTTGTCATTGTCTCTGGTAGGTGTAGAATTGTTCCTTTTAGTGTTTCTTTAAGAATATTGTGATTTTGTTTGAGCAAGTACCTGGTAGAGCCAAATTCACTGCGGTGCGACTCTAAAATATATTCACTCAATAAATTTAGAATAAATGGAGAAATGCTCAGGATATAAGCAGTATAAATACTATACATTTCCTTCGTATAAACAATCAGACACTTTTAACATGGCTACTTTGGTATTCTGAATAGGCCAATATTTTCCGGTATCTTCAATTGCCATGTAATTGATGCCAGATTCTTTCAATATCTGATAAGTGTCATATAACTTAATTTCATCGTCATACATCAGAAAATTAGCAAAACAATAATCAATTATCAGTAGTTTGTTGTAGTCCTTGCAAAACCTGACTATTTCTCGAAAAATCTGTTGATTTTTGATACCTAATGTTGTAAATCCGGTGGGATTATTCGGATCAATCAGGAAAATTGCATCTGTTTGAATATGCTTTTTTAAGTTCTCATAAATATTATCACCATCATGGAGAATTTCTTCTTTCAGAGGATAAGTTGGTACTTCTAAATGCTTCAATATACCGAAAAGGCTATCAAAGCATGGTTCGATTAAACTCACACTTAATCGCTTTTTTCGCAAATAATTGGCAATATGAATTATGGCAATTGAAGCCGCATAATGTAACATGATGTTGTTTGGCTGCAACGCACTCTTTAAGCCACGAATAGTGTAGAAATTTACTATAAATTTCTCGTTTAAATCCTTTTGTTTTGTTTGTTTCGCATCTAACCATATTTCCGGTAGTTTGGCGATAATATCTGTTTGGGAAGGAGATAGAGTCTGTTGATTAAAAGCATTAGCCAAATTAAATTCTTGATTAATAGCTTCAGCTTCGTGTTGGGTAAGATCCATCAAATTGAGTACGTTCATATAGGATTTTTATTGGCGTTAAGTAGTGAGACAGAATTAGTTACACAATGTCATTGCGTTACCAAAGCCTGGCGTTAGGTATATGGAACGAAGTGAAATGAATCAAATGAATCAATCGCAAGGATTGTGATTGTTTCATTTCGCTCGCAATGACTGTAAATATTTTTGTCGAATTACTTGTAAGATACTAAGGTCATTTCAACCCTGAAAAGATGAAAATAAAATAAAATTTCCAATCAGCAACCCCTACATAAAGATAGGAGTTACGCATTGACAAAAAAACTAATCGATGATGTTGATTAAGCAGCACAAGCACTAGTAAGATTGTCAACAATGTAGTCGCGCACAACTAAAGTGAATAAGTTTCTTTGCACTTCATACCAACAGGACTTACGCAACTGGCAGTCTTGGTGCGGCGGTTGTGCGGCTTCGATATCAACTACTTTGGGATAATGTTAAAGTAAAGCTAAGGGGTCTTTGCGTAGCTAAATTAGCTGTTACTCTTGGTAATAGGTGATTTTGTTTTTTCTTTTGACTCTTGACTGGGCGCAGGCCCTGCACCCCTATTAGCAAGAATTATGCAAGTTATTTATTTACTCTTAGTGGCTGTAATGTTTGTGGGGATTATTGGTGCTGTAGTTCCAGCTATACCTGGGAGTAGTTTGATTTTAATATCTATTATTATTTGGGGAATCGTGAGTAATTCCTTTGCAGCTATTAAAATTCCCCTGATTGTGACAATCATTGTTTTACTTCTAAGTACAGGAGTTGATTTCCTTGCTGGTTATATCGGAGCAAAACAAGCCGGTGCTAGTAAGTGGGGACAAATTGGCGCGTTTGTGGGTTTGTTACTGGGATTTTTTGGATTACTACCTGCGTTACCTTTTGGTGGACCGTTGTTAGGAATTTTATTTGGACCATTGTTAGGAGCAATTGTGGGTGAGTTCCTTTATCAAAGACGATTATGGCCTGCGGTGAAAGCTGGAATAGGAATTACTGTGGGAACGGTTGTGGGGAATTTGATTCAAGGTGTTTTAGCTATCAGTGCGGTGATAGTATTTTTATTGACAACTTGGTCACAGGTATATGGTGGTTAACTATTCGCGTAAGTATCTGTTTATTTATTTACTTCCTGATTATCCCTTCTCACAAATTGTTGAAAATCTTCTATGGTTGGTTCTTCTAATTGATATTTTTCAGTAGTGTAATCTCCATAACCTACTTCAAATTGTTGAATAAAGCGTAACATTCCTACAACTCCCAAGGATTCAATTAATGCTTTATATCCTTGTTGTCTAATTTCCGTTAGTTTCATCTGTTTCTTCCTGTAAAATGTTCATTAACCAAACAACGGGGTTTTCTACTTTAATGGTAATCAAATCTGGATACTTTTTAGCTTTTCTTAATAATCTGTCATCGGTGGTTAAAAATATATCCAGATTATAGGTTTGACTAAAAGCTAAGTGTAAAGCATCATAAAGTTTAAATCCTAGTTTAACTAAGTCTGATGCTAATAATTCTATTGTGTCATTTGTATGCAGATAATTAGTAGCAATGGATAGGATAGCTTCTAGTTGTTCTTTTTTGAAGAGGTCTGAATTTTTGGCTATTTCAAATTGGAGTGCATCGCTGTTTACTAATGTCCATTTTTTTTGCTCGCATTGTTCTAAAATGGAGAGCATAGCTTCTGCTTCTATTTTAACTCTAGACTGTTGTAAGTCATCTAAGGAACGACGTAAACAACAAATATCAGCATAAATTAAGTAGTTTTTACTCATCGTTTTCCACTTTCTTCAATTATCTGAATCTCTTCTTCTGTTAAGTCATATAATTTATACACTATCTCATCAATCTTTCTTTCTAATTCTCTGGTATCTGCTTTCGGTTTTTGGCGTTTTATTTCTAGGATTTGATCTACTAATTTGACAATGGGTTGTTGTTGTTCTAAGGTGACATCAGGAATTGGTAATTTTTTCCAATCATCAGGATATAAATCTGTATTACTTCTGCGATTTGTCTGTAAGAATTCATAAGCAACTTTAGAATTCATTATTGCTAGTATATATTTAGACAAAAATTTAATACTAATTTTTTCTAAATTACTTCTGTTTGGTAAATCTTCTCTTTTTGGTTTTTCATCTCCATATCGAGCCACTTTCTTAATTGCTTGATTTCTAACCCCTGATAATTTATCCCAAGGTAAACATACAATAACTGTTTGATTACATAAAGTTTGATTTTCATCAAAACAAGCATAAATCCCTTTTCCTGTAATCCTCATGATAAAAATTTTCTCATTTACATTATATAATTCAGGAAATGTTGGTCTTCTAAATAATTTAGGTGCGCGATCTGTTCCCCATTCTATCCACTTATAATTTTGAGCTATCCATTTTTGGATATGTTTACCTTCTACAAATAATTTTAAATGTATTTCATCCCTAGTTTCAGATATTAAATCTCCTAATGTAAACGCACCTTTTGCTAATTTTTCATTTGAATTAACAACCATACCAACACTTAAATAGCAGATATTTGATAATTCGATAGTAATACAAGAATCGAAAGTAGAGTTAGTCTTCTTATCTTCAGGAAAGAAAACTCTAGAATCTAAATTCTTTTGTTCATCAGTAGGTAAAAGTTCAATTACTCCAAACTCTGGATCATGAACTCTTCTTTCTGGTTTATTTTTACCTCCATCAGCTTTTTGATAAAAATAAACTATATTATAAACTCCTGCTTCAAAGACTTTTATTTTACTCAAGAAATCTAATTTAATAATCTTGCTATTTTTGAGAAAATAATTTTGAGATTTCTGAGCATATTTAGCATGACAATAAGCATCAGAAACAATCATTGTCGTGATTCCATTGGGATTAAGTAGTTGATAACCTAATTCAATGAAAGGAATATATAAATCCCACTTTTCCCATAAAGTTTCATAACGTTTACTGTCTATAATTTTTTGACGTAATTTTAAATGTTCTTCTCCTGAATCAGCACGAACATAAGGAGGATTACCAATACAAATATCAAAAGCATCAACTCCAAACATCCAATTAGGATCAAAAAAATCAGAACAGGTATTCAAATCATAAGGATTCCATCTGGCTAAAGTATCAGCAGTGGCAGTTTCTAATCCCGTTGCCTTCAATAAATGACTAATTTCTTGACGTAAAATGTTATCTTTCTCTCGACATTTTTTCTTAGTTTTCGGTGTTCTAGCTTGAAAATGTTGTTGCCGAACTTGCTTTAATTCTTCCTCTTTTTGGATCACTTCTGGACTTCTTAAACTTAACTGAGTTTCTAACCCAATTAAAGAATTAGCAGCAACAAATTTAGTCTCAAGGTTCGGCAAGGGTAAAATCCCCCGATTGGGTTGATTATTATTCACCCTTTGGTCAACAATTAAGGAGATAAAAAAGCGTAACTTAGAAATTTGTACCGCTATCGGTTGAATATCTACCCCAAAAATACAATTTTCAATCAAGAATAACTTCCGGGGATAGTCCATCTCATTATTCTCAAATTCATATTCTATTTCTGCTAACCTTTCCTGTAACTTCTGTATCGCTTCTTCCCTTGCTTGTTCATAACTAATCTGTTTCGCTACCTGAATATCATTTAACACAGGTGCTATGGCTTTTTCCTTCTGTTGCTGTTTCCATTTAATATTATGGGGGTCAAGTTTCCCTAAAATAAACACCAATTTCCGTAAAATTACCATGGGAAATGCACCCGAACCACAAGCAATATCAATAATTTTTAGGTTATCAATGGCATTAATTAAACAGTCAACTTCATCATCATTAAATTGATGGGAGTCATCACTATATGATAGTAAATGAGTAAGGCGCGTAACACAATCATCTTGATTGTCTACTTTGGGGGCATGATTAGCTATATATGTTTGGACTCTTTCTAAATGTTGAGGCGATCGCACAATTTGATCATAAGATTCTTTTTGCCATAGTTGACCACGACGGTTAAGATATTTGTTAATTTTATTAGCAGTGAAGGATTTCCAAGAATGGGTAATTTCTGATAATTTATGGTTACCTAGTGGTGTGACAATAACATGAACATGATTAGGCATGACCACCCATTCTCCTAAATGATAGCGATCGCCGTCAAAATAAGCCAAGGCATCAGCTACAATTTTAGCCAGTTGAGGGTCTTTGAGATAACATTCTCCCATACCAGCATCTAACCATTTATCAACTCTTTGGGAAAAAAGACGATGATATTCAGCTTTTTCTGTTTCTGATAAAGGTTGAGGATGTTTTTTTTGCCACTCTTCTTTTTCTTGTTGTAATAATTGCAGTTTTATTTGAGGAAGGGAGTCTGCTAAACGAAATGTGACAAAATAAGTTGCACCATTTTGTTGCCAATGGGGAAGGAAACGCCGTCTAATTGTAACACAATCATCTTGATTGTTAGATATATCTATCTCACTATCATCTTGATTTTTTAACAAGCTAGAAGCTTGTGTTACTGGGAGAGAGTTTTGTAGATAAGCAATTAAGGACTCATCTACCATATAATTAACAATTTCTCTAGGAGTATAAAAAGACCCCGTTTGTTTCCTAGCTGTGGTTTCCGTTTCTGGGTTATATTCTGCTAATAAATTCTCAAAGACTTTACCTAACAATTCCGGGTCTAATGCTATTTCTTCCTCAATGGGAGTATTTTCATCAATGGTAAATTTATAACGATTAAATATATTAATTAATCCCTGGACTTTATACTTTTTATTTTTAGTTCCATAGGCTTTGTTTAAATCAACATCAGTTGCTTCTCCAAAAAAGAGAATATTAGGAACATTTAAAACATTATCTTCTCTATCAGAAAAACCATCAATTCTAATTTTGGTTTTCTCTTTTCCTTTTGGAGAAGGTGCAGAAGCATCATCTTTATCTCTATCTAAACATTCAAATAATCCCCCATTCAAAAAAGGGATATGACTACATAATCCTAAAAATTCATCAACATTAGTAAAATAATCTTGGTAACGATAAACATTAGCTATCCCATAATGTCCATCTCTCCCACCCTTTTGCTGATTTTTACCCCTAAACTTGCGGTTATCAGGCTTTTCATCGGTGTTCATTTCTGTATTTAGGGTAGCAAAAAAGAGATTCTGTAAGATGGCTTTATAATAGGTACTTTCCTCTGATTCTAAAGGGTTCAGGAAATTTTTTAGCTGGTTTTCATCAAATAAAGCATCAGGAACTAACCCCTTTTCTTTTAAGAACCAAACAAAAATCAACCGCGTAATTAATCTAATCACACTGGTAGCATTACGGAGAGATTCATCCGCTTCTCCCCCATCTGGAAATGTGACGGTTTGAGTTGCCCAAAAGTACCAATGAGATACTTCCTGAAAGAATTTATTATTGAGTTCCGAGGTGTTGAGAACTTTTTGCCAAGCTGTATGTAGTTGGTCAAAATTCTGGATATCTGGGAGAGAGGTTAAAGCTAAATCTGCTAATATTTCAATATGCGCCCGATGGGGAGAGTTAATATTAATATCTTTAATTAAAGTAATCTTTTCTAAGACATCTTTATCCCTATCTAATTTGTTAGGACGACGATTAATTATTGATAAGGTAACATAATTCCCATAGCGAAATAACACCATAATGGGAATATCTGACTGACGGTTAATTTCACGGGTAATTTTTGCTAAATCACTACGAGAATAAGCAGGTCTTTGTAAAGTTAAACCCAGAAAAATATAAGATTTTAAATAATCTGTGTCAAAAGAAGGCTTAAATAATGTTCCCTGTCCATTTTGGGTAATCTCATCTTCCGTCACCTGAAATAAACAATTAACCGACTCCCACTCCTCTAATAACCCCTTATCTTCCCGAAAATTCTCCCATGCAAATACTTCTAGCACCTCATTAGGGGTTTGGTTATCTAACGGGACTTCCCGTTGAGTTGAGTAACCCAAAGTTTCAAACAGATGCTTAATACCATCAGAGGTAGAAACTTGACTAAAGTTTTTTAATGCTTGTTCAATAGCAGATTTAAGGGTTTGTTGCATCATCTTCAATAATTAACCAGGTTATCAGTTCAAAGTCTGTGGTTTTTGTCACTTGTTGCTGTTTGAGAGGAGTAATACCCCCTTTCCCTGACTTAAAAAGATTTCTAGTGACACGGTTAGTAAATGTACGGGTGATAGAATCAACTGCTTTATCTAGTAGTTCCGTTTCTTTACTCATACTAGATCCATTACTGGTATGCTGGTTAAATAACTGACACAAATCTTTATATGGTTGGGTTTTTCCCGCACATAAGAGACGATACATCTCTAAAACTTGTTTAGGTTGGGCAAAGGTATAGCGAACATTGCCATCATCCCTGACATAGACCAAAAAATAAGGTTGTAGAGGGTTAACTTGTTCATTTCCTGATGTGTTCCCCATCTGTTGCAGACAGAAAATAATCCCAGGTTTGATAACATCATACTCCTTCTGGGTAGGGGTAGGGACAATTCCATATAATCCTAATGGGGCATTTTCTAACAGTTCCCTATTTTTTTGCAAGTAATTTAATAAATCTATCCGAAAATCATCTAAGCTAAATTCTGTTAAAGAAATGCTGTCATTAAAATCTTCAATGTCTAATACTTCATCTTTTAACCGTAGTAACTGTTCATCTCGATAACTCATTTCTTCGGTGAATAAGTCTTGTAATTCATCTACATTTAAAAGATTATCTTCCCCGGTGGCTGTAATATCAACTAAGGCCATTCTCGCCTCAACTCGATTTTTGAGATTAATATATTTATTTAAGTCTTCTGTTGTCCAAAAATTAACTAATTGCACTGTATGATTCAGGCTACCAATTCTATCAATGCGTCCAAACCGTTGAATAATTTTCACAGGATTCCAATGAATATCATAATTAACTAAATAATCACAATCTTGTAAGTTTTGACCTTCAGAAATACAGTCAGTAGCAATTAATAGATTAATTTCTCCCTCTTGGGGCATTGATTTTATCTTATCTCGTTGCTTAGCAAGAGGAGAAAAGTTTATTAAAATTTCCTCAAAGCGGGAACTACCAAAGGTTGTTTTATTACCCCCATTACCCCCAGTAACTAAAGCCATATTTATATTTAATTCTGTTGTCACCCACGTTTGTAAATTAACATATAAATATGTAGCTGTATCCGCAAAAGCTGTAAAGATGATGACTTTTTTATTTTCCTTATCTTGTTTATTAAGAGTGGGATGAGTAACTTTTTTCTCAATACATTCTTTTAATTTTGCTAATTTAGCATCTCTACAAACATCTACATCTTTCGCTTGAATATATAACTTATGCAGTTGTCTTCTATCCCTTGCTAAATCAACTAACCATCTGTCAATGTCTAAATGTTTTAATTGATATTTTAGTTCCCTACCTACTTCAAAGGCAGCTTGTAATTCTTCATCATCAGCATCTTCTATTTCATAATCTTCACTTTTGATATTTTCTGTTTGGTACTGGTCAAATGTTTTTATTTTTGACTCTAACTGTTTAATTTTCCCAATGGTTCTCTCTAGGGTAATTCTAAAGGAATAAACAGAACTTTCTAAACGTTTGAGAAAATTAACTTTCATCATGCCAATTAAGTAATTTTCTCGATTACTTTGAGTAAAGTTATTTTGGATAACTTTCCCTTCATACAAATCTTGATATTGTTCTAAAACATAATTGGAGGGTTTAAATAAAGATAATTGATAGTCAGAAATTTGCTCATTAATATCATCATAATCTAAGAAGTTATCTTCTAAATCAATATGAGAAAATAAAGAAATAGGTTTCAGTCTCTCTGGGAAACCTCCTAATTTTTCAATTGTTTCTTGATAATACTTTTGAATATGTTTACGAGAACGAGCAATTGTTAACCCATCTAATAATGTAAAAGAGCTAGAATTTAAGTTTTCTAATAACTCATTACTAAGGTGTTGCTTTTTCTTTGACCAGAGAGTAAATTCTTTTTGGGCAGTGGTTAAAGTTTGTTTGATACTGTCAATCCCCAATGTTTGACTAAAAGCACTATCTTTATCTTCAACAATAAAATTAATCTGATTCCTTAAATCTTTTAAGTCTGTATTCACAGGAGTTGCTGATAGTAATAAGACTCTAGTAGGAATCCCTTTTTTTATAATGTCCTCCATCAGACGTTCATAGCGACTTTTTTTAATCACGTTTCCATCTTCATCTCGTTTCCCTTTGGTATTATTCCGAAAGTTATGAGATTCATCAATCACCACTAAATCATAATTACTCCAATTTAAGGTTTCTAAATTAATATCCCCTGAATATCCCGTATCTCTACTCAAATCTGTATGAGACAAGACTGTATAGTTAAATCTGTCTTCCACTAAAATATTTAATTCACTATTATTAGCAGCATGGTAAATTGTCCAATTACTTCTTAATTTTTTAGGACATAATACTAAGACTTTATAATTCAATAGCTCAAAATATTTAATAATAGCTAAAGCTTCAAAGGTTTTTCCTAAACCCACACTATCAGCGATAATACAGCCATTATATTCCATGATTTTATTAATCGCACCTTTGACCCCATCTTTCTGAAAATCAAATAATAAGTTCCAAATCTTTGTATCAGTTAAGTGACGTTGTTTAGTGAGTAAATCATTGGCTGCTTGTTGGTCTAAGAATCGTTTAAATAAATGAAACAGTGTTTTATAATAAATAAACTCAGGGGCATTATCTTGATAAAGTTGATTGAGATAAGTAATTACTTCATTCTTGACATCTTGTACTAGGGTTCGATTATTCCATAACTCTGCGAACCATAACTGTAAATCTTGTCTGTCCCTTTCACTATCAACGATTAAATTTAACTCAATATTACTATTGGACTTAGCTAATCCTAATCCCTTTAAGGTAAAATTCGAGCTACCTAAAATGGCAGTTTTCACCCCATTATTATCAATGTGGTACATTTTGCCATGCAGTAAGTTAATTTGTTTAATTGAGCGAATATTGACCTTTTTTTGGATCTATTCTTGGCATTCCCTAGCTAATTTACTCTGTTTGAGGCGATTGCTGAGTTGAATACCAGTATCTTCAATTTTAAAAGCTTTTTGGTCAGTATTAGTGCCGATGGCTTGAATAAATCGAGGTTCTCCAAACAGGAAATCTAAGTTATCAATAGACGATAATTCCTGTTTTAAAGCTTCAAAGGCATAAATCGTAAAATAAGCAGAGACGATAGATAATTTAGAACCTGGTTCAATCTTATCTTTAAGAAAATCTCCAACTGTACCCCGGTCATGATTGTCTCGAATACCAGACTGAAACACAGAAAGCTGATGATCTGACATAGTGGTTTATGGTTAAGAATTCAGAATTCAGGAGTCAGAATCAATTAGTGGGAGATTCAGACCCGCCACTAATTGAAGACCACCAAATCTACGATTTAGTGGGGGTCTTAAACTCGTTTATTCATCTACCAGTCGCACAGAATTCAATTCTGAATTCTGGCTCCTGACTCCTGAATTCTGTTTAATAAAATTACCTAAATTAGACTAACTGTAAACCAGCTTTTGCTTCTTTGGAAATAGCTTCTACTTCATCATTTACCAAAGTTTCTAGAACAGATTTAGCTTCATCACTTCCTAAAAGAATCAAGGCTTGCACAACTCTGTAACGCACTTGCCAATCTGAGTTAGTGCTATATGGAACTAGGAGAGGAACTGCTTTTGGATCTCCCAATTCACCAAAGGAACTAATAGCCGCAGTTTGAATTAAACCATTATCGGAAGCGAGTGCTTGAGTAAGTAATTCAAAGGCTCGTGGATCTCCTAATTCTCCCAAGGTAGCAATAATGCTAAACTGGACTAGCCATTCTGGTGTTTCCTGGTAAAGCTTTTGTAAATCATCAAAAGCGTCATGCAATTTTAGCGCACCTAAACAGTCTGCTGCGGCTGCTTGCACATCCGCTTCAGGATCATGTAGTAAACCCCGTAAAATAGTCAAGGATAATGGTAAATCCTGTGTTCCCAGGGTATCCATTTGACTTACGGCAGAATAACGGACACGCGCACTTTTATCTTGAATGGCAATTTGCACTAATTCTAAAGCGATTTGCGGTTCTAATTCCCGAATTTGGTTAACTGCACGCAAGCGATCGCCTAAATTTTCCGAACTCAGTAATTCTTTTATACTCTTAGCAGTAACACTCATTAAATTATCCTAAATTATTTATTTGGTGGTAATTGGTAACTGCTAACAGTCAACAGTCAACAGTTACCTATTCTGTGGCCATAGCGCGAATAATATCACCACGAGTCAGAATACCAATCACCTGACCCGCGTTGTCAAGGACTGGGAGACGGTGAACTTTGTGATCTTGTATCAATTTTGCTGCTTCTCTTAAAGGTTTTTCAGGAGAAATAGTCCGGGGGTTTTTACTCATAACTTCTCCTACAGTTTGTCCTAAAGCTTTATGTAAATCTCGTTCATAAGTAGCAGGATTTTGTAAATAAATCACACTATCTAAAATCATGATGTATGCAGGTGGAGTCACTCCAGTTTCTTGCCACATCAAGTCAGTTTCGGAGATAATTCCTACTAATTTACCCGCATCATCAATGACAGGTAAACCGCTAATTCGTTTTTCAGCCAGAATTTGAATAGCTTCTTTTAATGGAGTTTCAGGACGGACGAGGATAGGATCACTAGTCATCACGTCAGCAACGGTTTTAGACATTTTTTCTACGGACACCTTTTATAAGAGTCTTTTTGTTTATTGTATAGCAATCGGTGTTATCAGATCCGCGAATGCTTGATCCTGTAAATCTTGTATCCTTAGCTATCCGTAGTTCCATTAACTTTAATTAAATTGGTAGTGGCTATGTGCTGAGAATATCTAAAAGTTTTGTTGGCAGTATTTCCGGATTTTCACCAATGAGAAATGATGTTAATGACTAGATTTAAAATTGATTACTGAATAGTATCCGTAAAAAGCACAATTAATGTATTTTTTATTACTCATTTTGTTTGTATAGACGCGCTTACTCAATTTTTTTCATTTTCTCATTGATCATTGATCCTGGAGTGAGCAGAAATACTCATTAAAGATTAAGTGCTGATTCTGCTTGACCCTTTGTGTCAGATTTAATACTTTGTTACTTTTAATTTTTCAATATTAATACATACATATTTGTAAAGTAAATACTATGTATTAGTAATAAATAGGAAAGTATTATTAGCTAAAAAAGATGATCAGGACTTACGCAAAATATCTCTCAAATCTTCATTTCTCTGTCACCTCTGTGTCTTTGTGGTTCGTTGTTACATGAATCTTACGTAAGTCATAATTATAAAACAATATTTTTAGGCAATTATTAATTAATGTGATCAATATTTTATCAGTAAAACATTATCAAAGCATCAATTACCTTGACAAACATTTTACTACTCAGTAGTGTGTAGACACTGAGAATAAATATTAGGTAGTAATTTGGGATCAAAGCGATCGCGCTGTTATAACTTTGAAAAAAAAAAAAATAAATCTTCAAAAAAACGTTACATAGCCAAAGTCCAGAATTAATCACGGTTTGACAGTCAAAACCCGATTATAAATTTTGTCCTGGTTGAAAGACTTACGGTAAAACCCTGATCCCCAAGGGGAAAAATTCATGTTAGTCTGTTTCAGTTACAAAACACAAAGTGAAAGCGGAACGGATTCGAGTTTATTCAGGGTTTCACTATTATTGGTGAACAGCCCCAATACAAACAACTTCAGTTCTACACTCGCTTGAAAATCGGACGCATGAATCAAAGACATTTGTGGAGCGCTGTCGCTGCCCAAACAATTATCACCCTAACTGTGTTGGGTTTACCTTCAGTGGGTAGAACTCAAACCAGTGAGGAAATTTCTCCCTCTCTTGAAACATCACCCACCAGTGAAGCCGTCAAAGTAGGAGAATATCAATCCTCGATAGAAAACCCCATATCAGATACTGTGATTACCAGAGTTCATCCGCACAGTATTCGAGGTTTACAAGCAGCAACTCTTTATGTTCGGGATATTCCCGTTCTCACCTTCCTGGGTTCTACTCCAGTAGCTAACCCAGTTACAAACAAAGAAACTAAAGTAGGAGTAGTTGGCAACGGTGAAGATATTTCTGATCCTGTAATGCCAATCAACTTAGCCAAAACTGGTAATTTTGGCAATCAACCCCATGTCAGCCCAGAATATAGCGCAACTGACAACGATCCAGTTCAGAAAGCTAGTGCGATAGCAGCTAGAATCAATCAACTGATTGATAGGAATATAGACGCAACTAAAATTACCGTCAGTTGGAAACCAGAAGATCAGTCTCCCATTTACAATAAAGCCCAAAAGCCAGGCTTTTCTGTTCAAAAATCGTCAGGAGATCGCTACACCATTCAGATTGACGGTCAAGAACTGGTAGAAGTCAATGAATTTACAAGACTAGCAGATACTACCGATAATTTGGCACAGGATGCCTTACAAGCAACAAATAGACTGCGGAGACTCATCGGTAACGCGTCTCCCATTAACGCAATTGCAGGTTTACCAGCAGAAAAATTACGATCGCAACCAAAGCAACGCCAGGAAATTGCCTTTGGCAATGTCAAACTCAGTTTTCAAGGTATGGCTTCTTGGTACGGCTATGATGGCTCTGGCACAAGGACAGCCAGTGGTGAGAGATATAATCCCGAAGGATTAACTGCTGCTCATCGTACTTTGCCCTTAGGGACAAAAATCCGTGTCACTAATACCCGTAACGGTCGTTCTGTGGTTGTGCGAGTTAATGACAGAGGCCCATACATCCGTGGTCGGATTCTGGATCTTTCCGCTGGTGCGGCTCGCCTATTAGGCATGATTAGTAGTGGTGTTGCTCCTATAAATCTTGAGGTTTTAGGAAGATAAGCCCCCTACTGGATCCGGTTCTCTTTTCGCTGTTCACTTATCTGCCTCTAGTTCATCTATTATATCTCCCCATTATGCTTTATGCCAAGCCACGCTATCGGATATACACTAGCGGGGGAGAAAATAAAAAGAACTAGGGGTATTTTTATGCGTGTGCTGACAACTGTTGCCGCCTTACGCTGCTATTTGCGTCGCCACCGTTGGCAAAACGATCTCAGACCCGATGATCTGGGATGGGATGAAGAAAGTGTTTGGTATCCTACCGCAGTGGGTTTAGTGCCAACTATGGGAAGTTTACATCAAGGTCATTTAAACTTAATTAACCGAGCTAAAGAAGAAAATTCCACGGTAATTGTCACCATTTTTATCAATCCCTTGCAATTTGGCCCCAATGAAGACTATCAACACTATCCCCGCAGCTTAGAAGCAGATCGAGAATTGTGTGAACAAGCTGGAGTAGACGTAATTTTTGCCCCAACTCCGGAAGAAATAGGTGTGCCTCGGAAGAATATAAAAGAAACTCACGTGACACAAGTGATCCCTCCATCTGTTATGATATCTAGCTTGTGTGGTAATTATCGGCCAGGTCATTTTCAAGGGGTGGCGACGATTGTCACCAAGCTTTTTAACTTGGTACAACCTGACCGAGCTTACTTTGGACAAAAGGATGGACAACAACTAGCAATTATTAAACAGTTAGTAGCTGATTTGAATTTGCCAGTAGAAATTGTTGCTTGTCCTACGGTGCGGGAAGTGTCCGGCTTGGCTTTAAGTTCTCGTAATCAATATTTGACTGCCACAGAAAAAGAGCAAGCAGCAGTGTTATTTAAAGGTTTACAGCAAGCTGAAGCGGCGTTTCGGGCTGGCGTTCGTGACAGTGGTGAACTGATAGCATTGGCGCGGCAAGAAATCGCAAAAGTTAGCAATATCAGCTTGGAATATATTGAATTAGTTGAACCGACTACGTTGATGTTTTTAGATAAAGTTGAGGATGAAGGAATGCTGGCGATCGCTGCTCGTCTTGGTTCTACACGCTTGATTGATAATATGATTTTGCGCGATAGTTGTGGCAAGGGTAGCTATCGTCAGCCAATTATCGCTATTGATGGTCCTGCGGGGGCTGGTAAATCTACAGTTGCTCGCCAAGTGGCGCACCAGTTAGGGCTAGTGTATCTAGATACTGGCGCTATGTACAGAGCCATTACTTGGCTAGTGCTAGAACAAGGTATTGCCATGGATGATGATTGTGCGATCGCCGAATTAGCTACTCGGTGTAAAATTGAATTGACTCCTGGCCAAAGTCTGCAATCTCCTGTGAAAGTGCAGATTAATGATATGGATGTCACACAAAAAATCCGCACAGTTGAGGTAACATCTCAAGTATCAGCGATCGCCGCCCAAAGTGCCGTTCGTCAAGCATTAGTTCAACAACAGAAAAGTTGGGGTCAACGTGGTGGTTTAGTAGCAGAAGGTCGAGACATTGGTACTCATGTTTTCCCAGACGCGGAAATTAAAATCTTTTTAACTGCTTCCGTGGGTGAACGGGCCCGTCGTCGTCAGCAAGACTTTGAAAAAACAGGTTCAATATTAACCCTAGAACAGTTAGAACGGGAAATTGCTGAAAGAGACTTGAAAGATAGTACTCGTCAAGTTTCTCCTTTGCAAAAAGCAGTAGATGCCATTGAATTACAAACCGATGGTTTAACCGCTTCAGAAGTGGCTGCACAAATTATTAGCCACTACAATCAATGTTTATCACACTGGTAAATAGGTTGGCGTAATTAAGGTAGGACTTACGTATTGACAGGAACAACCAAATATGAGGTATGGGTTTCAGGTTTTTTAACGTAATTTTTCGTTGATTTTTGGGCGAACTGCTTGCAGCTTCGTTATAGCTATTTGTTTGACACTCCCCGGTCTAAAGACACGGGGATTCTACATTCATCGTCAAAACTTGCTCAACCAGGTTTGCACCAAGTAGAGTAGAGGCTTCAACTCCTGTAGCGTTACTTTGGGGATGCCCTCCC
>JACCDP010274845.1_pt1 | contig 23577 bp, 21 predicted proteins | sample 7445841 | NCBI WGS metagenome assembly JACCDP01 (sample SAMN15323441, study PRJNA562643) | freshwater metagenome | isolation source: river surface water | place: USA:Blue River Watershed | collected 2017-08-17
AGTTGGAGAAGCGCCTGTTCGTAGCGCTGGGGGGTGGCTCAGGACCGGACGTGATGGCGATCGACAACGCCTGGTTGGCTGCTTACGCCGACGCCGGCGTGCTGGCCGACCTGACCGATCGCACCCGGTCAGTCGCCTCCCAGTACCAGCCCGGACCGCTGGCCTCGGGACGCTTCCAGGGGCGGCTCTATGCGCTGCCCTGGTACACCAACAACGTCGCCCTGTTCGTCAACAACGACATGCTCAAGGCGGCCGGTTTCAGCGCGCCGCCGAAAAACTGGACCGAGTTCCGCGCCGTGGCCAAAGCGATGCGCGGACTGGGCCCCGACAAATATGGCCTCGCCATGGGCGCCGGCCGCTTTGGCGTGTTCCAGATGACGAGCTTCGTCTGGCAAAACGGCGGCGAGCTGGTCGATGACGCAGGTCAGGTCCGGGTTGGCGAGCCGGCGGTCGCCGAGACCTTCCAGCTTTTCACCGACATGTACCGCGTGGACAAGTCGATTCCCGATACCGTGCTAACCGCGCAGTCCTGGGACGAGGTGTTCGCCCCCTTTCTTCAAAGCAGGGCCGGGATGCTGATCTCAGGCGACTGGACCATCGGCACCATCAAGCGGGTTTCCCCGAATTTGAACTACTCGATCGTTCCGCTCCCGGTAGGCAAGCGAGCAGCGACGGTCATCGGGGGCTTCAACCTCGCTGTGAACGCAAAGACCAAGAGTCCGGCCGCAGCCGATCTGGTGCTATTTCTGACCGGTCCGCGTAGCGTCGAGGCGATGCGCAAGGCTGACCGACTGTCGGCGCACATGACAGCCACCACGGCTGAAGCGATTGCCAAGTTGCCAGAGACGCAGCGCCCCTTCATGTCCCAGGCGGCAGCTGGACGGGCACGACCGAGTCTCGCCATCTGGGCCGAGGTGCACTCTTCGATCCTTTCGCCCGCATGGGACGCCTCGGTGCGCGGTCTGGTGACCCCGCAAGCAGCCGTGCAGAAGGCGGCGAGTGAGATCGCGGCAAAAATGAAATGATCCAGTCACAGGTCCATCGATCGGTAGTGAGCGGTGGACCTGTCTGGATGTACTGAGTCGAAATGAGTTCGCCACTTTCCCCAGAACGCAACGGTCGCGCGCCCTGGTCTGCCGTCTTCGAGACAGGCTGGGGAGAGCGCCTGTACCCCTATCTCATGGTGCTGCCGGCCTTCATTTTGGTCATGGCGGTGGTGGTCTACCCGGTGATCAGCGGCATCGCCTCCGGCTTCCAAGACCTGACGCTGCGCACCCTGAGCCGTGGCCAGGTCACATTCATCGGGACACGCAACTTTGAGCGCGTGTGGGCAGACCCGGTGTTCTGGACCGCCCTGCGAAACACTGCCTGGTGGGTGGGGGCGAACGTCGTTGCGCAGATGATCCTGGGCCTGATGCTCGCGCTAATGCTGAACCGGCCTGTGCGCGCACGGTCGTGGCTCAGAGCCGGCATCCTGCTGCCCTGGGTCGTCCCCAGCGTCGTGGCTGTGCTGACCTGGCGTTGGATGTACGACCCGACGGTGGGAATCGTCAACGAGTTGTTGGTCCGCGTCGGGGTGCTCAAGGATTACTTTCCTTTCCTCGGAGACGTCGGAACCTCGCTGTGGGCTGTCACGGTGGAGAGCATTTGGAAGGGCACGCCCTTCGTGATGCTGCTGCTTCTTGCCGCGTTGCAGATGATCCCTCGCTCGGTTATGGAGGCAGCCGCGATGGACGGCGCCCATGGTTGGCGCCTGCTTTTGTTCGTCGTGCTGCCGCAGATCCGCGTGGCCTTCGCCATCGCACTGATTCTGACCCTGATCCTCACGGTGAACAATTTCAACGCGATTTGGTTGATGACGGCAGGCGGCCCCCTGAATTCCTCAGAGACCCTGTTCACGCTCGCCTACCGCTACGGTTTCGAGCGGATGAACCTGGGCATGGCCTCGGCGCTGGCCACGCTGCTGTTCGTCTTCCTGGTCGCGGTGACGACGGTCTACCTGTACCTGATCCGCATGCGCGAGGAGGCCTGAGCCGATGCAAGAAGAGATCGTCGGGGTCAGACGATGGAGCCGGGTGCTGCTGCACATGGGACTGTGGTGCGCCTTTGTGTGGGCGATTTTCCCCTTCTATTGGATGGTGGTGACCTCGCTGCGCCCAGAAGCCGAACTGTTCGCCCGCCCGCCGGCCCTGGTTCCGAGGGAGCTCACGCTGCGGCACTACACCGAGCTGCTGCTCGGCGGGCAGTTCTGGCGCTACGCACTCAATAGCCTCTTTCTCACGCTGATCGTCACCGGTCTGAGTGTGCTGACGTCGCTGACGGCTGGCTACGCTCTGGCTCGCTACCGGTTCCGAGGCTCCACCGTGTTGCCTGCGCTCATGCTGTACGGTCAGATGTTTCCTGCCGTGCTGCTGCTGATCCCTTTCTTTATCCAGTTCAGGGCGCTGGGGTGGATCGACAGCCTGTGGGCCTTGGTCATCGTCTATCTCAGCTACATGCTGCCGCTGTGTGTCTGGCTGATGCGGGGCTTTTTCGCGCAGGTGCCGTTTTCCCTCGAGGATGCGGCGCGGATGGACGGCTGCACCCGCTGGCAGGCTTTCTGGATCGTGATCGTCCCCATGGCGCGCCCCGGCATCATTGCAGTTGCGACCTGGTCGATGATCCACGCATGGAACGAGTTCCTGTTCGCTGCGACCTTGATCACGAGCGCCGAGAAGCGCACCCTTCCTTTAGGGCTCAACGGCCTGATCGGCCAGTTCACGACGGATTGGGGCATGTTGATGGCCGGCGGGGTGATCACTGCGCTGCCGATCGTGGTGGTGTTCTTCGCGCTGCAACGGCACCTGGTCTCGGGCCTGGGGGCGGGCGGTGTCAAGGGCTGACGCGCTCGGCGAGGCGAGAAGCCCCACCCGGGTGCGGGAGATTGCGTGCCGGAACTCGCCGCTATGAATTGGAGGAATTCCCTGTGAGTCGAATCGTCGAAGTTACAGCACGCGCCTTGTCTTGCCCGACGCCCGGCGGCATCACCTTCGCCGTAGGGCGTTCGGCCAAGCGCGACATGGTTCTGGTGAAGGTTGTCACCGACGAGGGGACGGTGGGCTGGGGCGAGGCGCACCACGCGCAAGCCCCGAGCACGATTGCAGCCTTTGTCAACGACGCGCTGGGCCCATCAATGATCGGGCAAGACCCCCAAGCAATCGAGGTGCTGTGGGATCGTGTCTACCAGCGCTTCATATCCACCCATGGGCCAGGCGCGGCGGCAGTCATCGGCCTGTCCGGCGTTGATCTGGCGCTGTGGGACATCAAGGGCAAGGAACTCGGTCAGCCGGTCTGGCGCCTGCTCGGCGGGCAAAAGCGGCGGATACCCGCCTATGCCGGCGGGATCAGTCTGGGCTTCCAGCCCGTCGATGAACTGGCGAGGGAAATCGAAGCCCTGATGGAGCAGGGCTACCGCATGGTCAAGCTGCGGGTCGGTGACTCAATAGAACGAGACCTGATGCGCGTGGATGGCATCCGGCGCCGCTTCGGGCCAGAGCTTGCAATGGCGGCCGATGCCGGTACCCGATTCCACAGCCGCGATCTGGCCGGTATTGTCGAAATCTGCGAAGCTGGCCGGCTCACCTGGCTCGAGGAGCCGTTCCCGCCAGACAACCTGCCGGGCTACCGCCGGCTGCAGGAGGTGATGGCCATCCCCCTGGCCGCAGGCGAGAACCATTTCACCCGCCACGAGTTGCGCACCCTGATCTCCGAGTCAATCGTCCAGTATGTGCAGGCCGACTGCTGCAAGGCCGGCGGAATCAGCGAGTTGATGAAGATCGGGGCGCTCGCCAGCACCTGGCACCTTGCCGTGGCCCCGCACACCTCGGCCTCGGTGCTCAGCACCGCCGCGTCGCTGGCTGTGCTGAGCGCTTTGCCCAATGGCACCTGGTACGAGGCCGATGTGTCACGGGTCAACGCCTTCCGCGATGAGCTCGGCGTCGGAGCCCCCACAGTGGTCGACGGGTACATCGAGGCCTCTGACAGCCCAGGCTTGGGAGTCGAGATCGACGAATCGGTGATCGATCGGTATCCCGTGATCCTGGGGTCCTCTTACCAATAAACCTGCTCCCTCTAGGCGCCTCTGGCGAACCCGGGAGACCCCTCGTGCGCGTACTGGTTTTGTACTGTCACCCGCTGGGCAATAGCTTCAATGCTGCCCTCCATCGCGTAGCCTTACAGGCCTTGACCGATGCCGGGCACGAGGTCGACGACTGTGACCTCTATGCGGAGGGTTTCGATCCGGTGCTCAGCCCCCAAGAGCGAAGCGACTACCATGACTTGGCTCTCAACCGTCGCAGCGTGGAACCACATGTCCAAAGGCTGCTGCAGGCCCAGGCACTGGTGCTTATCTTCCCGGTCTGGAGCTTCGGACTCCCGGCCATGCTCAAGGGCTACATCGACCGGGTCTTTGTGCCAGGCGTGTCGTTTCACTTGGTCGAGGGTGGACCGACCCGGCCGGGGCTGACTCATCTTCGGCATATCGTCGGCGTGACAACCTACGGGTCGCCGCGATGGAAAACTTGGCTGATGGCCGACCCGCCGCGCGCAATGGTCTCGCGTTTTCTGAAGCGTCTGACCGGCAAACGTGCCCGAGTGGACTACCTCGCGTGCTACGACATGAACATCAACACTCAAGAGGATCGTGAACGCTTTCTTGAGCGGGTATCACGCAGGCTGCAAGATCTGGGGCGGGCGGGGCACTGAGCGGAGCGGGTCGACGAAGGCATGGCGGTGAATCAGGCCAGCCGCCCTACCGCCTGCTGCAGACAAGTGAGCAAACGCAAGGCCGCCGGCGGCAAGGGGCGCGCCTTGAGCCAGGTCACGCCGATGGGTCGGCGCGGGTCGGGCAGGTCCAGAGGCAAGATGGCCAGCTGGCCGCTGCGCGCCAAGGGCCGGGCCACCAGGCGTGAGAGCAGGCCCACCGCGTCGGTTTTTTGCAGGTAACCGGCAATCACGCTGTTAGACAGGGTCTCCACCGCGTCCAGCGGCAGCGCCATGCCGTGCTGGCGCAGCGCCACCTCCAGTGGCTCGCGGGCCAAGGAGCCAGCGGGCGGCAGCACCCAGGGGTAGTCTTGCAACTGTTGCCACTGCAGCTTGCGCCGACGCGCCAGCGGATGCCCCTCGCGCACCACCACTTGGTTGAGCCCGTCGTAGAGAACCTCCTCGCTCACATCGTCGGCGGCGCGGGTCATCAGGCGCCCCACCAAGAGGTCCAACTCGCCACCACGCAGCAGCGGCAGCAGCCGCTCCATCGGGCCCTCGTTGACCATCACCTGGCTCGTGGGCCAGTCGCGCTTGTAGGCGGCCAACGCGTCGGGCAGTAAGGCGGTGGTCACCGCAGGCAGCGCGCCGACACGGATCTTGGCCGCAGCGCCAGTTTGCAGCGCATGCAGTTCCTCGCGGGCCTGATCGAGGCCTGCCAGCAGTCCGGCGGCATGGCGCACCAGGCACTCGCCAAAGGCATTCGGGGTGACGCCGCGGGCATGGCGCTCGAACAAGGCGAGACCCAGGCCTTTTTCCAGTTCGCCCAGGGACAGCGAGACTGCCGGCTGCGAGAGGTTCAGGCTGGCGGCGGCGCGACCAATGTGGCGGTGCCGGTCAAGCGCCACCAGCAGCTGCAGGTGGCGCGGCTTGAGGTTGGCGCGGATAAACCAATCGGGCTGGAGCATCAATCAGGCCGCTTCATAAGGAAGTCAAATGATAAAGCCGAAAAATCTCACTTTTTCTTTTTGAAGACACTGCGCACAATGCCGGCTGTTTGCAAAACAAACTGAGCGTTGCCCAGAGCAACGCCTTCCCAACGCAGGAGAATCAGAACATGGCCCTTCCCTGGCCGGTGGTGGATACACACTGCCACGTGATCGCCCCCGACACCGCCCGCTACCCGCTGCAGCCCATGGGGGGCAAGCAGTCCGACTGGTCGCGTGAGCGCCCGGTGGACGACGCCGGCATGATCGCGGCCATGGCCGAAGCCGGCGTGGCCCAGGCGGTGCTGGTGCAGGCCTCGACCTGCTACGGGCACGACAGCAGCTACACGCGCGATTGCGTGCAAGCCCATCCGGGACGCTTTATCGGCGTCTACTCCATCGACCTGCTTGCGCCAGACGCGGTGCAGCAAGCGGCGCAGTGGCAATCCCAAGGTTTGGCGGGGATGCGGTTTTTTGTGGCGGGCCATTCGATGGCCCATCACGACCTGCGCCTAGACGACCCACGCGCTGAGGCGGTGTGGCGTTACGCCAGCGACCAAGGCATCCCCGTATGCGTGCAGATACGCGCTGGCGGTCTGCCCCAGCTCGAAGCTGTCCTGACGCGCTTTCCCCAGGTCACAGTCTTGCTCGACCACCTGGCGCGCCCCACACTGGAAGATGGGCCGCCCTACGCCCAGGCGGACTCTCTGTGGGCGCTGGCGCGCTTTCCCCGCCTCAATTTCAAATTGACCACCCATAACTTTCTGGAGTCGGCCCAGGGCCGTAGCACGCCGCAGGTCTTCTGCGAGGCTGCGGTGCGTACCTTCGGCGCGCAGCGCTTGGCCTGGGGCTCCAACTTCCCGGCATCTGCCGGCGGGCTGAGCCATCAGCTCAAGCTCGCGCTAGATGGCACGGCCACTCTTTCCGACGAGGACCGCGCGTGGATTTTCTCGGGGACAGCCCGTCGTCTCTACCCCTCGCTGGGCCAGGGCCCTCTGTGACGGACGCAGCCATGGCTTCCGGGCCACCAGTTCTCAAGACCCTGCTGGGTGACTATGCGAACACGCGCGCCCTGCGCGCGGGTCGCCTGCAGAACGAGCTGTTCAGCTTAGACTACGACCCGGTCAAGACCCCCAACCGAGCCTTCAAGCGGGTGGTGCGCGAGTTGTCCTTCGATGTCGCAGAGCTGGCCTTGGTGACCTACCTGCAGGCGCGCGCCTATGGCAAGCCCTTGGTGCTGATGCCTGCGGTAATCGGCGCTGGGCGCCACCAGCACCATTGCCTGGTGTGCCATGTCGATCGCCCCCTCACAGCCAGCCAATTACAAGGGCGGCGCGTGGGTATCCGCGCCTACGCGCAGACCACCGTGACCTGGGTGCGCGGTATCGTCTCGGACGACTATGGGGTCGACCTGGACGGCGTACGTTGGGTGACAGCCGAAGACGGCCACCTCGCTGAATTTCCCGATCCAGAGGGCGTGGCGCGCGATGATTCCGGCCGCAACGCCTTTGAATCCTTGGTCGCGGGAGACCTGGATGCCGCCATCATCGGCACCGACCTGCCCGACGACCCCCGGCTGGTTCCCATCCTGCCGCAGCCCCATCAGGCGGCCCAGGCCTGGGCCAAGCGCCACGGGTTGATCCCTATCAACCACATGGTGGTGGTGAGAGAGGATCTGTGTCGCAAGCGGCCCGACATCGTGCGGGCCGTCTACCAGACACTGCTGGCGAGCAAAGCAGAGGCCGATGCCCTGCGCCCTTCGGACCAGCCGGATCTCACCCCCTTCGGTGTAGAGCCCAACCGGCAAGCCCTGGAGGTGCTGATTCGCTACGCACATGAACAGCGGCTGATCCCGCGCCGCTTTTCGGTCGACGAGATTTTTGAGGACTTCCACCAGATCACGGGCCTGTAAGGGCCCACTTGATCCCACCTACTAGGAGACGAAGATGAAACGCAGAGACCTGCTGGCCGCCTCGGGCGGCTTGGCCCTGGGGCTTCCCCTGAGCGCCCTGGCCCAGAGCAGCGGCGCGACTGGCCGCATTGTGGTGCCCTTCGCCGCTGGCGGCGCCCGCGAGGCACCAGCACGGGCCATCCAGCAGGAACTGGGCACCGAGACCGGGCAGACCTGGATCATCGAAGCAAAGCCCGGCGCAGGCGGCGCCATCGGCACGGTGTCGGTGGCCAAGGCTGAACCGGATGGCCGCACCCTGCTCATGGCAGCCTCTAGCCATTTCGTCACCGCCGCCATGGGCGCGACGCCCAACTACGACCCGATCAAGGACTTCCAGGTCGTGGCCAACCTGGGCGACCAGAACCACTTGCTCCTGGTGAGCGCCGAGGTACCGGCCCGCACTGTGGCCGAGTTCATTCAGCTGGCCAAGTCGAAGCCGGGTCAGCTCAATTACGGCTCGGCTGGCGTGGGCAGTTCCACCCACCTGGCCATGGCCTACTTCGTGAAGGCCGCGGGCATCGACGTGATGCATGTGCCCTACAAGGGCACGGCCGAAGCCGTGACCGATGTGGGCGCGAACCGGGCGCAGGCGGTGATCGTGCCCACCGCGGGATCGGCAGCCTTCCGCAACGACCCGCGCTACCGCATGCTGGGGATCACTGGCCGCAAGCGTAACCCTCTGCTGCCCAACGTACCGACGATCGCCGAGTCGGGACTGCCCGGGTTTGAATTCGAGTCCTGGTACGGCCTGATCGGTCCTGCGGGCATGCCCCGCGCCACGGTCGAACGCCTAAACGCTGCCATCAACAAAGTGGCGGCAACCAAGGTGGTGCAGGACCGGCTCCTGGCCCTGGGGCTAGAGCCCAGCCCGATGTCGGTCGACGCCTTCAACACCGCGTTCCTCAAGGACCGCGACCTGATGTACCGCATCGTGAACGACGTCGGGCTGGCAAAGAAGGGCTAACCCGCAGGGGTGACACCCCGGTTTTCGCGACAGTTAATCTGTCGCGAAAACTCCCAGCGAACCGCTTGCACGGCACCTTTATTGTCGCAATACTCCGCCACTCGCGACACAAAGAGACGACCTATGCCTCGCGTCACGCCCCTGCGCCGTGCCCTGCTCCGAGCCAGCCTCGGTGTCTTCGCTTCATTCCTGGCGGCCGGCGCCTATTCGCAGCCTCTGCAAGCTTCTGACGAACCCGATGCCGACCTGTTAGGTCGCGCAGCGGGGTACCCGGTGGCGCCAAACCCAGCGCGCATCGCGACACCGGCCTACCAGGTGGGCTCTTGGTCTGCACTGGACAAGGTGCCCGGTATCCGCAGCGCCTCGGTCGCACGGCCCGCCCAGGCCCAGGCGCTGCCGCGCGCCTCGGCGTCTGCACCGATCCGCTACCGGGTTGACGGCCAGCAACTGACCCTCGACGATTACCTTCGCCGCCAGCGGGTCACCGGCCTGCTGGTGCTGAAAAACGGCGAGATCGTGTCGGAGCATTACCGGTATGGGCGCAATGACAAGCACCGTTTCCGCTCGGCCTCTATGGCCAAGAGCATCACTGCGATCCTGATCGGCGTGGCCCATGGCAAGGGCCAGATCACCTCGCTGGACGATCTAGCCGAGCGCTACGCGCGCGATCTGGCCGGTAGCCCCTACGGCGCCACCTCCATCCGCCACTTGCTGCGAATGTCGTCTGGGCTCACGTTCACCGAGCGCTACGACGGCAAGGACGATGTGGCCCGACTGGGCCAGGCGGTCAACACCGGCAAGCCCACCGTGCCCGAGGTACTGCGCTCGATCACCGCGCGCCACGCCCCGCCGGGCGAAAAATTCGTTTACGCCAGCGCTGAAACCGAGGTGCTGGGCCGTGTGCTCACCGCGGCCACCGGGCGCAGCATGGCCGACCTCACCCGCGAGTGGCTCTGGGAGCCCCTGGGCGCCGAGCAAGACGCTTTCTGGTGCACCGACCCTGCGGGGCAAGAGGGCGCTTACCACTGCTTTAACGCCACGCTGCGTGACTGGGGCCGCCTCGGCCTGATGATGGCGCAAGACGGCAAGGTCGGCGAGCGCCAGGTGGTTCCACGTGACTATGTGCTGGAGGCCACCGATCCGGCACGCCAGCCGCTGGCCTTGCAGCCGTTACGGGCCACACCCTACCTCGGGTATGGGTACCAGTTCTGGTTGCTGCCGCTGAAGGAGCGCACCTTCGTTATGCAAGGGGTCTACGGTCAGGCGGTTTATGTGCAACCTTCATCGGGCATCGTGATGGTGCAGACCGCGGTCTGGCCCAACGCCAACGGGCAGCAGGACCCGCGGCCCCGCGTCGAGCGCAATGCACTGTGGATGGGGGTGCTGGACTCGCTGGGAGGCAGTACGGCGCGACGCTGAGGGGTCTACCTGGGTTCGCCCAGTGCGTTGGACACCCGCAGGGAGGGGATGTCCACGGTCTCGATCATGCGGTCGCAGGGCCTGCAGGGTGGGCCTGTCACGCCCCACGTGGCCTGGCGCCCGCTCAGGCCGCGTGGGGTCCGTGAATGCGCTCGTAGGCGGGCTCGTGGCGGGCGAATTGCGCCAACCAAATTGCCAAGCGCGGGTGACTCTCACGCCAAGTCACCAGCGCGCGCCGGTCCAGGAATTCGAGCGAGCAGGCCAAGCCGATCGACACCACATCCGACACGTGCGGATCGGGCGGCGCCGCCTCGAAAGCCGTGAGGCAACGTAAGATCTTGCCGCGCTGGTAGTCGAGCCAAGGCTCGGACACGTGGGCAGCCTCGTGCCACTTCGCCTCGTAGACCACGAGGGCCGCTGCATCGGTGATGGCATCGGCCATGCGCGAGCGCGTTTGCAGAACAAAGCGCTCCTCCCCCGACACGGGCAGCAGCCTCTCGGTACCGGCGACGAACTGCAAAAACTCGATGATGACGCTACTGTCAAACAGCGAGGAGCCGTCGGCGCGCACCAGGCAGGGCATCTTGCCGATCGGGTTTTGTTGCCGCAGGGTGTCTTGCGGGTCGGCGACATCGGCCGGCTCCACCGTGACCCGATCCCCCAGACCCAAGACCTCGGCGGCCATGCGCACCTTGCGCCCGACGGGAGAAGTCAAGGTGGTGCGGAGAATGAAGCGTTCAGGCGCGGACATCGCGGGATCCTTCGTTGTGGGGCGTGGCCGCTTGCGGTGGCCACAAAGTTCAGGGCTTGTGGTGGCTCAGCGCGTTGGACACCAGCTTGGAGGTGATGTCCACGATCTGGATCATGCGGTCGTAGGGCATGCGCGTCGGCCCGATCACGCCCAGCGTGCCCACCACCTGGCCGTCGACCTCGTAGGGCGCGCTCACCACCGAGAGCTCCTCGAAGGGAACGACCTGGCTCTCGCCGCCAATGAAGATACGCACGCCCTCGGCTTGGCTGGAGACGTCAAGCAGGCGCATCAACTGGGTTTTTTGCTCGAACAGGTCGAAAGCCCGACGCAGCTGGCCCATGTCGCTGGAAAAGTCGCTCACGGCCAGCAGGTTGCGCTCGCCGGAGATCACCACCTCGTCTTGTGCCTGTGTCAGCGCCTCGGAGCTGGCTTCGACCGCGGTCTGCATCAGGTTGGCGATTTCGCCGCGCAGGCTGTCGACCTCCCCCCGAAGCCGCTCACGCACCTGCTCGATTTCGAGCCCGGCGTAGTTGGCGTTGAGGTAGTTGGAGGCCTCGATGAGCTGCTGTTGGCTGTACTCGTGCTCAGTGAAGACGACCCGGTTTTGCACATCACCAGCCGGCGAGACGATGATGACCAGGTAGCGCCGCTCCGACAGCCGCAAAAACTCAATATGGCGGAACACCGAGCTGCGGCGCGGTGCCATGACCACGCCAACGAAGTGCGACAGGTTGGACAACAGCTGGGCGGCGTTGGCAATGACCCGCTGCGGCTGGTCGGCTGCCAGGCTGGGCGCGGTCAGCTGCTCGCGCTGGGCGGTGAGCATGGTGTCGACAAAAAGGCGGTAGCCACGGGCGGTGGGAATGCGACCGGCCGAGGTGTGGGGGCTGGCAATCAGGCCCAGCGCCTCCAGGTCCGACATGACATTGCGGATGGTGGCGGGCGAGAGCTCCAGGCCAGAGGCGCGGGAAAGCGTTCGTGAGCCCACGGGTTGCCCGTCGGCGATATATCGCTCGACCAGAGCTTTAAGCAGCAACTTGGCGCGTTCGTCGAGCATCATGTACAGCCTGAACCGATTCTAGTAATGTATTTAATGATGTAATTTGCCCATGATGTCACGGTATCGCCACGTCGCGTTGATCGGCAAATATCCCACCGCCGGGAACGGCAGCGGGACACCTCGCGCTGCCCTGGAGGATATTTCCCAGTTCCTGCTGGCGCAAGGCTGCGACGTCACATTCGACAAAGACACCGCCGCCCACAGCGGCATCCAGGGCCATTCCGTGCTGGATATTGCTGGCATCGGCGCTGAATGCGACCTGTGCGTGGTGGTCGGGGGCGACGGCACCATGCTGGGCGTAGGCCGGCAGCTGGCGCGGCACGACGTCCCCCTGGTGGGCATCAACCAGGGCCGTCTGGGCTTCATCACCGACATTGCGCTCGAGGGCTACCGCGATGCGCTGTCCCCCATTCTGCGCGGCGAGTCCGACGAGGAGCGTCGTAGCCTCATGCACGCACGGGTGCTTCGTGACGGCCACTGCGTCTTCGACGCCCTGGCGATGAACGACGTGGTCGTCAACCGCGGCGCCACCTCGGGCATGGTCGAACTGCGGGTTGAGGTGGACGGGCATTTCGTAGCCAGCCAGCGTGCCGACGGCCTGATCGTGGCCACGCCTACCGGGTCCACCGCCTACGCCCTGTCGGCAGGCGGCCCGATGCTGCACCCTTCGGTGAGCGGCTGGGTGCTGGTGCCCATCGCCCCACACGCCCTGTCCAACCGACCTCTGGTGCTGCATGACGCCAGCGAGGTCGCCATCGAGGTGGTGGCCGGCCGCGACGCCAGCGCCAGCTTCGACATGCAATCCCTGGCCTCCCTGCTGCACGGCGACCGCATCCTGGTGCGCCGCTCGCAATACCAGGCGCGCTTCCTGCACCCGCGCGGCTGGAGCTACTTTGACACCTTACGCAAGAAGCTGCACTGGAACGAAGGCGGCGTCGGCGCGGGTTGAATGGGGATATGGTCACATGAGCCTCCGCCGAATCGCACTGCGTGACTTCGTCATCGTCCATGCGCTCGAGCTTGATCTCTCCAGCGGCTTTTCCGTGCTCACGGGAGAAACCGGCGCTGGCAAGTCCATCCTGATCGACGCCCTGCAACTGGCCCTGGGCGCTCGCGCCGACGCCAGCGTGGTGCGCGAAGGCGCGGCGCGGGCCGATATCAGCGCCGAGTTCGACCGCCCTCCCCAGCTAGCCGCGTGGCTGGAACAGGCCGGCTTCGAGGACGGCGACACCCTGCTCCTGCGCCGCAGCATCGACGCCCAGGGAAAGAGCCGGGCCTGGATCAACGGCAGCCCCGCCACCGCCACCCAGCTGCGCGAGGCCGGCGACCTGCTGGTGGATATTCACGGCCAGCATGCCTGGCAAAGCCTCACCCGGCCCGATGCGGTGCGCGGCCTGCTCGATGGCTACGCTGGTATCAGCACGCACAAGCTCACCGGCCTGTGGCAGGCCTGGCGGGCCGCGCAAAAGGCGCTGGCCGAGGCCCGGGGCGCCCAAGACTCGCTGCAGCGCGAGCGCGAGCGCCTGGCCTGGCAAATCGGCGAGGTCGACAAACTCGCGCCAGGCGCCGACGAATGGGAAGAACTGAACGCCAGCCACACCCGCCTGGCCAACGCCCAGGGCCTGATGGACGCCGCCAGCGGCGCGCTGGCCGCGCTGGAGGGGCAGGAGGGAGCCGGAGAAGACAGCGCCCTCACCCGCCTGGCTCGGGCCCAGTCGGCCCTGACGGGCGAGGCCCATCTGGAGCCACAGTTTCGCAGCCTGGCAGACGTGATCGGCTCGGCCCTGGCCCAGGCCGAGGATGCTGCGCACTCGCTTCACGCCTACCTGCGCCATGCCGACCTTGACCCGCAGCGCCTGGCCGAGCTCGACGAGCGCCTGGGCCTGTGGGTGTCACTGGCACGCCGCTACAAGCGCCCCCCCGAGGAGCTGCCAGCGGTGCTGGCCGGCTGGCGCGAGTCGCTATCCCAGCTCGACGCCGCCGCCGACCTGCAAGCCCTGGAGGCCGCCCAAGAGCAGGCCCGGCGGGCTTGGCAGGCCGAGGCCCAGCAGCTGTCCAAGGCCCGCGCCAAGGCGGCGCCCAAGCTGGCGCAGGCCATCACACAGGCCATGCAGGGTCTGGGCATGCAAGGCGGGCGCTTCGAGGTAGCCATGGAAACATGCGAACCCGCTGCCCACGGCCTGGAAGACGTGGCCTTTCTCGTGGCCGGCCACCCGGGCAGCACCCCGAGGCCGGTGGGTAAGGTGGCCTCGGGCGGCGAACTGTCTCGCATCGCGCTGGCGATTGCGGTCACCACCAGCCGTCTGGGCCAGGCCCAGACCCTCATCTTCGACGAGGTCGACTCCGGCGTTGGCGGCGCAGTCGCCGAGACGGTGGGCCGGCTGATGAAGCAGCTGGGCGTCGACCGCCAGGTGCTGGCCGTGACCCACCTGCCCCAGGTGGCCGCCTGCGCTGACCACCACCTGGTGGTTGCAAAACAGTCCGACAAAGACGGCACCCGCAGCACGGTTGCGCCGGTCGCCGGCGAGCAGCGGGTGGCCGAGGTGGCCCGCATGCTCGGTGGCGAGCGCCTCTCGGGCACCACCCTCGCCCACGCCAAGGAGATGCTAGGCGACGGAGCCTCCCAATGACTTCGCCCGACAAAAGAAGCGCGACGGGCGGCGGGCAGACAGACCACCGTGCGGCCCCGGCAGAGGCGCCTGCCCAGGTTCCCCCACAGGTTCCCGCAGAGCCCCTCGAGCTGGTCCTGATCACCGGCATGTCTGGATCAGGCAAGTCGGTGGTGCTCCGCGCCCTGGAAGACGCGGGCTACTACTGCGTGGACAACCTGCCACCCGAGCTGCTGCTGTCCTTTGTCGACCTCGAGCAAGAGGTGGCTGCGCGCCGGGTGGCTATTGCTATGGACGTGCGCAGCGCACTATCGTTGCCGCAGGTGCCAGCGCAGCTCCAGGCCCTCAAGTCTCGCGGGGTGCAGGTACGCCCCCTGTTCCTGGACTCCAGCACCGACACCCTGGTGCGGCGCTTCTCCGAAACCCGCCGCCGGCACCCACTCTCGGGCGAGCAGGCGGCCAACGCGGGCGCGGCTGCCCCCGCCGACCGGCAGCATGCGCTGGTCGACGCGATCGAACTCGAGCGCGAGCTACTGGCCGACCTGCGGGACCAGGCCCATGTAATTGACACCAGCGTGCTGCGCTCGGCCCAGCTCCAGGGCTATGTCAAGACACTGCTGTCTGCGCCGACGAGCCGTCTGACCCTGGTTTTCGAGTCCTTCGCCTTCAAGCGCGGCATCCCGGTCGACGCTGACTACGCCTTCGACGTGCGCATGCTGCCCAACCCGCACTACGAGCCGGCGCTGCGCGAACTCACCGGGCGCGACGCGCCGGTCGCGGACTTCCTGCGCGTCGACCCGGAGGTGGGACGGATGTTCAGCCACATCGAGCGCTTTGTGGACGAGTGGCTGCCCGCCCTGGCCCGCGACCACCGCAGTTATGTCACCGTGGCGGTGGGCTGCACCGGCGGACAGCACCGCTCGGTCTACCTGGTGGAACGCCTGGCCAATGCATTCGCCGGACGCTGGACAACACTGAAGCGCCACCGCGAACTCGACGGACATTGAGCCCGCAGGTCGGCCTGCGCAGAGCAGCCAACGCCGACGCCCCCACCGCTGTCTCAAGCACTTGCGGTGGCAGACCTAAGCAAGTAAGTCGCGCGCCCTTGCCTCCAGCAGACGCCGCACCGGCGCGGGAAGCCCCAGCGCGGGCCAATCGGCGGCTGAAACCCAGGCGCCTTCAATCCCGAGCTGGGCCTTCGCCCCGAGGGAGAACTGCACCGGATGCAGGTGCAAATCCTTGTGCGTGAGCACATGGACAAAGGGCGGCAGGTCCTCGCGTGCAAACAGCGCGGATGTAGCGGGGCGCTCAGGTCCATCCACCACCGAGAGCGCCGTATCGAGTCCTCCGGCGGACTCGAACACCGGCAAGCAGTGCAAACCAGCCCAGATACCGGTACCCGGGCGCTTGGTGAGCCAGACCGCGCCGTCGGCGCGCTGCGCCAGCAGCAGCCACAGCGACTGCGCACTGCGTTTGACTTTTCGGGTACGGACCGGAAAGCGCTCCGGCTCGCCTTGGCGCCGGGCAGCGCAGTCTGTCTGCAGCGGGCAGGCAGCGCAGTCAGGGTGACGGGCCAGACAAACAGTCGCGCCCAGGTCCATCAGGCCCTGCGTGTAGGCTGGCATGTCCTGGCCGCGCGTAGGCACCAGGTCCTGCGCCAGTGCCCAGAGGTGCTTTTCCTGCGCCGCTTGCGCCAGGTCGCCCTCAAAGGCGAGCACACGAGAAATCACGCGCTTGACGTTGCCGTCCAGGATGGCCACGCGCTCGTCGAAGCAAAAGGCGGCGATCGCCGCCGCGGTCGAACGGCCGATGCCGGGCAAGGTCTGGAGGGCTTCGGCGCTGCCGGGGAAACGTCCTCCATGCACCTGCACCACCGCCTGGGCGCAGCGGTGCAGGTTGCGGGCACGGCTGTAATAGCCCAAGCCGCTCCACAAGCCCAGCACCTCGTCGTCTGAGGCGGCGGCTAGCGCGCGCACGTCGGGAAAACGGGTGAGAAAACGCTCGTAGTAACCCAGGACGGTGGCCACCTGGGTTTGCTGCAGCATGATCTCGGACAGCCATACCCGATAGGGGTCGCGCGAGCCCTGCCAGGGCAGGCCGCTGCGACCATGGGCGCGCTGCCAGCGCACGACGCGCGCGGCGAGCGAGCTGTCGCCGTCCTGCGCCTTCATCGCTGGCATGTCGCGCAGTAGTAAGTGGCGCGCTGCCCCTGCAACAGGCGACGGATTGGCTGCGCGCAGACCCGGCAGGGTTCGCCGGCGCGGTCATAGACCGTGGCCTCGAGCTGGAAGTAGCCGCTCTCGCCCCAAGCATTGGAGAAGTCGCGCAGGGTGCTACCGCCAGCCTCCACTGCGCGTGCAAGCACCTGGCAGATGGCCGCATGCAGCCGCGTCGCCCGCGCCAGGCTGATGCGGCTGGCGCGGGTGGTGGGGCGGATGCCTGCCAGGAACAGGGCTTCGGAGGCGTAGATATTGCCCACGCCCACCACCACATCTCCGGCCAGCAGCACCTGCTTGATTGGCGAGCGGCGCTGGCGCAGGCCGGCGTGAAAGACCTGCGGGTCGAAGTCCGGCCCCAGGGGTTCGACGCCGAGGCCGCCCAGGAGCTTGCGGGCCACCGGTGCGTCTTCTGAGTCGGCGAAGACCAGGGCTCCAAAGCGCCGCGGGTCGTTCAGGCGCAGGGTGCCCCGGCTGGTGACGAGGTCAAAATGATCATGGGGCCCGGGTGCCGGCAGTGCGCTGCTGAAATTGAGGCTGCCGGACATGCCCAGATGCACCAGAAGCAGGCCCGCGTCCAGGTCCACAAGCAGGTACTTGCCGCGGCGGCGTACGCCCTGCACCTGGCGGCCCGCCAGCGACTGCGGGTCACAGCCCAAGGGCCAGCGCAGGGGCTTTCCCATGCGCAATTGCAGCACGTTACCCCCCGCAATACGGTCGGCAAAGCTGCGGCGGGTGACTTCGACTTCTGGCAGTTCAGGCATGGGCTATCAGTGACGATTATGATGGTCCGCATGACTGAGCATCGCCCCGCAATGGGCCGGGCAGCGCCCACCCGCCCCGCTTCCTCCCCGCCTTCGCCACTGCGTTTTGCGTGGGCTCCGGTGCTCGCCTGCCTGCTGGCGTCGAGCGCCAGCGCCCTGGCCCAGGCACCCGCAACGCCTGCCCGCCCCGCTGCGGCTCCAGCGGCGGCTGCGTCAGCGGCGCCTGTCCAGTCCTCCGCACTCACCGCCGAACTGTTCTACCAATTGCTCGTAGGCGAAATGGCAGCCCGCATGAACGATCCCGGTGGCGGCTTCCAGATGATGCTCGACGCCGCCCGCCGCAGCAACGACTCCGCGGTGTACCAGCGTGCCGTCGAAATCGCGCTGCAGGCGCGTGCCGGCGATTCGGCGCTGCAGGCCGCGCGCGCCTGGAGGCAGGCCAAGCCCGACTCGCGCGAGGCGACCCGCTTCGTGTTGCAGATCCTGTTGGCCCTCAATCGGGTGGGTGAAACCGGCGAGCCGCTGCGCCAGCTGCTGGCCCTGAGCCCGCCGGCCGAACGCGCCACCACCCTGGCCCTGGTGCCACGCCTCTATGCCCGCGCCAGCGACAAGGCCCAGGCGCAGCGCCTGGTCGAGCAAGCCCTGGCGGACGCCGTCACCCGGCCGGAGACCGCCAGCCCGGCCTGGACCGCGATCGCCCGCATGCGCCTTGCCGCAGGCCAGGCAGGGCCAGCGCTCGAGGCCGCCCAGCGTGCGCAGTCCGCAGCCCCCACCGACGAGGGTCCGGCCTTGCTCGCGCTGGAGCTGATGGACCCGCGTCTGCCTCAGGCCGAAGCCCTGGTGCGCCGCTACCTCGATGGCGCCCAGCCCCGGCCCGAGGTGCGCCTGACCTACGCACGTACCCTGCTCGAAGCTCAGCGCACAAGCGACGCCCGACTGCAACTCCAGCTGCTGACCCAGCAACGGGGCGACTTCGCCGAGGCCTGGCTGGTGCAAGGCGTGCTGCAAGTGCAAGACAACCAGTTCGAGGCCGGCGAAGCTTCGCTACAGAGATACCTGTCGCTCGCACAGGCGGGCGGCCGCGCGCCGACCGAGGAGACCAGCCGCGGCCTGGCCCAGGCCTACCTAGCGCTGGCCCAGGCCGCCGAGCGACGCGGCGACCTGGCGCGCGCCACGCAGTGGTTGGACCGAATTCCCGGCAACGCAGACCTGCTGGCCAGCCAGGTGCGCCGAGCCTCGGTGCTGGCGCGCCAAGGCCGGCTCGATGACGCACGCAAACTGCTGCGGGCGCTGCCGGACCGCGATGCGTCCAGTGCCCGTGCCAAGGTTCTGGCCGAGGTCCACCTGCTCCGGGACAACCGGCAGAACCAGGCGGCATACGACCTGCTCGCCGAGGCGGTGGCACGTAGCCCCGCCGACCACGAGCTTCTCTACGAGCAGGCCACGACGGCCGAAAAACTCGGCCGCCTCGACGAAATGGAGCAGCTGCTGCGTCGGGCCATCGTCGCGAAGCCCGACTTCCAGCACGCCTACAACGCCCTGGGTTACTCCCTGGCAGATCGCAACGTTCGACTACCAGAAGCGCGGGAATTGATCCGCAAGGCGCTCGAGCTGGCCCCGGGCGACCCCTTCATCACCGACAGTCTGGGCTGGGTCGAGTTCCGGATGGGGAATAAGGCAGAGGCCCTGCGCCTGCTGGAGCTGGCCTTTCGCGAAAGGCCCGACGCTGAAATCGCCGCCCACCTCGGCGAGGTCCTCTGGAGCTTGGGAAACAGGACGCGCGCGCTCGAGATCTGGCGAGAGGGCCTGTTCATCAACCGCGAGAATGAGACCCTGCAGTCCACGCTTCGGCGGCTACAGGTCAAGCCCTGAACGGTTGCGAGGGCCTGGCCGATGCACCTGCTGCCGACTCCCTTCCCGAGCGTCTGGCGATCCACCCTGCGTGGTCTGGCGCTGGGTCTATCGGTGGTGCTGGCAATGGCCCTGGCCGGCTGCGCCACGCCCCGCAGTCCGCCATCGCCGGCGGGACAACCGCACTGGGTCGGCAGGCTGACCCTGAAGGTAGAGAACGACCCACGGCTGTCCTTCAGCGCCGGCTTTGACCTGCGCGGCTCAGCCCGCGAGGGTGCGCTGGAGCTGGCCACCCCCCTGGGCAATACCGCCGCTCTGCTCGACTGGTCGGCCGCGGGTGCCCGGCTGCAGGTACCCGGTGAGCCACCGCGCCGGGCAGCCTCGCTCGAGGCGCTGGTGCGGGCGGCCACCGGAACCGACATACCGATCGCGGTGCTGTTTGACTGGCTGGCGGGCCAGCCCACAGCGGCACCGGGCTGGCAAGTCGACCTCTCGCAGCGTGCGGAAGGACGCCTGCAGGCCCGGCGCCAACAGCCCCCGGCCGAGTTGCGCCTCGTGCTGGACAATCGCTAAGCGAGCGAACTCGCCCACCTTGCCCCTCGGAAAACGCGATCTCCCCCACACGCGCACCGTGAAAGCCCTCTATGACGTGCCGGCGCCGGCCAAGCTGAACCTGTTCCTGCATGTCACAGGTCGGCGCGCCGACGGTTACCACCTGCTGCAGTCGGTGTTCATGCTGGTCGACTGGCACGACACCCTGCACTTCGAGCGGCGCCAGGACGGCCTGATCACACGCGAGGACCTGCTCTCACCCCTGCCCGAGGACGACCTGTGCTTGCGCGCGGCACGGGCCCTGAGAGAGGCCACGGGCTGCAAGGACGGTGCCCACATCGGCATCGCCAAGCGGCTGCCGGCGCAAGCGGGGATGGGCGGTGGCTCCTCGGACGCGGCCAGCTGCCTGCTGGCTCTCAACCGCCTGTGGGGCCTGGGCCTGACCTGCGGCGCGCTCGAGCGTATTGGCTTGGCGCTGGGCGCGGATGTTCCCTTTTTTCTGCGTGGCCGCAATGCATGGGTCGAAGGCATTGGCGAACGAATCACCCCGGTGAACCTGCCCCCGGCGCGCTTCCTTGTGGCTCGGCCGGCGCAGGGGCTGGAAACCGCGCGTATCTTCGGTGACGCGCAGCTTTCGAGGTCCACTGAGCCTGCTATACTCTCGCGCTTTGCTGCGGACCCATATGGCTTTGGCCATAACGATCTGCAGGTGGTGGCCGAAACACTCTGCCCCGACGTCCAAAAGGCCCTGGCCTGGGTGACCGATCAGAGTGAACACTTTGCAAAAAGCTCCGATGGAGCGGCGAAGTTGAAGGCCCGGATGACCGGTTCAGGTAGCGCGGTGTTTGCCAAGTTGCCGGACGATGCAACCGAGACCACCGCCGACATGGCAAGCCCCCCTCCGGGCTGGCAGGTAGAAGTTTGTAGCAATTTGGAGGTCCATCCCCTGGTGGAGTGGGCCTTCAGCGACGGTTAATCGGTGGGTGACTGAAAAGCCATCCTCCTGTGTAGGGGAGTCGCCAAGTTGGTAAAGGCACCGGATTTTGATTCCGGCATGCGAGGGTTCGAGTCCTTCCTCCCCTGCCAAACGACACAGGTAGCAGTCCGTACTGAGATATCAGTACAGGGCAGCCACCTTCTGAGCCGAAGCCCTGGCATCAGCGGAGCTCCGGAAGTTTTCTTGTATCCGTTGTTGTCGTCCCTCTCGTCGATTTTGGCGGCCGCTCACAGGCAAACCTGGATTTAGTTCGCTGGCTACCCACATGCAGGCTGCTCACACCCCCGACTTCATGGTGTTCACCGGCAACGCCAATCCGGCGCTGGCCGCCGAGATCGCAGGTCACCTGGGCATCACGCTCGGCGCCGCCAGCGTCGGCCGCTTCTCCGATGGCGAGGTGACGGTCGAACTGAACACCAACGTTCGCGCCCGCGACGTGTTCGTGATCCAGTCCACCTGTGCCCCCACGAACGAAAACCTGATGGAGCTCTTGATCATGGTCGACGCGCTCAAGCGCGCCTCGGCCGAGCGCATCAGTGCCGTGATCCCCTATTTCGGCTACGCCCGGCAAGACCGCCGCCCGCGCTCCTCCAGGGTGCCCATCTCGGCCAAGGTGGTGGCCAACCTGCTGCAGACCGTAGGCGTCTCGCGCGTCCTCACCATGGACCTGCACGCCGACCAGATCCAGGGCTTCTTCGACATTCCGGTCGACAACATCTACGCCTCGCCGGTGCTGCTGTCGGACCTGCGCCAGAAAAACTACGCCGACCTGATGGTCGTCTCGCCAGACGTCGGTGGCGTGGTGCGCGCCCGCGCCCTGGCCAAGCAGCTCAGTTGCGACCTGGCCATCATCGACAAGCGTCGGCCCAAGGCCAATGTGAGCGAGGTGATGCACGTCATCGGTGACATCGAGGGCCGCAACTGCGTCATCATGGACGACATGATCGACACCGCCGGCACCCTGGTGAAGGCGGCCGAAGTGCTCAAGGAGCGCGGCGCCAAGAAGGTCTACGCCTACTGCACGCACCCCATTTTTTCCGGCCCTGCCATCGAGCGCATCGCCAAGGGCACCGCACTCGACGAGGTGGTGGTCACCAACACCATCCCCCTCACTGACGCCGCACGCGGCTGCAGCAAGATCCGCCAGTTGTCGGTGGCGCCATTGGTCGCCGAGACAATCCAGCGCATCGCCAAGGGTGAGTCGGTCATGAGTTTGTTCTCAGACCAGGAGAACCTGTTCTGAGACTTTCCCGGCCCGCCTGACAAGGCAGGCCTTCCCCGCCGGCGGGCCTGCAAGGGTGCGCCGGCTTTTTCAACCCGGGTCACACTGGTCGCGGTGGACCCTTCCGGAGTAAGTCATGAAATTCGTCGCTTTTGAGCGAGCCAAGCAGGGTACGGGTGCGAGCCGCCGTCTGCGCATCACGGGCCGCACGCCCGGTATCGTCTACGGTGGCAAGGGTGAACCCCAGGCCATCGAACTGGACCACAACGCGCTGTGGCACGCACTGAAGAAGGAAGCCTTCCACGCCTCCATTCTCGAAATGGAAATGGACGGCAAGTCCAGCCAGGTCCTGCTGCGTGACGTGCAGTACCACCCCTTCAAGCAACTCGTTTTGCATGTCGACTTCCAGAAAGTCGACGCCAACACCAAGCTGCACATGAAGGTGCCGCTCCACTACGTGAAGGCCGAGGAGTCCCAGGCCGTCAAGTTCGAAGCCTGCGTGGTCAACCACGTGATTTCTGAACTGGCCATCACCTGCCTGCCCGCCGACCTGCCCGAGTTCATCGAGGTCGACCTGTCTGGCCTGAAAAAGGGCGCGTCTCTGCACCTGGACGATATTCAGCTCCCCAAGGGCGTGACCGCCGTGACCCATGGCAAAAAGAACCCGGTGCTGGTGTCGGTCGTGTCTACCGTCGCCGAGGAAGCCCCGGCTGCCGAAGCAGCCCCCGCCCCCGCGGCAGACGCCAAGGCCGCTGCTAAGCCGGCTGCCAAGCCCGCCGCCAAGAAGTAAGCGCGTCGCGCTTGCTGTGGAAGGCTCGCCACGCGCGGGCTTTTTCCCAAAGGCCCGCTTTGAGCGGGCCTTTTCATTTGCGCCAGCAGCAGCCGGGGCGAACCTGCCGACCGACTCGTTTCTAATAGCACCCCATGATCAAGCTCTTCGTTGGCCTGGGCAACCCAGGCGCCGAGTACGAGGCTACGCGACACAACGCGGGCTTCTGGTGGGTCGACGGCCTCGCCCGAGACCTCGGCCTGCACCTGAATTCCGACCGCGCCTACCACGGCCTGGTGGCTCGAGGCAGCGTGAAGGGTCAGAACGTCTGGCTGCTCGAGCCGCAGACCTTCATGAACCTCTCGGGCAAGTCGGTGGCGGCGCTGGCGCGCTTTTTCAAGATTGCACCCGAGGAAATTTTGGTGGTGCACGACGAACTCGACGTGCCGCCCGGCCAGGCCAAATTGAAATTCGGTGGCGGCCACGGCGGCCACAACGGGCTGCGCGACATCCATGCGCAATTGGGCAGCAGCGACTACTGGCGCCTGCGCATCGGCATAGGCCACCCGGGCGACAAGAACGAGGTGGCCGACTACGTGCTGCGCAAGCCCTCGCCCGATCACCGCACGCTGATCGAGGACTGCGTGGCCCGCACCCTCAAGGCTGCGCCCGACCTGTTGGCGGGCGAGATGACACGCGCCACCAGCACGGTGCACACGCATAAGC
>JACCDP010796437.1_pt1 | contig 23546 bp, 20 predicted proteins | sample 7445841 | NCBI WGS metagenome assembly JACCDP01 (sample SAMN15323441, study PRJNA562643) | freshwater metagenome | isolation source: river surface water | place: USA:Blue River Watershed | collected 2017-08-17
GAAGCGCTCGCCCGCGCCACGCTGCGCCCGGAGCCCTGATGCGCAACGCCCCGTTGGCGCCTGCCGGCAGGCGAACCGCGCGAACCTCGCTGGAGCCTGCTTGCAGGCGAACCCTACGAGCCTCGTTGGAGCCTGCTTGCAGGCGAACCTCGTGGAAGCCTGCCTGCAAGCGCACCCTGCTCGCCCCCCTGGCCGGCACCCTGCTTGCGCTGACACTCACCCTCGCGCCCGCCCCCGCCCGCGCCCAGGATGACTTCGCCGGCATCGACCTGCCCGGCGCCGCCACCGTGTGCTTCGGCATGCTTGGCATCACCGAGGCCCGCGCGCTGGAGATCTGCGACGCTCTTGCCCTGCGCGAGAACGTGCGGGCCCGCGAGCTGGCCCAGCGCTGGATCGCCGAACAGCCCGGCTCTGCCGCCGCCCAGTTTGCCCTGGCCGAAGTGCTGGTGCGGGTGGAGGGCAATCTGGCCCGCGCCCTGTTTCACCTGAACCGCGCCGAGGAACTCACCAATTACAGCTCCCTGGGCCGCGCAGTCGCCTCCGGTGCGCCGGAATGGCATTACCTCACGCTGTCACAGCTCTCCTACGTGCACCAGCTCATGGGCAATCAGCAGGCCTCGCTGGACTATCTCGACAAGATCGAGACCGTCTACGGCCAGGAGGTGGAGTCCTTCCGTGGCTGGCCGCTGATCAAGATGCAGCAATGGGACGAGGCCCGCGCGAGCGCCGAGAGCGTGCTCGCCAGCAGCAACGACCCGCGCGAACGCAGCCGCGCCTGGAACACCCTCTGCGCCGTGGAGCTGTCGGCGCTGCGTCCGGCCGAGTCGCTGGAAGCCTGTGACCGCTCGATCACCGAGGACGAGGCCCTGGCAGGCGAGGACAGCGGGGATTCCGACACGGTCTACCTGATGAATGCCTCGGAGGTCTCGCTCAGCATGCTGCGCATGGAGGACGCCGAAGACTACCTGACCCGCGCCGCTCGCGTGCTGGACCCGAACAGCGTGGGCGATCCGTGGATCTACCTGCTGTTTCTCTACATGAACCAGAGTCGCTTCGACGAGGCCCGCACCGCCCTGGACAACATGCTGGTGTGGCGGGATCAGCAGGAGCCCATCGTGGGCGTCATGAATCGCGCCGAGCACTTCCTGGTCAGCGCCATGTTCCTGACCCTGGCGGGCTATCCGGCCGATGCCGCCACCCTGAGCGCCACTGCCCTGAACCAGCCCGACCGCACAGGATCCTACAGTGCCGACGAGGCGCAGAAGGACTCCATCGCGGCGCTGATGAACGCCATCGCCAACCAGACCGCCTACGAACAGGCTCTGGAAAACGCCGCGACTCTGGATTTCGCCGACGCACTGCAGGAGCGTCTGCGGGCCCAGACGCTGCGCTTCAAGGCCTGGCGCTCCAGCCGCCATGCCGCCGCGCTGTTCGCCGACACCCAGGTGCTGCTCAACCGCCTGCGTCCTTATGCCCCGCTGGATGTGCACATTCCAGAGTGGATCGAGCCCGAACTGGTCCGCATCATGGGCGAGGGCATCATTGCCGGTTTGCTGGAACAGGCGCGTGCCGCTGGCGCCTTCAGCCTGAACGAGGGTTACTACTTCGCCTATCAGGCCGAGATCGCGGCCCTGCGCGGTGACCCCGAGCAGACGCTGGCCTACGCCGCACGCGCGCTGGGGCAGCTGCCGGCGCAGGAGAGCCTGCTGCGGACACGTCTGTCGGCACGCATCGCCGAAGCCGCCTGGCAGCAGGGCGATTACGAGATTGCCCGTCGCAACTACGAACTGGCGCTGCAGAACGACCCGAGCCTGCTGCGTCGTCTGGGCCTGTCGCTGCCTGTGCGCATCCGCGGTGTCGACGACCCCTTCGTGCACCAGGTCATCGACTATCTTGAAGCCTCGCCCCGTTTACACTCGCATGGGGAAGGCCTCTCGCTGGAGGTGTTTCCACAGAACGATCTCACGATCTGCCTGAGCACCCTGGGCGGCAGTCCGCTGTCCTGCGTGCAGATGGGCGCCATCGACGAGACCCTGACGCTGACCCCGGCGCAGCAGCTGGTGCAGGAATTCCACGCCCAGACCTTCGGCCTGGGCTACGACATCAGCCAGGCCCAGCGCATGCGCCTGATGGGTTCCAGCGTGATCCTCAGTTCCCAGGGCAACACGGCGGCGCAGCAGAACCGTGATGCCGTCCTGCAAGCGCCCCCAGGCACAGGTCCCTGAATGCCCCCAGCCCCCATCACGCAACTGTCGCGCAGCCTGATCCTGCTGCTGGCCATGGTGTCCGCCCTCGGGCCGGTGGCCATGCAGATCCTGCTGCCCGGCGTGCCCATCATCAAGGAGAGTTTCGCCGTCAGCACCGGCGTGGCCCAGCTCACCCTGAGCCTCTCCATGGCTGCCATCGCCCTGGCAACGCTGGCCTACGGCCCGCTCTCCGATCGCTACGGCCGCCGCCCCGTGCTGATCGCCGGCATGAGCATCGCCGTGATCGGCTCCCTGCTGTGCATGGTGGCGCCGACCATCGAACTGCTGATCGCCGGCCGCTTCGTGCAGGCGGCCGGAGGTGCCGTCGGCATGGTGGTGGCGCGGGCCATCGTGCGGGATGTCTACGATGCGCGGGAGTCGGCCTCGGTCATCGCCACGCTGGTGATGGTCATGGTGGTCATGCCCATGGTCTCACCCGCCGTGGGCGGCGAGCTGATGGTGCGCTTCGACTGGCATTCGGTGTTCCTGCTCGTGGCCGTGATCAGCGCGGTGCTGGTGGTCCTGCTGTGGCTGCAGCTGCCGGAGACACTGCGAACCCCTGTGGCCTTCTCCGGCCTGCGCGATCTGCTGCGCACCTATGGCCGGCTCTGGCAGGACCGCAGCTTCCGCGGCCACAGCCTGTGCGTATCCTTCGTCTCGGTGGTGTTCTTCGCCTTCATCTCGGCCGCACCGGAGATCATGGTCAGCGTGCTGCAGAGGCCGGCCAACGAGTATGGCTACTACTTCATCATCGTGCCGCTGGGCTTCATGGCGGGGAACTACCTGACGCGTTACTTCGGTCGCCGCCACAGCCTGCAGCGCATGATTCGAGTCGGCTCCAGCGTCTGCATCGCCGGGCTCGTGCTGGCCCTGGTGTTGCAGCTCCTGGGCATCGCACATCCGGCGGCACTGTTTCTGCCGGTGGCGCTGGCCATTCTGGGCAATGGCATCACCCTGCCCAATGCTCAGGCCGGTGCGCTGAATGCGGCACCGTCTCTGGCAGGCAGTGCATCGGGACTCACGGGCTTCATGCAGATGGCCTTCTCGGCGGTGGCCGCGCAGGCGGTGGCATTGATCTTCAATGGCACGGTGTACCCGATGCTGCTGTTGATGCTGGCGGCCTCGGTGGTGTCGCTGCTGAGTTTCCGGCTTTTGGTGCGGGAGGGCTGAGTGGGTCAGCGTGGAGTGTCGCTCAGTGGCTGCTCGTGACGGGTTCGAGCGGTCCGGGGCGGGGGGTGGTCGGTGCGGCGGCTGACCCGCGGGCATCCTGCCTGCCCTCGCATCGCCAGGAGCCGCGGTCTCCTGGCTCACTCGGCAGCGCTCTCTTATGCCGCTGCCCGGCCTCCCCCCCGCCCCGAACCTCGTCTTTTGCCAGCGAACGGCATTCGAGGATTCGGCTCGCTGGCTCCCTCGCAGAGAGAAGCCAAGGGGTCGACCCTTGGCCTCCCCACTACGACGATGAGGCGCGCGGAAGCATCGCACAGTGTCAGGCGCAGGACGCCGTGGCTCTGTTCAGCGGCATAAGAGACACGCACCGAGCGAGCCGGGAGACCGTGGCTCCCGGCGATGGGAGGGAACCGCGGAGCGGTGCGGGTCAGCCGCAGAACGGAGCCACGGCGTCCTGCGCCGGAGGAAGAACACACGATTCGAGCGCGCCTGATCGCGCCCTCAGTTCGTGTAGGTTTCGAGGATGTTCACCGCGTGGTTCTTGATGTGGCGCAGCGACACGAACATGTCGCTGTAAGTCTGCGCCGGCAGTGACTGACAGGTGCCGTTGCGCAGACGCTCAAGATGGCGGTCGCGCATGGCGTTGGCCATCTTGTTCAAGCGCTTGGCCTCTTCCAGCAGACCGGTGATGCGCGTGGAGTCCGCGCGCTTCTTGCGGGCGCCCGCCACGCGGCCCACGAAGGTGTCCACCTCGTTGTAGAAGGTCTTCAGGTCGACCCAGGCTTCCTCGCTCAGGGCTTCCTTCTGCTTGTACAGACGCGAGCGATAGATGCTGAAGGACTGCAGGCTGTCGGCAATGCTCTCCAGCTCATCGGCCATGCGGATCAGGCCATAGGCACGAGTGGACTGCGCCTGGGTGACAGAATCCGTCAGCACCGTGGTGATGAAGTTCATCATCTCCTCCTCGATGTTGTCGATGATGTCTTCCAGGTGTTTGATGCGCTCGAAGGCCGCCTTGTCGTGCTGCTCGCCCACTGAGTAGTCGCGCGTCAGATTGAACATCTCGCGGGTGATTTCCACCATGTTGTCCATTTCAAGATCCGCCTGTTGCAGCGCCACTTCCGGAGCCATGGTCGCGCGATTGCCCAGGTACTTGAGCTTGTGCACTTCCTTTTCGCCGACGCTGGGCACCAGCCACACCACCAGCTTGACCAGATAGTCGAGCAGCGGAATCCACAGCAACACGTTGATGACATTGAACACGGTGTGCGCCATGGCGATGTGGAAGGCAATGTGCGGACGGCTGCCATCGGGGTTCAGCATATCGGCCGGGTTCGCCACCAGGGCGTCGATGAAACTGACAAAGGCCGGGAACATCGTCACGAAGAGGATCGCGCCGAAGATGTTGAAGATGACGTGAGCACGTGCGGCGCGCACCGCGGAAGTGTTGGCGCCGATCGCCGCCAGCTGGGTGGTGATACTGGTGCCGACGTTCTCGCCGATGATCAGCGCGACGGCGGTGTGGAAATCGATGAGGCCGGTGGAGGCCAGGGTGATCGTGATGCCCAGCATGGCCGAGCTGCTCTGGATGATGACGGTCAGCAGGCAGGCAATCAACACGCAGGCCAGCACACTGCCCATGGATTGCGCATCGAACAGGTGCATGTAGGACACCAGGGCCGGATTGCCGCGCAGCAGTTCGAAGGCGCCGCTCATGATCTCCATGCCCATGAAGATCAGCCCCAGAGCCACCAGCAACTTGCCGATCGCACTGGTGGCCACGGACTTGCTCGCCATCATGGGGTAGATGCCCAGGCCCAGCAGCAGCAGGCCGTACTTGCCCAGCTTCATCGAGAGGATCCAGCCGGTGATGGTCGTGCCGATGTTGGCGCCGAGGATGACGCCGATCGCATGCTTCAACTCCATCAGGCCGGCGTTCACCAGGCTCACGGCCATCACCGTGGTAATGCTGCTGAACTGGACAACTGCCGTGATGAAAAATCCAGCCAGGACCGCCGCAACGCGGTTGCGGGTGAGGGTGGCGAGAATGCGCTGAAGGGCGTCGGTGCTGCCGGATTGCAGGCCTTCGGAAAGGAACTTGAGGCCCAGGAAAAACAGGCCCAGACCACCAATCGCGGTGTATGCAATCTCGAAATAAGTCATGGGCTTGCAGTCTAGAGAAACGCCCAGAACATTACAATTTCTTTGCAGATCCGTCACACAGGACGGATCGGGCTGGATCAGCCCATGTGCGCGGGGCCGGTGAGAGAGGTCAGCGCGGCGGTCAACACCAGCACCAGAACGGCCAGAACGCGCTCGAAGGCGATGGATTGGCGCAGGCGTTCAGAGCCATTGCGCGCGACAGCGGGCACGAGATGAAACTTGTTGAGCGCGCCAAGCCCCAGCAAGCCGAGCACCAGCGCGAGCTTGCCTGCAAGTACGCGCCCGTAAGGAGTCGTCAGCAGATCGGCGGGCCCCTGCAGCAACTGGGTCAGCAGGAACACCCCGCTCAGCAGCAGAGCGCCGAGGATGCCCCAGCCGCACAGGCCGTAACGCTGCAGCAGCGGCAACACGCGATCTGCAGGCTCACGCTCGCAGAGCAAGTACAGGGCCGACAGCGCCCCCACCCACAGGCTGATGGCCAGGGTGTGCAGCACGATGGCGATCTGTGCGGGAAGGCTCAGGCTGGCGACGTGCCCGAGCACGGCGAAGGACACCGCGAAGAGCAGAGTTCCGGCGAGCCAGCTCACCAGCAGGCGCGGGGGCAGGCGCATGGCCCCCGGCATGAGCAGGGCGTGACGCGCCTGCCACACACCCGCCAGCAGCAGAGCCAGCGCCGCCGCCCGCAGCAGCAGACCATAGCCCACGCTGGAGCGCAGCAGGATGCCGGCCATGAAGGAGTCGACCATGCCGCGCAGGCCATTCTGGTTGATCTGCCCCACCTGCAGCAGGAAATACAGCAGCAGCGCCACCAGGGCGGCACTGCCAAGAACGAGGGAGCGGGAGATCAGCCGGGCCCGCAGCGCGGGCGACCAACCGGGGGATGACGACTGTGCAGCGCTGTTGGCCGTGCGGGCGCTCAGCCAGAAGACGAACAAGGTGCCCGCGAGGCTGACGAAACCGGCATAGGCGACCAGCTTGCTCAGCAGGGTCGCCAGCGCCCACGGGCTGGTATCAAGCATGATCAGTGGACGTGTGCGTCGCCGCCGTGGCCGTGCTCGGGCATGACGGCAGCCGGAGCGTTCGGGTCCACGTTGAACATGAAGTTCTCGCTCACGGAATGGCCGTCCTCACCCAGGATGGTCCAGTCGACACGGTAGGTGCCGGCGGGCAGCACGGGCATCGGAATGTGGAAGCTGGTGCTGGCCGTGGCCTGCGGCACGAAGCCCACATCGACGGCGCCATTGCTGCCGGCAACGGTCAGGCGCACCAGACGCACGGAGCCGTCGAAGGACAACATCAGCATTTCCGGGGAAGAGACCGTCTGGCCGTTGCCAGGCACGGTGCCGGAGGCCGAACTGTGGGCCCAGGCGCCGGTGTGCAGCAACAGGGACAGGAATGCGGCAACAACAGCCTGCAGCAGGGACATTCTTCTCATGATTCACCTCGTCGTAGTGGGATGGTGCGGTTCGCCGATGGCGCGGCCAGCAGAGACCTGCTGCGTCATTGCCGGGCAGTGTACCCGAAGGCCCTGCCGTTGCTAAGCGGCAGATTGTCGCAGCCGCGCGGAGTTTGTCTGCTAGAATCGCCGCCATGACCAGTCGCCCGCCCCTGCTGATTGCCAACGCCTTTCACGCCGACACCATCGCGGTGCTGGAGGCCACTTACGACGCCCACAGGCTATGGCCGCTCGATGCCGCGGCGCAACGTGCGCTGATCACGCGCCTCGCCCCGGACTGCGTCGCCGTGGCCTCCGCCTCCTGGGCCACCAACCCGCTGATCTATGAGTTGCCCGGCCTGGAGATCATCAGCTGCTTCGGCGTGGGCGTGGACGGCATCGATTTCGGCATCACCCGCGCCCGCAGCATTGCGGTCACCAACACGCCCCGCGTGCTCAATGATGCCGTGGCCGACATCGCCCTGGGCTTGATCCTGGCCACCTCCCGCAAGCTCGTGCAGGCCGATGCCTTCGTGCGTGCCGGTCAGTGGTCGCACGGCCCCTTCCCCTTCGGACAGTCTCTGGCCGGCAAGACCCTGGGCATTGTCGGCATGGGGGCCATCGGCGAAGAGATCGCCCTGCGCGCGCTGGCCTGCCGCATGAAGATTGCTTATCACAACCGGCGGCAGGCCGATCTGCCCTTTCGCTACCACGACAGCCTCGAGGCGCTGGCGCAGGAGAGCGACATCCTGCTTTCCATGCTGCCCGGCGGCCGCGAGACCGAGGGCCTCGTGGGCATGGACGTGTTCCGCGCCCTGGGCCCGCAGGGCATCTTCCTGAATGTGGGCCGCGGCAGCACCGTGCGCCAGGACGAGCTGATCCAGGCCTTGCAACAGGGCGTGATTGCCGGTGCCGGGCTGGACGTCTACGCCCGCGAGCCGGAGGTGCCAGAAGCCCTCCGCGCCCTGCCCAATGTGGTGCTGCTGCCGCACATCGGCAGCGCCACCGTGGAAACCCGCCAGGCCATGGGCCAGCTCGTCATCGACAATCTGGCGGCCTTCTTTGCCGGCGAACGCCTGCTGACGCCCGTCTAGCGGATTGCGCCGGAGGTGTGCCACGCGCGCCGACTTGGTTACAATCGGGCGCTGACCCGCCGGCGCCCAGGCTGCCGGCCCACCCCGCAGAGGACTGCTCATGCGCTCACCCCGCCCGCTTCATACCGCCCCCTTGATCGGCCTGGCCCTGCTGGCCGTGACCCTGCTCCCTGCAGTCCTGCAGGCGCAGACCCAGCCCGGCTTTCGCACCGAACTGGTGACCGACGAGATTCCCGTGCCCTGGGGCATGGACTGGCTGCCCGACGGCGACCTGCTGGTGACCAATCGCGGCGGCCAGCTCTACCGCGTGCGCGGCGGCGAACTCAACACCATCGAGGGCGTGCCCCAGGTGCACGTGAACGGCCAGGGCGGCCTGCTCGACATCGCCCTGCACCCGGACTACGCCAGCAACGGCTGGCTCTACCTGACCTACTCCAGCCCCGAGGGCGGCGGTGGCAGCCACACGGCGCTGATGCGCGCGAAGCTGCAAGGCAAAGCCCTGGTGGAACAGCAGGTGCTCTACAAGGGCGAGGGCAATACCGGCAGCCGCGCCCACTACGGCAGCCGCATCGCCTTCGACGGCGCGGGCTATCTCTACTTCTCCATCGGCGAACGCGGAGCGCACTTCGAGAACGCGCAGCAGTTGGAGCGCGATGGCGGCAAGATCTATCGCCTGCATGACGATGGCCGCATCCCGGCCGACAACCCCTTCGTCAACACCCCCGGTGCCAAGGCCGCCGTGTTCTCCCACGGGCATCGCAACCCGCAGGGCCTGACCGTGCACCCGGACACCGGCGAGATCTGGGAACACGAGCACGGCCCCATGGGCGGCGACGAGATCAACATTATCCGTGCGGGGCTCAACTACGGCTGGCCGCTGGTCGGATACGGCCTGGACTACAACGGCCAGAAGCTGGCCCAGGCCACCAGTGCTGAAGGCATGGAGCAGCCGGTTTTCCACTGGGACCCGTCCATCGCCCCCTCGGGCATGGCCTTCATCACCAGCGACAATTACGGTCAGGAACTCAAGGGCCACCTGCTGGTGGGCTCGCTCAAGTTCAACTATATGGTGCACCTGGTGCTGGAAGGCAACGCCGTGGTGGCCAGCGAGAACGTCTTTCCGGGCATCGGGCGCGTGCGCAACATCAAGCAGGGACCGGACGGCTACATGTACGTGGCCACCGAGGGCAACGGCATCCTGCGCATCCTGCCGGAGTGATCCGGCCCGTGTCAGACACTACAGCAACAAGCGGCGACAGGCAGCTGGCCGCAGTGACAACAACAGGACGAGAACATGAGTGACAAACTTCTGGCTGGCTACCAGCGCTTCAAGAACGGCTATTTTTCCGAGAACCGCGAGAAACTGCGCAAGCTGGCGCAGGAGCAGCGCCCCAACTATGTGCTGATCGCCTGCTGCGACGCACGCATGGAACCGGCCCTGATCTTCGATACGGAACCGGGCGAGCTGTTCGTGATCCGCAATGTGGCCAACCTGGTGCCGCCCTACGAGATCGAGGGTTCCTATCACGGCACCAGCGCCGCGCTGGAATTCGCCATCACTGTGCTGGAAGTGCCCGAGATCATCGTGCTGGGCCATTCGCGCTGCGGCGGCATTCGCTCCCTGGTGCTGCAGTCCGAAGCCATGCCCAAGGACACGTTCATTGCGCGCTGGATGTCCATTGTCTCGCCCGTGGCCAAGCTTGCCGACCCGACCAAGCTGGACGACCACGCCACCTTCAATTACTGCGAGCAGGCCGCCGTGGGCTACTCCCTGCGCAATCTGATGACCTACCCCTGGATCCGCTCCCGCGTGGAGGCCGGCACGCTCAGCCTGAAGGGCTGGCACTACAACATCTTCACCGGCGCGCTGAAGCAGATTCACGACCAGGACACCATCTCCACGATTGTGGAGGAGGCGCAGGACTAGGCCCCTTCGAGCAGTCGGCCCTGCGCCAGCCGCAGCACCCGCGTCGCGATCTGCAGCGGCGCGGCGCGATGGGTCACCATCACCGTAGTGGTGCCCAGCGCCTTGATTCCCTGCAGGATTTCCGCCTCGACACCCGGGTCCAGATGGGCGGTGGCCTCATCCAGAAACAGGATGCGAGGCTGCTTGTAGAAGGCCCTGGCCAGCAGGACACGCTGCCCCTGTCCCGCTGACATGATCGAGCCCATGTCTCCGACCAGACTGTTCCAGCCCATGGGCAGCGCGGCAATGAAGCCGTCGATGCGCGCCATCCGGGCCGCCTGCTGCAGGCGCTGGGCGTCGACGTGCTCGGCAAACATGCTCACGTTCTCCAACAGCGTGCCTGACAGCAACTGCTCTCCTTGCAGCACGCCGGCGCAGCTGTCCCGATAGCGACGCAAGGCATCTGCTTCCTGCAGCACCTCGCCATCCACCAGCCTCTGCCCCGAGTCCGGCTCCAGAAGACCGGCGAGCACACGAATGAGCGTGGACTTGCCGCAACCGGACTCTCCGGTGATCGCCAGGATCTCGCCGGGGCGCAACACCAGACTCAGCTCGGCGAACACCGGAGTGCGCAGGCCGGGGTAGGTGTAGCTGACTCGTTCCAGTTGCAGCGCCGCCGGCCCACGCAGACACACTGCCGGCAGATGCAGTGAGGCGAACTCGGGCTCGGCACAGGTGATGTCCGACACGCGCTCGAGCTGCACTCGCAGCAGTCGCATCTGCACCAGCTTGTCGAGAAAGGCGCGGATGGCACTCGCGAAGTGCGACTTCACGGCGATGAAGGCCGTGACGAAACCGAGCGTCAGCGAGCCCGCCACCACGGCCTGCGCCGCCAGGAAGACCACCAGGACATGCTCGAGCCCATGCAGGACGCCATAGGCTGCCTCCACTCGCACGAGCACGCGCGCGAGCTGGACCTGCGCGTTGATCTGCTCGGCATGGTGATGACGCCAGCTGTGGATGCGGGCAAGTTCTGCACAATAGAACTTGATGATCTCGATGGCGCGCATCGATTCCATCAGCTGCGTGCTGGTGCGGGCCTCGGCCGCAATGCGCTGTTCCGACAACTGCCGCAGCAGCGGCGTCACTGCGAGGCGCACCACCGCCTCCAGCAGCACGAACACCAGCACGACCACTGCCAGCAGCGCGTTGAACCAGAACATCGCGAGCAGGGCGGCCAGCGCGAACAGGCCGTCGAGCACAGCTGTGAGCAGTTCCTCACTCAATACCTGACGGATCTCGCGGATTGCGCCAAAGCGTGAAACCAGATCGCCGGTGTGGCGACGGGCAAAGTAGTCGGCTGGCAGCCGCATCAGGTGGTGCAGCACATTGCCCGCCATCTGGAAGCCCAGCTGATTGGAAAAGTGCAGCTGCAGCATGCCGCGCACCCAGCGCATCCCCACACTCACCAGCGCCAGCAGGCCGAAGCCAAGCGCCAGCACGGTGAGCATGTCGGTGTTCGAGCGCGCGATGCCTTCGTCGATCACCAGTTGCAGGTAGAAGGCACTGCCGATGCTGGCGGCCTGCAGGGCCGCAGACAGCAGGAGCAACTGCGTCAGTGCTGGATAGAACGCGGCATCGCGCACGAACAGCTCGCTCAGCCGCGAGCGCAGCACCTGCTCGCTGCGCTCGAAGCCGGCCAGCGGCAGGCATTCCAGTGCGACACCGGTGAAATGCCGGCTGGCTTCCGCCAGTGCGTAGCGCCGCAGCCCCGTGGCGGGGTCATGTATCCACAGCCCCCGTGGCCCGACCTGCTTGAGAACGACGAAGTGATTCAGGTCCCAGTGCAGCACGGCAGGCAATTGCAGGGACGCCAGATCGACCATCTCCAGCCGCAGCGCCCGGGTCTGCAGCGCCAGATCCCTGGCGACTCCCTGCAAGTCCCCCAGCGTGGCTCCGCGCGCCGAGATCGCATAGCGCTGACGCAGCGTGTTCAGATCCATGCGCCGACCATGGTAGCTGGCGATCATGGCCAGGCAGGCCAGTCCGCACTCAGCCCGCTCAGATTGCAGAATCACGGGCAGGGCGTGTTGACCCGCAAACAGATCGGGCATCACAGCAGCGACTCCAGCCGGCGCAGTGGCGCGGTGATGCGGGCCAGCAGACTCTCTCGCCCCGTCTGCACATGCGCGGTGAACTGCATGCCGGCGCGCAGATTGGCAGGCATGGCGTCTCTCTGCAGTTGCGCCTGCACGAGAAACACTGGCTCTGGCGTGTCAAAGGGCACGAGATACTCGCGCGGATCCACACTGCTCTGCGACACACTGCTGATGCGAGCCGGAAAGCTGCCATGAATGCTCTGCGGGAAGGCGTCATAGACCAGTTGGACCACCTGCCCGGTCTGCAGCGACCCAGTGGCACGCGAAGGCACGAAGAGCCTCGCCACCAGATCAGCGGATTCCGGCAGCAGTGTCAGCACGGGACGGGCAGGATCCACGGACATGGCCTGAGTGACGAGCAGTCCCGTGACTCTGCCTGCGACCGGTGCGCGCAGCGTGATCCTGGCTTGGCGGGCCTGCTCCTGCTGCTGGACCTGCAGCTGGGACACCGCCAGCTCCACGCGCAGCGTCTCGGCAGCCAGATCCATGCCGGCCTGCCGGGCCTCCTGCTCCAGCGCGAGCAGCGCTTCCTGCAGCTGGCCGCGTGCCAGTTCCTGCGCGACAACGGCCTGCCGGGCGTTCACCTGAGCCTCCTGCGCCTGTGCGTGTGTGGCAGGCGCGACGAGACGGCGCTGCAGCAAGATGGCACTGCGCTGCAAGGCTTCCTCGGCCAGCGCCAGCCGCTGTTGCACAAGCGCCTGTTCCTGACCTTGCAGTACGAGCACCTGCTGCAGCGCCTCGCGCCGCTGCGCCACATCGTCGCGATCGCGCGCCTCACGCATGCGCAGCAACTCGAGCTGGGTCTGCAACACCCCTAGCTGCTGCGCCAGGGCATCCGCCACGAAGCGATGGGACAACGGACCGGCAGCCTCGTAGGCGGCTGGTGTCAGGGTCAGCAGCGCCTCACCCCGAACGACACGCTGTCCCTCTTCCACCAGCAGCTGCTCCACCTGCCCGGCCGCCGGCACATGCAGCTTGCCGAGCACACCATCGACACTGATCACCCCGCGCACCACTTCACTGCGGGTCACCGGAGCCAGCGCGGCAAACCCCAGAAGCAGAGTGAATGCAGCAAGAAAGAACAACAACAGCACGCGCGCGCGCGGCGGCTCCCACTGCAGCACTTCACCCATCTCCATGCCACTGTGCCTTTGCAGCACTTCGCTGCGGAACAGGTCAGCATTCATGTTGGCGCCCACCTGGCGTGTTGAGGAACATGCCGGCCCCAGGCAGAAATCGCCATTGCTCCGGGGCCATGCGCACCCAGTGCTCGATGCACCGGGCCAGCGTCGCCGTGATGCGCTGCACGCCGTGCGCCAGCGTTTCACCCGACTGCAACTGCGGCGCGATGACCGGAGCCATGACAATGCAATCACGCCCGCCACGCGTCAGGGTCACGAACGGCACCAGCGGCGCGCGACCGAGTATGGCGAGCAGCGCGGGCCCGCGCACCAGCCGGGACGGCTGACCGAAGAGCGTCACGTCCTCTGTCGCTCCGAAGCGCGGCCCCAGGTCACAGAGAATGGCGAGGGTCGTATCACCGCCACGCAAGGCTGCAACGACACTGGCCGTCGTCTCGAGCCCGCGTCCGAGTACCTGATGCTGCAGGCGCGGGTCAACCCGGTGACGTTGGCTTCCGGTATCATCCCGCTCCCGCTGCAGCGAGATCACCCGCCGACCGGGTTCTGCCTCGGCAGCCAGCCAGTGGAAGGCCTCGCGATAATGTCCCATGTGCAGCGTGACGAGGATTCGAGAGCCCGGATTCTGCCGCAACCACGCTCGATAGGCCGCGCGCTCAGGCCAGTGCGGCGGACCGTTCACGCCCAGCCTTTGCTGCTGCCGCAGGCGCAGCTGTTCCTGCCCAAGCGCCTGTCGCTGCAAGAGAAGGCGGGCGCGCTCCAGCGGCTCCTGCAGCAACACGCTGACGAGCAGCTCGCAGGCCTGGTCACGGCGGCGCGCCCACGGCAGCTGGCGACGCAGGGGCTGGCGCAGTCGGTACAGCAGGTTCAGTGCCAGCAGGTTCACTGCCGAGGGCTGGCCGCGCTGCATGAGCGCGACGCTGCAGCGCTGCAACAGGGCGTGCAGACGCTCCAGGGGAGTACGCGGCAGAGGCGCGCCCAGGACGGTGGTCTGGAGTGAGCGTGCACGCACAAGATCCTGCTCGGAAAATTCACTGCGCGTGAACTCGGGACGAAGACCGGTCTCCGTCAGCACGAACCGAACGCCGCATTCCAGAAAATCGGCTACGGGAAGCAAGGCATAGGCGCGCTGAAAGTCCACCCTGGAAAGATGCTGCACGACGCTGTCGCAGATGGCCTGCAAGGGCTGCGCCGAAGCCACGGAATGGCGTGTGCTGTCGGTGTGGTGACCTGAAACGTATCGATCACTCATGGCTCGAAGCCCTCGGATTCACGCGCCAGCACTTCGGGATCACGCTCGCGCGCCATCAGTGCGGCAGCGAACATGCGTTGCACATCCCCGACGGATTGCAGACGGGCCAGGTGTTCCTCATCCACCTGAATGTCGAAGCGCACTTCGAGCTCGTATACCAGCTCGATGAGTCGCAGCGAGTGGATGCCCAAGGTGGCAAGAGGAGTGTCCGCTTGCAGCCCTTGCGCGGCAGGCGCGGGATCACAAGCAGCGCGCAGGTGCTGCAGAACGAGTGTTGCAATCGACTCAGACATGAGCGAACTCCCCCGCCAGCAAGAGCTCCCGAGAACGGCCACGCTGGAGTTTTCCGCTGCTGGTCAGCGGCAATGAGCGTTCGGGTAGCAGACGGATGCGCGAGACCAGAATTCCCGGTGTGTACCACAGTCGAGTCTGCAGCTCGGGAAGTCGTGCCTGCACCTGCGCGGCGGCCACCGATCCGTCGAGCTCCAGAAGAAGGACCAGTGCTGCACCATCCTCCGACTCGACATCGAAGGCGACAGCACGTGCGACCCCTTGCCCCTGCAACAAGGCCATGGCCTCCCCTTCAATGTCCTCTGCATGGAAGCTGCGCCCCCGCCGCTTGATGAGGTTCTTGAGGCGGCCGGTGACATACAGGTGGTCCTCCAGGATGTAGCCCAGGTCCCCTGTACGCAGGTAGCCCGACTCGCGCTCAAGCGTGGCATTCAACACGTTGTCCTGCGCGTCAGCTGCCAGCAGATATCCGTGCGCGACGGAGCGCGAGTGCACCCAGATCTCGCCCACTTCACCCGCGACGCACTCCGCAGCCAAGTCCGGACTGACGATGCGAATGCGCGGATCATCGCGCCGCGCATCAAGCTGGCCGACACTGACGTCGCAGCGTCCGTCCTCCCGGGCATGCATCTTCAGCCCTCGGCAGGCGCTCACGAACAGGGTGGCCTCGGCCAGGCCATAGCACGGGGTCACTGCTTCGGGGCACAAGCCACTGACGGCGAAGCGTTGGGTGAAGCGTGCCATGGTGCTGGCATTGACTCGCTCGGAGCCGCAGTAGGCAAGGCGCCAGCGACTGAGATCGAGCCGGGATGCCTGCTCCTCACCGATGCGTTCCACACACAGGGCATAGGCGAAATCCGGCGCGCCGCTGATGCTGCCGCCGTAGCGCGCGATCGCCTCGAGCCAGGCCAGAGGCCGGGCCGCGAAATCCCGCGGCGACAGGACGATGTTGTGAACGCCACAATAGAGCGGGACAAGAACATGACCGATCAGTCCCATATCGTGATGAAAGGGAAGCCAGCTGACGCCGACGTCCTGCTCCTCGATGCCGAAGGCACGCGCGATCAGCGCACAGTTGTGCAGGATATTGTCGTGACTGATCGCCACGCCGCGCGGCATGCGTGTGGAGCCAGAGGTGAACTGGATGAAGCAGGTGTCGGCAGACGACACGTCGGGACGTCGCCACTGGCGGGCATCCCCGGCAAGCCTGTCAGTGCACAGTATCTGCAGCCCCGGCAGACCGCGAATCTCGGCCGGCAGAGACTCCGCCACGGCAGAGGGCAGCAGCAAGGCCGCGGCACTGCAGTGCTTCAGCGTGAGGGCAATGCTCTGCCAGTCGCGGCTGCGAGCCCTGCACAGGGGCGCCGGTCGGGCGCCGGCCATGATCGACGCCAGAAATGCGCTGATGAAGCCGCTGCCAGGCGGATAGATCAGCGCCACGGCGGCCCCCTTCAACCCGTGGGCCTGCAGCAGCGCCGCAAGGGCGGCAGATTCCTCGTGCAGGCGCTGCATGGTGTAGACCTCGCGCACGTCGCCGTTGCGGCCGAGGTAGGAAAAAAGCGGCTTCTGTGCGTTTGCTGCCAGCCGATCCTCAAAAAGGGACAACAGGTCCCATCCACTGGAACGATGTACTCCACTCATGACATGCACTCCTTGCATCCTGTCGTCTTCGACTATAGGTGGCGACTTGCAAGTCGTCAAAGCCGGTCTAAGCTGGAGGCAGGAGACACAAGGAGAGTGACCATGGATGGGACTATGCCGGCCAGCGCTGCAACACGCGTGACCACCTCGATACTCTGTACGCTGTCATGGCAGTACGAACACGAAAGCAAGTCGTTGGAGCGACTGCACGAGCTCGCCAAGGCGGGGAGCTGGAATGCGAGCACCGACATCCCCTGGGTGGCCTGGCCGCGCCAGAGCGAGTTCCCGTGCTCACGCAGCAGCAATCCCTTGTGTGGTTTCGCTCCCTACGAGGCGCTGCCAGAGGACAGGCAGCGGGAATTGAGCTGGTGGCAACACGGGCTGGAGATCAGCGAGATCCTGCACGGCGAACAGGCGGCACTGCAGATCAGTGCCCAGCTGGTGCAACTGTTGCCCGACATGCAGCTCAAGCTGCTGTGCAGCGCGCAGGTGCATGACGAAGCCAGACACGTGGAGTTCTTCGCGCGCTATCTGCGCAATACCGTCGGCGTCATCCACCCCCCCAGCGACGCCTTGCGCGGCCTGATCCAGCGTGCCCTGCAGGAAGCCTCCTGGGAGCGCAAGCTGCTCTACTGTCAGGTGCTCATCGAAAGTCTGGCTCTGGCAAGACTGCAGGAGCTGCGCCGGCATTGCCGTGCGCCCGCCCTGCGCCATGCCGTGGACTACATCCTGCGTGACGAGGCGCGTCACGTGCACTTCGGCACCGAGCGCTTGCGCCAGCACATCGCCGACATGGATCAGCCAACCCGCGACGACTGTAGCCTGAGCCTGCTTGACGCCACCTTGGCGCTGGCGGGCTCCCTGAACATCTACACCCGGATCGCCACGGCGCAGGGATGGCCGCTGCCGGCCATGCGACGTCACCTGCGGGAGTACCGTCTGCAACACCCGGAGCTCAATCGCGATCGCTTCCGCCAGCTCGCACTGAACATGCAGGCCGTCGGCTTGCTCACCCCTGCCTTCAAGACGCAATTGGAGTCCCTGAACCTGCTGGGCTGAAACACGACAAGGGAGATTTGCAGGAATCGCGATGCTGATCTTTACTCGAAGTACACAGACAAGCGGCACTGTGTCGGAGCAGGCAAGAACGAATCCATCCGTTTCCCGCTTCGTGACGCGAACATTCACAACCAATCAGTACAAGGAGTGTCAAAAATGTATCCAATCACCATCACCCCATTGCTACCCGCGCTCTCCTGCGGCCACTTCCAACCCGCCCTGGCTCTCCCGGCTCCCCGTGAACTCTCCGATGAGGAAATGGACAAGGTGAGTGGGGGGCTGCCGTTTGTGATTGCTCCGATAATCATCACTGGCGCGCGAATTGCTGGCGCTGCATTTGTTACAACGTTCGGCGCCACACTAGGCGCGAAAGTTGCCGAAGCCGTTTGGAGTGGCGTCAGCTCAGTCTGGGGTGAAGAAGAGCAAGCCTGCAGGTAACTTCGGGTAGTGTCTGACTATGGGGGAGTTTGAACATCGCGTTCCTCCCCCTTCAGGTGAATATACGAATGAGAGCTTTCGCACTGATATACATCTCGGTATTGCTTATCGTCGTCGATCGATCAACGACTTGGATTGCACTCGAAGCGAATCTAGGAACTGAGTCAAATCCGCATGTCAACACGGAGAGCTACTTGAGCTTATTTCTATCACCAGTTCCACTGACGCTGTCCATCTTTTTTTTACTCTACGTACTACTCATTGAAGCGTGCGCAGATAAGGTCTACACCCTTCTCTCCAAAGGACATCCTCTTGCGCCAATGTGTCTTTTGCCACTGATCTTCATATGGATGATGTCGTTTATTTGTATTAGCAACCTGATTGGTGCACTTGGATTTGGGACTCCTCTGGCACGCTTCGCCTCTATTTTTAGCTTTATAACGAAAGACAGACATGAGCTGGTCGGCATTGCGATGGCAGTTATCAATCTTGCCGGTTTGCCATTGCTGACCAATATAGGATTAAGAATCTACACCCCCAGAAACCCTCAACCCACCCCGATCGCGACCGCAAAACCTGAGCACACAACCTGAAACCTGAATTGGAGAGCCGACCCATGCGACCCGCAATACTCGTAACGCTCCTGATCATTCTCAGCGCGATAGACATCTCCAGCACCTGGTACCTGCTGAACAATGTGCCAGGTAAGGAGATCAATCCCTTCGTCAACACGCAATCCCTGGCCGGGATCATCTTTTCTCCTGTCCCGAATTTCGTGGATCTCGTGTTCCTGATCTGCGTTTTCCTGGCGGAAAGGCGTCGGCACAAGCTGGACGACTACATCGCGGCCAAGAGTTGAAGAGCATCCCTATTTCTCTTCCCAATCTACTATCTGCTCATGCTCTCCGTGGTCGTTTCCAGCAATCTGATGGCAGTCTTCGGACACAGCACGCCGGTGTCGCTGTTCCTCATACCATTCGCCTACCTCACCCAGAACACCTTCATCCAATTTGGTCTGGCCAACAGCGTCTTCGTTCTAGTGACGCTTCCGGTGCTTGCCCGAGTGGCCACCGCAATCTACGGCAACTCCCTCGACACCCACCCCCCAAGCCTGCACAATTGAACAAATTCTAATCAAGTCCATCAGAGCACGACGCCGACAATGTTCAAGAAACTCCTGCTCCTTGCCCTGATCCTCGCCACGGGCTTCGCGCTGCTGACCTACGTCTATTTCGATCAACTGATCCGGCGCGGCGTCGAAGCGGCCGGCTCCGCGGCACTGGGCACTCACGTCAGCGTCGAAAGCGCAAGTCTCTCGCCAATAACAGGGCGCGGGTCAATCCGGGGCCTCAACATCGCCAATGTCGAAGGCTACGAGGCGCCCTACGCCATGGCGCTGGGCTCGCTCGACTTCGAGGTGTCCCTGCCCTCGTTGCTGAGCGACGTCATCGAAATCACCAGCATCGAGGTCACCGATGCCCGCGTTAATTACGAAACCCACATCGTCACCGACAATATCCGTGCCTTGCTCGACAATCTGCCCAGCGCCACCGCGGCGCCGGTGTTGGAGGCCTCGCCGGACGCCGCGCCGGGCAAGCGCGTGATCATTCGCGAGCTGCTGATTCACGACCCGCAGGTCACGCTCTACACCCAGCTGGCGCGGGCGCCCATTCCGCTGCCCGACCTGCGCCTGCAGGACATCGGTCAGGAACAGGAAGCCGCCACGGTGCCCGAAGCGGCGCGCGATATCCTGGCGGCACTGAGCAGCGCCATCCTCACGGCGGGCATTCCCGACATGCGCACCGTGCTGGACAGCACGGGCCAGCAACTGCGCGATGGCGCCAGTGCAGTGGGCGATGCGGTGGGCGGCGCGGTGCAGTCGCTGGGCAGCGGACTGCGCGGCCTGTTCAACCGGGACGACCCGGCACCCAGCGCCACGCCCGCGCTCTAGGTCCACGATCTAGGTCCGCGGCGCCGCCTGCGCCCGATCTGCCCCCTGTGCCAGGCCAGCCCGATGGCGGGCAGTCCCTGCCCCGGTAAACCACCCGACCCCGCAGCCGTTCTGAGAAACACGCCCCGTCAATCACGGGACATTCAACCGCTCAGGAGCCCGCATGTTCACCAAGCCCACGCACGCCAGCCAGACACTCCCTCTCAGCAACGCCGCACGCACAGCCCCCACCCACTCCCGCCGCCAGCACCTGAAGGTGCTCGGCTTGCTGCACCTGGCCTGGGCGCTGCCTCTGCCGCGCGCGCAGGCCGCCGAGCTGGGTTGCACCCTGGCCTCGCAGATGACGGAAGGGCCTTACTGGGTGGACGAAAAGCTCAACCGCGCCGACATCACCACCAACACCACGCGCAGCTCGGTGCTCAATGCCACGCCGATGGAACTGAACCTGCAGTTCTATGACAGCAACGGCCAGGCCTGCGGCAGCAATCCGGCCAAGGGCGTGCAGGTGGACATCTGGCACTGCGACGCGGCGGGCGAGTACTCCGACGCCAGCGGCAATGGCCAGTCGAACACCGTCGGGCAGACCTTCCTGCGCGGCTACCAGGTGACGGACGCCAGCGGGCGGGTCAGCTTCAAGACGATCTATCCGGGCTGGTACAGCGGCCGCGCCACGCATATTCACTTGCGCGCGCGGCTCTACAGCGCGGCGGGCAACACCACCTACAACTTCGTCTCGCAGCTGTTCTTCAGCGACACTTTCACCGACAGCCTCTACACCTGCGCGCCCTACAGCAGCCGGGGCACGCGCAACACCCGCAACAGCAACGACAGCATCTACCGCAGCGCGAGCACGCCGCTGGAGCTGCTGCTGGCCGAGCGCAGTGACGGCAGCGTGCAGGCCGAGCTGGCCATCGGCCTCTCGGGCCTGCCCTCCGAAGCCATCTTCCGCACCTTCTCGGTCACGGCCACCAACACTGGCAGCGCCGCGGTGCCGGAGCTGCGCTGCGACGTGGTGGTGGCCAGCAATGACACGGGGGCGACGGGCGAGATCTATGTGGCGGCCGAGATCGGCAACACGGTGTATTTCAACAATGGCAGCGACTGGGTGGCCGTGGCAAACCCGGCCGCGACCGGGTTTCCAGCGTTCTATCGGGGCACGCTGGGCGCCACCCACCGCCTGACTCTGCTCAGCGGGGTCAACACCAGCGCGGTGGGCAAGGCCCGGCTCTACGTGGGCTATGGGCGGGACAATCAGGACATGATCGCGAACCAGCGCTTCGACCACATCTACACGCTCAACGAGTGACTCGGCGCGGCATCCTGGCCTCTCTGCGTCCCAGGCCCTGCGTCCGGGCACTCAGCCCTGGGGCACCACGCTGTCGGTGTCACAGTAAGTGCTGTCCTCGAGCCGCCTGGTGTAGTTGTTGAGAATGCGCATGCCCTCGGCCGGCTTCACCACGCCGGCCTCGATCTTGCGCCGGATCAGCTCCGTCATGCGCCGGTCGAGGTCGCTGGGGAAATACTGCACCGTCGAGAGCATGTCCTTGATGCTGATGGCCTTGAGCGTTTCCTCGATCCAGAAGTTGCCAGGCTCGTCGGCACTGGCGTAGACGTGCGCCTCGCCCACCCGGCCCAGCAGATTGTGCGCATCGCCCAGAATCTCCTGATAGGCCCCCACCAGGAACACGCCCAGGTAATAGGGCTCGCCCGGGCGGTAGTCGTGCAGGGGCAGCCAGGCCTTGTTGGCATTGCTGCTGACGTACTGCGCGATCTTGCCGTCGGAATCGCAGGTGAGATCAACGATCTGGCCGCGCCGCACGGGCTCTTCGTCGAGCCGGTCCAGCGGCATCACCGGGAACACCTGGCCGATGGCCCAGTGGTCGAGAATCGACTGGAACACCGAGAAATCGCACAGGTAGAGATCGGTGAGCTGCTTCTCCAGCTCCAGCTGCTCCGCCGGCCGCGGCTCGATGTCCAGCGCCGTGAAACGTTGCAGCACCTCGCGCGCCGTGCGCCAGTAGAGGCTCTCGACGAAGGCCAGATGCTCGATGTTCAAATAGCCCAGCCGCGCCAGCTGCTCGGCCTCCAGTCGGGCTTCCTGGGCATCGTGGATCACTTCGGTCAGCTTGCCCCGTGAATGCACATGGCTCGCCTCCTTCGCCGCCGCCTGCATGCGCTTGACCACGGCGGGCTGCTCCGCCAGCGGCTCGTTCATGGGCGGGGCGTCCGGGCGATGCACCCCCAGCACCGGCACGACCAGCACGGAGTGGTGGGCGGTGAGGGCGCGGCCGCTCTCGGACAACAGCGTCGGCATGGGCACACTGCGTTCCTCGCAGATCTCCTTCACCGTGAACACCACCACGTTGGCGTATTCCTTCAGCCCATAGTTGATCGAGGATTCCACCTCCTCGTACTCGCCGCCGTAGCTGCCGCCATAGTTCACGCCCAGGCCGCCGCCCACGTCGAGATACTGCACCGGCACGCCGCGCTCTTGCAGATCGGCATAGAACTGGGCGATCTCGCGCACGGCCGAGCGCAGCACCTGGGTGTCGCTGATCTGACTTCCCAGATGGAAATGCAGCAGGGCCAGATGCTCGCGCAGGCCGCGCTTCTCCAGTTCATGCACCAGCTTGACGAGCTCAGGCACGGTCAATCCGAACTTGGACCCGGAACCGCCGGACTCGAACCAGCGCCCCGCGCCGCGCGTGGAGAGCTTGACCCGCACGCCCAGCCGAGGGGCCTTGTCGCCCACGAGGCCGCGCTGATCGGCCAGCACCATCAGCTGCTCGAATTCACTATATTTCTCGATGACCGGCAGCACCTGCTGGCCGAGCTGCTGGGCATTGAGCATCAGTGTCAGCATGGAGTGATCCTTGACGCCATTGCACAGCAGCAGCGTGTCATCGCTCACCAGGGCCAGCGCCGCCATGAGCTCGGCGCGCGAACCGCATTCCAGGCCGATGTTGAAGGGCTTGCCCGCCTCCATGACCTCGGCCACCACCTCGTGCAGCTGATTCACCTTGATCGGGTAGATGCTGCGGTACTCGCCCTGATAGCCGGCCTCGGCGATGGCTTCGCGGAAGGTGAGGTTCAGGCGGCGCACCCGGGCGCTGATGATGTCCTGAAAGCGCAGGATCAGGGGGAAGCTGCAGCCCTCCTTCACCGCGGCGTCGATCAGCTCGGGCAGGTCGATGGCCAGGTCTTCACCCGGCAGCGGGTGCACGCTGACATGGCCCTTGTCGTTCACGCCGAAGAAGCCGGCGCTCCAGGTCTTCACCGCATAGAGTTCTTCGGCGTCGCCGGGCGTCCAGGCGGTGTTCGTGCTCTCGGGGGGATGCTGCGGGGTGTCGCTCACGTGGATCTCCTGTCAGGGGGCGCTCAGGCGCGCACGGCCTTTCGGCTGCCGGGGGACTCCGCGTAAAGGCAGAGCAGTTCGATGGCGATCTGCGCGGCCGCCAGCGCGGTGATCTCCGCGTGGTCATAGGCCGGCGCCACTTCCACCACGTCCATGCCCACGAGATTGATGCCGACCAGCCCTCGAATGATGTCCAGGGCCTGGAAGGACGACAGCCCCCCTGGCACCGGCGTGCCCGTGCCGGGCGCGA
>JACCDP010095449.1_pt1 | contig 23533 bp, 13 predicted proteins | sample 7445841 | NCBI WGS metagenome assembly JACCDP01 (sample SAMN15323441, study PRJNA562643) | freshwater metagenome | isolation source: river surface water | place: USA:Blue River Watershed | collected 2017-08-17
CGAAGGCCACGTGTTGGGCGGTGTCGGGCTTGAGGATCGCCCGGTTCGGGGACACGTCCGAGAGGCTGATGGCCACGGATTGTCCGCGCAGGATGCCCTTGGCCGGAACGACATTGGCGGCGGTGAAACCCATCTCACGCAGCACGGCCAATTCCTTGGGATCCGGGGACAAGCCCTCGATCATTCGGCGTTCAGGTGTGACGTCGGCGATGCCGTGGGCGGGACCGGGGGATCCGGGATCGCGTTCCTGGCCGGGAACTCCAAAAAATCGCGGAGCCCCGGAGGTGAGGGATCCTGTGTTGGTCGCCGGGAAATCGGAGCCCTGTGTGGTTACCGCGCCGGCCGTCGATCCCAGCGTCAGGTAAGGATCGATGAATCCGGCGTAGACGTGCGCGCCGGGCAGGTTCCAAGTCCGGGCCGAGGCCGGTATGTTGAGTCCGACGCCCACCGAGGCGATGCGGCCATCGCGAATGAGCAGCGTGGCATTGGTCAGGGTCACCCCGGGACGGACATGGGCCAGGACGCCCGTCAGCGCATGTTCACCGCGGGACTCCGGAGTGAATCCGGGGGCCGCCAAGTCTGCCGCCACGGCACTGAAGCCCAAACCCAAGGCCACTCCCCACGCCACCGGACCTGCATCTGCGACGCTCATGCCGCGACGTTAGAGTCCCGAACCTGAAATGCCACGGGCATTTCAGGGGCCGCAACCTGATCCCTGGCGTGAGAGGTTGAAGGGTCACTCTTTGGGAAGACGACAAGTTCGTTTCCAGCGAACCGATTTCGAGAAAAACCCTGAAAGGTCCGCGTTTGTGCCAACGAATCCTTTGGCAACGGCGGAGCCATGGAGGTTCCCCGTCCCAAAGAACCTCGCCCATGAAACTGCAACGCCTCGCTCCATCCATCGCTCTGTTCATTCTCCACGCCCTTCTGTTGACCACGAGGTCGCTGGCAGCCCAGCAACCCGTCGTCCTCTGGGATTTCAATCAAACCAACGATCTCCTTCGGGCCACCTCCGGCACGGGCTCCTTGGCGGTCTTGGGGGGGGTTCGCGCAGCGGCCGCCTCTGGCACAGGATCGAGCGATCCATCCACGAATGCTGATTTTGCCCTGCAACTCACCGGTTTTCCCAAGCAGGGCACCGGGGCCAAGACGGCCGGTCTCGAAATCTCCACCTCCACGGTGGGTTTCCAGTCCATCGTTCTCCAGTTCGATGTCCGGGCCACCACCACGGCGAGTCGTCGAATCCAGGTGTTGTACTCCACCAACCTCCAAAGCCTGATGGCCGGACCGTCGTTCACCCTGTTGGTTCCCGGCACCTTCACCAACGCCTTGACGGTCGATCTCTCCAATTGCCCGGATGTTGCCAACAATCCTCATCTTCGAATCCATCTCGTCTCGGATTGGGAAGGCGATGCCTATGTCGGAGTTGGTGGCAATTACAGCACCGTGGGTACTTGGCGCCTCGATCACCTGAGGCTGATGGGGGTTCCGGTGGGTTCTCTTCCGGTGGATTCCCAGGCTGGAGATTCCCATTCGGATCCCGGACCCGTTGTGCAACCCATCACCATCACCGGGCAGCCCGTGTCCCTGATGGTTCCGGAAGGCGGCGGCGCCTTGTTTCAAGTTTCTGCTCAGGGGCTTGAGCCATTGAGTTATCAATGGTGCCTCAATGGCCAACCGCTTCCCGGTGCCATTCGACAAGAATTGAGAATTGCCCAGGTCTACCGCGATCACTTGGGTCTCTACACGGTGCGCATCAGCAATGGCGAAGGCTCCATCCTCAGCGAAGAAGCGTCGCTGACCTTCATGACCGATCCGACGGTCACGCCCACTCGGGTCGAAGCCGTGCCGGGACCGGGTGGCTCGATCCAACTGTCGTGGCCCACCCGGGCTGGAAGTACCTATTCGGTCTTGAGGTCGGTGGGGTGGGATGGACCGCCGGTGGTCATTGCCCAAGGGCTCACCGGTGGGTCGCTGACCGAGACTCCCCCGGCTGGAGACACCTTCTTCTACTGGGTCCAGGTCCAATGAGATTGCCCCGGGTGCCGCCGCGGTCGACACCGATGGGTTCAGCCAAAGGGACCTGCTTTAGAACGCGGGTGTGTTTTACAAACCCCTGTCTTCCCTTCCGACTGAGGCGATGAAATGAGCAAAGTCGGCACTGGAAAGGTCTGCTGCATCGACTCCAACTCCGTTTTGAAAGCCCCTTTCGATGGTTTGACAGTCCTGACGGGCACTTTTAGCCTGACGCAATGGAAACCGTGGTTGCCCAAGATGCTATTGTCACTGTCACCGAGAGCGCGGCTCAGCAAATCGCGGCCATGTTGGCCGGTGATGCGGAGAACGCAGGCAAGAGTCTGCGGGTCTTCGTGGAAGCCGGTGGCTGCAGCGGCATGCAGTACGGGATGGTCTTCGACGAGCGCCGTCCGGATGACTTGGGCGCCGAGTTCCATGGCGTGGGTGTGGTGGTGGATCCGTTCTCCGCGAATTACATGCGCGGATCGGTCATCGACTTCAGCGACGCCCTGACCGGCGGTGGCTTCAAGATCAACAATCCCAACGCCCACAGCAGCTGCGGTTGCGGCAAGTCGTTCTCCGCCTGATGGATTCAGGCCTGACCCATCCAGGCCTAATCGCTCTCGTTCTCGTTCAGATCGGCCCATTCGACTGAATTGACTGAATCGGGCAATGGATCCTCGGATCCATTGCCGGGATTTCAGGGGCGTCCCGTGACACGATTTGTCAAAGGACTGGAATCCCAGAAATCTTCCGAATTCTGCGCATTGCCTGTTTCACTTCCATCGAAGCAGGCGGGAAGGGGGTTCAACCGGCCGTCGGCGAGGCCGATTCACAGTGCTGTACGGTGGCACTGGTTCCCGTTTCCCCGTTTTCGTTCCCAGAGGTACTCCGTCTTCTGACTTCTCAACCTGTCGGTCCATCGGGTTGAATGGACCTTCCGCGGAACGCCGCGGGATGCACGCCATTCCAGACTTTTGCTCCCCATGGAGGACACCAATTCCCTGATCGAACAGCGCCGCCAGAATCTGGCCGGACTCAATGCACGGGGCGTCAACCCGTTCATGAACTCGTTTCGACCTGATGCCCAATGCGGCACGGTCCGGGCCGAGTTGGCCCGTTGGGCAGAATGGAACAAGTCACCTGAACCCAAAGGTGATCCGGTCGGCCTGCCCGAAGGTACCCGTGTTCGTCTGGCGGGCCGCATCACCGCCCACCGTGACATGGGCAAAAGTCAATTCCTCGACTTGCGCGATGTCAGCGGTCGCATCCAGCTGTGGATCCAGCCGAAGGTGCTCGGCGAGGACGCGGCCGAAATCTTCAAGCTCTTGGATTTGGCCGATTTCATCGGCATCGAAGGCACCCTTTTCATCACCCGCATGGGCGAGCCCAGCGTGAAGGTCGAGTCCTTCACGCCTCTCGGGAAATCCCTGCGTCCGCCTCCCGGCAAGTGGCACGGACTCGAAGACACCGAAACCCGGTACCGTCAGCGCTATCTGGACCTGATCGCCAACGAACCGGTCAAGGAGGTCTTCCTGAAGCGTTCCCTGATCCTCAAGGAAATCCGGGGCTTCTTCCATCAACGCGGTTACATCGAGGTGGAAACGCCGATGATGCAGGCCATTCCCGGAGGGGCCGCGGCTCAGCCGTTCAAGACTTTCCACAACGCCTTGGGCTGCGAGTTCTACATGCGCATCGCCCTGGAGTTGTATCTCAAGCGGCTTTTGGTTGGCGGGATCGACAAGGTGTTCGAGATTGGTCGCAATTTCCGCAACGAAGGACTCTCACGCAGGCACAACCCCGAATTCACCATGCTCGAGGCCTACGAGGCCTATGGTGACTATGCCACCATGATGGAAACGGTGGAGTCGCTCATCCGGCACGTGGCCCTGAAGGTGGTGGGCACCCTCCAGATCGAGCATCGCAATGCCGATGGCGAGGTTTTCAAGACCATTGATCTCTCCCATTGGCGCCGGGCCAGCTACAAGGATCTGGTCCGTGAAAAGGCGGGTGCTGATTGGTTTGCCGTTTCCCCGGAAGAGCGTCGCCGTCGAGCGGTCGAGGATCTCAAACTGGCGGGTGACATCGCCGAAGGCTACGAGGATTTCGAAGTCACCGGCGCCGTTTTCGAGAAATTGGTCGAGCCCACGCTCATCCAGCCCACTTTCGTGACTCATTTGCCCAAGCAGTTGGTGCCTTTGGCCAAGATCTCCGCGGACGATCCGACCACCGTGGAAGTCTTCGAGTGCTGTATCAATGGACAGGAGATTTCCCCGGGTTACACCGAGCAGAACGACCCCATCGCCCAACGAGAGGCTCTGGAACATCAGGCCGGCGGCGAGCAGCAGAAGCTCGACGAAGACTTCCTGGTTTCGCTCGAGCACGGCATGCCCCCGGCCGGCGGCATCGGCATTGGCATCGACCGCCTGTGCATGATGCTCCTGGGTCAGGAAAGCATCCGTGACGTGATCCTCTTCCCGCAGCTCAAGCCCAAGGCCTGATGCTTCTTGCAGTCCGCGGGGACCGCGCTGCTGTGAAATTCGGCTGTGCGGGCCCGTTCCGCCCCCGTGCAGACTCGACACCGAGGTCCGACTCCGGTTTGCTCCGGGTGTTTTGCGTCCTTCGATGAATCCTGAACTCCTGCAACGCGCCAAATCCCTCGGCTTCTCCGACCGTCAGATCGCCCATCTCACCGGGAAAACGGAGGACGAGGTGCGGGCCGAACGCAAGAAGCAGGGCTTGGTGCCCAGCTACCGACTGGTCGACACCTGTGCGGCTGAGTTCGAGGCCTATACGCCTTACTACTACTCAACCTACGACCGCGGTGATGACGAGGTCACTCCGTCCGCCAAGAAGAAGATCATGATCCTGGGCGGCGGACCCAACCGCATCGGCCAAGGCATCGAGTTCGACTACTGCTGTGTGCACGCGGCCTTTGCCCTCAAGGAGGACGGCTTTGAGACCCTGATGGTCAATTCCAACCCGGAGACCGTCTCCACCGACTACGACACGAGCGACAAGCTGTTCTTCGAGCCGCTGACCCTCGAAGACGTCCTGCACATTTACGAGCGGGAAGGATGTTCGGGGGCCATCGCCCAATTCGGCGGCCAGACCCCGCTGAATCTGGCCCTCGGTCTCAAGAAAAACGGCGTCAACATCATCGGGACATCGCCCGAGAGCATCGAAATCGCCGAAGACCGGAAGCTCTTCGCGGCCATGCTCAACAAGTTGGAGATCCCCCAGCCCCCCAATGGCTTGGCCACCAATGCCGAAGAGGCCCTGCAGGCCAGTCACCGTCTGGGCTATCCGGTGCTGGTGCGTCCGAGCTTCGTGCTCGGAGGCCGTGCGATGCAAATCGTCTACTCCGACGCCGAGCTGACCCACTACATGAAGTTCGCCGTCGAGGCCTCGCCTGAGCGTCCGGTGCTGGTGGACAAGTTTCTGGAAGATGCCACCGAGGTCGATGTGGACTGCATCGCCGACGTGGGTCATTTCGCCGATCCGAAGGACGCCACCATCGTCATTGGCGGCATGCTCGAGCACATCGAGTTCGCCGGCGTCCATTCAGGCGATGCCGCCATGGTGCTGCCGCCCCACACTTTGTCGCCTCAGGTCATCGAGACCATCCGCGAGTACACCCACGCCATGGCGCGTGAACTGCGGGTTTGTGGCCTCATGAACGTGCAGTATGCGGTCAAGGACGAGGTCGTCTACGTGCTCGAGGTCAATCCTCGGGCCTCGCGAACCGTGCCCTTCGTCAGCAAAGCCATCGGACGCCCGCTGGCGAAGTTGGCTGCCAAGGTCATGGCCGGCAAAACCCTCAAGGAATTGGGCTTCACCGCCGAAGAATGGCCGAAGTACTGGGCCGTCAAGGAATCGGTCTTCCCGTTCAACAAGTTCCTCGGGCAGGACATCTTGTTGTCTCCGGAAATGCGCTCCACCGGTGAGGTCATGGGCTTGGACAGCGACTTGGGCGTGGCTTACGCCAAAGCTCAGATGGCGGCCAATTCCCCGCTGCCTTTGAGCGGAAAGGTGTTCATTTCCATCGCCGACGCCCACAAGAAGGACTTGGTGGAGGTGGCCAAGAGTTATCTGGACTTGGGATTTGAACTCGTGGCCACCGATGGCACGGCGGCCCGACTGGAGGCGGCCGGACTCAAGGTGGCGCGCACCCTCAAGGTGCTCCAAGGGCGTCCCAACATCGTGGATCTCCTCAAGAACAAGGAAATCCAGCTGGTGATCAATACGCCCAGTGGAGCGGCACCCCGTGAGGACGAGATCAAGATCCGGACCACCGCCGTCATCACCGGCACTCCCATCATGACCACCATCAGCGGAGCCAAGGCGGCGGCGCTGGGCATCGCGGCCCTACAGCGTCAAGGCTACGCGGTCAAAACGATCCAAGAGTACCACTGATCAGCCTGTCGTGGTCCGGGACTTCACCCAGAGACTGTGGGTGGGCCGGAACCGCAGTCTCCAGTGGCGGAAGGGTTTCTCCCGATGCTTCAGGATCAACCCACTGATTACCCATCGTTGGCGCCGGTACTCAGCGTGGCGGACGCCCGCAAGGCGCTGGATTGTTATTCGGCAGCCTTCGGGGCGGTGGAGTTGTACCATCTGGTCGACCCGGCCACCGGTCGATGGGCTCATCTGGAGGTTCGGTTGCCCGATGGGCCGCTCCTTCTGCTGGAAGAGGCCCCAACCACTGCGACCCTTCCTGGAATCTCTCCGATGCGGCCCACGGTCCGCCTCTGTCTCTTCGTCACCGATGCCGATGCGCTCACTTCCCGGTGCGTGTCAGCCGGAATGGAGGTGCTGCAAGCTCCCAGGACCCACTTCCATGGGCACCGATGCGCCTTGCTTCGCGATCCCGACGGCCATGAATGGATGGTTTCTCAACCCGTGGAACGGGTGAGTCCTTCCCAGATGCAAGTTCGTTGGGATCAGCGCCGGGATCAAACCTCCCGAGGTTCTTCCGACTCGAAGAAAGAGTGATCGGTTCTGCGGTTGCCAAGGGTTTGGACACGTCCATATCCCGATCAAATCGCCCAAAAGGATTCCTTCGGGGCGTTGCAAAGGTCTGTCTTCCAGGGCCTGGAACCATGACCGGGCCGACACCAGAAATTCACTGTTCCGAATTTGAGTTTGGGATTCATGAACCTAGAGTCTGCGTTGTCAAAAGAGGACCAAAAGAGGGGCTTGACCAAGTTGGGTTTGAACCTCTATCCATTGCCTCGTTCTCCCCAATTTTGTTCACTTCCCAAGTCAGGGATTGTTGAACCGTCGTCACTTTCATCCCCGTGTGGGGATGGGCCGGCGGGCTTTGGCGGTGTAATCCGTGTGTCACCCCAAAGCCCGCTGTTGCTTCTTACGGTCCGGTCTTCGTGCGCTTCCTTCGGTCGTCTGGTCATCCTGGGACGCTTGTCCAAAAATCCGCTCCATTGGGTTCAGGTCCCGTGGATCTTGCAGGTCGAATGGACCCGATAGGCAGTTCAACGATCAGGGGTTTTGCACCCGCGAGGTGCGGTGGTAGAGAGCCGGGGCGAGGTGCCGGGGCTGGCACCTGGGGCTTGTTGGCGGTGGGGGCTCCGCGGGATCGGTCCTGCGCTCGCAGGGAACGTTGGGGCCGGCTGGGCTTTCGCGCTGGCGCGCGAGGGGAATCAGGATGTCGACGTTCCTATGCTCGCTCCGGCCCGGTCCCGCTGCCGCCGGGTTGATTGGGAGCCTGTCCCTCTATGGAGGTGATTGTCGCCCATGAGAAAAACAATGGTTGTTGAACAGGCGTGTTGTGGTGCTGGCGCTCGGGGCGTGGGTGCGCAGGAAGGCTCTGGGGAGGAGGCGAGGTGTTCGGAGTGCCCCAACGGGGCACCGCAGACCAGCCCGGGGTGAAACCCCGGGTATGGCACACAACCGGAGCGTTCTGAAGGAACGCCGCACACTCTCGGGTGCTCTCACTTCTCCAAAAACAGTAGGGCGGTGAGGGCAAGCCTTGTGGTGATTTTGCCCACCCCATGCTTCAAAGCCGTGGTCGAACCCTTCGACAGATTGCCGAAATCGGATCCACACTCTGGGCTGGTTTTTAGGCAGACGGTAAAACAATTGACATGTAACGTGTTCTGAGGTCGTTGTTTTTATGACCGCGAATGGTCACAATCACAACCGGTGGTGATCTGAAGTTGAAAGACTTGCCGGAATGGTCCGAGACAGTGAAACCGAGATGACCGTGAACCCTTCCCTCCGCTTCCAATCCGAGCGTCGCGTTTCCGGCGCCGGCATGAGGGGTTCACGACTCGGCTTCTTTTCAAGGTTTGAGCAGTCCCGTCATGGGACAATGCCCTGATGAGTCCTGAATCCGAGATACTTCGCCAATTTCAGGAGTCCAAAGGCCGTCTGTCGGCCATGAAAGACGACTACGATATCATCTTCAGCGTCGCCAACACGCCCGAGGAGTTCGAGACGTTGAATGTCATCGCCAATCGCATGCGTGCTGAGGAACGCATCCTGGGGGAAATTCAGGCGAAGCTGCACCCACGCGAGTCCCTGGGGGCCAAGTACTCCGTGGAGATCATGGGGTTGACTCAGATCGCGTTTGTGATCCCGGCCAACGTCCCTCCCATTCGCATCCTGGAGGAAGTCCAGGAAACCTACTTCGCTCTGGAGAAGAGTCATTATGTGTTCCCCAATCGGTACACGGTCTGGTTGGGGATGCCTTCCTTCAACGAAGGCAACCCGGCGGACCGGACTGTTTGCATCGATGGCTGTGTGGAAGAAAGCCAGAACCGGACCCTGGCCGACCAGAAGCTCTTCCTGAAACGCAAATTTGATGGGGGCGAAGCGACGATGCCAACCGTCGAGGATCTGGCGGTGGCCCATGCCTTGTACTTCATGGTCGCCCAGCGGGACCTTTTCCGAGGCATGAAGATCCGTGCCCTATCCGCCAGCCTGTATTATGACAATCAGGGCCTCGGCCTCGAACGATTCTCCTTGGACTGGAATCGCTATCCCGACGTCGGCGTCGCCTGCTGCCTGTCGACAGCCTGGTTGGAAAAAATCCGCCAAAAAAGGCGGATTGGGCGTGAATCCTAGGCCTCGTCGCTCAAACGTCACTGTCGACAAGACCGGTTTCCGGGCTATCGTGATCATCCGCTCGACTCATGGCCCGTAAGCAACGTTCCCCTGCTGGCAAGTTTCCGAAAATCCGGACAGAGATTTCGTCGTCTCCGACCCGGTCAGTCCCGCCCGGTTACTTCAATCGCGAACTGTCCTGGCTCGAATTCAATCAACGGGTTTTGGACGAGGCGTTGGATCCGTCCGTCCCCCTGCTCGAACGGGTCAAGTTCCTCGGCATCACCCATTCCAATCTGGATGAGTTTTTCGAGGTTCGGGTGGCCGGATTGAAGCAGCAGATCGAGTCGGAAGGCGGTGGTCGAACACCCGATGGGCTCACGGCCAGCGAGTGCCTGCGGGTGGTGACCCAGCGTGTTCGCGCCCTGGTCCGAGATGCTGACGGATGCTGGTCTCGCGATCTGGCTCCGGCGCTGGAGGCCGAGGGTTTCCACTTCCTCAAACCCGGAATGCTGGATGAGTCCGACCGGCAATGGCTGGCGGCCTACTATCAGGAGAAGGTTTACCCGGTCCTGACTCCGCTGGCGGTGGATCCCTCTCATCCGTTCCCGCAGTTGCTCAACAAGTCGCTGAACCTCATCACGCGGATCCGAACTCCGGATGGCCGCGATCCGGGAGCCACCCGTCTGGCCATCGTCCAGGTGCCTCGGGTGTTGCCTCATCTGGTGAGATTGCCCCGCCCGGACGGCCAACGGGACTCGGTTTTCCTGTCCGATCTCATCGGAGCCAATCTGGCCGGTCTCTTCGGCGTCCCCCAGGTAGAGGCCTGGTGGTCCTTCCGCGTCACCCGCAACAGCGAACTCTACATTGACGAAGAGGAGGTCTCCAACGTGCGGATGGCCGTGGAGGCCGAGCTGCACAATCGGCGCAAGGGTGAAGCCGTCCGCTTGGAGGTCAGTTCCGATTGTCCGGAGGCGATCCGGCGGGAATTGTTGGCCACATTGGGGCTCGAAGCCCATGACCTCTACGCCATCCAGGGCCCGATAGCCCCAGGCCGCCTCATGGCCATTCTGGAGGGAGATCATTCCCCAGAACTGCGGGATCCCCCGTTCGTGGCCCCCGTCGTGGAACCTCTGCGGGAAGGGGTCGATGTCTTCGAGAGTCTCCGGAAAGGGGATCTTCTGTTGCATCATCCGTACGAGAGTTTTGACGGGGTTCTGCACTTCCTTCAGCAGGCCGCCGCGGATCCCCGCGTGCTGGCCATCAAACAGACCCTATACCGCACCGGTGGCGACCGCCGCATCGTGGGTGCTTTGATGGATGCGGTGAAGAACGGCAAGCAGGTCACCGTGGTCGTGGAGCTCAAGGCCCGCTTCGATGAGGCCAACAACATCGCCTGGTCTCGGCGTCTGGAGGAAGCCGGTGTCCACGTGGTCTATGGCGTGGTGGGTTACAAGGTGCACGCCAAGGTGTGTCTGGTCGTCCGGCGGGATGACGACGGGCTCCGTCGCTATGTCCATTTGGGCACCGGCAACTACAACCCGTCGACCGCCCGATTGTACACCGACCTGAGCCTGCTGACCTGCCGCCCGGATGTCGGGGAAGATGCCACGACGCTCTTCAACTTGCTCACAGGGGTTTGCCAGTTTCGCCCCACGCGCCAATTGGTGCTGGCTCCCTTCGAGTTGCACGAGCGAGTCCAGACTTTGATCCGTCGTGAGACGGAGCACGCCCGGTCGGGTCTTCCGGCGAGGATCGTGGCGAAAATGAATGCCTTGGTGGATGAAGAGACGATCCGGTCGCTGTACGAGGCCTCCCAGGCCGGAGTGGAGATTGATTTGATCATCCGGGGCATTTGCTGCCTGCGTCCCGGTGTGGCTGGTCAGAGCGAACGCATCCGGGTGCACAGCATCATCGACCGGTTCCTGGAACACAGCCGCATCTGGAGTTTTGAAAACGCCGGCAATCCCTCGGTTTTCGTGACCAGCGCCGACTGGATGCCCCGGAACTTCTTCAAACGCATCGAGGTGGCCTTCCCCATTCTCGATGGTCGGATCCGAGACCGGATCCTTCAGGAGATCCTTCTGGGGTCTCTCCGGGATGTCGCCAAGGTTCGTCAATTGCAGCCCGATGGAACCTACCGGCGATCCCCGCAGGTGCAGACACCGGGTGTCCGACGCTCCCAATCCGCTTTCATGGAATTGGCCCGAAAGGACGGTCCGGCCCCGGGGGTCGGACCCGTGGCCAAGGCCCCTGTGCGCATCCGCCCCGGCCAGCGGCCGGAGTGATCAGCGCGCTGGGGCATCCACTTCACGCACGGCCGCTCCGTGGGCCTCGCTGAGCACGAGTACGGCCAGACGGCGGATGCGGGGACCTTCATTCGGAGCGAGGTTCGGATGATCCAGGCCGCTCGACTCGGAGCCTGGGCTCAATCCGGCGACCCGCGGTTCCGGGGATGGGGTCGTGGACTCGTTGAGCCCGATGTAGTCGAAACGGCCCCGGAGGTCCGTATAACCGTCTTTGACGAAACGGATCCCGCCATTGTCCAGCCGACCGTAGACCTTCACATAGGCCTTGGGGACCGGGCGGTTTCCGGACGGATCGCGGATTTCCAAGGAGCCTTCGTTTTCCGCCATCTGAAGGCGGAAGGTGTGGGCGTGGTGCATCCGGGCCTTGCGACGGCCCCCACCCAAGATCTCCACCACCACATGGTCTTTGGCCAGGGCGGCGGGGATGGGCCACTCCAGGGCGTTCTTGCCGGCTGGCAATGGAATGACCGTGGAGAGCGTCGGTTGGAGGATGCTGGGTTGGTCTCCGTCCCGGTCGGCGAAGGGGTTTCGGCTGAAGAGGAATTCGGGGTCCATGCGGAAGTAATTCGCCGTGACCGAAGACAATCCTTTCCAGGTGAGGGAAACGGTGCGGTTCTCCACCTGGAGGTCGAAGGAGGCCTCGCGTTGGGCCGCCGCCGCGGCGGTTTGCGCATCGGAGGTGGATCCGCTGTGTGTTCCGGTAGCCGGTTTGGCAGCGACCGTCTTGCCTTCGGCTTCGTCGAGGTGGCGGATCAGGTCCGCAAAAAGTCCGTGCCAGCGCGGTACCGGATAGGATTCATAACCCCGGGCGATCTTGCGGGCCTCGGAGAGCTTCTCTTCGTACAGATGGGACCAGGCTTGGAGGTAGTCGTATTGGACGCGAGTGCGGACCTCCGTGGGTCTCACCCGTGCCAAGCGGGACAGCCCTTCGCTCACCCGATCTTGAAGGAACAAGTAGCAAGCCACCGCCAACTCGTCGTCGGCCACCAGTCGGGGCTGGAAGGCCAGCACCCGCAGGAAGCGCAGGTATTGTTCCCGAAACACGGTGTTGGCGATCCGCCGCCGGGATCCGACCGGGTGTGCCCGGGCATTGATGAGGGGGGAATACTCGAGGTGTTCGTAGGTGCGTTGCTCGATGGGGTCGATGCGCAAGATCGGTGAATCCAGCCAGGGCCCGCATTGGGACAGAAAATCTTCCCGGTGCCGCAGCCATTCGCGGAGCACGCCGGTGTCGTTGTGCACCACGGCGTATCGGGCGATGGGTTCGCTCCAGACATGGTGATCCGAGAGGAATCCCGTGAGACGTCGGAAAAATTCCGGGCTCTTGGCGACCCGCCACGCCACGCGTTCGAGATTCAGTCGGGCCAGGTTGTTGGTCGACAAGAAGGTCAGGACTTCCGCCTCGGAACCTTGCTGCGAGAGATATTCCCAGGATCGGGTGTCTCGCACGGACAACTGACGCACCACTTGGAAGGATTGGGCCTTGGCTTGAGCCAGCGCCTTCCCATCCAGCGTCAAGATCGCGGGCGCGTGGGCGTAATTCGTGGGCTGCGCCGGGTGGCTGGGGAAATAGAAGTAGTACTCCACTTTGAGCGTCGAATAGGGCTCCAGCCGGACGGGCTGGCTGTGGGTGGCGCGACCTCTCTGGAGGGGCATGGAACCCAGCGGAATCTGGGTCAACACATCTGCCTTCACCGGGGACGAACCCGGATTGCTGATCACAACCTGCGCGCCATACGCCACACCGGGCAGGAACTCGTCGTTGACGAACTTGTCGTACCGTTCCTGTCCCTCGAGCTGGTAGCGGTCATCCAGTCGGAAGAAGCGTTCGCTGACGAGCAACTCGGGTCCTGACGCATTCAAGGAGCTCGCGCTCGCAGGCCTCACTTCACGGACAAAGATCAACAAGGGGCCGTTGGCGGTGAGGGTTCGGGAACTTCCCTCGTTGCGGATCGTGGGGGCATTGGTGATCTGGAGGGGCAGGTCGAGAACCGCCAAGGCCATCAGGATTTCGCTGAGGTTGTGGTGGGCCTCGATGATCCGCGGGGAGAGGAAGGGGGCTTTCGGATCCCGTGCGGCGAAGTCGCGCCAGAAACCCGAGATCGGGATCAGTTCGGGGCCTTGGGCCTCGAGGGGCAACCGGTAGTACTGATTCTCCGCCCATTCCTTGGCAGGTCCGGGAGAACGGTAATACCCGGAGGCGGCAGAACGAGCACGGAGGCTGCGAGCCGTCTCGACCTCCAGGCCCAACGCCACGCCCTGGGGCTGAGAAGCCTTCATCTTGGCCAAGCCAAGGGCTTTTCGGTCCAGCGACCGGCGGGCCGATTTGTCCAGCTGCGCATCCTCGGCCAACAACCTGTTAAATCGGGCCTCGGCTGGAGCCGGCTGATTCCGACTGGTCTGAAGACCGTCTCTCGACAACGACTCCGGCTCGGTCACCAGTCGATCGAACAGGGCGGGGCTGTGCGCGGCAGAGGCTTGGCCTTTGGGCTGCTGTCTGACGGCACCGCCCAAGCCACCCGAAGCCTCCAAGGCCCGGCCGTTCAAGGCGGTTTCGAACCGCTGGGTTTCGAGGGGGTCGATGGGTTGCAGTTCCCAGAGCTCTTGCAAATGGCGTGCTGTGGCAGCGGCTTCGCCGTCCAGTCGACTGGCCAAGAGGGTTTTCTCCACCAGATTGAGCCGCCCGTAGGCCCGGGGTTCCCGATACGCTTTCAGATCCGCCCCCAGCAGGTAGTCATCGATGAAGGTCCGCGCCCGCTTGTTGGCCAAGTGAGGGCGAATGACCGACTCGAAGAAGCCCGGATCTTTCCGCTGCAGGAAGAGATTCACCTCATGGCAGGCGAACTCCGAGTACCGGGAGCGTCGCTCGTCGGGTGTCAGCGACGGCCAACGCATCAGCCAATCGAAGCGTGCCAACTGCGGATCGGGATGGAGGGTCCTCAGCAGGCGGAACACCGATTCAACGGTGTCGTAGGTTTCCCACTGGCTGTTTCGAACATCCGACAGCGTCAGGGTTTGTCCGCGGACCAGCCCCCGGGCATCCCGGACTTCCGTCGAGCCGCCGGATGCCTCCAACACGCGGCTGAGGCGCTGGTCTTGAAGGGCGAGGGGTTTTTCGGCTCGGGCAATCGTCAGCCACGCGGCATCGGTGGTGTCCTCCACATAAACCTGGATGAATGATCCGTCGCCGAGAGCGCTTGCCGGCAGCCGGATCTTGCCAGCGGCATCGGGGATGAGGTTGAAGAAGGCCGGGGACGCCGCAGCCAGGAAGTCCCATTTTGAATCCAGGGAGGGTCGGACCGAGGCCGCTTCACCCCGCGACACCATGTCGGCCATTTGAGCCAAACCTGCCATACCGCCTGCGGAGGCGAGTGGTGCGGCCCCATCGGCGACCGGCAGTGCTTCCGAGTCGGTGGAGCGCTTGTCCCAGGGATTGAGCAGCAGGCCGGGCCGGGGCAACCGATTGCCCGGGTACTTCGTCGCGTAGCGTCGGTCCAGGATGTAGCGGTACTCGTCGCCGATTTCCCGACCCCCGGAATACAGGTTGGGCAAAAAGTCGGGGGTCTTGGATCCGACGCCCCATCGGGTGAATGCGCCCAGATTGGAGAACAAGTTCCTGGTGGGCACGAATTGGTTGGCCATCACGTGGACACGGGTGAACGGGTTCCAGTTTTGCAGGGTGATTTCAGCGCCGCCTTCCGGAGTGAGGGTGGCCGATGCCAGATGAACCGGCTCCCGGGGACGCAGTTCCAGGGATCGGTTCTTGCCGACCAACCAACCGGCCACCGGCACGCCTTCGCCGATGCGGAGGGTGATCACTGACTCCTCGGGATCGCGCAGGCGCAGCGAGTAGTCGCCTGCCGCCAGTCCGTCGATTTCCAGCACGTTTCCGGAGCCGCGCACGGCATCGTTTTGATCGGTGGCGTAGGTGCCGCCGCGCAGTTCGAGCAGCGACCAGGCGTCAGGCCGTCCTTGCGGGGACCACGGGATGCGCACGGTCTGGCCGACCCGGGCGTGGAGTTCCCGCGGGCGCGTTTGCGCGGAGGTCTCCAGAGGCCACGAGCGCCGAAGATCCGGGGCTGGGTTCGCCTCCAGTCGGGTGATCTCCGCGAGCGTCCCCAAATCGATGCGACCCTGGGCGTCGGTCCGCAGGGAAATCGTGACGGTGTTGTTGAAGCCACGGCGATGGAAGGTCATCGGGAGGGGATGGTCCGGCATCGGTTCCCCGTTCTTGCCGCGGACTTCCATCCAATAGCGTTCGCCGCTCCGCCGGAGGAAGGCGTCCTTGATGTTGGCGGTCCATTCGATGCCGTTGATTTCCCAGCTGCGGGAGACACTCAACTCGCGTTTGTCGCCACCGGCCACCGGATCGATCCGTCCCTGCAAGGTGGCCGTGACCCGGCCCAGGCGTTCGGGCACCCGGAAGGCGTGGGTCAGCACCCGGGCTGCGGAGAGTTGGGTGAGCAAGACCTCCGTGCTGGAACTCACCCCATCGAGGGTGGTGGTGGTCAGCGTGAGTCGGGCATCGGCGAGCAATTCCGGAGTGGCCGCCTGATTTCCGATGCGCAAGGACGACCGCATGGCGAGCAACGCTTCGTTTCCAGCGACACATTGCTCGGGATCGAGGTGGAATTGGGCCTCGAGCTCATAGGTTTCGGCATGGTGTTCGAACTCGGCCAAGGACGCCAACCGCCCGTCGGCATCCGACAAGATGATGGGGCGTCGGCCCGGGGTGGCGGTGAATGGGATTTGGATGCGGCCGTCCTTGGGATCGGCTTCCCACTTGCGACCGTCCAGCCAGGCCACGGCGTTGGTGACGATGCGGGCATTCTCGTCGAGGACCTGGATCAAATCGCCGCCCGGCCCGTTGGATTGCAGCAGCGAAAACCCCCCGCGCCGGATGAGGGCCCGTGAGGAGCGTCCGCCGCCGATGATCTCGACGATCCAGGCGCCCCGCTTCCCTTTGAGTTCGGGGAAGCGAAACGGCCGAGTGTACCGGAGGAAGGGCGAAGACTCTCCGTCGTGACGTTGCTCGGCGTTGGCCACCCAACCATCGAGAGGGAGGTCGGTGTTCAGGGGGCGTTTCTGCGACTGAAAGTAACCAAGGGTGTTGATCTCGAAGAGTCGGACCATCAACTGCGGCGTGTTCTTGAGGGTGACGCTCACCGAAACCTCCTGATCCACTGGAATGCTCGGTGCATTGGTGGCCGGAAATTCGATGTCCACCCGATCCTTGAGCGCCTGATAGGCCGCCGGTGAGAGCAAGGAGGTCCAGCGCTCGGTTTCCCCGGCCCCTTGGGTGATCTTCGCTTCGGCGAAGAGGGGTTTGACCCACGTGTCCCGGAGCCATTCTGTCCACGGTTCCCACTGGGCATCGGTCGCGGCGAAATGCAGGAAGAATTCACGGACCAACGGCTCGTCTGTTCCGATGGGAGGCAGTCCGAGACCGGATTCCGCGAAGGTGGCGTTCAAGTCGGCCGCAAAGCGGTCCGCTTGGACCGATTCGAGGTATTTAGGGTTCATGTAGGCCGCCGGTCGGGGCAGCTTGAGGTATTCGATGAAACGGGAGCGGTCATGGACGCCGCGGGTGCGGTCGTGTTGGAGGCGGGCATACAGCACGTGGGCCTTGAGAGAATTGAACGCCGCCGGCAGTCCCCGCACATAGCCTCCTACGCGCTCCAGCCAGGCTTCACGTACAGCCGGATCCATCTGGGAATGGGTGTCGGCTCCGGGTGCCAGCTTGGTGATCCGGGTCATCACAAACGCAGACTGGTTGGCCAGCGCCGGGATTTCCTTTTCGAGCGCATCAAGCTGAGCAGGCAGCAGCGCCCGATGGATGGGCAAGGAACCAAAGCCCCGACTCTCCGGAGTCTTCAATTCAGCGATGATCCGCGGTAGAAGTCCCGGGGAATCAGGTCGTTGGATCCGTTGCAGGATGGCAATGATCGGGTAGGGAAGAGCCGCGGCCGGGTCTTGCAGCAGTCTTTCCACCTCGGCATCGGACAGTGCCCCGAGCTGATTCTCTATCGGGAGACCGCCGAGAAAGCGTTCCCGCGAGATCATGGAGGGCGTCAGAGCCGTGGGCAGGTCGGGCTTTTGGTCGGGGAGTTCCTGGACATGGTTGAACTGCAGCCCCAGCCGGTCGCGCAGGTGTTGGAGGGTTTTTTGCGGATCCGTGGCGTAGGCCAGGAGTGCTTCTCGGTTCTCCAGCATTTGGCGCTGCTCGGAATTCGGGAAACGTTTGGCCCATTGGGCGAGCGTCTCAGAGTATTTCTGCTTTTGCCCCGAGGTCTGGTAGTGCAGCGCGTGAAAAAAGTAGTAGTCCTCGGTGCCGGGCACGAGTTGTCCCAAGCTGGCTTCGCGATCGGAGGCCAGGGCGAAGGTCTCGATGAAGCCGATATCGGTGTCGGCCCGGACGGTGAGTGAAGTGGCCAGTGAGGTGGCCAGAATCCAGGCGGGAAGACCAAGGCGGCTGAAGGATGGGACGTTCATGGCTGGGATCGGGCTGTTGTCAATTGGGTGCCAGGAGAGGCTGCTTTTCTGACAACGTGCGGAACCAATAAAGCTTAGATCGCCAGTGAGTGCGAGGGGGAGTCGCGTTGCGATTCGGTGTCTCCGAGGGTTGGCGGAACTCCGAAACGGACAGCCCTTCTGCTTCAGATCCGCGGTACCCGTGCCTTGACAGGGCCCGCATTTTGTCCGGAATAGAGCTGCGTCATGAAGTTCGGTACCCCAGTTTCACCCGCCGTGGCCATCGCCTGCGCCGCGGCAGCCGTGCTTCGCCGCCCGAGCCGCCACTAACCGCCCAACACGGCGAACCTGTGGCGGATCCGGGAAATTCCTCTTCCCGAAGGTCCCCGAGTTCGCGTACCTCCCCAGAGACGTCCATGTCCTCCGTTCATCGCAACTTCATCGCCCACCACGTCGCGGGGATTCCGCGCTCCGGTATCCGCGACTTCTTCGAACTCGTCCAGAACACCACGGGCGTGATCTCGCTGGGGGTCGGAGAGCCGGATTTCGCCACCCCTTGGCATATCCGCGAGGCGGCGATCTACGCCCTGGAACGTGGTCGCACCCAGTACACTTCCAACCTGGGTTTGCTGAAGTTGCGCGAGTGCATCTCGGACTATGTCGAGCAGCACTTCGGGGTCCGATATGACCCGAAGACCGAGGTGCTTGTCGCTGTCGGTGTCAGCGAGGCCTTGGATTTGGCCCTGCGCGCGGTGCTCAACCCGGGCGATGAGGTCATCTACCACGAGCCCTGCTATGTGAGCTACGCCCCCAGTGTCGTCCTGGCCCACGCGGTGCCGGTGCCGGTGGCGTGCAAGGCCGAAGACGGCTTCGCGGTGACGGCAAAAGCCATCGAGGCGGTGGTCACGCCGAAGTCGAAGGTGCTCATGCTGTCGTTCCCGACCAATCCGACCGGGGGCACCATGACCCGGCAGCAGTTGCTGGAGATCGCCGAGGTCGCCAAGCGGCACGATTTGCTGGTGCTCACCGACGAGATCTATTCCGAGCTGACCTTCGAGGGAGAACACGTGTCCATCGCGTCGCTGCCGGGCATGGCTGAGCGCACCATCTTCCTGCACGGCTTCTCGAAGGCGTATGCCATGACCGGCTTCCGCATCGGCTACGCCTGCGGTCCGGCGCCGCTCATCGACGCCATGATGAAGGTGCACCAGTACGCCATCATGTGCGCGAGCATCATCGCCCAGGAGGCCGCCATCGAGGCGCTCACCCACGGGGCCGCCGCCACGGCCGAGATGCGTGACCAGTACCAGTTGCGACGCAACTTCATCGTGAAGTCGCTCAACGACATGGGCCTCAAGTGCCACCTGCCGCGGGGTTCCTTCTACGCCTTCCCGGACATCACCCGTACCGGGCTGTCGTCCAAGGAGTTTGCTGTCCGGCTCTTGAACGAGGAGAAGGTGGCCTGCGTGCCCGGCGGGGCCTTCGGTCCGAGCGGTGAGGGCTTTGTGCGCTGCTGCTTCGCCACGGCTTTCGACCAGATCCAGGTGGCCATGGACAAGACGGCCCGATTCGTCGGACGGCTCCAGTGAGACTGGACCTTCCGATGAGACAGGTCGCGCTCTGGGATATTGTCCGGACTTTGGCAGGTTGCTCTTGCGGTCAGCTCAAAAGCGGCTCTCTTGAGTCGTGATTCCTGGTTTCGCCCGGATCGGATCTGTCCCCTACCTGAATGCGGTGCCGCTGACTTGTGGGCTGGAGAAGGGGTGCCGATTCCTGCCGCCGTCGACGTTGGCGTTGGAATTGAGTTCCGGTCGTCTGGACGCTGCCTTGCTCAGTGTCACCGAAGCCTTGTTCGCTCCCGGGTACCCCATCGTGGATGGCGTGGCCATCGCTTCCGATGGCCCGGTTTTCAGTGTTTTCCTCGCTCATCAGGATCCCCTCGACGAGAGAATGGGCGAGGTGCACCTCGACCCGGCTTCCTGCACCAGTGTGAATTTGTTGCGGGTGCTCTTGGCCGCCCGGGGACTGTCGCCGCGGTTCAGCCCGTTGGCGGATTATGACCGGGAGCGAATGCCCCGCAATGTGCTCCTCATCGGGGATCCGGCCATCCGGTTTTCTCTCGGTTCCCACCCTCATCAAATTTGGGATCTGGGGGCCGCGTGGAAGGAATGGACGGGCCTGCCGTTTGTTTACGCCGTGTGGGCCGTCCGAGAGGCCGCGGCGACCCCGGCACTGGCCAACGGTCTTCGAGCCGCCCGGGAGCAGGGTATCAACGCCATGGCGCACTGGGTCGAGCACCGGCCTGAATTCACTCGCGAATTCCGCCAAGCTTATTTGGGTGGCCACATCCGCTATGGTTTGGGCGACCGTGAGAAGGCCGGCCTCGAACGTTTCCGCCAAGCCCTCGACACCCACCTCCAGCCTCGTCGCCCCACGGTGGTCCCCCGCTACTTTTGATGGTTTGATGGGTTTTACGCCGAAGCTTTCCCGCGAACGGTCCGTTCCCGTCAGTGGCGCCACGTCAGCCCAAGGAAGGGCATGTAGTCCGGAGCTGATCGGGTGACCCCAAAGTAGCAGCCGAAATCGAGTTGAAGCCCGGGGCGCGCCTCCCAGGTGAACCCGAGATCGATCTGACCCTGCCAACCCAGTCCGGATTCGGGCGCGATGCGCGATGCGAATTCGATGAATCCGGCCCACTGTTCGCTGAAGTCGCGACCGAGGGTCACCGTGTTGCCCCATTCGAAGCCATGACCCGCCGGGTCGTAATGCACCCAGTCCATTTGCGTCTGGCCTCCCAACGACCAGCCTGGGGCCAATTCGATGGCCACCGGCACGATGAGTCCGCCCTCGGCATGTCCGTTGCGGACATGGGAGGCCGATAGCGGCCACTTCAGGTACGGCATCAGGGCGAGGGCAGTGGGTCCGCCGTCATTCCCCCAGAGGTTGACCTTGAGACGCGTTTGTACGTCGCCAGGTCCGGATCGCTGCTCAAGTCGCCCGGTGATCGCCGATCGTTTCCAGGAAATCACCTGACCATCGTAGACCCACTGCAAGTCCGACCGGGGCGTCAGGCCCACCTTGGCATTCACCCCTCCGAGCACCAGTTCCCGGCCCGAGCGGTCGCCGTCTGCAGAGACCGTTCCGAAGGTCGCCTTGGCCACCTCGAACTCGAACTGGACATGCCCGGCATCGACCGAATAGGCGCTTTCCGTCTGGTCGGGCCGATCGGTGCTCAGGGGTCTCATGGCCTGCCGCGGCACCGGATCGAATAGGTGGTATCGCTCCGTGCTGGAGGGATCCGAGGCCAGAACCCCGTTGGATAACGCCAACCCCAGGGCCAGACCCAGTCCCAAGAGTCGGGGTGCCACCTGCACCATTCTTCCGGGATCGGTCATTGCGGCCCGCGATCTGGTCGGCTGAGCCTGTTTCATCGATGAGAGATGCCGCAGGGCTCTGCGCAAGGCAACAACATTGTATTAACCCTAAAACAAAATTCCAAAAATGAGACGGAACGGCTGTGCAGAGAAGGGTTGCACCAGCAAAAGTGATAAAGAATCTGCCGGCACAGGGCTGCGGAGCACCTATCCGATACCTGGGGTTGCCCGTGTTCAAGAGACACGGGGGAAGTTTCGGATGGGTGCTTGGCCGTGTTCCTCAGCGTGCGTGGCAGCTGCGGAAGCCGGTCACCAGTGCCTCCCGGTCGAGGTTGCGCCCGATGAAGACCAGTCGGTTGAAGCGGGTCTCGCCGGGTCGCCACGCCCGGTCTGCGTTCGATTCGAGGAGCATGTGCACCCCTTGGAAGACCACCCGCTTGGAGGAGCCTCGGAAATTTAGGATGCCCTTGCAGCGGAAGAGATCCTCTCCCCGGGTCTGCAGCAGCTCGCCCAGCCAGGCGTTGAGGCGCTTGGGATTCAGTTCGGCCGCGTCCTCGATGCCGACGCTCGATACCGACGCGTCGTGCTCGTGGCCGGGTCCGCCGAACTCCTCCGAGGCGTCGGGCTCCAGGATCCCCTCACCGAAGCCGCCAAGGGTCGCGGCGAACTCTTCGGGCCGGTGTTGGGTGTAGAGCAGGAGGTCCATCGGCTCGTCTACGCGCACTAAGAACCGGGAAGGTCCGGATTCTCCCAACACCAGCCGGTACCGGTGGGGGCCGGGCACGACGCTCTCGCCAGGTTGCAACATCACAGGCGGCAGGGCGAAGCGTTTGAGGGCCTCAAGCCGGGACCCGTGCAGCGCGTCTGGACCGGCTGTCCCAGGGCCGGCGGTGAGGGCCACCAAATCCATCGTGGCGTCCGGCCCGGGTTGCAGCACGAGCTCTCCGATCCCCGCCGGCAGCCGGTAAATCCCGGCCCACTCAAAGGGCAGCTCTTCGACCAGGAAGTCGGCGTCCTGCGCCAGCTTCGCCGCGAGGTCGAAGGCTTGGATCCGGAGGATGTGCTCCAGCGGCAGCGCCGCGCGCTCCGTGCGGTGGATGCGTGCGGCGGCGTTCATCGCGCGCAGGCGGCGTTCGAGCCCCTCGACGCTCCCGCCTGTGCAAAGGTCGGTCTTGTTGAGCAGGATGACGTCGGCGAAGGCCACCTGTTTCCGGCACTCCTCCGAGGAATCCAGATGCTGATCCACGTGGTACGCGTCGACCAGGGTCACGATGCCGTCCAGGCGGAAGGCCTCCTTCACTTCGTCGTCGACAATGAAGGTCTGGGCCACGGGTCCGGGGTCCGCCAGCCCGGTGGTCTCGACCAGAATATAGTCGAAGCGGTCCCGTCGCTTGAGCAATTGCCCTAGGATGCGAATGAGGTCGCCCCGGACGGTGCAGCAGATGCAGCCGTTGTTCATCTCGAAGACCTCCTCGTCGGCGTTGATGACCAGCTCGTTGTCCACGCCGACTTCGCCGAATTCATTCTCGATGACCGCGATGCGGCAACCGTGGTTCTCGGAGAGGATGCGATTGAGCAAGGTCGTCTTGCCGGATCCGAGGAAGCCGGTGAGGACGGTAACAGGAATGCGGGAGTCCATGGGGGGGATAGGGTTTGAGGGGAGACAGGAAAAGAGTCCGGGTCAGGCCGGTAGCGGGGATCAGGAATTTTAGCGTAAAAGCAACGCGATGTCGGACCGCCGGACCCGGCACAGCTTTTTGGCGATCTTCAGGGTCCGCCAGGAGCCGCCGGGCTTGGGAATTCCGATGACCGTCTCGATATCCGGGCAACCGGGCTCTGAGCAGCGCATTTCGGTCACCGAAACAACTTCTCCTGCGTCAAGGCTGAGGAGGTCCCGGGTCCATCGCTTGATGCGCCGGGCGCAATCGGCATTCGGCCCAGTGCGGGTGCGGATGGATTTGCCGGATGGACCTGGGCTCATCGGGATGAGCGGCATCATCCGCAGGGAAGGCTTCACGGCATCCGGGTTTGGGGTGGGATTTTTCAAGATCGGTGATGCCAGTAGGCGAGGGTTCGGTTGAGTTGGTGGGCCACCCAAATCAGAGCGCAGCCACCGGCGGTCAGGAAGGTCTCGAAGATTTCTCCCAGGCCAGGGGCGGTGCCAAATCGGGCAAGGAGCAGGAGCGACCATCCGGGTAAGACCCAGATCCAGATGCGACCCGAGCGGTGACGCCTCCAGCCCAGCACCATGGCAGGCACTCCCGGGACTACAACGCACAGAGCCATGATCCGGTGCGC
>JACCDP010032026.1_pt1 | contig 23530 bp, 13 predicted proteins | sample 7445841 | NCBI WGS metagenome assembly JACCDP01 (sample SAMN15323441, study PRJNA562643) | freshwater metagenome | isolation source: river surface water | place: USA:Blue River Watershed | collected 2017-08-17
AACCCTGTCCCCGTAACCTAACAAAGGAAAAACCGAATGAACCCATCTCTAAAAGCACCCGAAAAGGTGTTGGCATTACTCTCGCTCTTCATAGTTCTATCGTCAGGAGCGGTAGCAGTAGCAGTAGAGAACAAAGTCCAAGAGGTTGTCGCAACAGAGCAAGTGGCAACAGAGTTAAAGGCAGTAGTAAGACCAGTAGTTGAATCAGAGCCAGTCAAGAAGACTAAGCCTCTTTCCTACTTTGAAAACAAGACAAGCCTTACCGACAAAGAGTTGGTTTGGCTTTTGGAAGCAGTTGGCTTTGAAGGCCAGGATCTAAAAGAAGCTTGGGCAATAGCCAAGAAGGAAAGCAATGGTCGTCCCCTTGCCTTTAATGGCAACACGCTAACTGGCGACAACTCTTACGGCATATTCCAAATCAACATGATTAACTCTCTAGGCGAAGACCGTAGAGAGAAGTTCGACTTAGACCATAATGCGGACTTGTTCAACCCAGTTAAGAACGCTCAAATTGCTATGCACATGAGCAATGGTGGAAGCGACTGGACTTCATGGCACATAGGCAAAGACGCTTATACTAGTACTAGTGGAAAGCACTACGCTAAGTTCAAAGAGTGGCTTAGCAAATTCCCCACAGAAAAGAAGTGAGACTATGAGCGAGCAAGAAAACCTTATGCCGTTGCTTGGTTCTGTAGCACCTTCAACTAATGAGCAAGCGCTCGCCGTTGAGTCTGAGCCAGTAGCGATTAAAGAAGAGCCAAAGAAGGACAAGAAAGCCCCAACCTTTCAAGCCAACCCAGATAAGTACATTTATCTTTCAGCATTAAAAGTTAATGCTTATGAAGGAAACTCTGAATCAGTAAAGACAGTTCAACTGCGGTTGAATGACTTGGGCTTTAGTTCAGTAATGAATGATAAGTTTGGTCGTCTTGGTGAAGGAGCAGTAGAAGCAATTAACGCATTTAGAAAGTCTAAAGGACTTAAGGAGTGCGGTTGCTTTGATGAAGAAGTTTTGGCTTATCTCTTTGATGGTCAAAGTGTCGGAGTTCTTCCATAAACTAAGACAACAAAAAACCCCCTTCCTTTTTAGGTCGGGGGTTTTTGTTTTAGTTCTTATGACTGTGCAAAGACTTCTAACAAGCGGTTAGCATAATCAGAGTCAAGACCTAGTTGCTCACCTTCATCATCATAACCCCCAGCGATTACAACATCACCGAGAATTACATCAGGAAAGTTTGGGAAGTTAGCCAACCAAATTTCAGTTGCTCTTTCATTTATTGGAAGACCTTGCAACTTTCCTTCTTCATTCATAATTAAGGTGTATCCACTTTCAAGAGTCTTTGGCTCAATAAGACCGCCTACCGCCATTTGAAGTGTTAGTAGTTCATTACTATCTGCCGATAGGTCAATGATAGAAGCGTTTCCTTCTGCCGTTAGTTTGATTGCTAGTTTCATTTTGTTTCTCCCTAGTGCGGTACTTTGTTTCCCGCTTAGATAAATAATAAACTACTTCCCTGCACTATGCAAGATTAAAAGAAAGCTTTTGTGCGGTGTGTCTTAAAAAGGATCCTGGAAAGGAAAAGAAAAAACCCCCCTAAGAGAAGTTAGGGGGGTTAATTCTGTGCGGTTACTTGGTTAGGAGAAGTTCCAAGATTTCGCCATCTGAAAGGTTGCGGTAAGGGTTCTCATAAGAGTTTGGGTTCTCTTCAGTTACCTTAACCTTTAATACGGTTGCACTCATTTCCTTTGCATTCTTTGCGGTTTCAGTAATTAAATCGCATGCATTTGATGCGGTATCAACATGGAAAGAATAATCTCTTTCTGTAGTGATTGTTCCATTTGAAGTTGTTTCTGTGTACTTGATTGTAATTTGGACTCCGTATGACATTTTATTTCTCCCTAGTTCTTTGTAAGTCCCCTTGACTTACAAGATAAACAATAGGCTACTTTCCTGCACTTTACAAGTCTAAAAGTAGTCATGACCAGTCCTACTTTTTAGGCTAGTAGTCAGTAGGTTACTAGTCAGTAGGTAGTAGTTAATAAGTTACTAGTCAGTAGGTCTTAGTAACTACTAGTCAGTAAGTTACTAGTCAGTAGATAGTAGTTAATAAGTTCCTAAGTTCTTTTGAAGTTGTATGACAGAAAAAGAAAACAAAACAAATAGAAAGCAATAGACAAAACACAAAAGCCTAAAAGCATTAAAAAGCCTGTAAAAATGTAATAAAAGAAAAAATTCTTTGCCTTGCCTTTAAATTTCCTGCCTAAAAAGTAAATTTTTAAAAGTGGAAAAATAAAAGATTTTTTTAGAAAAAAGGCCCGGAACGATTTTGGAAAGGGCAAAATACATACATATCCTTCTCCGGGGCCAAAAGCAAAATATGGAAAGGTTCATAAATTTAAAGCTGTCGTACAAGATTGGATCCCCTTTCTTCTCGTACACCCCTTTAAAAACTCGGTACAATAAGACCATGCTGAACCCACCTAAACTTCCCCTAGAGGAGGTTATGTATCTCTCGACGCTCACACGCTCAGAGATGGAATCACGCCTACGCTCGCTGTGGAAGGCAGGTTGGTCACTGGGCGTTATCGGAAACTCCCTTAGCCCCGTTGTCCCTAAGACCACCATTCACTTTTGGGTCCGTAGATCTCCAGATGTTAAGCAGTTGAAAGCAGTTCCACTACCACCCCCAAAGTCTTTGACAACCTCTGTGCCTACAAAGCATGCCCCTCGTTTAAAGTCCATCTCTCCGGGCGTCCCTCCCGAGATCAGGATTAGACTTCGTGAGCTTTCTACCCTTTCAAAGCGCTACAGAGCCAAGACACCTCCAACCAGCCCTCTAGCTCAGGCAAACAATGAGCTCACCCAGATTGCAAGGCAGCTTAGGAGCCGTGGAGTGCCTACAGCAGCCATCGCAGAGGCCGCAGGGGTCACATACCGTGCCATGGCAAGGCGTCTTAGCCAATGAGCCGCCTCTATAAGACTAAGACAGGGACATACAAGGACACAGAGCTTGTTGTCGTTGTTTGGAAGAACCCTAAGAAGTCTAAAAGACCTCAGTCACGATCCCTTGAGACTATGTCTGCTCCTAACTCAAGCTACCCGATGGCTTTCCCCCTAGCTGCTCTTAAGAGCCACTATGCGTGGAAAGAGGCAAAGCACGTTAAAAGCTCTGAAGACTTTGATTTGAGCATTGAGACCAGCTCTAGAGAGGCTCCAGTAATACTTGATTTACATTTGGCAGGTTACACGCTAGGCTGGAATGACTTCTATGTCCCTGAAGAATACACAGAGTTTGGATAAACCTTTTGAGAGCAGTATCGGATGTCTTCCCAGCGTTAGTTTGGATTGCCCCACCCAATTCCGTTGGTCTTGATGAGTTTTCTATACCTGGACCATCGCCGCAAGGCACTCGCAAGGTTGACAGAGTCCGAGTAGTGCTTCTTGGCGATAGCATTTTGATAGCGCAGGACACTCCAAAAGGCCCTACACTGGTTTTCAGAGAGAAGTACACTCATAGGCACGTTGATGGGAAGCTTCAAGCAGTTTTAACAGAGTCCGAAAAGGTTGTGGCTTTTATCAAGGACGCTTCTTGCGGTTGTGGGTCGCGTCTTAGAGGTTGGAATCCATACGGACAAAACAATTCCGTCTACTCGAATCAGGACCCAACAGAATGAAAGATATAACTCTTCTGCAGTTTGTTCTTCTAGGACTGGCTACATATCGTGTAACCCGCCTAGTAACGAGGGACATGGTTACAGCCCCTTTGCGTAATGCCTTTTGGAAAAAATTTCCACCAGAGTCTTCTTACATCGGATATTTATCCACCTGTGAGTGGTGTTTTAGCTTTTGGATAGGATCAGCCTTCGTACTTTCCGCTATCATTATTCCATCAGTAACCTACATAGTTGCTACCGTTTATGCGGTATCTGCTATAGCAGGACTGTTGACTGCATATGAAGATAAGTAAGACTTCATATTCCGCAACTAGGATGACAAGGAGTTACCGTGGGTCTATTTACTAATGACACACCTGATCAACCAACTCCTCCACCATCTCAGCCAAAGCGTAAAAGAACTAAGTCAACATTTTCTCGTTCTACACAAGTAATTCAGGCTCCAAAGCCTTCAACAATCTCATCTGTATTTACTAACACAGCGCAATCTGCAAGCTACTCAACTCCTAGAACTCTTACAGCTGCAGCAGCTCAAATTAAAGTTAATGACAAGGGTGAGTTTGAGCAATTTAGAATTCGTCGTTCTGCTGGATCAAGTGCATGGCAAGCAGAAGCATGGGAATACTACGACGCAATCGGTGAAATCAAGTATGCATTTAATTTAGTTGCATCAGTTGTTTCACGAATTAGAATTTATGCAGCAGTAATTGATGATCCATCAGAAACTCCAATTTCTGTTCGTCAATCAGAGCTAGTAGATGATCGTCTTGCTGCAGCAGCAGAACGTGCACTTGCACGATTGAATTCTGCATACGGTGGACAAGCTGGACTTCTTAGAGATGCTGCACTTAACCTTGCAGTAGCTGGAGAATGTTATCTAGTTCAGATGCCAGCTAAGCCATCACAGAGATTGGCAGAGTCTTGGGACATTCGTTCTGTTGATGAAGTAACAACTGATCCTCGTGGCGGATTTAATGTTATTGGTCGCCGTGAACAGTCCACTACAACACAAGGTGGAACTGGTCAATCATCTAAATTAGGTAAAGATGCATTTGTTGGACGCATCTGGCGTTCACACCCACGTTTTTCTGACGAAGCAGATTCATCACTTCGCGGTTTGTTAGATCTCTGCGCTGAACTTCTTCTCCTCAACAGAACATTCCGTGCAACTGCACGTTCACGTCTGAATGCAGGTGCTCTCTACTTGCCAGACGGACTTTCTGTTGCTTCACAAGGCGACGGAGATTTCCCTTACGACTCAGAAGATGGCATTGGTCCAAACTTTACTGCTGAAGAAGCAGAGGATGAGTTCGAAGAGCAATTGATGGATGCTATGACTACTCCAATTCGTGATGAAGAGTCTGCTTCCGCCGTTGTTCCACTTATTATTCGTGGTCCTGCAGAACTTGGCGACAAGATTAAGCAGTTTAAGTTCGAGCGTTCATTTGACCCAGCACTTGCAGAGCGTTCAGATCGTGTACTAGAGCGTATCTTGCAGGGACTTGATGTTCCAAAGGATGTTGTAACAGGTCTTGCAAATGTTAAGTACTCAAACGCAATGCAGATTGATGAATCACTCTACAAAGCACACATTGAGCCACTTATGTTGCTCATTGCAGATGCTCTAACAGTTGTTTATCTTCGTCCATACCTTATTGCAAATGGATATGAAGAAGCACAAGTAAATAAGATCGTCGTTTGGTATGACCCATCAGCAATTGCGACTCGTAATGATCGTGCAACAGATGCTGATGCAGGATTTGACCGTATGGCAGTTTCTGCAAACACATGGCGTCGTGCTCATGGCTTCTCAGATGCAGACGCACCAACTCCAAAAGAACTTTCAATCAGACTTCTACAAGAGCGTGGTGTGTTTACTCCAGAATTTACAGAGGCAATGCTTTCAGCTCTTGCTCCAGAAGTTATTAACACAGTTCGTTCGCAGCAACAGCAATCTTCAGTCGCTCCAATCCCACCTGAGCTACAAGCAGCACTAGATGCAGCAAGTGAAGGTGCAGAAGCTGCAGGAATTGCTACAGAAGCCCCAGCAGAAGGGCAAGAGCAGTAATGTCTGACGAATCAATCGACAAAGTAGTTACTTCACTTGTATCTGCAGGAGATCCTTGCTGGGAAGGCTACAAGCAAGTCGGTATGAAGAAAGGCAAAGACGGAAAGATGGTTCCTAACTGTGTTCCCGTTGATGCTTCAGATGATTCAGAGTTTGCAGCAAAGAAAAAGCGAACAATTTCTCAAACTCCTGCTCCTAAAAAGGATCAGATTAAGGGTTCCAGCAAAAACAAAAAGGGATCTGCATCAGGAACTCGTAAAGTTAAGTTCTCTGCAGCAGTAGAGAAGTCTTTGAAGAATAAAGTTGAAACTCACAACGAAAAAGCAGGTAAGGGTCGTCGTGCAACTCTTGGAATGCTTAAAGCTGTCTATCGCAGAGGTGCAGGTGCTTACAGCGTCTCACATCGACCAGGTATGACACGCAACCAGTGGGCTATGGGTCGTGTAAATGCATTTCTAAAATTGTTGAAGTCTGGAAAGCCATCAAACTCTGCATACATAACAGATAATGATTTGCTTCCTTCTGGACATCCACGTTCAACAAAGAAATCAAACTCGATTGCAGCTTCAGCAGGTTTGGTTCCTGAAGAGAGCGATTTAGCAGAAGCGCTAGTCGAGATTGCAGACAAGTATGGAAGATTTAACGAAGATGCCACAGGCATCTGGGCAGGATACACACCTCCAGCAGAAAACGATGTCAGAGGTATCGGAGTCAAATGCTCTAACTGTGTTTTATACATGGGTAATGGCCAGTGCCGAATCATCGAACTTGAAGTCGAAGACGAGGGTAAGTGTCGTTTCGCGGTTATTCCAGATGGCGTCGTTGATGTCGGAGTTCTTGAAGGTGAAAAGCTCGGAAACGAAATCCAATCACCACAAGAACTAGCAAAGCTTGCCAGCGAGTGGAGATACGATCAAGAATTAAATATTGATCTTTTGCCAGAGGAAGAATATTCATCTCCAGAAGAAGCAATTCTTGCTATGGCAGAGTATTCAGGTTTTGGTTATGAAGCAGAGCATGCAGTTCGTGCATCTTGGCTTCGTGGAGTTAGAAATGGAGACAATCCATTCAAAAGAGCTTCACTTCTTGCATCTTTAGGTTATGACAGCTTAGACGCAGACCTTCTTCCAAAGAAGGGAGAAGAAGATGCGGAATAAAATTGTTGTAAATTCTTACAGAGCATATAGCAGTCGTGAGCAAGCACGTCTTATTCGTCAAGAAGCAAATGTTTTAATTGATAAAGCAAACGAGTTCTCTACAACAAGCCGTAGAGTTAATCGTCGCTCTGCATATAAGGTTCTCGCTCGTTCTTTAGAGAAGACTAGAGGTCTTCCTTTCTCAATTCGTAAGCACCAAGCAATTGCAGAGCTTTCTAACTACATTGCACTTGCTAAGTACAACAAAGTTGTTGGTTTAGAAGCATTCAACACAGACTTGCTTCCAGTATCACACCCACGTTCAACTCGTTTGAACTCTATGACTGCCTCTGCTCTTGCATCAGCTCAGATGCGTTGGGTATTAGATGATCCACGCATTAAGGATGAAACAGTAAAGAGCCTTTTGGCATCTGCAATGTTCTCTCCTATCGATTCTCCAGAGCACAAGTACTCAATGATTCGCCTAGAGAATCTTCCTCAGGGACAAGTTCCTATTGAAGTTCTTCTAGCTGCTGCAAATCCTTACGCAGGTAAAAACTCTGCAGCTGCTCGCCGTGCTCGTGAAGCTGTACAGCTTTCTGACCGCTTTGAGCGCTGGATCAATATGGGAAGGTCTTTAGCTAAAAGAGCTACAGACGGTTTCCGTGTTTATGTAAAGAGAAATGATGGATCTACAAAGAGCCTTTCTGGAGAACTACTTAACCAGAACATGTTCGATCCTAACCTTGTTGATATTGAACTAGGTAAAGGAAAAGTTGCAACAGTTCCTACAAAGCTCGGTGAAGGTCTTGAAGCTTTCATTAAAAGCAAAGACTCAGAAGATGGTTACTCTCCAGTAGAGGCTGAGCTTCCTAATGGAGCACAAGCAATTCCAGAAGACAGCATTGTTATTTCAGATGCTCCAAGTATTTATCGTAAAGATGAAGAAATGAAAAATGGAGCTATTAGATATACAGATGACAAGTATGACATCGTTAAATTTAATACTCCTAAAGATGCACAGAAAACAATTGACGAAGGTCAAAAGAGAGCAGCAGAGTTAGATAAGGCAGAGCCAAAGCTTCTTAAAAAGGGCGAGGTAGACCCAGACTCTGGAAGACAATTCTGGAATCCTGACGAGCCAGTCTACGGCGTTTATCGTCGTGGAAAGAACACACCTCTTGCATTTGCTCAGTCTTGGAAAGATGTAAACAACGAAATCCTTCGTGATGAACCTTTACTTGACGAAGATGAAGGTCGTGAATATACACGTCCAGAGCCTCAGACTGCCGATGACAATGTCCCACTTCTTGATCAAGCAGATGACATTTTTAAGCCAACAAAAAAGAAGGCTGATAAAAAGAAAGAAGTTTCTTCATTTCCATATGAAGTTCCAGATAGAGCTTATGAGTTCAATCCAAACGAAGAATATATTCCAGAATTTGATTTTGATGATCCAGTAGCAATTGCAAACGATCAAATGGCAGAAGAGCTAGAAGATGCACTTCTTACAGCGGTAGAGCCTGTTAGCGATACCGAGAAAGCAACTGGATACGCTCCAATTAGTTTTACAGATGGTCGTGAAGAAGATGTTGCAGCAGAAGCAATTGCCTCAGCAATCCGTGAGCAAGGTGGAGATGCTGAAATGGCTCTTGCACGAGCTTATGACAAGATTGCTGGAAACGATAACAACGAGAAAGCCCTTCTTGAGTCAAGGGGAGAAAAAGATCCAGTACTTGAAGGTGTAGAGCCCATTGAAGATGATGAGCCAATCTCAGAAACAGAGCCAACACCTTCTGACAAAATTATTGAAGATGAAATTCAAAAGCCTACAGAGCCAGAGGCTGAAGCTAAAGATCAAATTGGTGATGGAGAGCCTCTAGAAGATTTAGAAGATGTATCTGAAGATACATATGTCCCTCCTCTACTTGAAGGTCTTTCAGAAGAAGAGTTAGCAAAATACAAGGAAGATGGAGATTACCGACCATACCTTCCAAAGAACGCAGACATTGATACTCCTGAAGGACTCTACAAGCTAGATCCTAATCCAGTAGATCCTCAAGAAAATTACACTCCAAAAGATCTTCAAAACGAAGCTCCTCCAACAACAGCTTTAGATCTATCTGCAAACACAGTTAAAGATTTAACTAGCGAATTGTCTAACGCAATTAATGGAACTGGTGAGCACGGATTAGGTTTTGGAGAAATGCTTACCAACGACCCTAATGGCGAACTTATAAACTCCCCTGTTCCTGCAGAAGCTTTGCGTGATGCTCTTCAGCTTAAGGGCAAAGACACAGATGCAATCATTGAAAAGATTAATAAGAAGGCTGCAAAGTCAAAGCCAAAAGCTACAGAAGAACCAGCCGCCGCTCCAACTCCAGATAAGCCTTCTATTGAAGGAAAAGATCCTCTTAAACTTGACGATCCTTTCAAACCAGAAGATTGGATTGAAGCAGACGGTCCATTTGCTGAACTTCTAAATAGCAACGAAAACTTTACTCGTCTAGAAGGTCTTGGAGACCTTATCGACATTAACAGTCCTTTGTCTAGACAGTACAAGGCAAACAGCGATGACCTCAAAGAAGTTACTGGCGGAGACTTTGGAGACGAAGTAGAAGCTATCGATGAGACAGATTACGAAGCAGGTCCTGCGGGTAAGGTCCAGTACGGTCTAAAGATTCTTAACGAAGCTGGCTGGTCTTCACGAGGTAAATATAACAAACTTACAACAACAAAAGGAAAGCTTGCTGCACTTAACGATTCAAAAGCCATCTTAGAAGATGCACTTATTGATCTAAAGACAGATAAAAAAGAAACTTCTGCAATTAACTCTGTTGTGAAGTCTATTGATAAAGAAATTAAGAAGCTTGAAAAAGAGCAAGCAAAGGCAGATAAAGAAGAAGAAGAGAAAAACCTTAAGCCAATAGTTACATACAAGCGTGCTGGAAAGCGCACTCTCCTTCGTGCTGGTAAAGGCGGAGCTTTTAAGAAGAAAGAGATTGCAGACTTCCTAAAAGAAAACGGCTTTGAGTGGTCTGACACCATTGAGCGTGATGGAAAGACAATTAATGTAAAAGCACAATCTGCTTTACAAGAAGATGAAGAGTTTAAGGCTTTTGCTCGTGAACTTCGTGATCGTTTTGGTGTGGATCTGCAACCTCGTCCAGCAACCGAAACTTCTCCTGCACAAGAGCCAATTGATTTTGATGCACCAGCTTCAGACGAAGTAGCTCCTACACCTGAACCTCAAGCTGACACAGAATCTCCACTTCCTACTCAGGCAAGAACAAAGCCTTTATTTGATAGAGATTTTCTTTCTAATCTTCTTTTTGGAGCCCGTCTAAGTGATGAAAGTTTTAAGAATTTAGTAAAAAGATTTAAAGAAGATAAGCTAACAGTTGACGAAATAGAGTTTTTAGATAAACTTTTAAAGTTGGACCACTCTGATCGTGAATCGCTCATTCTAGATGAATTAAATCTAACTGACAAAGAATATTTTAAAAATCGAGAAGACGGTTTTAAAATTAAAAATGGAATATCTAATGTATTCTTAAAAGCTATTTTAAATGCTCTTCTTTCTGGTAGAGGAGTTGATGGTCAAAACTTCCCTAGTTCTATACTTACGCCTGAAGAAAAATACTTTAAAGATATGCTACGGATGGATGCTCCTGATTTAGAGCAATCTTTAGAAGTAATTGAAAAAATAAAAGAGTTTGGCTGGAACGAAATACTAGAAGAGTTAGACGTAAGTGAAGAAAATATAAAAGAAAAGATAGCTAGTAGGCCTACACCAAAAGACATAGAAGAATTTATTCAAGGTAGAGCTGCACTTCCTATTTCTAAAAACTTAGAGCCAAAACCTACAAAAAATCCAGAAGATGGAAGATTTGATGTAAGTCCTGATGGAGACTGGTATTTTGCTGATGGAGTTCAAGAATGGCGACTTACAGACCAAGGAGCGTTTAAAAGAGGTCTGTCTCCTATAGCTAATGAAAAATTAACTGAAGAAGCTCGTCAAAGATTAATTGAAGAGTGGAACCAGAGAATTAAGGAATTAGTTGATATATTATCAATTAATCCTAGAATTAAACCTGATGGAACTCCAGACTGGGCGCAGTTCCGTCCTGACGAACTTAGAGCTGAAAGAGATCTTCTAAGAGATTTAATTATTGATGGCAAACCAGCCCCTGCTCCATCTACAACACCTCCTCCACCTCCAACACCTCCAACAACACCTCCAAGCGGACAAGGAGAAGATGACGGGGAAGAAGACCCAGAAATTGAAGAACTTCTCACAGATGAGAGATATGTAAAAAATGAAGTAACAGATTCTGAAGATGCTATTAATGAAGCTATCGTTGAAGCAGTTAAGGATGAGAAAGCTTACGATCTAAACGGTATTATCAGGAATCTTCAAAACAAGAGAGCTAAGGCAGATGGTGCTTTAGCTAACCCATTCAACTTAAGCCGCAAGGAAATGATTAGTCGTTTAATGTGGTTTATTTGGAAAGAAGGCTTTGCTAAAAACGAAACTCCTTACATTCGCAGAGCCATGAAGAAGACCGAGAAGGAGTTAGGAAAGCTTTCCAATGAAGAACTTGTAGAGCGCTTAAATCTTTATTACGACGAAATTGATCTTCGTATAGCAGAAGAAAATGCTGCAGAAGAAAGAGCACAGAAGATTCGTGAAGCTCGTGCAAAGAAGAGAAAAGAACGCGAAGATAAACTTCTTGAAGAGCTTGAAGAAGGAGATGAGGCTCCAGCTTCAGAAGAAGCAGCCGATGGTCGCAAGAGACTTAAGAAAGAAGAGCGTCCTACAGGAACTGCAAATGACGGAGATATTTCTCCTGAAGGCGACTGGGTTTACAGAGTAGCAAGACCTGGAGACCCTACCTCTAGAACTGGATGGTTTGCCTCAGATCAACTCAATGAGAAGTATAGAAAATACGGCTACGACGAAAGTAAGTGGCCTGAGTTTGAAGAGGCAGAGCCTAAGCCAGAAGCTCCTGTTGCAGAAGAAGAGCCAGAGTTTGATGGACCATGGCTATTTGATCCATCCAGAAACAAGTACTTCTCACCTAATGGCGACTGGGTGTTTGTTGAAGATGGTAAAGGTGGAGGCAAGTGGGTTCTTACAACTACTGGCAAGAAGAAGGGTGCAGAGGATAGAGAAATCATTCCTACTGGAAATCCTTTTGAAAAGCCAAAGGATGAACCTGCTGCTGAAACAGAAGCACCTGCAGCTCCAGCTCCAACAACTACAGCAAAGCTTGTAAAAGGCGTAACCACAGATCAACTAAAGCCAGGCGATGTTTTAGTAGACGGTCATTTCACAGTTACCAAGGTTGAGCGTGAAGGCACAAAGAAGGTAAATGTAAATGGACAAACTCAAGATATTCCTGCGTACAGAATTACTGGATACTTCCCAAATTCTGTAGAGCAGTCAAGCAAGCTTTGGTCAGAAAACTATGCAACAGATGTTTATCGTGGAGCAACACCTCCAGCAAAGGGAGATCTTCCAGAGCTAAATCAGCCAAAGGCTGAAGATTTTGGACCAGAGTTCGCTTTCCCTAATCAAAGAAAAGTTCAATACAAGGATAGAGTTCTTTACGCACCTAAAGATCCAGAGCTAGAAAAAGAATTTTTAGATAGATATGCAAAGTATGACGCGGAGCGTATTCGTAGACAGAATATGTGGGAAGCTCCTAAAACTACACCAGATGCTCCTTCTAACCCTATTTACGCCGACAATGTTCCTGCTTCAGAACTTAAGGTAGGAGACATTGCATTCAGAAAGAATAAGTCTGGTGCACGAGAGTTCTTTACAGTAACTAAGATTGTAAGCGTTACAGATGAAAATACAATCATTGAAGGTCATTACGTCGGGCATCAAACCCAGACTAAAGAATGGCGTTCTGGTACAGCTATCGATGTAATTCGTGGAGAAACAAATCTTCCACAAGCTGGAGACAAAGAGCCTCTAGATAGACCAGATAAGTCTCTTCCTAACTACAAGGAACTTGAGAAAGAGCGTCAAGCAAAGATCGCTGAAGCTGATAAGGGTTACACATTTAATGCTGAGCCTCCAACACCTAAGGTGTCAAAGCCAAAGGTTCCTCCATTCTACGGCTCTGCAGAACTACTTCTAGATGGCAATGCAGACGGAGCTGCTATACAAAAAGCTCTAGACGATAAGGGATTCATCGTCTTTGATTTTGAGACATTAGGAAACAATGTACAGAATGTATTAGACCCAGATGCGCCTATTCAAGTAGCAGCGGTTAAGTTTGTTAATGGCGAAAAAGTTGATGAACTCAATCTATTTATTAATCCTGGACAACCTTTAGGCAATTACTACTATGAAACTGTAGACGGAAAAAGAGTTCTTAGAAGTAACCGTCTTCGTGATGCAGAAGGCAACCCAATCACAGATGAGTGGCTAGCTACACAACCAGACATTAAAGAGCAGCTGCAAAAGCTTGTAGATTTCTTTGGAGAAAATCCTACACTTGTAGGACAAAACATTGACTTCGATTTAAATGTTCTTCAACGTTGGGCTCAGAAGCTAGGTATAGATTTTAAACTTACATCTTCAATTGATACTGCAGGTATTGCTAGAGCTTTACAGAAATTTGAAGCTTCCACAGTAACGTTCCCTAAGAATCCAAAAGAAGGAGATAAAGCTTTTTCTGCTTTAGGAAATGCTTGGACTTGGAAAGAAGGCCGTTGGACAGCACCTTCTAACTCTCTTAAGCCATTAGCTGAGCGTTTAGGAGTAGATGTAGGCTCTGATGATTTCCACAATGCATTGTTCGACGTAGAAATTACCGAAAAGGTACTAAGAAAGCTTCTTGAAAATGTTAAGGCTGGAGACTTCCCTACTGGAGGTTCTGCAGCTTACGCAAATGCATTTAAGAAATGGTTAGAGTCTTTAGCTAATGAAAAGGAAGCAAAAGCTAAGAGAATTGCAGACAAGATTGGCTCAGATGCAGTTAGTGGCGAATCTGAGGGTGTAAATATTGAAGAAGTTATTAAAGATATTGAGTCTGTTGAAGAAGAGCCTGTCACCATTGTTAATGGAGAAGAATCTTCAGATGCACCTAAGGTTTATGTATCTCCTCTATACGAAGACAGAATTACTCCAGACTGGGTAAAGGATCCAGAAAACACAGACTTTATCCCTAATGCAAGAGTTAAAGATCTAAAAATTGGCGACTTTATTTTTGGCTCTGACGGAGAAGAAATTCTTGAGGTTATTAGATTTGAAGATGATGAAAAGCAGCCAGAAAATGCAATAAGAGTAGTTAGAGCCAACATTAATACTGGACAAATTCTTGAAGAAAGAAAGAGTCCAAGAGAAGATGGTGGAACTGGATGGTTCTTAAATGGACCTGTTGAAGGCGGAATCTATCGTAGAAAAGAAAGCGCCGATAAGACTAATGCTCAGCTAGAAGCAGAAACAATCGATGCGATTGAAGATGTAGAACCTGTAATTATTCCTGAAGAAAAGCCAGTTAAAGGCGAGGAAGTAACTCCAGAGCAAGCTGAAACAGTTATAAACGATGCAGTTGATGCAATCACGACTTCTAAACCAGATTCATCTATTGAAGAAGCTGTTAAGGGTCTTAATGTAGATGAGACTATAAAAGAGCAAGTACTTGCAGAGCCTAAACCAGGTGAAGGTTCTCCACTACACATTTCCGCAGACGGAGTCACTGGACTTAAAATAGGGGATAAAGTTATCCACAAGAAGACCAAGAGAATTGGTTTTGTAAAGACTTTCATAGGTAAGTACAACGGTAAATACACAAACTATGTAAAAGTTTTGTACGATGATTCACCAGAAAGAGAGCCTGTAGCTTCTAAGAATCTTTCAATTATTTACTCTGCACCAGAAGCTGGATCAGTTCGTAAGCCTAACAGAGATGAAACTTCAGTAACAGAGATTACTGCGAAGATTAAAGATATCAGAGCAGACGGTACTGTTGAAAGTGAATTAACTCCTGAAGAGCTTGCACAGAATTGGAAAGATGCTGAAACAGCTCGTGATGCAAAGGTACAGGAAGTTAATTTTGTAAAGACATCCGAAGCCGTCGTTGGAAAGCTTAAAGAAAATCTTCCAGCACGAGGAGTAACAGAAAGCTCTCTTCCAAGTCTTAAAACTGGAAAGCCATTCGATGTAAACTTTGTATTCGATAAGCCTAACGCTAAGGAACTAGAAAAGCTTGCAGTAGAGCTAAATCTAGATTCAGAAGACGATTTAATTGTATTTAGAGCAGGTAAAGAAGGATTCCTAAGAAACCAGCCTATTGCAACTATCAAACCAGATGGATCTATTATTTGGCAGAAAGAAAACGATAAGCGTTCATTCTCCCTAGAGCTTCAAAAAGTTCTACAAAACTTTGAAAACCCAATTACAAATCTCAGCGCCATGATCGTGGTTCAAGAACCAGACGATGATGAAGGAACAGATGCAGAGAACTACGGTAATGGAACTCTTCTAGGCGAGTCAGAAACTACTTTTGATTACAACAATATTTCTAAGTTCCCACCAACAAAAGAACAGCGCAGCATTGTTGATGCAATTATGCGTGGAAAAGATGTAGTAGTTCAAGCTCTTGCTGGAACTGGAAAAACATCTACTTTAGTTCTAGCAGCGAAAAGAATTTTGGCTGAAAGACCAGACAGCAAGCTTCTTTACATTGTATTCAACAAGGAAACGGCAGAAGAAGCTCAGGGCAGAATGCCAGAGAACGTAGACTCCAGAACTATGGACAATATTGTCTACTCAATGATGCCTAAGAACTATAGAGACAGAAACAAGCTTAGCGATCTATTTAAAATCGGTGAAAGATCTCTTATTGACTTTACAGATTACATAAGCTTGTTCGAGTATTATAAATTTGAGCAAGTTAAAGTTATGATCAGAGGTGCAGAAGTTAATTTAGGAATGCAGGATCTCGTTCCAGAAATACGAGAAGCTGTAGATAGATTTGCAATCTCTGGTGATGATGTTTTGAGTGAAAAGCACTTTGCTAAAAAGACACCTTACTTCGACACAGTTCCAAAGATTTTAGTTGATTACGCACAAAGAATGTGGGACGATGTAAGTACTGAAGAAGGCTGGGATCCTACATCTCCTAAGCTAGCTAGAATTGATTACTCTGACATGCTCAAAGCTTGGGCCCTTACTAAGCCTCAGTTTGCAGACGGATTAAATTCTGGAGCAACAAGTAACGGTAAATTTAAAAATAGAAAAAATGACATGTTCTTCTTTGATGAAGCACAGGATATGAACCCAGTAATTGTCAAGCTTTTGGCAGATCAAGAGAATATTCAAAAGGTTTATGTTGGAGACAGTAACCAAGCTATCTATGGATTCCGTGGCGCTGTTGATGAGCTTAATAATGTTAAGGATGCGGTAGAACTTTACCTTACTCAGACTTTCCGTTTCGGTGCAAAACTAGCTGCTGTAGGAAACAGATTCTTAGCAACTCTTAAGTCTAAGAAGAAAATTGTAGGTAAGCCTGGAGAAGACGATGGCGTTCTTTTTGAAACTAATATGGAAGATCCAGATGTAATCATTGCTAGAAGTAACGGTGGCGTAATTGATTCTGTCTTTGATTTATTAGCTAAAGGTAAGACTCCAGGATTAAACCTAGAAACATATTACAAAGCTTTATCATATGCAAAATCAGTTCAATGGTTGATGGCTGCTAACAAGGGAACTCCTCCATATAAGAAGCCAAAAATTCATGAAGATCTTGCTGGTTTCCAAAACTGGAATGAAGTATTAAAGGCAATACAAGACGGTAAGTCTGTTGGTGGCGCTGGATATATGGTTCGTCTCATCAGAGATAGAAGAATGTCTATAAAAGATATTGTAGACAAGCTCAACAGTATCAGTCCTATTCGTGGAACTGGTTTTAGAAAAGACGAGTATGTCCCTCTAGGAAAAGAAGCCATCCAAGACGGTACTACTGGAACCTTTGGTAAAGGTAGAAATAATGCCCAACAGCTAGCAGATCTTAATTACACTATTAACAATGGTGTTCTGGAGCTACCTAACTCAAAATCATATCTAGATTTCCTTGTCAAAGACCCTGTGTGGATTGTAAAGAAGGGTAAAAACAAAAAGGGAGAAGAAGTAGAGTTTAGAGTAGCTACCGTAAACTTTACTAAAGATCAAGAAGATGAAATTCTTACTTTAATCAATGATATTCGCCGCTGGGTACAAAACTACGCTCCAAGAATTCCTATTGACACTGAAGTAATTACTGCACACAAGTCAAAGGGCAAAGAGTGGGATCGTGTAAAGCTTCACGACGACTACAAGCAGCCTGAAATTAACGATGAAGGAGAGATGGAGCTCCCAGACGATGAGGAGCGTAGAATCTCTTATGTTGCAGCTACTCGTGCAAGAAAAGCTCTAGATATAGGTGACAACCTAAAGTGGATCTTTGATGTTACTTCAGATGATGATGAAAAACCAGAGATAACCGAGATTGAAAATCTTCTTGGTATGACAGTAACTCCAGATCCAGAGCCTGTAACCCCTGAAGAAATTGGCACTGAAGTTGTCAAGGCTAGAAAGATTACCGATCAAAAGACTTTAGAAGTTGCTAATAGACTTATCGAGCTTATCGAAAAGGGCGTTGTACCTTGGACTAAGGGATGGTCTGGTGGAGGCTTCCTTCCAACAAATGCAAAGTCAAACAAGTCTTACCAAGGAACTAACACGCTAGCTCTTTGGGCAGCAATGCATCTAAATGATTGGACAGACCCTAGATTCTTAACCTTTAATCAAGGTAAGGCTCTAGGCGGATTTGTTAGAAAAGGCGAGACTGGAACAAAGATCCTTAAGCCTAATGTTGTTACTAAAGATGTAACGCAGCCAGATGGAACTATTAAAAAAGAAGGTTATATCTACTTTACTGAAGTCTCAGTATTTAACGTTTCTCAATTTGATAACCTAAAACTTCCACCTCTAGTAAAGAAAGACCCAGTTCCAGTACTAGATATTGAAACTAAAATACTAGAGTCATATAAGGATCACCCAGAAATTATCTATCGACCTCAGGATAAGGCTTTCTACCGACCTTCAGAAGATAAAATTTATCTACCTTTGAGAGAACAATTCGATAGCAGCAGCACTTTTATCGAAACTCTTTTCCACGAACTAGGTCACAGTACAGGACATGTCTCACGTTTAGGTAAAGACGGAAAGCGTAGAGAGCTTCAAGATAACTACGGAGACCACAGAGCAAGCCGTGGTGAAGAAGAGCTAATTGCCGAAATTACCGTTGCTCTTATTGCTGCAGAGTTTGGTGTTGAAATTGACTGGGGTAACACAGCTTCCTATGCAAAGGGTTGGTTACAACCTCTTAAGGATGATCCAGGAATGATTATTATTGCTGCGAAGCAAGCTCAAGATGCAGTTAACTGGATGCTTGGCATAAAGCCAGGAGAAGAGGGTAAGACAATAGCATCTTCTTTCCCTGACATAGTGGAATATATGGATGGTGGTTCTGGAGGCCTTGTTGGATCTAGAAGCACGGTCGGTTTTGTATCTACTGAAGCACTCAAAGATATGGCTGGAAATACAGCTGGAAACGAAGAAGCTATAGAAAGTTATAGAAAATCTCTTCGTGAAGGTAGAGGGTTTGCAAAAGAATATCCAAATGGAAAAATTTACAATGAACCTATCATGGTTGTTTATGACAATGAAACAGGTCTTGCTTATGTTGGAGAAGGAAATCACAGGCTTCAAGCAGCTATTGCTGAAAACATCCCATATGTTCCAGTAAGAGTTGTTCGTGGAAATAAAGATGAAATGATTAACCCAGCTTATCCTTCAAGAACACCTAAGCAAATTAAAAATGATAAGCAACCAGAGTTTTTAGAAACAAGCGGCAGCAGCGCTGGAAAACCAGTATCTGAGGGCTATGTTCCTCCAAGCATGCACCCAAGCTTTGTTTTCGATAAAGGATTAGTTTCTGATGAAGAACCTAACTTTAGAAAATTACCTCCCCTATTTGGACCACCAGAGCCTGGTGAAGGTGTAGGTAGCGAAGGTCAAACTGGTGAGCAAATTGCTGATCAAACTCCTGAAACTCCTGAAGTAGCTCCAGAACCTAATGTTGGTGAACAGGGGCAAACTGGAGAAGAGATTGCTGCAAAAGCTCCAAAAAATAAAGACACCTCTGTAGAACCTACAAAGATTACTATTGACGGTGAAGAATATGATTTGTGGAACGACATTACATATGACCGTAATTCACAAGAAGGAAAAAGCAATAATGTTCTAGAGCAAGCGCACGGAATATTTGCTTCGAGACTTCTAGAGGGACAAGAGCTAATTAAAGATAGAAATGAAATTGGAAAATACATTTCTGATATATTAAAAAAGAATGGCTTTGGCAATAAACTTTTCTACTTAGCTGGAGGATCTGTAGCCGACATGATGCTAGGGAAAGACCCTAGAAAGGGCGGTGAAGGTGTAGAGGCTGGTGTAGGTCTTGCAAACAGCAATGCATTCTCAGAAGGAGATCCTCTCAAGGATGTTGAGTTCCCTGTAGTCCTAGTTAGGAAGAGAGGAATTTCTAAGGTAGCTTTACTACACGAGATCGCTCACCTTATGGAAGCTGGATGGAGATCCAACGCTGGAGGAGGCCATAACAACAGTTGGCACCAGACATTCTTAACTCTCTTGCGTCAAGAGGGTTTCCAAAAAGAAGCTAATCTACTAAGCTTAACTATCGGAGAACTGAAAGGAGATACAGGTGTTATCAATCCCTGAGGATATGGAAAAGGCTATTATGCCAAAAATTTTATCTGATACTCCAGAGTCGTTTCCAGCACAAAAACTTTCTGAGGAAGATTCTGAAGATAAGGATAATGTATAATGAGTCTTAAAGATAAAGAGCTATACACAGAAACGGTGGTTGCTGCGTATAAAAGGCTTATGGACATTGTCTTTTACGATGCTGCAGCAGATACTGATGACGAGCCTGATAAGGAAGAGGATAAATGAAGACCGTAGTGGTTAAGTCCTATCCTGAAGAAGGTATGGCTCTTGCATATCTAAAAGGTGATGACATTGTAAAACAGTGTGTTTTTTATAGCGAAAAATTTGGAATTCGTACTCTTATAGATGGCAAGTGGCGTTCATATGCCGAAGGTGATGTAAGCCTTGATGGAAAGTCATTTATTTATATTGAGCCAGCTAACTACAAAGTTGTTCGTGAGATGTTTGAAAAAGCTACTCTAGCTGGTAAGTATCTTAAGTATAGCGATGTAGAAAAATACAGAGTTGAATACCAACTAAAGGGAGCTATAACTGCGGCTGTAGAGACATCTGAAGGATGCCCTCCAGCCACCTCTGATATTGCTATAAATCTAGATAATCGTAAGAACGCCATTGACACCGCTATGTATGGACCTCTTAACCCTACAGAGCCAAATGATGAGTATTGGCAAGCACTTGCAGATGAATGGTCTGTTGATACTGAGACCGCTAAGAAGCAAAGATGTGGCAATTGCGCCGTGTTTATTCAGACTCCAAAGATGCTTGATTGCATTGCTTCTGGGCTTGGTAACGAAGAAGGAAATGATGCTTGGGGCTCAATCGAGGCTGGAGATTTAGGGTATTGTGAAACATTCGACTTTAAGTGTGCTGCATCTCGTACATGCCGTGCATGGGTCGCTGGTGGACCAGTAACAGAGGAGAGTAAATAATGGACTATATTGGCCGCAATGGGTCTAAAGTACTTTTCGTCTCCGAAACATTAGGTACAGTAGTCGATGAGCTACAAAATGTTGTACTTGAGTTAGATGTTAAAGAGCCTTTAATTGCCTCCACCTATTGGGACGATGAGTCTGAAAGACCTACTGGACCTGCAGTAGAGCTTGCAGCAGCAGCTCTTACAGATTTAGATATTAAAGTTTTTTCAAACAATGACCGTATGTACACAATTCCAGATTCTGTTGTCGCAGAAGCAAAGCGTGGTCTTGAGTGGCGTAAGGAAGAAAACCGTGGCGGTACTTCTGTAGGTCTTAATACTGCTCGCACACTAGCTCGTGGTGGTCAAATTGGTATTCGCAAGGTTCGTCACATTGCAAAGTATTTTCCACGCCACGAAGTAGATAAGAAGGGAACTGGCTACAAGCCAGGACAAAAGAATTATCCATCTAATGGCCGCATAGCTTGGGCTCTTTGGGGTGGAGATGCCGCTAAGTCTTGGGCTACTGCAATTGTTAATCGTGAAAACAAAAAGGCTAAGTCAAACTCAATAACCGCAGGTGGTTTAGATCCTATGAGTTATGAAATGCCAAAGAGAGTTAATTACGATTCTTTCATTGTCTCAAAGACAATGCCTGAAGATAATGTTATTGAATTCTTTGCTCGTATCCGTCTAGATGGATCGGGTATTGATCGTCTATACCGAATTGAGCCAGCAGGACATATTTACGTTTGGGATGATGGCGAATGGGATGACATGGGTATGCCAGATGCTGACATGTCTATGTATGACAAAGTTCTTGACGATCCTAATGATGCAACTCCTTGCGGACATACTCCAGTAGACACAGAAACTGCACTTTTTATTGCAGCACTTCTTGACAACGAACCTTTTATTGCTCATAAGGTAGATAAACTTTACCCAGAAGAAAGCAAGATTTTTGAAGAAGCATCTCCAGAACTTGATTGGGAGTTGCTAGATGATTTAGCCCTTGAAGATGAAATGTCTGACTCTTGGGATTTTGTAGATGACAGTCTTACTGCTGCTGGAGAAGGTGGAGTGTCAGGTAAAGGTGATGGTATTGATACCCCCGCAGATAAAGCAGCACGAGCAAACGTTCAATTGCGTGATAAATCAGGTAAATTTGCAAAAATGGGTGGCCGTGTAGTTATCGGTGGTAACCCTAAGTATCAAGGAAATATTCGTTCTATGGATGCTTCCACACAAACTGTAAAGATAGAGCTTAATAACGGAAACACAGTAGATGTTCCTGCAACAATGACAGAACCTTTGGAGTCTTACACTCCAATTCCTAATGCTGTTGCAGAAGGAGAATTAGATACTTCTGGAATTCTTGGTGAGCCTCGTACTCCTATGGATTCACCAATTCGTATGCCAGGAACTCTTCCTCCACTTAACGCAGCAAATCTTAATTTAATGCTTACAAATTATCCTCAGTGGGTTTCAGAGCAAAGACTCTCTCCAGACCCACAACCAAACCAAGCTCCTTCAAGTTCTAACTTAAGAACTGCACCGCAAACTTCAATTCCTCAGCAACCTCAGGGAGTAGAAAAAGAAGTTTCTAAGGATAATCCTTTATACAAATACTATCCAGAAAAGTTTACAAACTGGACTAAGGAAGTAAATGCATACAACCTTCCTATTCTTAAGCCTTGGCTTGAGTCTGGACCAGATACTCGTCGCAAATATAACCCATTTGTAGATCCAGAAAAAACAAAAAGATTTACTGAAGAACGAGGAATTAAATCTCCAAAGCTTGACTCTAAGGGTCGTCCTATAAGCGCTTCCGCTGGTGAAGAAAAAGCAATGACACCAGAGACTTCAGATGTCCCTATTCTTCACATGGCAATTGTTTCACCAGACGACCCTCAGGCAGTTATGGATTTAGTTGCTCTTGTACCAGCCTCTAATAAAACAATTCAACCAACCACATACAGTCGTAAAGATAGTAAGTGGGTACACGATCCTCAGATATTAAATGATCTTAAGAGTGCAACTCCTCCTCCAGTAATTGTTTTAGATGATGCAACTTTAGTAGATGTATTAGAGCAAGTTGACAACAAAGCAATCACTGCTGCTGGTGGCTTAGACCGTAACAGAGGAAACGCTGAAAAACTTCGTCGTTATTGGACTTACGGCAAGGGTGCAGCCAAGATTCGTTGGAAGACTCCAGGAGATTGGACTCGTTGCTATCGTCAACTTGCCAAGTACATGGGTCCTCGTGCAAAGGGCTACTGCGCCCTCCGTCACAAAGAGATGAATGGCTATTGGCCAGGAGATAAAAAGAATCAAGAAATGGGTTCTTTTAATGTCAATACTTTGCGTGATTATGACGAACTTTTGAGCACTTTTGTTATGCGTGCTAAAGCAGCAGATGCTCGAGCAAGAGTAATGACCGCTGGTGGAGGTATGGACGATCAGAATGGATCTGAGTTCTTTATTCCTCTAGTTATCCCTGAAGGAGTCGAATCTGGAGACGGCAGAGTTATCGTTAAAGATGCCCTTTCTATAAGAGAACTTCCATTGCCTCTTTTATGGCAAATTCAAACGGGAGAAGGCCATAATGGGTCTGTTGTAGTTGGAAAAATTGTTTCAATGGAAAGAGTCGATGGCGGAATTGGAAACGCTAAGGGCTACTTCGATAAAGGCGCATATGGACAGGAAGCCGAACGACTAGTTCGTGGTGGTTTCATTCGTGGAGTTTCGGCAGATCTCGATCAGTTCGAGGGTGACGAAGAGATGCCAGAGATAAAAGAAAGCTCTGACACCAAGGTAGAAAGCGGTAAAATAAAGATCAAGAAAGCACGAGTCATGGCTGTGACTTTGGTGCCGAAGCCAGCTTTCCAAGAATGCTCAATTCAACTCGCCGATGAGCTCGGCGGAGA
>JACCDP010235688.1_pt1 | contig 23529 bp, 22 predicted proteins | sample 7445841 | NCBI WGS metagenome assembly JACCDP01 (sample SAMN15323441, study PRJNA562643) | freshwater metagenome | isolation source: river surface water | place: USA:Blue River Watershed | collected 2017-08-17
ACGCAAAGAAGAAGAAGCCGTCAGGCCCTCGCGGGATCTGATCCCTCGCGCGCCCCGTGGCGGCGCGAGCCGTCGGAGAGGAGCAGCGCATGTCGCTTCGTGAACAACTAAGAGCCGATATGGCCGCAGCAATGCGGTCGGGCGAGACGCTACGCCGCGACACGCTTCGCATGGCGCTCTCTGCACTCTCTCTCGTTGAGAAGGAGCAGAAGCACGACGCCACCGATGAAGAGACGCTCACCGTTCTCGTGAAGGCGGTGAAGACGCGCCGTGAATCTGTTGACGCATATGTTGCGGCGAATCGACCGGATCTTGCGGCGGCAGAAGAGGCGGAGATTGCGATCCTCGCCGTCTACCTCCCTGAGCAGCTCACCGATGCCGATGTGGATGCGCTGGTGCAGCAGGCGATCGCCGAGACCGGCGCCAGCTCCGCCAAGGAGATGGGGAAGGTGATGGGCTGGCTCGCCCCCAAGACGAAGGGTCGCGTAGACGGCAAGGTCCTCTCCGGGAAGGTCACCGCGGCGCTCGCAGCACTCGGATGAGTCGCGACGCAGGCCCGCGCGCCCGCGTCACTCGACAGCGTCGCGGCGGAGTCAGCATCACATCAACGGAGCTCGCCGCACTCGTTGTGAGAGCGCTGCGCACGTCAGGCGCGCCAGCAACCGGCGAAGCGGCACTCACCCTTGTTGATGACGCGACGATCGCAACGCTCAATGCAACGCATATGGGGAAGCGCGGTCCAACAGATGTGTTGAGCTTTCCACTCCTCGATCCGCATGAATTCCCTGCGCGACCAGGCGTTCGCCGGGTCAGGGCCTCGCGCCGTCGTGCCCCTCGCGTATCGAGTGGTGCAGGGGCTACGCCGCTCGGAGATATCGTGATCAGCGTGGATCGCGCCGCGGAGCAGGCGCGTGAGGGTCGTGGCGGAACCGACGGGCGGACCCAACACTCCGTTGCGGACGAAGTGCGCCTACTCGCGGTGCACGGCGCACTCCACCTCTGCGGCTGGGATCACGCAACGGCCACGTCGCAGGCCGCGATGTGGCGCGAGCAGCAGCGCATCCTTCGCGCGCATACTGCAGCCATGAAGCGAGCGCGAGCAGAGGGGCAGCGATGAGCGCAGATCGGCGCATCGTGGTGGGGCTGGGTAACCCGGGTGAGAAGTACCGCTTCACCCGACACAACATTGCCTGGCTGATCTTTGACGCGTTCGCCGATCGCGTGAAGTGGAAGGGGGGCGGCAAGGAGCGGGACGCCTCGGCGGTGCATGCGGGGCGTGTGCTTGGCCTTGACCTGGTGATGGCGAAACCCCTGACGTACATGAATGATTCAGGGATCGCCGTGCGGAAGCTGCTCGCAACGGAGCGCGTCCCTGTGGAGCAGCTCCTGGTGGTGGTTGACGACTTCAGCATTCCATTCGGTTCACTACGATTCCGCGAGCGCGGGAGTGATGGCGGACATAACGGACTCGCCTCGATTGAGGCGGAACTTGGGTCTGATCAGTATCCACGCCTTCGGGTTGGGATTGGTGATCCACGCGAGAGTGGGACCGCGCAACAGCACGTGCTGAGTGAGTTCAGCGCCGCGGAGCGATTGCGACTTCCTGAGATCAGCGCGGCGGCGGGCGAGGCGATTGAGACCTGGGCGCGACTCGGGCTGAACAAGGCGGCAACCGCCTTCAATGGTTGGAAGCTCCCTGAACCTGAGAGCGGGAGTGCGGCCGACCCAGCGAGTCTCCCGGCGGCGGGCGAGGTGGGCGGTCCAGCGGGGAGTGATGGGATTCGCAAGACGGCGCACGGCTGGCGCAAGCCGCTCGGTGAGGGCGACCGAAGCGACTCCGAGCGGTGAGCGGTTCGCGCGTTGCGCTCGGCGCACTCCTCGCGCGCCTTCATGCAAGCCCGCAACTCAACGAACTACAGGAGCGGCTGCGTCGTGATCACGCCGCATCACTTATTCACGTTCCGCATGCGGCCAAGGCGGCACTCGGTGCTGCACTTGCGCGCGATACGCGAATAGTCTGGATCACGCGCAACCCTGAGGTTGCGGAGCGCGTCGCCGATTCGTTGCGCGCGTGGAGCACGGAGCCCGATCGCATCACGCTGTTGGAGCCTCGCAGCTCTCTCCCGTATGAGCGCGGCGAACTGGTAGTGGATGAGTCAGCCGGTCGCGTTGCGGCGCTTGCGGCGTGGGGGAGTGGCGAGTCGCGCATCCTTGTCACCTCGCTGCTCGCTGCGTTGCAGAACAGCGCCGATCCATCCGCGATCGCAGAGGCGAGCCTCCCTCTCATCACGGGGACGCGCATGTCGCTTGATGAGGCGACGGAGCGGGTTGCGACACTCGGGTATGAGCGCGTCCCGCTGGTCGGTGGCCGAGGTGAGTACGCGCGACGTGGCGGTATCCTCGACTGCTTCCCTGCCGGTGCGCTGGCACCGATACGCGTCGAGTGGTTCGGCGACGAGATCGAGAGCATTCGCAGCATTGATCCGGCGACGCAGCGAAGTGGAGAACCACTCACGCGCGCACTCCTCCTTCCAGCGAGTGAGTTCCCGCTCACGCCGGAAGTGGTCGCACAGGCGAGGCGCGCGGCAGAGGCACTTGCGCGGAGAGACGGCACGGAGCTCTCGCCGACGCTGCTCGCAGACCTCGCGCGATGGGAGGCAGCGCCAAACCCCGAGCGTGGCGATGGCCTTGAGATCTGGTCGCCGCTGATTGCGCCATCGCGCCCCCTTGATCAGTTCGCTGAGGCGCTCGTGATCCTTGATGAGCCGAGCGAGCTGATGAGTAGTGCGGAGTCGCTCGCACGTCAGAGCGCGGAACGATTCGATGTGTTGAAGACCACGCGCATCCTTCCCGCATCGTGGCCCGCACCGATACCGCCGCCTGCGGTGTCGCTCAACACGCTCAGGGGGCTCGGCGCGCGGCGCCTTGAGCTGACGTGGAGTTCCGAGGCGGGACGTCTGAGCAGCAGCGAGGCGAGCGACGCGTTCGGTTGGCACGACCCGCTCATGCCGGCGGGGCGCACTCGGGAACTTGCAGAGGGAATCGAGAGTTGGCAACGAGACGGCGCACGGGTGTTGATCGTCTCGGAACAGGCGGGGAGGCTTTCGGAACTCCTTGCAGAGGCTGGCGTTGCAACGCCCGTGAGCGACGCGATCACCAGTGATCCAAAGCCGAAGAGCATCACGCTGTTGCACGGCGGGCTTGATGGTGGTTTCCAGGGAGGCGTGGATGGGCTGACGCTCATTACGGATCGAGAGCTCTTCGGTGCAACGCGTGTCCGACGCGCCGCCGTGCATCGCCGCGGGATCACCCGCGAGGCCGCGGAGCGACTGACACCTGGAGACCTCCTTGTGCATGTTGATCACGGCCTTGGTCGCTTCTTGCGCATGATCAGACGCGGCGGCGAAGGAGATGCACGTGATTATCTTGAGATTGAGTACGGCGGTGGTGATCGCGTCTTCGTCCCTACCGAACAGTTGGCGCGGATTGCGCGATACACCGGCGCAGAGGATCCTGCGCTCAGTCGGCTTGGCGGCGGTGAGTGGCGTCGTGCAAAGGAGCGTGCGAAACGCGCGGCAGACGAACTCGCTGACGAGCTGCTGCGCATCTATGCGGCGCGCGAACTCGCCCACCGTCCACCGATCCAAGGCGACTCACCGTGGCTGGTGGAGTTTGAGGCGGCATTTCCCTTCCGTGAGACACCAGATCAACGCACCGCCATTGAGGCGGTGAAGGGAGACCTCGCCAAGGGTCGACCGATGGATCGCGTCATCGTGGGCGACGTTGGCTACGGGAAGACGGAGGTGGCGCTGCGTGCCGCGTTCGCTGCGCTTGAAGCGGGACGGCAGGTCGCGCTCCTTGTCCCCACCACCATCCTTGCGCTGCAACACGCGGAAACCTTCCGTCGCCGCCTCGCCGCGTATCCGTTCCGACTCGAGCTCCTTTCGCGCAGCATCTCATCGGCGAAGCAGGCCGAAGTGGTCGCGGGCCTCAATGACGGCAGCGTCGACCTCGTGGTTGCAACGCACCGACTCCTCTCGAACGATGTTGTATTCAATCGGCTTGGGCTGCTGATCGTGGATGAGGAGCACCGCTTTGGCGTTGCGGCGAAGGAGCGCCTCAAATCGATTCGTGCCGAACTCGATGTCATGACCCTCACCGCCACGCCAATTCCGCGCACGCTGAACCTTGCCCTCTCGGGGATTCGCGACCTCTCAACGATTGAGACACCGCCCGAGGATCGTCACCCGGTGGCGACGCGCGTAGCCGAGGCGAACCTCGAACTCGTGCGCGATGCGCTCGCCCGTGAGTTAGAGCGCGGCGGACAGTCGTACTACGTGCACAACCGCGTCGAGTCCATTGAGGCGGCGGCTGAACAACTGCGCGGCCTCCTGCCAGATGCGCGGATTGCCGTTGGGCACGGACAGATGGAGAGTCGTGCCCTTGAGCGTGTCATGGGCGAGTTCGTCCGCGGTGAAGTGGACATCCTCGTCTGCACCACCATCATTGAGTCGGGCCTGGATATTCCAAACGCCAACACGATCATCGTGGACCGTGCAGACAAGCTCGGCCTGGCGCAGCTCTATCAGTTGCGCGGGCGCGTGGGGAGAAGCAGTCGGCGCGCCTGGTGCTACCTCCTTTATCGACAAGAGGAGTCGCTCAGTGACGTGGCGCGCAAGCGGCTGAAGGCGATCTTTGATGCGGCGCACCTTGGCGCAGGGTTCCAGTTGGCGCTCGCCGACCTTGAGATTCGTGGCGCGGGCGACCTCCTCGGGGGAGAGCAGTCGGGACACATTGCCGCTGTTGGATTTGATCTCTACTCGCAACTCCTTGCCGAATCGGTTGAGGTGAAGCGCGCAGAGCGCGAAGGGCGTGCACCGATTCGCAAACGCGGCACCGCGATCTTGGACCTCCCGGTAACCGCGCACCTGCCGAGTAGTTACGTGGAGGATGAGGGGCAGCGCCTCGATCTCTATCGCCGCCTCGGTGCGGCGCAGAGCGCCGCGTCAATCCGCGCGATCGCCGATGAGATGCGCGACCGTTTCGGAGCGCTGCCAGCTCCTGCGGAACGACTCCTTGAGGTGGCGCAACTTCGCGCCGATGCGAGCGACGCTGGGCTCGCGTCGATCCTCCGGGATGAGGGACGCCTGGTGATCCGATTTGCCGACCTTCCGCGAGGTGTTGCCGAACGCGTCCTTGCGGATCGCCCACGTGGTGAGCTCACCTTCCAGCAGGGCGGCATCCGCTCTAGCGCCCCAGCGAGCCCAGAGCGGATCTGGCGTCTCGCCGTGGAGATCGTTGGGGCACTCGCCGCAGAGGGACGAAGGCTGGATGCGGCCGCCGCGTCCGCCGCCCCGCTCGCGTAAACTTCCGCAGGTGAACCCAGAACAGCTCGCATCGAAGGTCCGCACGATCCCTGACTTTCCGAAGCCAGGGATCATCTTCCGCGACATCACTACACTCCTCCAGGATGCTGAGGCGTTCAACGCCGCCATTGAGGCGATGCTCCCCTCAATCCGCGCGCAGAAGCCGGATGTCATTGTTGGCATTGAATCCCGCGGCTTTATCTTCGGCGCACCGATCGCACACGCGCTCGGTCTCGGATTCGTCCCGGTGCGAAAGCTTGGCAAGCTCCCAGGTGAGACCATCACCGTGGAGTACGAACTTGAATACGGGAAGAATGTGTTGGAGTTGCATCGCGATGCGCTCAAGCCGGGAGAGCGCGTGGTGATTGTGGACGACGTGCTCGCAACGGGCGGCACCGTTGCCGGCACGATCCGGCTGGTGGAGCAGCTCGGTGCAACGGTGGTCGGTATCAACTTCCTTGCTGAGCTTCCAGCGCTCGGTGGGCGCTCGCGCCTCCCTGAGGGGATCGTCTCGGCGATCATCCCCTTCTAACGGCGATGGGCGACACGCCCGCAAAGGAGCAGCCGAGTTCAGGTCAGCCCGCAGCGCGGCGCGACTTCTTGCGGCAGATAGCAAAGGACGGCGTCAAGTCGGCGACCTCGCTTCTTGGTGTCATTGGTGCAATCCGACACGAAGCGGGGGCGCTCGCAGATGATCTGCGCGAAGCGGATCCGCTCAGCGAACGGATCGCGGATGCCCCACAGCCGTCGCGGCGCCTAGCCGAAGAGGCGCTCAACCTTCCATCTGACGCGGGACTGACACCGATCGGCGCACCTCAGCCCGCCGCCGCCTTCGCCTCGCCCGTACGTGACGATGCGCAGGGGCTCATTCTTCTCGATGTTCGTGCACTGCCTGCGCAGATCCTTGAGCGTCGTGCCGATACACCGGGCGCTCTCGCTGCGGCGATCAGCGCCGCCGTGATGGCGCCTGGTCCAGTTCGCGCACTTGCGGCGGGACTCTCACTTGCGGCAGAGGATCAGGCGGCAACGCCCGCTCGCGAAGCACGGATGCAGGCGGCGGCGGCCGCCATTCGCAACGCGGCGCCGCAGTCAGATTCGCTTCGAGACGAGATCAGCGCGCTCCTTGCGGCAGCACCGGGAAGCGTCGGCACACTCGTTGCGACGCGTGCCACGGCACGCATCGCTCGCTACAGCGAACAGGCGGAGCGCCTCGCCGCGGCGCTGCGCGAGTGCGGCGCGAGCGGCACGAGCCTTGCAACCGGTCCTGGTCTCGGTGCGACTTTCTGGGGCGACCTTGCACCCGGACATGAAGGGTTGCGACGTGCTGGCGTCGCGCAACTCCTGATTGCCACAGGTCCGAGCGTTGATCCGAGTGGCATCACACCCCTCGGTGCACTCGACGCGGCAGATGCGGTTCGCATCGGCGTTCCCGCAGCGCTGATGAGCGAGGCACAACTCTCCCTCGCCCTCGCGCGGGGTGACGCCAGTGCACTTCTTCTTGCGAGCGACGCGGTGGCGGAAGACGGGAGTGCGTTGATCTTTGCCGGTGGCCTTGCGCTCGCCGCTGCAGCTGCCGCGCGTGAGGTTCCAATCTTCTTGATTGCAACGAGTGCGACAGAGCCGGCGGTGGACCGCAACCAACTCGCACGACGGGCCGCTGAATCGGAAGCGGGGGCGGCGAGCCTGCTCTCTCGCGCCGTCGCGGCGGGGGTCACCCTTCACGCTCCGCGGTACGAGATCCTCCCTGCGGGCGTTGCACAACGTGTCTGAACTCCCCATTGAGGTCGCCTCAACACGCGACCGTGAACTCGTTCGCTCGTTGATCAGCGGAGATCGATGGATCACCGCACATGCGCTCTGCGATCTTGATGATGGTGAGTTTCCGCGCACACGTTGCTACGTGGCGCGTCGAGGGAGTGAGCCGATCGCGCTCGGGATGGAGTACTCAGGTTGGGCGCCGCAGCCGCTACATCTCTACGGCGAACCCGCAGGCGTCGCCGCGATCCTGACGCACGGAATCAAGCCACGCGCCGCATGGGTTCCGACGCCACTCGGTGGCGATCCAGTGCTCGACCTTCAGTACGAGACCGAGAAGCTGCACCCCATGCTGCGCATGGGCGTTGATCGGCGAACGTTCACGAAGTACACGGGCGAAGCCGCGTCGCTCGTTGTGCCGCTCGTCCCAGCCGATGCACCATCACTCAATCGCCTCTATCAACTCGGCTTTGCGGCATGGCTCCCACCGCTCGCCGTTGCAGAGGGGCTCTACCGAGGGATCCATCGCAACGGGCGACTTGTGGCAGCGGCAGGGACGCACGTGATCGGACGCCGAGAGCGGATTGCGGTGGTGGGGAATGTGTTGACCGCATCTGGATTTCGTGGCGCGGGATACGCGCGTGCGACCACCTCAGCGGTGACCGAAGGACTCCTCGCCTTCTGTGATGAGGTGGTGTTGAATGTGCGGAGCGACAACCCTGCAGCCGTCAAGGTGTACGAATCACTCGGCTACCGCGTGAAGGCAGAGTTCGAGGAGCGGCTTGTGATTCGGCGCACCAGCATCACCCTGCCGCGCTTCCTGCGGCGGATATTCGGCAGCGTCTAGCGACGCACGCGGCAGCGTCTAGCGACGCAGGCGACTGCGTCTAGCCGACTCGTAGGGCGACCACTACGATGCCCAGATGAGCGCACAACCGTATGCGGTGATCCTGGCGGGAGGCGGCGGCACTCGCCTCTGGCCGCTCAGTAGCCCCGAGCGGCCGAAGCCATTCATTCCGCTTGTTGATGGGAAGACGCTTCTCGCCAGCACCGTCGAACGGCTCCTCCCGCTCGTCCCCTATGAAGATATCTACGTGCTCGCTGTCGCATCGCAGGCGGCGCTTGTTCGTGAGTCGCTTCCGTCGCTCCCTGCGGATCAGATCATCACCGAGCCGATCGGCCGGAACACCGGACCCGCCATCGCCCTTGCGGCAGAGCGCATTGATCGACCGGCAAATGCGCCAATGCTCGTCCTCCCAGCCGATCACGCCGTCCTCGATGCGGCTGCATGGCGTACTGCACTCTCCGCTGCGATCGCCATCACGGAGCGGGAACCTGCGGCGCTCGTCACGCTCGGCGTGACGCCAACGCGCGCCGCCACCGGATTCGGGTACATCGTCTCGGAAGGTGAACGCGTCACGCGATTCACCGAGAAGCCTGACGCGGAAACAGCACGGGCACTGATCGCTGCGGGCGCGCGGTGGAATGCAGGGACATTCGTCTGGCGGCGCGCGGCACTCATGAACGGGTTGCAGCGATTTGCGGCGAGCACGCTTTCCGGACTCGACGCCTATGAAACGATCACCCCTGCACCAATTGACACGCTCCTTATGGAGCCGGCAGCTGCGGCTGATCTGGTGCGTACCCTCCCGCTCGACTGCGGTTGGAGTGATGTAGGGAACTGGAGGGAGCTGCGAACCTACCTACAGGCGAACGGCGCGGCGGATGCGAGCGGGAGCATCAGCATCACCACGCCGAGCGGAAAAGAGGTCATCATTGACGCAAGGGGTGACGCGCAGATCAGAAGTGGCGGGAGCGTGATCCGCATGAATCTTGTAGAGGCGAGTGACGCAGAGATTCGCGCCGCCGCAGCGGCGGAGAGAGGGGAGCGATGAGCGCGGGGGAGCCGACGAAGATCATCTTCGGAACAGATGGCTGGCGCGCCAAGATTGGTGACGAGTTCACCTTTGAAAACGTTCGGCGCCTTGCAGAGGGTGTGGCGCGGGTGGTCGAGCAGGATGGAGCCACGGCGAAGGGCGTCGTGATTGCCTATGACCGCCGCTTCGGATCTGAAGACTTTGCCGTCACTGCCGCCGAGATGCTGCTCGCACACAACATCCCTGTTGCGTACTCCACCACCGCCGTGCCAACGCAGATGGCGTCGTATGAGGTCGTGGAGCGGGGCGCGGCGATGGGTGTGGTCATTACCGCCAGCCACAATCCGTGGATGGATAACGGATTCAAGGTGAAGGCACCGTCAGGTGCGGCCGCAGGTCCAGAGCTGCTGAAGCGCATTGAGACGGAGATTGCGACAACGCGCGGACCAGAGCTGCGTGGCCGTCCGTTTGCAGATGCTGAGGCGGCGGGCTTGGTGGAACGATACGACCCGTTTCTTGGCTACAAGAAGTTTGTTGAGCGCAATCTTGATCTTGCGCACCTTGCCGCCCAACCGCTCAACATCCTGGTCGACCCGGTCTACGGTGCGGGTGCGGGCTGGATCGGCAGGCTGCTTGGCGGTGGGAAGTTACGCGTCACCGAGATGCGCAGCGAGCGCAACCCGTGGTTCGGTGGCGTGAATCCCGAGCCGATTCGTCCGCATATTGAGCCTGTGTTAGATGCAATGCGCGGCGGTGCATATGACCTGGGTCTCCTTCTTGACGGTGACGCGGATCGCGCGGGCGCCGTCACCGAGAAGGGAGAGTTCATCCATCAGCTGCAAGCGTTCGGACTTCTTGCGTATTACATGCTCGAACATAAGAAGGATCTTCGACCGATCGTGAAGACGGTCAACGAGAGCTCCATGGGGGAGCGACTCGGCGCGCACTACGGCGTGGAGGTTGTTGAGACGCCAGTCGGCTTCAAGTACGTGGGGCCGAAGATGATTGAGACTGGCGCCTCCATGGGCGGCGAAGAGTCAGGGGGCTACGGCTTTGCCATGCACCTCCCTGAGCGTGACGGGATCTTCGCCGACCTGCTCATCCTTGACCTCCTCGTCCGCGAGCGTGCCCTCGGCCGCAAGAGCATGAGCGAGGTACTCGCGCATGTGCAGTCGATCGGCGGTGAATCCCACTATCTGCGCATTGACGTGCACATCCCACGCGCCGAATACCCTGCAGTGAAGGAGCGTCTCGCGACGCAGCTTGTGGCTGCGCCGCCGAGCACGCTCGGCACTCATCAGGTGCGCGCAGTTCCCCTCACCACCCGCGATGGCGTGAAGTTCTTCACCGCTGACGAGAGCTGGCTCCTGGTGCGCTTCAGCGGCACCGAGCCACTCGTACGCGTCTACGCCGAAGCGACGAGCGCCGCGCTGCGCGACGAACTGCTCGCGATCGGGGAGCGGCTCGCCCGCGGCTAATCGGCGCTTACGCGCACACCTAACGCACCCAGTCCCAGCCGAGGAGCGTCAGCCGTGCCGCATCGAGGTGGACCTCGAGCGGTCTCCCGTCAGCAAACGCACCGCGCATCCTCCAGGCAAGCTGACGTGGAGTACTGAACAGCTCTTCATCGCCGCCACGCGCGCCAGGGTGGACCCAGCCGAGTCGCGGAACACCGGTGAGCGCCGCACCGCTTGGGAGGAGGGCGAGTGCGGCGTTCCGCGCCTCCGCCGCACTGCGAAGCTGAGCGGGCCTGGGTGCAAGCGCACTCTCCTCTATTGCGATACCAACGAGCGCACCAGATGCGGACATGATCACGCGCGTGCCGTCACCGGGGACGGGAACGCCGCTGACACTCCGCTCCCAGATCACCGCGCGTCGCTCCGCAACGCTACTGATGGTCGGCGTTCCTCGCGGCAGTGTGAGACGGAGCGAGGCAAGATGGAGGAGCGCGCGACTTCGAAGCGCAGCGCTGCTGAGTGCCACACCTCCGTACGGTGTGTTCGCGCGCGCAAGGAGTCGAAGCTCCCCGCCAGGAGTGCTCTGCAGCGTGAGGAGTGCAAGGCCGCCAGCGTTGACGAGTCGTTGCTCTATCCGCTCCTCGCCAGTCTCCAACGTGATCAGTGCGCCTGGTTCAGTGAGAAGTCCGGCGGTACTCAGCGGTTCGAGCAGGGCGCCAGCGATGCTCGTGATCGGTGGCAGGAGTGCCGCAGCATCTCGGGCGCGCACGGTTGATGGTTGCTCCTCACCTGGCGTGAACGCGTTACCTGGTATGCGCGTACCACCTGGCGCGAGTGCCCCACTCGGCGCGGCGCAGGCGGCGGCGATGAGGAGCGGAAGAAGCACGCTGGTGCGACGGATGCATGATTGATTAGACACTTCTCGGTCCTCCAAGCTCGGTCGCGGGTGGTGTTGGCAGCAGGCTGTAGCTCCCCCACCACTCGGGGAGGAGATCGGCAGTGACGTAGCCACTCAGGAGTGCTGCATCAAAGGCGGCACCGCTCGTTGCGCCACGTCGCAACGCTCGCCAGAACGCGCCCTCAAATCGCACGATCGCTCGCACCCAGGCGACGCCGCTGTAGCTCACATAGAAGCTGCGCGGTCCAACCGCACCAGGTCCACTCTTCTGCATCGCGATCCCAAACGCCGCGGGGAGCTTTGAAGCGCGTTCGCCGTTGTAGCAGGTTGAGATGAAGGCGAGCGTCATCGGGAGGGCGCCACTCCGCGCCGTGCTGATCTGCGGTGCAATCACCGTCGGCGCGTTCTCGCAGCGTCCGGCATCCACACGAAATCCGGATGAGCGCCGCTTTGCGGCGGCATCGTAGTAGTGATCGCCGTGTGAGTGCACGTAGAGCGCCCCCGCTGGCGCGATTCCACGAAGGGCAACGTCGCTGGTGAATTCGGGCCCGACACTGCTTTGGATTGACCAGCCGAGTCGTTGCAGTGTCGCTGCGGCCGCAGCGGCGAGTCGATCGGGTGCGGTGGAGTTGAACCAGACGCACGGCTGATTGAATGCGGTGCGATTGGCAAGCACGGTGGCGTTCGGCGATACGGTGGTGCTGGTTGGCGTGGTGACCGCAACCGCAGCGGCGAGGAGTAACCCTGTGAGCATGTCGTCCTCCATGTGCGGGAGGCGAGAGGGGCGGTCCGTGACTCAGCAGGTTGGGAGAGTGCCATGGCGACTGTATCGCGCGCGGATCGCAGAACTCCGTTGGCAGGCTTGGCGCAGGACTGATAGAGTCCCGCCATCAACGCCGCGTGGACGCGAAGCTGGTGGAAATCCAGCACTGTCCCGCAACGGTAATTGGGAGTGGCACTCGCGGAGGCTCTCATCAGTCCGGTCGCCGGACACGCGGCATAGAAAGGCTATTCGCCCTCGAGGCAAGGGAGGAAGCATGACTGCTTTCATACGCGCACACCGTCGCTTCTCGTTCGCACAGATCTTGATCGCAAGCGCGATCGCCATGACCCTCGCTGCTGGCTGTGGCTCTTCGGTGAGCCCGAGTGAGCCCGCAAACTCCGCACTAACCGAAGAGGCCTTCCCGCGCACGCTGACAGATGACGTGGGGAGGCAGGTCGTCATTGATGCAGTACCAGCAACGATCGTGGCGTTGACACCCGCGAGTGTTGAGACACTTGTGGCCCTCGGACTCGCGGATCGTGTGGTGGGAATTGCGGAGTGCACCTGCACTCCCGCGGAGCTTGCTGCAACACCAACCGTTGCGAGCTACACCGGTGTTGATGTGGAGGCGATCGTCGCCTTGGAGCCAGATCTTGTCTTCGTCGCGGCGCCACCGTTTACACCAGAGGATGCGATCACGGCGATGCGCGCGGCAAATCTGACGCTCGTGACGCTGAATCCAACGAGCGTCTCTGGTGTGCTCGGGACGATGCAGCTGATTGGCGACGCCACGGGGAACACGCTCCTCGCAGCGGACCTCACGGCGGAGATTGAGAGCGAGATCACCGCGCTTGTCTCTCTGGTCGACCAGGCCTCGAGCGTGAGCGTCTTCTACGAGATTGATGCGACCGCTGCGATCTATGGGCTTGCGCCTGACGACTATGCGGCAGAGCTCGTGGCGCTCGCAGGTGGCGCGCTCGTCTCAAGTGGAGCGCCGGGCGTCTATGAGATCTCGCTTGAGCAACTGATCGCCGCCGCACCAGAGGTTATCCTGCTCGGTGATGCCGCGTACGGCGTCACGGCGGAGGCGGTGGCCGCACGTCCAGGCTGGTCGAGCATTCCCGCCGTGATCAACGGTAACGTGCGGCCGATTGATGGCGATCTCGTCACTACACCGGGGCCGCGACTCGCAGAGGCACTCGCCGCACTCATCCGTGCGATCAACCCGGCCATCGACCTCCCGTAACGTGCGCTCGCACGCGCGCCTCCGAACGCTCTTGACGGTGGGAGTCGCACTCCTGACGGTCGTCGCGATCCTTGCGATCGGCGTCGGTTCGGTTGCAATCCCACCGACCGAGGTGATCGGCATCCTCTTGCAACAGATCGGCGTCGGCAGAGAGGCTGCTGCAAACGCTGGCTCCACGGCGATCGTGATGGAGTTGCGACTGCCGCGCATCGCCGCGGCGATCCTTGTTGGCGGAGCACTCGCCGTTGCCGGTGGTGTCTTTCAGTCGCTCCTTCGCAATCCGCTCGCCGATCCGTATGTGCTTGGCACAAGTAGCGGCGCGGCGCTCGGCGCGGCGGTGGCGATCCTGCTGCCGATCGGTGGCGTCGCCTGGGAGCTCGGTGGCGTGCAGCTCGCCGCGTTCGTTGGTGCGCTCGCCGCGGTCGGACTCGTCTGGCGCGTGGCGGGAATTGGAAGTGGAGAGGAGCGTATTGCGAGCGTCCTCCTTGTTGGCTACGCCGTCGCCTCGCTCTTGGCCGCCGCACTCTCGCTCGTCATGTTGATGAGCGGCGCAAACCTCCGCGCAATCTTCGGCTTCTTGCTCGGTGGCCTCGACGGGGTGACCTGGCCACGCCTCGCCGCCGCCGCACTCCCGCTCGTATGCGCCACGCTCCTTCTTGCGATTCGGGGTCGACCACTCGCCGCGCTCCTGCTTGGCGATGAGGGTGCGATGCACCTTGGGGTTGAGGTGCGCCGTGAGCGCCGCATCAGCGTGGCGCTCGCCTCACTCGCCACCGCCGCAGCCGTTGCCCTCGCCGGCCTGATCGGCTTTGTGGGCCTCGTTGTGCCGCATCTGATTCGACTCGCCGTTGGTCCAGACCCGCGCGCGGTCCTGCCGCTCTCGGCGATCGGCGGCGCGCTCCTCCTTCTTGTTGCAGACAGCGTTGCGCGCACGATCGGCATCCCCGTGGGCGTAATCACCGCACTGATCGGCGCGCCGTTCCTCCTCTGGCTGTTGCATCGAAGTAGAGCGGGGTACGCACTGTGAGCACGCACGAGCGCGAACGCGAACGCGAACACGAGCGCGCGAGCGACGTGCGAGAGCACGCTGCTATGACGCCAGACGCGTCGTATGAACTACTCGGTGCCCGTAACGTGAGCGTCAACATCAACGGCGTGCAGATCCTGCGCGAGATCAACCTGAAGATTGGCGTGGCGGAGCGCGTCGCGATTGTCGGCGCGAACGGCGCGGGGAAGACGTCGCTCCTGCGCGCGCTGAGTGGGACGCTCCCCGTGGCGTCGGGTGAGGTCATCCTCTGCACCGAGCCGATCACCAAGTTGAGCCGCGCCACCATTGCGCGCTCAATCGCAGTTGTTGGCGCAGACCTTGCACTTCCGTTTGCAACACGTGCTGATGAGCTCGTGGCACTCGGCCGTCTCCCGCACGGGAGTGGGCCGGGTGGACCAACGGCGCACGATCACGATCGCGCGGCGGCGGCGCTTGAACGCGTCGGTGCCACACACCTTGCGGCGCGTGATGTGCGCACCCTGAGCGCGGGGGAGCGGCAGCTGATCGCAATTGCGCTCGGGCTCGCACAAGAGACGCCAATCCTTGCGCTTGATGAACCGACCGTTCACCTTGACTTGAAGCATCGGGTGGAGATCGCAGATCTCCTGGTCTCACTCGCCGATCGTGCACGCACCGTGGTGGCCATCTTTCATGAACTTGATATGGTGCGCGACCTCTTCCCGCGAGCGATCGTGATGAAGGGGGGCCGGATTGTCGGCGATGGTGCGCCGAGCGAAGTGCTCAGCGCGGCTTGTGTGGCCGACGCGTGGGAGATTCCAGTGGAGCGAGCGGCGCGCCTCTAACGGCGCGGTTGCGCTCGCTACGCTTGCGCTAGCTTCGCTTGCGCGGAAGATCTAAAAAGGGGAGCGGCACCACGGTGGCGGGGATCTGCTGACGCGTCTCTTCAATCTGCCACTCAATGCCGACGCTGCTGCCAACCTCCGCGTGCTTTGATGGGAGGAAGCCGAGGGCGATCGAGCGCTTCAAGAGTGGCGAGAAGGTGCCGCTCGTTGCGCGGCCAATCGTTTCGCCCTTGCGTGTGAGTGGGGTGACGTGGCGCCAGGCGCGGAGCGGGTGCTCGATCGCGTAGCCAAGATCCAAATAGGCATCTTCGAAGACGTTCAGATCAAGCTCAAGGCCAACGAGTCGGTTGGCTGGACCGCCCGAGGCAACCTCATCCATGAGTGCGCGCTTTCCAATGAAGGACGGCTTATCTAGGTCAACGAGTCGATCCATTCCAATCTCGTACGGCGAGACGGCGAGGCTTGGGTGTCGTGCGGTGCGACTGGAGTGATAGTCCACCCCCGCCATGATCAGGCCCGCTTCAAGTCGTGCTACGTCGAGCGCCTCCATCCCAGCGACGCGCAGGGTGTAGTTCTCGCCCGACTTGATGAGGGCATCCCAGACGGGGAGCCCCTGCTCGAACGGGATCCAGAGTTCGTACCCAAGGTCTCCCGAGTAGCCGGTCCGCGAGATGCTGACGGGCACCCCCGCAATGCTCACGTCGGCGCGCCCGAAGAAGGGGAGGTCGGACATGTCGCGACCGACTGCACCGGAGAGCACGTCACGCGAGCATGGCCCTTGCAGTGAGAGGGCGCAGAGCCGCTCGGTGAGATCTTCGATAGTGACGTTGAGACCTTCGCTTGCGGCGTCGAGCCATCCGTGCTGCGGCTCAGCGGCGGTCCAGAAGTAGGAGCCGTCAGCGAGAAGCGCGACGGTGCCGTCGTCAAGGACGCGGCCATCCTGATCGCACCAGGGCGTATAGATGGCACGCATCGGCTTGATGCGATCGACGCGTCGCGTGATGACCCGATCAACGAGCTTCGCCGCATCGGGACCGCTTACGCGGTACTTGCACATTGGAGTGACGTCGAAGAGTGCGGCGGAGAAGCGGATTGCGTGGTACTCCAAGTCGTGCGCTGGGAAATACGAGTCGGCAATGAAGAAGCCCGACCACTTGCGCCATCGGCGTGCTTGGTTGAGTTCAGCGGTCCGAGGGTGGAACGGCGTTTCAAGCGTCATGCGACTCCTCCTCTCCTGAACTCTCGCTGGGCGGTACCATTGCCCGCACCCGCATCCTAGCGATTCGGGGCGAGTCTGGGAGGGTCAGTGGCGGAACGGTACAACGCGGTCGTCATTGGCGGCGGACATAACGGACTCACCACCGCCGCCTACCTCGCGAAGGCTGGACTGAACACGCTCGTCCTCGAGCGACGCTCCATTCTTGGCGGCGCAACGCTCACCGAGTCACCGGTACCGGGCTACAAGTTCTCCGTTGCTTCGTATTTGGTGAGCCTCTTGCGACCAGCGGTGATCCGCGAGCTCGACCTTGCGAAGCACGGCCTGCAGATGGCCCCATCTGTTGGAACCTACACGGCGCACTGGGACGGCTACCTTGATCGGCGCACGGATCACGCGGACACGATCCGCGAGATTCGCAAGTGGTCGCACAGGGATGCGGACAACTACGACGACTTCAAACAGACCGTCACCGACATCACGCGCTTCATTCGTCCCGCCATTGATATCCCTGCACCAGATCCGTACGGCGACCCCCACGAGTGGCTCGCCTATGCGGGTCTCGCCAAAGAGTTTGGCCACCTGCCGCTGCGCACCAAGGGCGCGCTGCTCGATCTGATCACCGGGAGCGCATACGACTTCCTCTCCCGCTGGTTTGAGGGTGAGCCACTCGTGGGCACCATGTCTGCCTCAGGAATCATCGGTACGTTCCTTGGGATCAAGTCGCCGGGGACGGGGATGGTCTTCCTGCATCACTACTTCGGTGAGATTGACGGCTCCTTCCGTGAGTGGGCGCTGCCACAGGGTGGGACCGGCGCCGTTGCGACCGCCCTTGCCAACGCGGCGCGATTCCACGGTGCACAGATCCGCACCGACGCGCCCGTCAAGCAGATCCTGCTGAAGGGTGAGCGCGCGATTGGCGTGGTGCTTGAGTCCGGCGAAGAGATTCATGCGGACACGGTGGTCTCCGCCGCTGATGCGAAGCACACCTTCTTGGATATGCTCCCCGCCGGCTCGCTGCCGAACGACTTTGAGCGCGCTATTCGCAACTTCAAGTTCCGCGGATCAAGTGCCAAGGTGAACTTCGCGCTCGATGGCCTCCCCACCTTCACCGCCGCCCCTCCAGGGACAGGGCATCTGATGGGGACCGTGAGCATCTCCCCGAGCCCCGATTACATGGAGAAGGCATACGACGACGCAAAGCACGGACATCCGAGCCACCGTCCGTTCTTGGACATGCTGATCCCAACACTGGTGGACCCATCCATGGCACCTCCAGGGAAGCACGTCGCCACCGCATTCGTGCAGTACGCGCCGCATAAGTTAGCGCCAGAGCACGGCACATGGGATGACATCAAGGAGAGCTTCGGCGACCTTGTGGTTGACACCATCTCCGAATTTGCACCGGACTTCCGTGACAAGATCGTCGGCCGACAGATCATGACGCCGCTCGACCTTGAGCGAACGATTGGCCTGACCGAAGGGAACATCTTCCAGGGCGAAATCTTGGTGCAGCAGATGGCGTTCAACAGACCGGTGAGCGGCTGGGCGCGCTACAAGACGCCGATCAAGGACTACTGGCTCGCCAGCTCCTCTGCACATCCAGGCGGCGGCATCATGGCGGCTCCTGGCCGGCTGGCGGCGCTTGAGATCTTGAAGTCCAAGGACGGGGATAGGTAATGGCCGCGAAGAAGAAGTCAGCGGTGCCTTCCGAGCAGAAGGCGCGCAACAGCGCCGACGTGATCGTCCTTGGCGGCGGTCATAACGGGCTCGTTGCGGCGGCGTACCTCGCGCGTGCAGGGATCAAGACGATCCTCCTTGAGGCACGAAGCGAACTCGGCGGCATGGCGCTCACGGCGGACATTGATGGCGTGAAGGCGCCGATGCTCGCGCACACCGTTGGTCGCTTCCGCCCGCGCGTGGCGCGCGACCTTGGACTTGCTGGCAGCGTGCGACTCGTTGAGCCAGAGGTGCGCTCCTTCGCACCGCATCCGACTGACGGCAGTTCAATCACGCTCTACCGCGACCCGAAGCGAAGTGCCGACGAACTAGAGCAGCGCCCGAACGGAAAGAAGACGGCGGCGGGCTTCCTCAAGTTGGATGGTCGACTCCGACGCATCGGCGCCTACTTTGAGCAGGTGCTCGACGGTGTGCCACCAAGCCTTGACGGTGGAAAGTCGGTTGCAGAGATGCTCGCCGGATTCGCCTTCCGCAAGCCGTTCACCGAACTGAAAGAGGGCGACGGTCGCGAGATCCTGCGCATCCTCCCAATGTCCGCCTCGGACTTTGTGGGCGAGTACATTCAAGAAGACGAACACCTGTTGGCGATGCTCGCCTGGCGCGGCGCAATCTACAACGCGGTTGGCCCAATGAGCCCTGGCACCGCCGCCACGATGCTCTTTGACGGCATCACGGGTGACGGTGCCGATGGCGGCGCTGCAGGACAGACCGTCGTTGCAATTGGTGGACCTGGCGCGCTCGCCACCGCACTCGCGGACGCGGCGCGCGGCTTCGGTGCAGAGGTGCGCACTGGCGCAAAGGTCGTCGCCATTACTGAACAGGACGGTCGAGTGACTGGCGTAGCACTCGCCAGCGGTGAAGAGATCGCCGCACCGTACGTGCTCTCGACACTTGATCCAAAGACCACGCTGCTGAGCCTGCTCGGCGTGGAGGCCACCGGACCCGACCTACGACGTCGTCTGCGCGCCACGCGCAGCACCGGCGTCACCGCCAAGTTGAATCTTCTTGTCGACAAGCTCCCCACCTTCACCGCCGCAGGGAAGGGTGAGTCGGCTCAGGAGAAACTGCGCGGTCGCATCGTGATCTTGGAGAGCATCCTCGGCATTGAGAAGGCGTTCGATGCGTCCAAGTACGGCCAAATCAGTGAGACTCCGATCATCGAAGCGCTCATCCCAACGCTCATTGATCCTTCGCTCGCCTCTGATGGGCGTCACATTGTCAGCTGCGTGGTCCAGTACGCACCCGCGGAGCTCAAAGGCGGCCAGTGGGATGAGGCCACACGCAAGTCGTTCGCAGACTGCGTGGTGGATCAGTTGGAACAGGTTGCCCCGGGCATCACAAATCTCATCAGCGCGCGCCAACTCATTACGCCGGCAGATTTGCAGAACGATTGGGGTGCAACGGGTGGGCACGCCATGCACGTCAACGAAGGGTTCGATCAGTTTGCGCAGTGGCGTCCGCTCTACGGCATTGGCCGCTACGAGACGCCGATTGAGGGACTCTTCATCTCCGGCGCAGGCACCCATCCTGGTGGTGGCGTCACTGGCGCCCCTGGTGCGAACGCCGCTGAGGCTCTGATTCGCACCCTTCGCCGCGCCGCTGACTGACCGCTCTCCATCCCCGTTCGGGGGGGGGCGATCAAAATCCTCACGTTTCTCAGGCACTGTCATGTGAAGAAATCAACACGTTGAGCGTGGTATATGAAATCACCTCGCAAAACATTGACAGTAAGTTGCGCGCTGGGTCAGACCTGCGACACTCAGTCAATGAAGTCATCAACTCGCGTCACCAAGGGAAAGATCGTCGTGGAGTCAGGCGCGCAGCTGACCCCTGACGACTTCCCGCTGGGCAACTGGATCCCAGGGCGTCGGCGAGTTCCAAGCCAGGAACGTTCGCTGCGCACGCGCAAGCAGATCCTCGCTGCCGCCGAGACGCTCGCAAAGAGTGAAGGCGTAGGCAACATCACCATGCAGATGATCGCCAGCAAGGCGAAGATCGCCGCCGGAACGGCGTACCAATTCTTTGATGATCGCGACGCCATCTTCGCCGAGATCTATGAGGAGTGGGTGAAGGTCTGGTGGCCTGCACTCATGAAGTACACAACGACGCCATGGACTGAGGCGAACTGGCGCGATGAACTTCACGGGCTGGTAATGGGAATGGGGAAGTTGCATCTTGATACCTCATCGCGCTGGGACATCATCACCTATATCAACTCAACAAAGCAGGGACGGGCTGCCATTCGCACGATTCTCGAAGCCAACATCGATCGTTACGTCGATTGGGCAGGGCCCCTCTTCCGTGCGCGAGGCTACAGCGCCGCTGAGACGCGTGTGATCTGCGGGCTGCTCGTTCGAACGATCCGTGGCCACTGGGTCTATGGCGTGAACACTCCAGCAGAGATGCGCGAGTTGGTACGCGCGGCAGAGGATGGGATGCGGGCGATCGTTGAGGTGAAGCTCACACGCGCAAGCCGACCTCGTCCAGTAAACGGCAAGAACGCCTAGCTAGATCTCACCCGTTCGCGAGCGATACGCGCCGAGATAGAGCAGCAGCCCCACAATCGCCAGCGCGAAGCGTTCGGCGAATCCTGCACCACCGCCAACGAACCCTCCAAGGAACCCTGCGCCAATGAAGAGGGTGGTGTGCAGCAGCAGCCTGCGCGGGCGCGAGAGTCGTGAGCCGACATAGAGCAGGCTCCCCGCCGCGAGCAGCGCGAAGATCGGATGCAGTCGACCAGGGACGCTGACCACGCCCCAGCCTGGATCCGTGGGGAATACCACGACGCCAATCACCGCGATTGCGCCAACCACCAACCCACGTCGCACACCGCGATGTGCGGGACTTGTGCGCAGGCGCACATAGAGAAGCAGCACGACAAGGAAGAGAAGGGCGAGTCCTGTATGGAAGAGCCACGCGGCGGGCCCAAGCGCATGTTCGGAGGCGGCGTAGATGCGCGCGTCGAGTGTTGGGTCGATCAGGTCGCAGCCCAAGATCGCGGCTGCTCCAGCAACGACGAGGAGCTCCGCGGTACGGTTTCGCGCGGCGCGCGCAACGATGCCGCTCATATCAGCCCCGCGATCATCAGCAGTGCAATCAGCATCATCCCAACAGCAACGATACGCCGAAGCAGCGTTCCGCTCATGTACCGCACGAGTTGGCGTCCAACCGCTGCGCCGACGAGTGCCGCGGCAGTGGCGCCGATGAGCGCGTGACGAAGTGGGCCCTCCGTGCTGAGTGCGAGCGCGCTCGCCCCGCTCCCATAGACGGCAAGGCGAGAGAGGTCGACGAACGCAGCGCCGACCGCGCCGGTGGCGGCGAATTGCTCTGGTTTCAATTGAAGCCGCAACAGGAAGGCGCTGCGCAAGACGCCCTGATTCCCGGTGAGGCCGCCGAAGAAGCCTGAGAGGAGCCCACCGATCGGGAGCGCGCGTGGCGAGATCTGCAAGCTGCTCGCCAGCGGCGACGCTTCGAGTGCCACAAGGAGGAGGATGATCAGCCCCACCACGAGCTTCAGCGGCGTGACGGCGGCGCGGGCGCCGGCAAGTTCGTAGCTGAAGAGCGGCGTTGCCGCGCCGAGGGCGCCGAGCAGTGCAGCACCAAGGATCGCCGCGCCAGCGGCGGGGAGGCCGAAGCGCAGCGCGGCAGACCAGTCAACCGCACGCCAGAGGAGCGCAACCTTAACGAGGGTGTTGATGAGATGGACAAACGCGACGGCACCGATTGCAAGTGGGAGCGGAAAGAAGAGGGCGAACACCGGAACGAGCGCAGTGCTCAGGCCAAAGCCTGAGACGAGGGTGGCGGTTGATGCGGCGAGCGCCGCGAGAGCGATCAACAGCACTTCCATGCAGACATCGTAGCGGCGAACCCCCATAATCACCGCATGATCCTCCCTGAGCCACGCGATCGATTCCGCGGCACGCTGCCGAAACGTTGGGTGGCGCTCGATTTTGAGACCACTGGTATCTGGAGGAAAGACCCTGACGTTGCCGTCATCGAGATTGGTCTGATCACGTTTGAGCGAGACCGTGAGGTGGATGCCTGGTCAACGCTCGTCAATTCGGGGACGCCCGTGAGCGACTTCATTGCGGAGTTGACGGGCATTACACAGTCAATGGTTGATCAGGACGGCGTCGATGTGGATGAGGCGGGGGACGCGCTGGCGGAGCGCCTCGCTGGTGCCGAGCTGGTGATTGCGCACAACATGTCCTTTGATGCGGAGGGTCTGCAGTGGCTCGGCATCGAACTGGGGCGAGATCAGCACACCTTCTGCACCATGCGCGGGCTCACCGCGCCAGATCAGAAGTGGCCGCGCCTGGAAGAGGTGGTCAAAGAGTTCCAGATCAAAGTGGAGGGCCAGGCGCACCGCGCAGAGAGTGACGCTCGAACTGCCGGTCGCGTCTTCATCGAGATGGTGCGCCGCGGGTATTGAGGCAATCCACCGACCGTGCGCAACGCATGCGGCAGATCTGTGTCAGGCACTTGACACAGGGGAGATCTACGGTAGGGTTGCCGATCCCGTCACGGCGCCGCCGGACGGCTCTGCACAGCGGAAGGAGCCCCATGAGCCAACTCTCTAGCCGAGTTCGCGCTGATGTCCCAAAACGTCGCAACTCAAATCGTGCCCGCCTGATGAGCGTCTATGTGGCGGGCGCCACCGCCTACTGCGCCTGGGCCTACCCAGATGAGCGCCTGCTGATCACCTCCGCCGCCATGAGCCCGGAGATCGTCACGCTCATTGAGCAGCTCGACGCCAATGATGCCGTCTACCTGGAAGAGGGAGCGACTGAGCTTGAAGAGATTGACTTCGCCGCATCGTTCGGCGCATATCTTCCAGCTGGGATGAGCTCGCGACGCAGCCGTCCCGCCGTTCCACCATCGACGCGTCGTGCACTCGGTGTGGCGCTACGTGAACGCAACAAGGGGAGAAAGCGAATCTCGTAAGCGTGCGCACGCGCTGCGGACAGAAAGAAGAGACCCCGCCCATTTGGGCGGGGTCTCTTCACATCAGCACGTGACGTGTCGCGCGAACGCGACGGTCGCCAACTTACTTGTTGTTGGAACCGAAGATGCTCCAACCGGCTGCTGCAGCAGGAGCTGCCGCGGCCTTCTTCGAAGCCTTCCTCTTGGAAGTCTTCTTCTTAGGAGCAGCCTTCTTCGCGGCCTTCTTGACAGCCTTCTTCGCCGTCTTCTTCTTTGCGGTCTTCTTGGCAACCTTCTTCACAGCCTTCTTCACGGCCTTCTTGGCTACCTTCTTGACGGCCTTCTTCGCAGCGGCCTTCTTCGGAGCGGCCTTGCGCTTCTTTGCCTTCTTGACCTTTGGCGCGGCAGGCGCTTCAGCCGCAACTGCGGCGACGGCC
>JACCDP010162544.1_pt1 | contig 23528 bp, 20 predicted proteins | sample 7445841 | NCBI WGS metagenome assembly JACCDP01 (sample SAMN15323441, study PRJNA562643) | freshwater metagenome | isolation source: river surface water | place: USA:Blue River Watershed | collected 2017-08-17
TTAGCAGTATACAAAATAGAATTACTAGCTGCATCTAAGTAATAGGATGTATTATCAGAATCATAAAACCTAGGCGCTCTCATTGAGCCTTCTGCATAAAAATTATTACTATCATCTAAGTATGCACCCCAGTTGCCACCTTGAGTTAGGAATCCAATTCGATCAGAATTATTATGGATTATCCTTGCACCCTGATCATTGTCACCCATGATAATAGATGAATCACCTCTACCATCACCCATATCAATATTACCTGCTATCTTAAGTGCAGTATTAGTATTATTAGGGTCTAAGTAATATGTAGTGTTTTGAGAGTCATAGAATATTGGTGCACGCATGCTGCCATATGCTTCTGTACCAGCGTTTCCACCTCTAATAACTAAATTTCTGGTTCCAGATATTCCACCATCCCTGAACACAATATCTTCTCCGCCAGATGTAGCAATTGTGAAATGATTGTCATCAACATCAGTAGCCTGAATATAGCCTCTCAAATTATTGGCCGATGTGTATAGATTTATTTGGCTACCTTGTCTCAAAGACAAAGTGCTATACATATCAATACCACCAATTCTAGAAGTACTAGCAGGATCTACATAATAAAAAGTATCAGCCGAGTCATAGAAGATAGGTGCACGCATACTGCCAGACACTTGTAGTGTACCGCCATTGTCAAGCGTCATTACAGCGTTATTATAGTTATTGCTACCAGAAGGATTATAGGTTGTTCCTTCCCATCCACCCATAACCCACTTATATCTTCCTAAACCATCATTGTTTATATAGAAAGTCATATCACCTAATGAATAACCATTAGATGAAAATTGTTGAAATATTCCAGAAGACTCACCTCCGGTTCCCCAGCCAATACCATACGGTGCCGGCCAGTCTCCGGAAGTTCTATACATAGCATATGGAGCTATAGCATTGCCGTCTGTAAAATGCATAAACGCTGCACGACTTCTAATACCTGCAGGAGTAGTTAATAACGAATTACTACTGTTATATGCACTTGTATTAGTATAGTACCCATCTAAATAGGCAGTATTAATAACCCATAATTTAGATGTACCATTGGGATCTACATAGTATCCTGTATCCTGAGAATCGTAAAATATAGGAGCACGCATTGAAGTGGCAGATTGTGTGTGTCCACCACCATCATTTAAGTATACCCAACCACTAGATGAATACTGTAAGTAAAGATTACCTGTTGCAGTCCAGATCTGATCAGAGTTAATGTTTAATCTTGCACCAACAGAATCACCACCAATATATAACTGACCACTAAACCCACCATTACTAAGCCAAAGTGTACTCATACGAGATTGACTGTTTGGATCTACGTAATATGCACTATTGGCAGAATCATAGAATATAGGAGCTCTGAAGGAGTTAGTAGCATAGACCTGACCATCTGTTGAAACTCTAAATAAGTTTACATAAGAAGTCCCGCCAGAAGAAGCACCCATCGTAATATCGCTCCAAGTATTGGTAATATTATATTCCCAACTAGATCTTACCCAGTGGAAAACGTCAGTACCGTTAACTCCGCTGTTATAACGAGCTTGTATATAATAGTAAATATGATCCTGCATTGAAGCTGCAGTACTGGTATTTCTAGCTGTAAAGTTTGTAAAGTTCTGGTTAGATGCCGTACTTAAAATTGCACCAGTCATGGTACCACCTGAGAGAGGTAGATATGGTCCACCGGTAACATATCCTTGAGATCCAACCCAAGATCTAGTGGCCACTAAAGCACCAGAAAAATATCCATTCATGTATATATCACCAGATACATAAAGATTATTTCCTCCTCCGCTGTCACCTATTTGAACGTGTTTATTAGAATTAGAATACTGTAACCATAAATGATCTGTAGCAGAAGACCCTGCCTCCTTTCCCCATATATGTCTTACTTGCAATCTCCCATCACCTGATCCACCAATATTTAGCACTGGTGTTGCTGCGTTCCATGCATTAGGTCCAGTAACAGTCAAGCCTCCGTTTAGAGAAAGTGCTGTAGAAGTACTTGCACCTCTACCTGTAACGGTAGCTAAAGTCTCACTCGCTGCTGTGCCCGTAATATTAATACCCCAAGTTCCACTCGCACCTGTTCCGTTTGGCTGCACTGGTGTATAACCAAGAGCAGTAGTAACCATACCAGATGTAATGCCAGTTATATAAGCACTACTATCTACAGTGCCATCCGCCTTAAGGAATTGAGATCCTGTTCCGCCAGTTTTTTTAATGGTTGAACCTTCTACAATACCGTTTGCTACTAGATCAGATATTCTAAATGACATATATTATAAAAGACGTTTAAAGGTGAATGTGTAGGTTGATGCACTAGAGTTATTGCCGTTACCTCTTATTTGTAAGAAAGATCCTGCGCCACTTGGGGTAGTTCTAGTTCTAAGATATATGTATCGGTCATTATCAGCATGTCCCATATGATGCAATGAAATTTCTGCATAGTTTACACTATTAGAACTACCAGCATACCAATACATCGTCCCAACATATGTTTCTTGATATTGACTACCACCAGCACCAAAGTCAGATGCGTAACATGTAACAATATATACTCCAGATGCGGTTAGATTAGATTGTGTAACACCAGTATCCTGCCAGCTAGTAGAAAGCGTTAAGCTGGCATTGTATGTAAAGTCAGAGTTAGTAGAGGTTATATATCCTTGAGAAGTTACCCATGATTGTGTAGCTACGCTTGCACTATTAATAGTAAGTGCACTAAAGTTAGTTTGAGATGTAGTTGCAGCGTTACCGGTAATATTTATTCCCCAAGTACCTGAAGCGCCTCCACCAGTTAGGGTTGGGCTGTATGAATTATAATTTAAAGAAGTTAAAATAGTAACCCAAGAAGACCAGTTCTGGCAACAGTCACGAAGAGATCTAGCAAGTAATGTAGGTCCTGATGTGCTAATCCAATCAGCAGCTATCTCAAAACCCATATTGCCGTTCACGGAAAACTGAGCAGCTACATCATATGTAGTTGGTCTATTTGTTCCACTAGAGTATCCTGAGTAAACCGCTAGACCTCCAGAGGTCTTCATTGTACGATCTATATCATAGTTTACATTTGTTCCAAGATGCTTAAAGTTTGCAGAAGAAGCTGCATATGTCGTATAGTTGCCAGTATGTAGAACTAAATTAGAAGTGCTGTTGCCGGCATATATCTGACCTCTAGTATACAAGTTTCCATTATCTCCTTTCAAAGACATTAAGGCTTGCTCTGAGTTGTTCTCCCATATGAATCCATTTGAAGAACCGGCTGCTACCCTAAATCTTACATGATGTGATGTTTGCCCATCTATAGATGTTGTTGCAGTTCCGTTAGATAAAGATCTACCAGCACCAGACTGCGCCATGTATATACCCCAGTTGGTATCTGCCGCAGCCCACATGAATATACCTCTAGTACTTGTACCATCTGTATAGTTCTGAACAACTATTTTCCCGTTATTAACTAAATCTCCGTTGTTAGTTATACCTCCTATTGTAGCTCCACCATTAAGAGAAACAGCGGTTGATGTGCTTGCGCCTCTAGATGTAACAGTACCAAGTGTGTCTGATTCAGCAGTTAAATATGTATTGGTGTCTACCGTTACAGTACCATCACTATTTGAGAATTTAAGGAAACCGTTTGTAGTATAGTTAAGTAATCTTAATGTACCGTTATAATCTATTAATAATCTGTCAGATAGTGTACCTAAAGAACCCTCCCCACGTGTGGCTATTCTAAAATACCCCCGAGCCTCATATTCTGGTGATGTGTTAATACCACCATTATACGCCCCAGTATAACCTATCCTTGCATGAGGGAATGAACTTAATACAGAATTACTATCAACAGCTGCAAAATCAATGTCTACAGTAGTATCAGTACTCAGATCACCTAAATACTGTGTAAGAAGAAGAGCAGTAGATTGTCCCGATCCGGGCAATGTATTAAATCTAGCAGCGTTAGAAGAACCAGTGAATCCTGTATAACCAGCAGTAGGTGTGTTAATTTCAAACTTAACAGATGGTGACGTATTATTAATCCCTACGTTACCACCTCTTGGGTTAAGCAATAGCCCATAATATAATCCTAAATTACTTTGGTCAGTAGCTTGTAACCAACTATTAGCAGTACCATTATCAACTCCCATATCTAATACTGCATTATTAGATGCGTGAAGTCTCAAAGAGCCAGTTGGTGTAGTTCCACTTGTAGCAGGTAATCCACTTGTTCCATAAACATCTAACTTCATTAAAGGTGATGTAACACCTATACCGACCTTATCGCCAAAAATAGATTGGTCAAAAAAGTAACTTGTTCCTTGCACTCTGAATTTATATCCTGCGTCTACAGTTGTACCTACAATTAAGTTACCAGCACCACTATTTATAATTACATTATTACCAAGTTGGTTTATGTATAATGGCTTAGAGTTATGGCTTTGTATCCAGCTATATGTATTATTCCCTCCAAACTTTAAATTGGTACCACCAGAAGTAGAAAGTTCTAATACTCCTATACCAGCTGCGTCATCACCACCAGCAATAGAAAGCTTTGCTGTTTGAGGGGATAACCCAATCCCAACAGTACTCCCATCATCTCTTATGATACTATTCCCAACAGTCCCAGAACCAGTAAATTTAGCGATATAATTTGTTGTACCTGATACTGCTGAGGTTGTAGCAGAGTTTCCTGTTATAGATATACCCCAAGTACCTGAAGCACCACCTCCTGTTAGAGTAGGAGAATAAGAATTGTAGTTGCCAGTATGTATTAACTGATATGTAGTACCGCCATTTGTTCTATAGTTTAATGTACTACTACCTTGCCACAATCTATGAAGCTCGTTACCAGAACCATCTTGAAAAACTATATCTCCGGAATCTGTACTAGCAGCAGCTGCTCTTAAGTTAAGGTCTGCGCCACCAGCAATAGTAGTATACCCGTTAACGGTAATACTACCAGTTGTAGAAGATCCACGAGCAGTAACAGTGGCTAATGTTTCAGATCCTGCTGTACCGGAGATGTTTGTAATTGTCCATGTCCTGTCTGCAGATAAGTCGTATGCTGTTCCGTTTATTGTTAATTGTCTAGATGTAGGTACGCCCCCGAGCCCAGACAAACTATACTGAGGAATATTTAATACGCCTGCGGAATATGTAGCAGCTCCAGATGTACCAGTAGTAGTTAAACTAATAGCAGCTCTTGCTCTAGTGTCTGTATAGTAAAGATTAGTACCTTCAGCGATATTTGTAGTTGTTAAACTTACAGCGCCAGTAAACCCGTTTACAGAAACTACCGCATCTGTGTTGTCAACCTTCTCCCATGCAGTACCATTAAAGATCGCCCAATCTCCAAGCTTCCAGTCTGTTATACCATTTAGGTTTGTAGAACCAGCAACAGATACTACATAATAATATCCCTTAGTTCCAACAGAGCTAGTAAGAGATGGAGAGTTTGTAGAGGCGTTCCAAGCACCCTGATAAGTTACACCACCAGCCAAACCGTTCACTTGATTCTGCAACTTACCGAACGCAGTTAAAATAGAATCCGTAGCAAGTACAGTGCCACCGGTTACGTTTAAACCGGTAAGCACCTTACCTGTGACTGCGGATGTAGATAGTGTTACAGATGCAGACCCCGGACCTGATGCCGTAGCCTCACCTGTTAATGAAGTTATATAACTACCCTGAGCTTGATACTGGGGTATATTAAGTACGTTACTAACTAATGTAGCAGCGCCACTTGTACCCGTAGTAGTCAGGGATGTAATTCTATTTGTGTATGCTGTATCCCAATTAGATTGAGATGCAGTGGTTGGTAAAGAATAACCAACCGTAAAAGAAAGTCCTATTGTTCCACTTCCTGTTACTGGAGTATTAGATACTGAAAATCCAGTTGGAACAGAAAGCCCAACCGAAGTAACTGTACCTACGCTCCAAGTTCTATCAGAAGATAGATCATATGTGACTCCGTTGATTGTTAATGATCTAGTCTGATTAACAGGAGTATACCCTAAAGCATTTTGCTTATTGTTAAATGTAGACCAGTCAGTGGAGCTAAGCTTACCAGTTACGGTAGCACTAGCAACAGGAAGATTAAAATAATGTGTATTACTAGAGGAAGAGATTGTAAAATCAGTTCCCGTAGTTGTTGTAGATAAATATTGCGAAGGGGTAATTAATCCATTGATGGAAGATATACCAGAAGGGAATGTTGTAGAAATATCACACAGGTGACTATTCTCAGTATGAATAGTCATTGTTCTAGTATTATTATCTGTGGCGTATATTCTTACCGCTATTCTATCCGTAACAGCTAAAGCAGTAGTAGCCATCGCTACCGTAGTTGTATAGTACTCTATGGCAGTACCATTAATAACCGATTCTGGCGTACCAGAAGAGCTACCTATTAAAGTGAATGTGGTACCATCATATTTAAATATCTCAACATAGAATTTTGATGAGTTACCTGATGTCCCCATTGAAGCATATAAACCAAATCTCCAAGAACCAGACGGAACACTAAGTAATGAAGGATCATTAACATCAGTTAAAAACTGACATATCAATCCATCCCCTGTTTTACTAAAATCAGTTCCAGTACCAATTACTGGCGTCTTACTCATCTGGAAATATCCGCCAACACTAGCAGAAACACTTCCATTTAGATAGTATACTAATCCACCGCCACCACCAATATCAGGGAATGATCCAAGAGTACCATCACCTTTTACATATTGCGTAGATGTACCACCAATAACAGTACCGAGTGTTTTATTCTTCCATAGACTTGTCGCTGATTCATACATCAACAAGTTTTTATTTGCTATAGAAGATATAGCGACATTATGTAGTTCATCTAATTCAAAACCATTTTGAACCTTAACAAATATTTCTCCATTATTAGACTGAACTCTTGTTACAACTCCTATAAAGACTAGGTGAGCTGGGGCAGATGGTTTATTAACTAATCCAAATATTAAATTTCCATTTGTACCCAACCATACCGGATCTCCAGCATTAGCTGTCGATGTATCAAGGCCAGCAAGTAATCCCTCGGTAATTACATTTACTTGATCATTTAACACACCACTTGTCTCTATAAGTCCAAGTGTTTTTGAAGATGTTTGCTCTGAAGCGTTTGACGCCTTAGAAACAATCATATTAGTACCATCTGCACTAGATACGTATACTGCTTGTCCTTTATTAATTGCCTCACCAAGTTTTACCTGATGTCTTAATATAGATGATGGTAGTGGTCCGAGATCAGAAACCAATTGAGGAGCTGTTCTATATTTAACAACACCACCATCACTTACAAGAAACTTATCTGTGTCAACAGTAGCGTTAGCAATTGTATTTAATTGCGTAGTGCCGTCTACTATTAATCCAGCTTTTGCTAATATGTTTGTAAGAAATCTCATTACTTCTTAATTATTACTCTATATGCATTGCTCGCAGGAGCAGTAGCAAAACTTACTGTTACGGTATTTGCATCTGTGATAACAACATCAGCGAAAACTTCTTCAAGAGTTGAGTTGTCTTTAATCATCACAATTACATCAATCGTATTCAGTGAGTGAGTAACAGCGTAAGATGTAGCAGCTCCGTTTCCAATATTAGCGGCATAACCACCAACACGGTTATCAAGAACTGTTTTTAATTTTAATGGAGTGATAACTGCAGTATCGTTTACACCTGCATTAGCTTCTGCTTGAGTAGCAAGTCTTACAACACCAAGCACTGTTTCAGTAGCTTGATCACGATTAGACTCAAGGAATGTCCAGTCAGAAGATGAAGTAGGAGAAGCGTTATCAATATTAGCAATCAATACATCACCAATATTTAATACAACTCCTTGTACTGTACCTGCACTTGTAACATACCAGTAGTCTCCCTTCTTTGTACCGCCAGAAGCAGTAGGGAAGTTTACAGCAGAACCTGCGGCAAAACCACCTTCGAGATTACCTAAACCAGCTACAGTGTTATCAACGTAAGCTTTAATAGAACCTGCGGTAGCAAGATTGTTAGAAGATGCACCAGTCATTGTATTGCTGTCGAGAATTGAAATCTCACTAGCAACACCAGTACCAGCTGCCACACGACCCATAACAGTCATCGTAGCAATGTTCTGGATCTTAGCAAAGGTGATATTACTATCTGTTACTTTAATAGTAGTAACAGCACCATCAGCTAATTTACCAGTACTAACACCAAGATCTTTAATTCTTACAATGTCAGCATTAACTTCAATTGTAGTATTATCTGGGTTTAGATCAAGAGTAACCGCTCCACTACTACCGCCACCGGTAAGACCAGAACCAGCAATTACTTCAGTGATATCACCAGAAACACTTCTCCAAGTAGTACCATCCCAATAGTATACATTACCATCAGAAGTGTTATAATAAACCTGACCCGCTACAGGCGAACCGGGAGGGCCAGACAGATTCTGCAACGCTACGTTGAGTATCTGATTTTTCGTTAGGTCAAGATTGACCAACATCTTTTTTGCCATAGGATTAGTTTAAATACGCCTTCCCGCTTGTTGGTGCGGAAAATGTTATTGTTAATTGATTATTAGAATTATATGTTACCTTGCCTATTACCTCGTCATCTGCTGTATCCACAATACTTACACTTGGCTTTTTACCCATATTATGTACAACTACCCAGCTAGAACTAGCCGTTTGCTGATCGTGCACATAATTAGTCTGAACAGTCAGCGTCTGAAGAATGGTCCAAAGATCGGTTTGATCTTGGATATTACCTATTACACTACCCCAAGAAATTGTATTATAAGCAGATAGATCATAAGGCTGAATTGGTATATTTAATGGAGTATAGACAGGTATCTGATAGTTATGAAGTACCGCCAGTAAATCATTAAGATCTCTATATACACTATTAAGATCCTGAACACGAAGCTTATCTATAATATGCATGAATAATCCTTCAGCATATTCAAAATCATTCTTTGTTTCCTGTAAGTCTAGGACCTCATCAACCCTTCTATTTAGCTCTGTTTTTAACGCACTAATTAGTGTTACGATTTGTAGAGGGGTTGGGGGCGTAGCCGCATACGTATTGACAGTTTTTGATACTGTCTCGCTAACAGTCAACCATGGGTATACCTGATGGGTGTAGAGGGTAGAAGATGTAAGTGTTACCGTATAATAAGCATCATAATAAGCGTTATTATACTGAAGTTGAATATATGCCCCCGAACCACTCTGTGCCCCAGAAGGAACACTACTCCACGCCCATGAACGAGTAACGGCCCCATTATTAAAATTAGATACCTGATAATTAGTATCATCGTAATAGCGAAGTCTTGGAGTGAATACATCAAAGTCTTCACGAAGATTGACAACTGGCACTTCATATGCCATTTGCCAAAGTCTTGTAAATGTGCTTATTACGTTATCGGTAGTCTTTATCTTATACTCAATATTATACTGGCCATTCTGTATGCTACCAGTCGAGCTAAGAAATAAAGCTATTGAGAATGATTGCCCAGATGCAGTAATGTCTGGCGTAGCAAAATTGCCAGTTCGTGTGTATCCATCAGGAGTTGTAATATTAAATATCCCGACACCACCAGCTGGTATAGTTGATGTATCTGTTAAGACTAAAGTCGGCACCCCAGTAAGGTTAAATCTTACATCAAAGGATATATTAGGGATTACAGGCATGCCACAAAATTATACAAATTTAAGCAATTGTCTCAAGAAAGGGAGCACAAAAAGCCCCCTGTAGAAACAGGAGGCTTCACCAAACAACCAAACACGAGATGAACCTCAGCTTAGTTGTAAGCTAAGGATCACTTTTTGGTTTTACTCTGAAGAGTCTGGAGTACCTTTTCACCTTTTGGAGAGCTGGTACAGAAACTTACAAACTCATCGATCGCATCGCTGCCAGTTCTGGCAACAACCAAGATCACTTCTTTATTAGGCCATTCAAATCTGGACTGCTCCTGATTGTACAGGATGGTTCCTTTTTTAATCGCCCTATTTACTGTAGCCGTAACCACAGCAAGTTTATTACTAATAAGATCTAAGAATGCACCGGGATCTTTATCAGCCAATTCCTCTAGTTCATTTCTTAGAACAGAAACAGCTTTAGAATCATCTTTACCTAATGCAGAAGCGTATGTCTTAACATCTTCAGCGCTTAAGTCAGCAGCAGCATTCAATGCCTCACGGCGCTGATTACGTGTTCTACTTTCTTTCTCTGCAGTAGCTGTCTCATCAACAAGCTCAAAGATAGCTTCTTTAGTATTATCTCTGTTTGGTTTTGAGGCGTTATAATCACATAGACTAAGATAGCTATGGATCTCCTGATCAAATGCACGACCTCCAGTCAGGATCATATGACCCGCCATATTTGAGTAGAAGTTTATTTCATGGAAGATGTGATTGCCCTGACCGTCAACAGAACGGACAGCAGCGATGTCTACAAATTCTCCCTTCTCTTCATCCCAAATTGTGTCAATAAGTGGAACTCCCTTTACAGCTGGGATAGCTAATCTACTTGTATCAAATGGATCTCTTTGAATGTTGTGCAACCTATAGGTAACTGATTGACCCGGTTTCAACATTGTGGCTTTAATCAACTTTTCAGACAGTTGATTGTACATCTCTGTTTTTTTCATCTGGTGTGTTTTTGGTTATTGATAAAAAGCAAAGGTAAGGGGTTTTATCCCCTTACCGTATGCTATAGCTAATTGATTGATAATCAGCTTAGGAAAGCTTGAAGAACTGGTTTGCACCAAGAACTTCCAAACCTTGTACGCTCTCGTAGTGGATCTCCAATACAGAACGCTCGTTAGTTGGAACAGGAGCCAAACCACCGAGAAGGATCTCACGATACTTCAGGTCAGTTCCGTCACCAGCCATATAACGAACTCCCAAACGATCTAACATTTGACCATCGTTAGTTTTGATTTTTCCAGCAGGAGCACCGTAAGCACTGTTCTTGAAGTTTGGAGAACCAGTGTAGTTTACGATATTCTGGTGGTCTAACAAAGGCAAATACTTCTTGTGGTAAGTACGTCCGTAGATCTTTACAGTGTCAATTCCAAGATCAAGTGATTTACCAGCGATCTGGAAACGAGCACCTTGAGATAACAATGCACTGTTACCTAAGTTGTTGAACAAGTTGTCAAGAGCGATGTTCATAGTTGTACCTACAAACAAGAAGTACTCTTGAGGGCAACGAGCTTTATTCAAAGTCTGAGTTAGAGTTTGAATGTCAGCAAGTGTTGCAGTACCTGCAGTTAACAAAGATTGGTTGATACCACGAGATGTAACAAGTTGATCAAGACCACCTGTAGTTTGTACAGGCTTACCTTCAGCATCAGTCAAAGCAGGAGCTGCATCAGCGAACAATGTAGAACTCTTACGGCCAAACATTAAGGCAGTAGAGATATCGCCACGGAACTTCATCAAGCTTTCGTGCTGACCTTTGTACATGTAGAAAGGCTTACCCTGAAATTCAACTTCTACTTTAGAAGCCTTCTGAACATCAGTGATAGAGAATTTACCCTTGAAGATCTGAACTTGGTTATCATACTTAGTAACTCCCCACTTCTTAGCATCAGGAGAAAGAGAACCTTCACCAGCTGCGTTAGAGAAGAAAGAGATCTTGTCACCAGAAGCCAAAGTCAAAGTACTTCCGTCTACAGACTTAACTACGATGTTAGTAGTTGCAGCCTTAGATGTGATGTATCCAACCTTACCATCAGGGAACATAACCAACTCACCTACGTTAACATAAGCAAAAGCAGTAGCATCGATAGTTGCAGTTACTGAAGGAGGAGCAGAAGTTGTACCAGTTACGCCAGAACCAGTTACGGCGCTAACAGTTCCAAGTACATAAAGCTCTTCGTTAACGAAATGATTGTAAACAGGAACTGAAGTCGGAGTAGAACGATTTGTCAATTCCATGATGTCTAAGAAAGACATCTCCTCGTTAGTGATGTCCAGAACTTTGTTCAGGATCTCACGCTGATCGAGGAAGTTGATAGATGAAACATAACTCTTGTTAATGTTTCCTAAAACACCTGCCATAATAGATTATTTTTTTAGTTAAGTTTATTTTGATATACCCCTATTTGCGAAAGCTTGGAGTAGACCTGTTGTAAAGTCCCCCGAACCTTCTGTAGGAACATCACCCACAGGAGCAGTGGATGGGTTCTTTATTTCTTTCGTTACTTCAGACCTACCAAGTGTCTTGCCAAAGTTAATCAAGGCACGTTCAAATTGCTCAGGATTCTGACTATACGCAACGGTCTTGTACCATTTGTTATAGTCTAATTGGCCTTCACCGGCGGAGAACTGCTGAAAGAACTTGTTATTATCAAGCGTCATATCCACCATAGCATTCGCTTCTGGAAGCTCATAATTAAACTCGTCATCGCCACTCTTGATCGTAACTCTCTTAGAATCAAGAATTGACTTTGTAATTGAGTTTTCTTTCACAGCCTTTTCAAACTGTGCAATCGCTTCCATTGTCGCTCTTTCCTGCTCTTCAGCATCTGGGTCAGCCTGTGGTTCCGGAGCCACAAAACCCTTCTGCCAATCTAGATATTGATTGCGGAGTTTTTGAGCCTCAGTTCTCAGAAGTTCTTTTCCGAGTTCTGCATCCTCTTCACCCCATTGTTCAACATCAAGCTTAAACTTGTCGACCACTTGTTGCTGATAAAGACGATCAAACGCCTTATCAGAAACATCTGGATACTGTTCGCGGAGACTACGTCTCATAATCGCCGCATCATCCATCTTAGTAAAGTCTACAGTCTTAGCCTGCAGGTATGGTGTTAAGTCACCTGTTTTCTCATAATACTCAACGGCGCCTTTTATGAAATCATCTTTGAAATCATATTTAGGTGCGGCTTGTCTTGACATGTTAACACTCTCCTCTTCAGCTTGAACGGGAGCTGGAGTAGCTTCTTGTGCAGGAGCTTCCTCCGGTGTTGCTTCTGTTGCTTGTTCTGGCGCTGCTTCTGCAACTGGTTCCGCTAATGGTTTACCATTTACAGATACATCAGACAAAGACAATTCGTTGAAATTCAATTGTTCACTCATATTTGTATTATTTGGTTATGCAAAATTTTACCAAAGCATTTGAATAACAATGGATTATCAGGGGTGAATTATGCATTCTCCTGCTCTTCCTCTCCTGTTTCTTCAACTTCTCCCTCTTCTTCAACCTCTGGTACTTCTTGTTCTGTCATTCCTTGCTCTGGCATTTCCTGTTCTGGAGCTTCCTGTTCAGGCATTTCCTGCTCATTCATTTCAGGCGTTTCCTCTTCAGGTGCCATCATAGGCATAGCAGTAATGGACTCCATTTCTTCTACATCAGGCTGACCCATCTTAATCTTTGTTACACTCTTCTTGCCCTTATTCTCCTCCTTCTTGGTTTCAATCTTACCACCCTGACGAAGCTGCTCCAGTTGTAATTCGTATTGATACTTCATATCAAGAATCTTAGCATCATACTCTTTTTCCATTTGGATGAGTTGACCCTTAACCTGACCTTCAACTTGAATAGTCTGTTGCTTAGCCTGCTCTGCAACCATGGCACTCTGTTGTTGTACCTGAGCATTCATCTGCTGCATCTGCATAGCCTTAGATTCTTCTTCTTGCTTACGCTTCTTAATCTTATATGCAAGCAACTGTTGAGCAACCTTTAGATTATCTGTGTTCTGAATAATGATAGCATCTTCAATATCTAACATACCATTAGCCTGACCAGCTACAACTTGTTGTTGCAACATAGCCCTCTCTTCGTCTGTTGGCTTATCTTCTAAGAAGATACCAAACTCATACAAACCAAGATTTGGAGAAGCTTTAAAGAACTTAACGGTGTTAGATCCTAATGCTCTTACATATCCCTTCACTTCGCTACTATCTACAACATCTTGCAAACGTAAAATGATAGCATTAGATAAAGCTTCTAATAGTTGTTTCTCGCCATGCACAATAGAAGTTAATGCGTTATTAGTTCCTTCATATGCAAGCTTAGCAACAGTAGTAAGAGTTCTTGGATCAGGAGTAGAACCATCTGTCATTTCATTCATACCAGTTACATCACGGATCAACTGGATATTGTTTTGAATAATCTGCCAGTAGTTCATTACATCACGACCCAAACCATTTTCCAATTCTTCAATTGGCTTATAGTTAGTCATTCTTCCCTGTGCATCACTCTTACGATATACAAGCGTACCAGTCTTATTATAAAGATCTAATACCTTCATTGGTGTTAAACGTGTTCCTCCAGATCCTAATGGAATATCTTCTAATGCACCCATCTCAATCATAATACCCTTAGGTCTTGCCTGATTGATTGCATTCTGCAAACGATACCAAGCAATCTGAATAGCATCAGCCATTGGGATCAAGTGTTGCATAATACCATAAGCCTTCATGTCGAAGAACTCTGGAGCAATTATGTGATAACTTAATGATGTATCCATTAAGCTAGACTTAGCTCTCTTCATATTAGTACAAAGACCATAATCAAAAATATAGTCTGTACCAATAATCCACTTTCCTTTATATACAACCTTATAAGCTACACGCTCATATTTATCTTTTCTCTTATTACGGTCATCATACTTACCACGAGCATAAACCTGATTACCTCTGCGGTCAATACGCTTTTCAAATACCATCTCATTAACAGAGAAGAACTCGATATCTAAAATGCGGATACGGAAACGATCATAACCTTTATTATATACAGATAAAGAAGAAGGCCACTCTTTAGGATTACCTAAAAATCCAATATGCTTCTTTGCGATATCCTGATACTCCTCTTCTGTAAATTGATTACCGGCTAATTGTTTTAAATCAGCGATGGTCATTTCGGTGATCTCACCAATATGAGCAGCATCAGTGAAATCACTTTGCTTACAGTTATTGATGATGATATTACGAGGATTAATCTTTCTAAACTTAATGGCACCATTGCTATCAATATATTCTTTATATCCAGCAACACCGTAATCAAAAAGATCTTGACGGATGTCTTGTCTTTTCTTCTCGATGTTATTCTGCTCAAGCACAAGCTTAATAGCCTGCTCAGCCTCAATAGCCATCTGGTGTTTAAAGGTATAGTTCATCTGGATCTCAAGCTCTTCCATATCCTTAGCCTCGTTAGCCTCTAGCTTAAGAGCTGGCGATTCTAATAATGATGGATCAAGCTTTGCAGCCTCTTCACGTAGAAGAAGCTTTGCCTTCATCTCAGCAAAATAATCCTGAACCTCTTCGTTAGCCAAAGAGTCAATCGGAGTAGCTACAATATTATATCCTATCTTGTTTAACTTTCCTAATGCAATTCTTCTGAACTTAGGAACAATCGGCATCACGGACCAGTCAATATTTAACCAGTCTTCGTTAGACGCCTCGTCTACCTGCATTAAGGGTTTGTACTTATTAATTGATTGATTACCAACAGCATACTGGCTTATAACCTCATATCTGTATCTGGCATGGTAGAAAATTTCGCGTGGGTTGTCGTTCTCAAAGCTGTACCATGCAGCCTTACAATACTGAAGAACCCAGTCTTTGCCCTTTTCTCTCGGGTCTAATAAGTGACTAGGGAAGTCAGTCTTTTGAAGATTATTCATTTCTATATTTTATTCTTCCTAAAATAGTCAGACACCTCTCGTACCTGACCAATTCCTTTTACATTTACCTTCACCTGATCCGCAATCAGCGCATACCCTGCCGCCATCGCAATGTCGAACTTGGTAGTCTTTGATATATCAAACTCTAACCAGTCCTTAATAAGATCCTTGAAGTATACACGTTCGTGGTTCCTATTAATATAATCCTCAGTCAACTCCGCAATCTGCTGATGCGTCTTAGGGCTAGCAGCTATACCGGGTTGGTTTCTATCTGGTAGCCACATGAGGAAAGGTAGATACCCCCGATCTGCGAAGTAGTGCATGATGCCTATCTTCTGGTTCTCAAAAAGTATAGGGCATCCGTAGTACACTGCCATCTTAATCATGTCCTCATAAAAGATCTGGACAGACTCAGGTCGGTATGCATACGCTGCAACAAAGGCGTCATTATAAATATCACCCTCACGAGTGGCGTTGTATTTTTGAAGTACAATACCAGCACCGTTAGACCTCCTACCATCTTCTGTGGTTGAATGGTCTACTGGGTCAACACCCATAACAAAAGCTAAACCATTGGCCGGGCTAAATACCCCACCAGATTTAGTCACCCTGTTACTTTCCTCATCCTTATCAAATAACTTTGCGACCTCCCACCTGCCATTTTTTGAAGGTTCAAAAATGACCCGGGTGTCGCGATCGCCATTAATCCACACAAAGTTACCTCTTGTTGTTATATTTTCCTTCCAAGAAAGCCTATCCATTCTTTCGTTCAGCAGTTCTGGATTATACAGACACTTGCTCCCATCGATCCTAAATGCCTCCTCCCACTCGATAGGTTCCTTTCTAATCACCGCACTGAGAGCTCGGGGGTCATGTGCTAATAACTTTCTCTCCTCTCTAATCTCCTGTTCAGCCCTATCCCTATCCGCCACCCCATATTGATTATAATACCTAGTCTCAGCAGCACTACAGAAATATCTATAAAGACCAGACGCCGTTCTCTTCCCAGCCTTTTTTACCTGATCAGAGTTCTCCCATATCTTTTTAAATGACGCACCACCCTGTTCCATATCCTCTACGGTAGTGGTTAACAAAGCCTTACCAATAATTCTACCCTCATCATCTAGATGACAATATTTTGTAACCAGCCATCTATTCCAAACATCAACCTCCATCGTCTTGCCAACCTCGTCACCTAAATACCGATGCAGCTTCTGTCCGTCATATGATATAGCTTCCGATGTCTTCCAGTCAATCGCAGACTCTAGTTCTTTTTCATCTTTGATGATATTAGCCTTCTTACCCTTTACAGTAGTCTGGTAAAACCTAAGTTCAGATGTTGGCGTTAAACCCTTAGACGTATCAAAGACAGGAACAAAGAAGTCAGGAAGTTTTTTAAATGGCTGGATCACAGCTTTTCTAAATACCTCTTTTGCATCGGCACCCGTCTTAGACTGTATACCAGACTTGGCATTATTAGTTCTAGATGGGTATTCGTATAAGAACACACCTCCACGGAATGTCTTACCCTGACGGCGCTTTGTAATCTCCACCATACCCATACACTCAGGATCTTCTATGCAGTACTGCATGAAATAGAAATACTTTCTATCCGTGTCTCTGTACTTAGGCAGGCCGGTATCAAGGTGCCAGTAGTTCAAATAAAAATAATGAAGTCCAGTTATATAAGTGGGTACCCCGTTATTATAAAACCAGTAACCGTTTAATCTTCTATCCCACTCCTGTTGCCTAAACTGCTCAAGCTTTGGATCAAAGAACTCGTGGTCCTCTCCTTGCCTCTGCATCTCCTTAGCCCTGAGTTTTGCGTAATCTTTTGGTAGAGGTACATATTCGAAATACTGATCTTCCTTTTTTGGAGATCTAGCATACACACCTCTTTCTTCCACATTCCCGGTTAGTATATTTAATACACAACCAACTGGCGGGATATGGCATATTAAGCCTTGTATATTCTCTTTACTTCCCTTATCTATTGGATTGAACATTGGCTATATCCTCTGGTCTTATTCGTTTACGTTTGGTTATTGATTCCTCGAGTTGCTCATCTTCGCCAGTTAACTGTCGTAAATACTTCTGCAGTCTTTGCACAATCTCATCCTGCGCGGTCATGATTTGTGTCTTAATAGTAATAGCCTGAAGGATATCCTTATCCCTATTACCATCTACTGGTAGCATTACTCTCTTATTAAATTCATAGAACGCCTGCTCATTACCAACAATCATAGACCATACATAGTTGTTCTGGTACTTTAGATATTTAATGATTAGATCTAGTAACTCTTCATATGGCACCTCATCATCACCGTCTTTAATCTTAAAATCAAAGAGTGCAGTGACGTCATCTTTATCTAAATCAAAACCAGCAATAGATGCGGCGAACTGTTTCCTTTTAAAAATCTCTGGATAGTATTCCCTTAATGGGCTATGCATGTCATACATTAATAAGACATACCTAAGCATCTTGTCATTTGGTTCACCTACAATCTGCTTTAGTTTAGGATACGCAACTGTCAAGGATTTCTTGACAATTGGATTAAACTCCATCTTACTATATTCACTGTCTACTATCATCTAAAATCTTTTGATAAATATTTAATCTCTCTTTAGACCACTTATCTAGACTATAGTTCTCTAAACAGAAGTCTCTATTCTTTTTTGCTGAATGCTTTCTATATTCTTCAGATTGTACTAGTCTAGTAATCTCAGAAATAAATTCATTATCACCAGAAAAATAATTTACCTGTAAACCAAGATATGGTTCTGCCTTGCTAACCACAATAGGTATATTTAATGCAGCTGCTTCCAGCGCTTTGATATTACTTTTATAAGAATTAAACTCCGTAGCCTTGCTAGGTACAATTAGAATATCTCCCTGATACCCTTCCATATAATTTTCAGTTCCCGTCCATTCAATTGTTCTATATGGAATCTGTTTACTTGCAGTAAGGTTCTGAATAATAATATCATATACGTCTCCTTCGTGGTACCCTACAACTACAATTTCTATTGGTAGGTCCACTAATTTCTTCATCGCCTTTGCTATTAAAAAAGTATTAGCGTAGTTCATAGCAGAACTAGCGTATACTAATCTAACTTTATCAGACTTGGGCAGCTCGTGTTCTCTAAACTGACCGACATCAAAAGCTAATGCATTCGGTATCACATATACATTCTTATTAGGGACAATAGAAGCCAGACGATCAGAGGTTGCAATAACAGCGTCAGCATACATGAGGTGTTGCTTTATTTGTAAACCAACATCACTCTTCTTCCATAAATTATATTTAGGATGATCCTTACCAACCTCCCACCAGTCATCTGTATCTACCACTACCTTTACATTATACTTTTTAGCCTGCTGAGAAATAAAAGCTGGTGATATCATCACATGTCTAGAATAGTGTAATATATCACACCACTCAAGATCCTCTTCTTTTAAGTTAGATACGGTTCTAACCTCAGCATCTAAATGATTATTAGGCATGAACACGCGATGGTAAGAACAACCATCCAAAGATTTTATCCAAGATAGTATCTTCAATATATCTTATTTAATAAAGCCTTAAATTCATCTACACTCATAAGTACGAGATATAAGTCATGCTTGGTCCACACACGGACAGCATCCTGCTCAACACCACTTTGATATTCCAAGTCATATGTTACCGTCTCCTCCGTGAAGGCGTCAATCGTCATTGGATTAATGTAGACCTGCGTTATCAGTGCCGATCCCGATGGTCCCTCCAACATGATCTTCAGCTTTACGAACCTGTCTGTGAATGCCATTTTCTTTTTGTTTTAAATAGAATTTAAATGCCTCATCCATAATCATACCACACAGCCAAGCTCCGCTTTCTTCATCTCTTATATCCCTATTCTCAAGTATAGTATGGACGGTATGATAAACCTCATGAGCGATTGTGTTTATTGATACGTGCTTAAGATCTACTATTAAATAGTAGTCCTTCATATCAAAATGAATCGACCATGCCTCTGCCACACTTCCATCCTGATCCTGATTCTCGTTATACTTCTTATGAATCTGAGCATACGTCTTACTCATGTCATCAGTAATCACCAAATGCACGGCGCACTGATACAGATTAAGTTTTATTTTTTTGCTCTTCTTCATAAAATATACTCCAGTTGTTTATATACTTTTTTGCCTTCCCATCCGTTGTTATCTTCATCGCAGATCCAGTTATCTCACTGATCGGTATAAACATCCATATACACTCATTCTTTATATACACCGCCATTACATCAAACTCATCAATGTATCTTTTTTTCTTGTTCTTACTGGTCGATACCCACCAGCTACCATCCTGTTTAAACCCAGTCATCTTGATCTGAACCCTAGTCAATCTACCTCGATAGTCAACTATCCTATCATATCCGATGTCATATATAGGCCGAGCCGTCATCATACCACGCTCAATGATGTGGTAGTCAAACAATACCTCAGCTGCTGCTCCCTTACTCAATGACTGTTAAAAATTTTGAGTCCATAGATAAGAAGGCGTTATCCCTATATGCCACCCCACCGTTAACAGTAGCCCGTGTCTCGGTCTTCTTTTTAACGTAAGGCTCTACAAAGATACCCCTATTATTTGTAACCTGCCATACTAATATAACCCCTTCAGCCATAAGGCTTACCACGACAAAAAACGGAACGCTATACATGGCCGAGGCCGTGGCCCCGAACTTTAGCTTCCGCTCGGTTATTAGATAACCGCCATTCTCACTAAGATATTTTCTGGTCAGTGGTTTGTCACCAGCCATTGATCTACTCTTGATCTCAGCCAGACCAACCATCGTCACCATCCCCTCAATCTCCTTTGCAAGAATCACATCCGAATTGTGATCCTTACCGGAAGTGTTTATAACAATATACCCACGACCCTCCAGTACCTTTTGTACCCGGTACTGCTCCTGCATATAATGCTGACCTAGAGGTGTTTCGCAGTCTAGCATTCGTAATAGTTTACATCTATTTCATGGGATAACTCTTCCCAAGTCTTTATCAGACCGGGATAACTGAAATGGATCGAATAGGTCTTACCCTTGATCCGTAGGAATAGACCCACCACCCTCTGGTGCACTATTCCCCGTGGGTGTGAGCTTACCACTAGCGATGTCTTCTTTGACAGCTTCATTACGTTTAATTTGTAATTGATGGATATGATCTAGATAATTTCTAATACCATCCATACCAAGCTGCTCGTAGGCTTTTCTCATCCTACGTACATGATTGACTGGGTGATTATAGATGTTTGGAATAAAAGCCTTATTGCCATTCTCATCATAACCCCATTCACCGCCAGACACACACTGCTCATAAACAACAGGTAGACGGTTGGCTATTTCACGAATATGCTTCATGTTACTCATAGATAAACATTATATTCTGATTAAACATACAGTACAGTCTCTTCCCCTCTATTACGTTCCAGAACTTACCCACCTCCTCATATTCGATAATAGATCCAACAGGTATCTGTTCGTCATTACTTGCAATCACCTTACCCTTATTACCTTCCTTGTTAACCATGTCTGGTATGATCAATGTGCTATCTATCTCCTCCTCTATCGGCTCAATAAGAATGTGATCACCAACAGCAAGGATAACACCGCCTCTAACCACAGCAATGGCATTAAAATAATCAACCATCCAGTATTCCTTCCCATCTATCTCTACCCTGTTCTCATCATCTATGGTTACCAAAAAATTAAAGTAAAGCTTATCGCCAACCTGAACATTGGCCTTAAAATCTTCCGTACCCATGGAGTGATCGTACTTGTCTGGCACTCCAACAACATCACCAAAAATTGTAGAATTTTCTTCTGGTCTAAAGGATGTCTCCTTATAAAAAATAATCCCAGACTCGGTCTTCACTTCGTCTTGGAATCTCTTTTCGATGGTTACGAATATTTTGTATATGGGTTTCATCTATACTAAATTAGAACAAATGTGGATAACTCGTCTAATAAAGTTTTCTACAGGTGTGAATTTCTATGCTTTTCAAGGAACTTGTTATGCATCTCAACCAGCATGGACTTGTGTGCCTTCTTATCGCCATACTCAATATGGCAGGATCTGCACACTCCCATTAGGTTCTCTATGCTATCGGCTTCCTTAGATCCACCCATACCCCGAGCTTCGATATGATGGACATCGACAGCAGTGCCGCCACATATTTCACATGGCATCCAGCTATCCATCCCATAACCAAAGAAGTCTATGTATACCTTGGTGTGTTTTCTCATTTACCCTTAGCGGCTGATATAGCAATTGCCAAGATCTGTTTTTTAGATCTGGCCTTACCACCTGCTCCCTTCGCCTTACCCTTCTTCTTGTTATCCGCCATTAACTCACGGATGTTAGAAGAGATAGCTGACTGGAGCTCGCTTTTACTTTTTGCTTTTTTTAGAGGCATTGCGTTTTATTTTTTTTTCTTGCTCAAGCATCTGCTTTGTTGGCTTCTTCCCCGAACCGGCATTCTTGCGGATATTATCCCAAAGACCACGCTTTGAGTAAGAACCGTCTTTTCTTAATAGCATTTCCATTTTGCAATATTAAAAACATTAAAGGATAAAGAAATTAAATCTGAGCCAAGGATTCTGAGCACACCCCCCTTTCCCCCCTCTCGGAGTGTTGAGGCCGTCCATCCTATTTGGTGGCATCGCCTTTCGGAGGGTCTTCCGCCGGTTTACGCGTGTTGACCTGTCCTAACTAAATCCTCGCCCTAATCCCTCGCACAGCTACGGGGCCCCCTTGATACTATCTCCATGCACCCGGATAACGTAGCCCAGCAAACATACAAACAAAACCCCGAACCGGCAAACACCTATTTCTCCACAGCTGTGAGTATCCATTTGCAGACCGATTACGGGCTTATTATTATCTTTGAATAGATACGCCAGTGATAAGATTTGAGGGGAAGGATGAGGCGCAAAAAGACGGGAGTTTTGGATCTGGGATTTTAGATGAGTTGTGTGTGGGTATGGAGTGGGGGTTATACATTATTTTGGGTGGGTGCGCACCCGTTTGCGAACCGCGAAACGCGTATTGGGTGGGGGTGTAAATGGCATTTCCAAAATCGATTTTCCTACCCTGCAGTATAACTACCAATAACCCTAACATAACACACACCCAGTTGTATGTCAATGCTTTACATTGTGCGGATAGGAGGGAAACGGAATGCTTGTGGAAAAGTATGACTGGGAAACCATCCGGCAGAATGCGAATAAGAAACTGAAAATGAATATGTTGTGGGGGAAATCTGCGTGTGTGTGTAAAGATTCAACAGCCACCCCTCCCCCTATTCAATTCAACCATCCTTATGAACCTACCACCAGTCAAAATACCCAACCAATGAAGCCGGAAAAATACTATCTAATGGGGGATGCGGCGAACTATCGTGCCTCTCGTCGCATCGGTGTTCGTCCCCTCAGTGACTCCCAGTTGCGTTACCTCTATGCTTCGCGTCGTCTTGGTCGTTCTTCCATCTCTCATCTGACTGGATACGTCAACGGCTTCCGTCCCCACGTCGTTGTGCCGGATGTTCGCAATAGTTGGAACACTCTTAACACTCTTGTCCAACTGGGTTTGCTTATACGTGAAGGCAAGTATTACTCTATCTCTTCTACTGGACGGGAGTATCTCTCTTACCTACGTAACTACCTAGTCAATAAACGGCTCTAGTATACCCCCGAACCCCCACCATTGCTAATCTCTTTAGCATTTTGCTTTCATTGTGCGCGACTAATTTCTTTAGCATTCGTTTGCTAAATATTTTGGGATCATTTTGCCCATTTTTACCCGATTTTCCCCACCCCTCGTGAA